>Ga0209717_1001833_pt1 | contig 21823 bp, 21 predicted proteins | sample AD_UKC048_MetaG_FD_184418 | JGI IMG/M metagenome (GOLD analysis project Ga0209717, IMG submission 184418) | Active sludge microbial communities of municipal wastewater-treating anaerobic digesters from USA - AD_UKC048_MetaG (SPAdes) (version 2) | ecosystem: Engineered > Bioreactor > Anaerobic >... | reverse complement strand
TTTACTCTTTAAATTGTATTTTTGATCTATAGTATTTTAAATTGCTGATTTAACACAAAACACCAGTTTACGGATTCGTTTACGGTTTTCTTATATTAATTGATTCTCAATAAATTATTTAGCCCTGTCGAGGCTACATCCGGGCTAAATTAACAAGCCCCGACATTTTTAAAAAACACATGAAACCCGCTACTGTAGCGGGTTTTGTCGTTTTATACCTCTTTTTAATTCCCGTCGATTCCCGTTAATTGTTTTACCCTTTGTTTTACCCTTTTTAGATTTTTTCCTAACTTACATGAATGCAATTGCCTAGTGTGAATGTCGTTTTTAACCGGAAAGGCCGTAAGAACAAAAAGGGGCTTTATCCAATTTACCTTCGGATCACCATTGACCGGGAGTCTAAATACTTCACCATCCCCGTTCCTCAAAAAATAGCTCCTTGCGACTGGAACGGTACAGAAGATAACTGGGTAAAGCCGAGGCACCCTTTTGCCTTTGAAATCAATAATAAAATCAGGGAAAAGAAAAATATCGTTTTAGACCAGATAAAAAGAACTATACGTTTAATAAGAGCCTTGGTTTTGAAGCCATTTTTCAACATCTCAGCCGCAAGGGCGACCGGAACTCTTTCTACGAGTACATGCATAATTACATTATTTCACCTCCGGAGCGCCTGGAAGAAAACACGCTAAAAAAATACAATACCACCCTTACGCATCTGAAGAAATTCAGAAAACAGTTGCACTTTTCAGATATTGACAGTTCAATGGTCCGGGAGTTCTTTAAGTATATGCAGACAGAATTAAATCTTGGAGGTGCAGCCTGCAAAAAATACATGGAAGCTTTTAAGAAAGTGGTTCGTCATGCCCGAAAAGACAATTACCTGGATCCTTCTCAAATGGAGTTTCTATTTGATGATGTAAAAATCAGGGTAAAAAAATCTAAACGTACATTTTTGGAACCCTCAGAAATAAAAGCCTGGAAAAATGCGGCCATCCCTCCCAGTAGCCCCAGTCTTGAAAGAGACAGGGATATGTTTTTATTCCTTATTTATACTGGCTATTACTATAAGGACCTACCCATCTTCACCAAGGATCAATTGATTGAAGATGAAACTCATGGTTCAATTATCCTGGGTGCCAGGGATAAAAACGGAAACCAGACCATAATCCCATTGTTTAAATTTCCATATGCAGCAACAATTCTCCGTAAGTACAAATCTGTTGAAAGCGAAAAAAAGATATTTGATCCGGCCTTTTTAGTGGAAGAGCCTGTATTTAACCGAAACCTGAAAATCATTGCCAAACTTGCAGGCATAACAAAAACCGTAACCAATAAAGTTGCACGCCATACCAATGCCCAACTATGGGTGCGCTATGGCGCCGAAAGGCAGGTGATCTCAAAAATGATGGGGCATACAAGGGAAGAAACTACAACTAATTATTTTGATGTAAATATCCCAGAAATAATAGAAGGGACAAGGCGGGTAGATTTTAAAAAACTTGGAATATAATTTATCAAAAACTATGGCGCATTGAACTCACATCGTATTTCCTGGAATATTTAAACCTTCGCCATTAAAACTATCTGAAACATTAATTTTATACCTTTCCCCTTTATACTCAAACTCAATTATATCAATAAAGTTGATACTCGGTGGTCTATTAACCAGCACCTTGATATTCTGGTTGGAAAATTTATGCCGCTAGGAAAAAACTGGAAGAAAAGGACATTGTAGTAACGGCCGAAAAACTTAAAAAGCTATTACAGGGCCAGGATGGAAATTCCGCCTAAACAGACCCCCTTTCACCGCGTCAAACTGACCCCCTTTTTCCGCGCCAAAGTGACCCCCCTTTTCCGCGTCAAACTGACCCCTGTTTTAGCTACTTAAAGTACTGAATAAACCTGGATTTGCCATACTGATAGGCCTGGTTGGACTGTCTGATTGACAGTGTGCAAACTTGCACTAAAAATCAGACAGCCATGGCTAATAAAAACATCAGTATGAGTAAGGTTCGTCACATTATGAAGCTTCATGCGCAAGGCATGGGTAAAAAGCGTATTGCTCAGCGGTTATGTATATCTAAAAACACGGTACGGCTTTATATCACGTTGCTGCAGCGTCTTCAGCTAAGTCTGCAGGAGCTGCAGAAGTTGTCTGATCATGATTTGAACCAGTTGCTTCACCCGCCGGAGAAGGTACTGGCAGAAGGCCGGCTAAAGCAGTTGTTTGATTTTTTCCGGAGGTGGATAAGCAGATTCCCGCCGGGGTATGACCGTAGCACAGCAGTATAAGCAATATCGGTTGCACCACCCGGACGGATACCGGTCTACGACTTTTTATAAGTACTATGACAAATGGAAAAGCAGGTGTATTCGTCCATGTATATCGAACACATGGTAGGCGACAAAGTGTACGTGGATTATGCCGGCGACACGCTGCCATATGTTGATCCGGACACGGGTGAACTTAAGGAAGCCCAGGTCTTTGTAGCTATCCTTGGGTGGAGCCAGTATGCCTACGTGGAGGCGATGCGCAGTCAAACAGTAGAGGAGTTCATTGCGGCCTGCGAGAACGCCTTTCACTTTTTCAGGGGTATCCCGCTTGCCCTTGTGCCGGACAACCTCAAATCAGCCGTATTTAAAGCCAGTAAGTATGAGCCGGAACTGAATGAAAATTTTAAAACCTTCGCCGATCATTACGGCATTGCTATTCTGCCGGCCCGTGTAAGAAAGCCACAGGATAAGGCGCATGTGGAGAACATGGTTAAGCTGGCCTATCAGCGTATCTACGCCCGTTTGCCGGAGGGGGCAGTTCTTCCGCTGGAAGAGTTGAACCGGGCGGTAACAGAACACCTGGCGGTGTTTAACAAGAGTCCGTTAAGCGGCAAACGATGCAGCCGTTATGATCAATGGCTGGCGGAGCTTCCTACGCTTCATGAACTTCCTGCTGATCGCTATGAAATGCGCCGTATCAAACAGGTGACGGTCATGAAAAACGGGCACGTGTATCTCACCGAGGACCAGCACTATTACAGTGTTCCATACGAGTTGATTGGCAAGAAACTCCGGCTACAATACTCCCGGTCAGTGGTGGAACTGTTTGAAAACTACACGCTCGTGGCTGTGCATAAGCGGCTGCGCAGTGCCCATCAGTACACCACCGTCCCTGAGCATATGCCCCCGCAACACCGTTATGTAACGCAGTGGAATCCGGCCTTCTTCCTGGATAAAGCCAGGGCCATTGATCCGGTGGTGGAATACTATATCGGTCAGGTCCTGGCGCGCAAGGCGCACCCGGAACAAGCCTATAAGAGTTGCCAGGGTATTTTATCCTTTGGCAAACGGGTTGGGAATACCAGGCTGATTAACGCCTGCCGCCGGGCGCATGAGATTGGCTATTACAACTACAAGACGATTGAGGATATCCTCAAAAAGCAGCTGGATAAATACGAGGAAGATCCGGTAGCCACTGCTATGCCATCACATGCCAATATCCGTGGTGGCAACTACTATCAATAAACCCTTTTAATCATCACTAAAACAAAAAGCATGAATCAGAATCTGGAAAAAATGAATCAAATGCGGTTGCTGGGTATGGCCCGGGCCTTCCAGCAAACCCTTGAATCGGGTAAAAATGAAACCTTTACCCCCGATGAAATGATCACTCACCTGGTTGACTCCGAATGGGACGAACGCTATAACCGTAAGTTGGACCGGACACTGCGAGATGCCCGCTTCCGCTATAAGGCATCCGTCGAGCAACTGAACTTCGAAGCCGGGCGGGTGGATAAAAACCAGGTGCTTCGCCTGGCGGACTGTGAATTTATCCGGCGAAAGGAAAACATCATTCTGACGGGCAGTACCGGTATTGGAAAAAGCTACCTGGCCTCAGCTATCGGACATCAGGCTTGCTGCACCGGATACCGCGTATTATACCAGCACAGTACAAAACTCTTTGCCAGAATGAAAATTGCTAAAGCCGATGGCTCTTACATCAAGGAACTGGCCCGTGTAGAACGTCAGCACCTGCTTATTATCGATGACTTTGGCTTGCAGCCACTTGATGCGCAAAGCCGTTCGACACTCATGGAAATCATCGAGGACCGACATGGTAAAGCCTCCACTATCATCACCTCCCAGGTACCGGTCAGTCTATGGCATGAAGTCATCGGTGAACAAACTATTGCAGATGCAATACTGGACCGACTCGTTCATGATGCAAACCGTCTGGATATGAAAGGAGAGTCCATGAGAAGAAAAAAAGACAATCTGTCAGACAGTATCACCGACTTGGAAAAAAATAAAAATTAATGTAGCTTACTACCAGTAACCAGTATGAGTAAATCCAGAAATAGTAGTTAAAACAGAGGGGTCAGTATCCCGCGGAAAAGTGGGGTCTGATTGAACGGAATATCCACTAAGTCACTTAAAATTTTTAAATTAAGGAGATTTATAACTATTTTACTTGCCTCTACATCACGAAATTGACTCACAGTATGTCTGAAATTGATGAATTAGCTAAAGAAAAAGCAATTAAATTAGGCATGCCTCCTGATGTACATATACCTATTGGGGCAAGAAATATTGAATCAGTAATCAAGTATATTGGTCCGGTAAAAGGCATCGAAAGTGTAAATGAGGAAAATGCTTTTTTGTTACACCGGATTTCACTCCGGAACAGAATAAGAAATTACCCTTGTGGGAACTTAGAGAATCATCTGTTCTGCATTGCAAAAAACAAGTATGGGTGCATGTGGATTATAAATATTACAGATCGGCATATATATTAGCGTGCCCAGAAGAAAATATCACAGGATATGTCCTTGATCATATTCTGAACAGACGGGTTGCCCGATTAAAGGGATTTCAATATTTACGTATTATTCCAGTTAGCAAAGGAGTAAACACAAATAGTGGTGCAGTTACTGAAAAATATGGATACAATTATCACAGCTCTGACCGGATGAAAAACATCAATCGTCAGGCACAGCCATTTATCGAATATGCAGATATAGCCGATCTGGTAAAAATGTTGAACCAGAAAACAGGTGGCAAATTTCAGGATAATATAAGAGATGCCATATTTCTTTTGGAAGAAATATAAACCAATATAAATCAAATTAAAATTATGAATAACCGCCCGGGTTAAATATCATCCCCTGAATATTCACTATACGGAGTTGTTGACAAATACAAAATGCAAATTTCAACGGATTTTCTAAAGCTATAAAGGGTTTCAGATAAATACTGCGGAAATTATTTCCCTTGAAATTTTATTTCTATGTCGATCTACAATTCTTCGAAAAAGCTCACGACCTGATACTTACTAACCTGAACCATCATTTTTCGGTTCCGGAACATGCCTCCAAAGCTGCGACAAACATCTACGGATTGGGGCTCATCTTAAAAAACTAGTCAGTATCAGCCTGATTAACTTGTCCCAGCAGGTTCGGATTGAAAAGGTGTTGATATTTGAGTTAAACCTTACAATATTTGGCAATAAAAGATCCCAAGTCGTTGTGTTGCAAGTTTGAGAAAATGGAGGAATATTTGACAAATATGTAGCAAATATTGGTCATTTTTCGTAATTTAGTACTATGAAACGCGTGGTAATCCTATACTGGAAAGGAAAGACTGAAAACCCTGTAGAGGTTTTTTCTAACCTCAAAATCCTCTGTGCAAGCTACCCGGTATATAATTACAACACGCTGAATAACTATTTATCCAAAAGCAAAATGCATTACGAAAACAATAATGTCCGGATAGAACGGAAGCTGGTACAAAACACCCCCGTTAAAACCCGGCAGATAGTTATGCTGGGTAATCGCATAAACAAGAACGTGCATAACGAGGAGCAACAAAACCTGGATTACTGGCTGAGCAGACCCGTATCAGAACGTCTGGATGCAGTAACCCGTTTACGTGCACAACTCTTGAAAGGGAATGAACGTATGAAAAAGAATATTGGTCATAAACGCAAACTTAAATGAACCTGGAACCAGATTTTCGTGATTTTGTGGAACTGCTGAACCAATACGAAGTGGACTATATGATCGTTGGTGGTTATGCCCTGGCATTTCATGGTGAACCCCGGTTTACCGGGGACATGGATATCTGGATTAATACTTCAGAGGAGAACGCTGATAAGATGCTCGTTGTAATGAAAGACTTCGGAGCAGCATCCCTGGGATTTTCCAAAGCTGATTTTATGGACGGGGGTATTATAAAACAGATCGGGCAACCGCCACTCCGGATTGATATACTCGGCGAAATTGACGGTGTACAGTATGCTGATGCCATAAAAGACAAACAGCAATTTAAATCCGGGAAGCTGGTCATCCCATACATTGGCGTGAAAGACTTTATCAGAAATAAAGAGGCTACAGGCAGAAAGAAGGATTTAGAGGATGTTAAGAAACTTCAGAAGTCAAAGGCAATAATCATTACGAAAAAGATGAAAGAAAATACTTCACTTAAGAAAAAAGGGAGGCGATAGATTATAGGAGTTGACTTGTAACATTAACAAAAAATCCAATTCATTTCTTAATAAAATATCTAATGACAACCAAATGATTTACCCTCCGAATATAAGCAACTGATAATCAATCTAAAAATTAGCCCAGGCGAGGCTACTGCAACCTCCAGCGCTTTTTGTGTTGGAGGTTTTTTTTGCAAAATGGACTCGTAGTACAATGGATTGTATAATCCCGGACGTCCGGGACGAAGCTCAATCGCATAAACAGAACTGGTATGTTCTGGTTCAACTCCCGGCCGTTATTGCAGACAATGTAAAAGTGGTTCCTGTTTCCGGTTGAGCGTGAACGGATATCCTGTAATTCATAGCTTTTGCCAGATCTTTAACCAGGTGCAATCCAAACCCGGTCTTTGCATTAACAGCGATACTATCTCCCTCTGCCAACAAGGTTTTTGCATTCTCCTGGCTGATACCAGGTCCATTGTCTGTAATGGACAACAGGGTATTCTCTCCCTGCTTTACTGCATTCCACACGATCATTGCCCCTGGCCTGCCCTTAACTGCTTTGATTGCGTTAGATGTCAGATTCTGCATGATAACCTGCAGATAATTCTGATCTGCAGTAATTGCAAGGCCTGGTTCAAAATTAAATTTAAACAGTACATGCTCTGTTTGCGAAAAGAATTTTTCTATGTAACTAAATAATTCGCTGATTGGAATACTCTTAATCTCTGGCCTGAAATTTTCCATTTGCTCCTTGCTCCAGAACAACATATCCTCCATCGTTTCCAACAATGATTCTGCGGCATTGCTTATCTTTTTCTGATTTGCACTCACCTGCTCTGCGGTAAACAGCCCAGGTGATTCTTTTTGTAAATGAAGAAAATTAACCAGGTTGGCAATCGGGCCACGCAGGTCATGGCTAAGGATGCCAAATAACCTGGCCTTCATTTTATTCGCTTCATCCAACTCAGTATTAAGTTTTAACAAAGCGGCGTTTGTCTTCTTTCCTGTATAACTCTGCCTGAATAAAAGGCCCCCTATTATACCCAGCAGGCACAACCCTGCAATTAAACCTACTTGCGTTTTCTGCTGATTGGCAATTGCCAGTTTATTTATCTGTATTTCCTTATCTTTTAAATCAATCCTTTTCTGGCTTTCAAGGGCGGCGATCTTATTTTTGTTTTCCTGCGAATAAAGAGAATCATGCAGTACAAAGGAAGTTTTTAAATTATTGTACGCTTCCTTAAAATCTCCATTTAAATACTGTGCTTCTGCAAGATCCGCGGAAAACGATGCCTCTTTATCCTTATCCCCGGTTCCCCTGCTTTCAGTAACCGCATTTTTCAGGTATCCCTGAGCGGTCTGAAGCACCTCTTCCGGCCGTGGTATCTGGTAATTACTATCCAATAGTACAGGCATTGATTTCCCCGCCTTAAATAATTTGAGAAAAGCCCTGCCAATTTCACCTCGATTAAGTATGGAACTGGAAAATCCCGGGCTGATCGCATCCAGCCTTTTTTGTGCTTTAAACAAATAATCCAGTGACACAGCGGGATTATTGCTGTTCAATACTCCCAACTGAGAGTATACAATACCCTCCTGGAATGATAAACCCAATTTCCTCGTTAATTCTAGTGCCTCCAGGTTATACTTTGTGGCATTTACGGAATCAGCCAGCCTGTAATAGGTATCCGCTATATTAATATATTCATTCGCCAGGCCAACCTCATTTTTTATTGCCTGTTGAATTTTAATTACTTTAATACTGTATTCAAGAGACTTTTTATAATCCTTCTGCAAAAAATAAATCACCGCAATCCCGCCCAGGCAACTAGCCACCGCCTGCTCATTATCCGGTAAACTTTCGTTTAACCGCAGGGATTCAAAATAGTAGCTGGTAGCATCGGGATAATTACTTAATCTTTCATTGGCCGACCCCAGGCTATAAAGATTATTTGCCATGCCCCTGGCTGACTTCAACTCCTTATTAATCGCCAGGGCTTTATTAAAATACCCGATAGCCTTACTATACTCACCCTTAAAATTGTAAATATTCCCATAATTTACCAGGCTGGCAGCTATACCTTCTCCCTGGTTGACCCTTTTAGCGATCGCGGCCACCGTATCAGCAAATACTAATGCTTTGCTTATATCATTATCGATATACCAGTCCGATATCCTGGTATATAATTTTATTTTTAGTGTATCCGTACTGGTTTTTTGTGCCTGGTCTGCCAGTGAATCGATAAATGCCTGCCGTTGTGCCTGGGCATTTATCAGTGATTGAAAGAAAAACAGACCAATGAGAAATAGTGTTTTCATTAATTTATAATTTAATCAACTCCACGCTCTCCTTATAACTTCTGCCAATAGGCAGCAAAATATCATAAACCATGACTTCTTTTGCTGTTATCTTCTTAATAAAATGTTTTTGTACCGCATAACTGCGGTGGATCCGGATGAATGCTTGGAAAGACTTTTCTTTCAGTAAATTTCCCAGTGATGACAGGACGCAATACTTCTTTTTAGCTGTAACAATGCTGGTATAATCCTTCAATGCTTCCAGGTAAAGCACTTCATGAAGTTGTATTTTAATATGATCATGCCCGTCTTTAATAAACAGGCTGTCTGACCCCAACGTAAAATCAAGCAATTCCGCTTTTTGCCTGATTAACAGGTAATCCTGCAGACGACGCATCGTTAATTCAAAGCGGTCTGCCTTCAGTGGTTTTACTAAAAAATCCAAAGCCGACAATCCGAAGCTCTCAACCGCATAATCCGGGTAAGACGTAACAAAAATGCAGGCAGGTATATCAATCAGTTGCTGCCTGAGTTCCAAACCACTCATGCCCGGCATATCTATATCCAGCAATAATACCTCCGGTTTGCTTTTCTTCGCCAGTTCCAACACTTCATCAGCCGTGGAAAAAACCCCGGCTATATGCAAAAAGGGGTACTGTTTTGCAAAAGAAACCGTGGTAAGTCTGTCTATTTCATCGTCATCCGCTATCACACAGTTAAAAGTTACGGGACTGTTCATGAAAGTAAATTCAGTTTTTCAGGTTAAAATGCTTGAAACTGTCAGGTTTTCTATTGCTTAAAAATAGGCTTCTGCATCCATTCGTCTATTATAAATGCTGTTGGGCGATCAGCTTTCTCACCGCCTAAAATACCGGTTAAGTTTGGTTAATTAAAAATATATATAAAAGAAAGCCCCAAAGCCAGCCTTTTCAATCGGCTCAGGACAACAGAATGTCCTGTTTGCAAAATGTATAGAAGGCTGATATACACTGACACTAAACCATCTGGCAACTAAGAAAATTACTAAAACAAAAATGAAACGCATTTTATTATTTGTACTGCTGTCATCCATGTTATTGTTTACCGGCTGTAAAAAAAACTCTTCACCGGTGTCCGCCGTAATTGCCAAATGTAAACCGGTATCTGAATATACCAATTTATCTGGCAACGCCGCCACGTATGAGTATGTATATGGCACTGATGGAAATATTTCTTCGCTAAAAAAATATATTGGTGGGGGTTATCATGTACTGGCCGATTCATTACTGGTCTTTTATGACCATACGGAACGTTTTACCCCGGGCATTACCATGGGAAGTTTTAATAAAGTCAATACAGTATTCAATGCCAATATATTTACAGGTTCTCCAACAAGGGCAGACATCTCTATAACCCTTGATGGTGTGGAACAACGAAATTATTACACCTATTCCTTTTCATATGATACAAAAAACCGGCTTGCAAAAATCAGCGAGCAAACAAATACAGTATTAAATGACCTGGAATATGATCTTTTTATTATCTATAACGATCAGAATAATGTTAGTGAGTTAAGATATGAAGCCACCACAGGACCGAGAACGGTTACCGTAATTGCTGCATCCGGTTATGACAATAAACATACTCCCTTTGCCGGAATAATAAACTGGCCCATGCTGATGCATGCCGGCTGGGCAAGCAGCGACTCCGAGCCATTATTCACCGCACTCAGCAAAAACAACCCGCTGGGGTTTGAGATTCCGGGCTGGAAAAGAACCATCACATATGCTTATAACGACAACGGTTTCCCGGTAACAAGATTCAGTACGAATACAACAGCATCCGCTACCTATTCCTTTGAGGAAAATTTTTCCTGCCAATGTAATTAACATCTGTTTCAATATTTAAATCACAAATTATGAAAAAAATATTATCAACCTGTATCCTGGGAATTTCGCTGCTGACCTCCTGTGGCAATAATGAGCAAACCCAGGCTATGGAAGATGGAAAAAAAATGGTATCCGCTTTGAAAGAAATGCAGCCAGGGGGGATAGCTACATCGGTGGATGGGTGGACGATGACTGCGAAATTTAACGGGAAACCCTGGACAGCAAACTCTCTTATGTCCCCGGAAGTGGCAGGAAGAATTGTTGGAGAAAATAACGGGGAAAGTATTAGTCTTCCGTATGACAGGAGAGGAATGGTTGTAGGGAAAAAAACAAGATTCAGCCAGAATAATGCCGTAGACCTGATGACGAACGACGAAGTGGCGCTGTGGGGTGGTTACGCAGGAGAAATGGAGATTACTAAAGTGGATGACGAATGGGCAGAAGGCAAATTTTTTGTTACCGGCAGTTCCGATTCTCCAGCTAAGCAGATGAAAGTCACTGATGGATTTTTCCGCATATCACTTATTAAAAAACAATAGCTGATCCGCTAAAATAAGTTTATGAAAACATGCATAGTGATTCTTTCTCTTTTCCTGTTCTGCTTCGACAGCAATGCCCAGGTATTAAAAAAATTAGGGGAGAAGATAAAACGTGACAGTGAATGGAGAATCAGAAGTAAAGCCGATCAGCAGGTCGGCAGAGGTATAGACAGTATCGTTGCCATACCCAAAAAAGTAAAAGACAAAAAGAAAGCAAAAAAAGAGGAGGCCCGGAAGACAGAGACCCAAAGTGCTGCCGGAAAAACCGAAAACGGCAGTTCAGGGCCTTTACAAACAGACAACAGGAGCACACAGTCAAAGCTGAGTGAACCGGGAAACGATGAAAATGATATGGAGCCCAGAGATGGCTATGCTATGCTTACCCTTTCTGCCAATACCGTATTTACCGGCGGGAGTATTACAATAAGCGGCGAAAGCATAAAATATAAAAATTATAAAGAGGTGGAAATCACCGTCACCGGCCCTTCTGTAAAGGATGCAAAATCCATCCCGTTGAACGCAGACGGAAAATTCGCAACAGTATGGTTTGCCTCAGGGAAGGCTGGCGAGTATAAGGTTACCCTGAAAGGAAGCGACAAAAAAGCAACTGTGTCTGAAGCATTTACTGTTTATGAAATAGATGGATTGGATAACTTATGCGACGAAAACATAAATTTAATTACAAAAGCATTTGATCATTTAAAAGAAACAGCAGAGCAGGTAAAAAACAGCCTTGGATCAAAGGATAAAGCCGAACTGGACAAAAAGCTGGAAGAAGTAAAAGAAAAAGTCGATCTATTGTTAAAATTATTAAAAGACCTGAATGTAGCAGGTAAAGATATCAGTAAACTCGCCAAATCAGGAAAGAACCTGTCCCCGAATCTTGCTGACAACCTATCAGTTCTTAATAATAAATTGAAAGAACAGCGGGAAAAGATGGAACAGGTAGAAGAATACAGGAATCATAAGCCGGCCGACAATACTGTTTGTGAATACCTGGTGCTGATGAATGAAGCCTGTGCCGCCTTTTCGGTATATTCAAACATAGAGTGCTTTGCTTTTAAAGGTATTATTAAGAATATAATACTAGACAAAGGTGTACCTCTGGCAACGGGAACAATAAATGCAAGGGCTAAAGGGTTGTCTTCCCCAAACGATTTTCTTCTAAAAGAACCTGCAAAAATATTTTCAACTGCAGCCCTTGATGCAGAATCCCTGTCTTCGAAATTAGGTACGGCAGGCTTTTGCGGGGACATTGTGCAATTTGCCACGGATATGTTAATGAATAAATATTGTGGCGTTTTCAAGGGTAAATTAAAGCATGATTACACGATTGAATTCAGAAATAAATCCGGGCAGAACTGGTGGACCTATGCTGTTGAAATGAAAGCTGTCCTGGCTTTACGGTATCCAAAGGATAAGGGCGGCGGGAACATCATCCGGATGAAAGGCAACCTCGAAGGCAATGCCACCAAATTCAGTTTTTTTGAAGACCTGGAAAAAAACGATGAATTCCAGGAAGGAAGCAAGGGCAAGATCGAAGTTGTTCCAATTAAAGCTTATATCCCTTTTTCCGTTTCAGCGGCCACCAGTGAAATAGATGTAATGGGGTTTGGGGCAATTGCAAGGGGTTTGGCCACCCCAGCCTATTTTAATATCCCGGTGGATGCGGAATACGATGTAAACGAAAATAAAATAAAACTATTCCTGAATGCCCCGATCATCGATTTTTCACCCGCAATCAGGAACCAGCTTGTCTTTCTTTTAATTGGCGGCGATCTGTTGCCTTATGTCAAACGCATGAGTTTCCCGATAAACAAGGTTTTCAGAACATTGGGTTCCGTAGTCAGGGATAACCATGAATTCCCGGTAGTAAAAGATGCAAAAGGCATTCTTAGTTTTGATGGGAAAGCAAATAAACATATTGGCGACAGGTCATCTGTAATCGAAACCGATCTGAATTTTACCATTTCAGCGAAAAAAGACTGATTACTCATTACTCATATATACCACTGCCCCGCTGTTCCCGACACATTTTACCCCCGCCTCCTGACAGCAGCATTCCGGACTGCGTTTTTTCAGGTAAGGGCTGCTGCAGTTCCAGCAGGAAGTAGCTGTATCTGCTGACATAGTTATATCCATATACTCCAGTTCTTCCCGGAACGATGATGCCGCTTCTCCAGCTTCAATGGTCGCAAGACCATCCGCGCCGGTATAGAGCTTCCCTACAAATTCAAATCCTGCTTTCCGGATCCCTTTTAACGATGCCTGGTTTTCCGGCGCATGAATGATCCAGAATCTTTCCGCATCAGGATCTCCCTGCTTCAGGATATATTGAAGTAATGCCGGATAGATGCCCCGTCCCCGGTAAGCTTCCAGTGTCCGGAAATTCCACAGGTACCTGTTTCCTTCCGGCAATATAAACCCGTGATTCAGCTCCCCGATCACCGCCTGGTCCCTGGCCATCCAACCAAAAGCAGCAGGTATATTGTTTATCCAGGCAACAAAGGCTTTATTGTCATTGGCAAGCCTTTTGGTCACCTCTTCTATGCGGGTATGGCTGATGATTGACAACAGCAAGGCATCTGTACTTTCCGCTATCATCAATCCATCTGCTTTTTTTACAGGACTGAAATCAGTCGCTGGTGAATAGGTGTAAAGTGACATAGCAATTGGTTGAGTTTGTTTGAAAATAATTTACGGAATGAATGATCAGGAATGGCAGCCGGCAAACGATCCCTTCCCTGATGGAGACGGATCTGCCGGATCGATGACTTCAAAATTGGCCATCATACCTGCTGCATGGTGTTCGATGATATGACAATGATACATCCAGATACCGGGCCGGTTATCCGGCATCCAGGCAATTTTGATGGTTGTCTTGGGTTTCAGGTTATAGGTATCCTTCCAGGCTTTATAGGCCGGTGCTTTCCCGTTATCCTCCAGCACCTGGAAAAAGAAACCATGCAGGTGAAAAGGATGATCCATTAAACTGGTATTGGAAACTTCCCAAACCTGCAGCTCGCCCACCATGACCGGTTTATCCATTCCGTGCATTTCATGATTCACCGTAAAATCAATTATATGTTTCAGACTGGGATCCACGGATAACTTTATTTTCCGGGTCACAGGGGCATCCTGTGGCGCTAAAGCAATGATGTCTGATAATTTCTCCGGCAAGTGAGCCACTGATTCCTTTCTTTCCAGTACCTGCACCCTGGCATAGGGTTGGTTTTTTGCCGTAAGCATGGTTACCCGGTTATACGGCAATGAACGGATGGAAAACTGATCTCCTTCGTTAAAGGGACCGGCAACAATATCAAAACGTTCACCTGGCGTGATCAGCCATTCGGTTTCTATCCGTGCATACTCAAGTAAGTTACCATCAGTAGCAATGACTTTAAAAGGTTTACCATCCAGGCTCAGGGTGAAATACCGGGCACTGGCCGCATTGATAATTCTCCACCGTTCTGTTTGACCGGCATGCATATATAATATGGCCTCTTCTTTTCCATTCACCAGGTTGGTGCTCCCTTCCCGGCCATCATGTCTTTCGATCCAACGTCCGACTGGCCCCAGCTGTTTAAATTCATTATCACCGGTAAGTTTCATATCATCCAGCAGTAACAGTTTTTCATCGTCCACCAGCAGGTCAGACTCCTCTTCAATAATAATACCCCCATACATCCCTCTTTCCATCTGTATCGTTTCATTCTGGTGCGAATGATACCAGAAGGTTCCGGCATCTGGTACGGTAAAGCGGTATTCAAAACTTTCGCCGGGCATAACCGGGCGCTGCACTTCGCCGGTACCATCCATGGCCGCCGGGAGCCTGATCCCATGCCAATGGATCATGGTTGGCTCTGGAAGATTATTCACCAGGTTTATCACCAATGTATCTCCCTTCCTCGCCCTGAGTATTGGACCCGGTACCTGGTTATTAAATCCCCAGGCACTGATCGTCTTTCCTGGTTTTATTTCCCAGTTAAACTCACTGGCAGTCAGGTTGTACTCCACTGTTTTACTTTCCTGTTTCATGGTAATATGTTTTTGGTTATTAAAATAAATGGGGTTGTTCCGGTCAATGATTACACAAAAATATCCCGGCCTGAAGCTGAGGGACGGACAGCCGGATGTCAGAAACGGACAAATCGTTGTCAATCATTACCCGGTATACAAGACACATATTATATACAGGTACAGACCTGTCCGTTTCTGACATCTGACTGTCTGTACAACCGTGGAATGCCGTTATAGCTTTGCCTTATACATTAACCACAAAAACATAAAATGATGAAAACAAAAACCAGGCTGCTGCTTAATAGTATCGCCGCCTTATCTACAGCCATGCTGCTGTTTACAGTCAGTTCCTGTAAAAAAGAAGTGTTCTCCCAGGGAACAGTAAAATCATTCAGCCTGCAATCGGCGGCCAACGGGGTAACTTATGACATTAAAGTCGCCCTGCCTTCCGGCTATAATCCTGCAGCCGGAAAATATGCAACGATCTACCTGCTGGACGGGGAAGAGATTTTTGATTTCACTGCCAATTCCTGCCAGGAGATTGCCGGAAAGAATGGGGTTGCAAATGCCCTTGTAGTTAGTATCGGGTATGGCCAGGACCGCAGTATCGATTACACACCCACCAAAATCAGCAATTCCACTGGTGGTGCCCCTCAATTCCTGGATTTTATAGCCAGCCAGTTAATTCCGAAAATGGAACAGGATTATAATGTGGATACCAGCCGGGCCGGCCGGGTCATACTCGGACATTCGTATGGTGGCTTATTCGGTGCCTACACATTTTGTGTGAACCAAAAACTATTTGGCCATTACCTCCTGCTCAGTCCTTCTCTTTGGTTTGACAACCTGGTTACCTTACAACTCGAAAAGGAAAACCGCGCTCTTAACAGAATCAGTCCTGCCCTTGTATTTATGGGTATCGGTGAAGCGGAAAATTCAGGAAGGATGCAGGCCCCTTTTGAGTCATTTTACCAATCGATACGTGATCAATACCCTGCCGTTACACTTTCAAAAAACAGGGAAAAAAACCTGGCTCATCTTGGTTCACGAAACCCAAACATTATCAAAAGCCTGAATTTCTATTTTCAAAACAGGTAATTCCTGCATAAAATCATTCCCCACTATTTAAAAATAATTTTTATGAATAAGCGAAAATTCTCCATCGTCTTCCTCCTGGTATTAGTCTATGCCACCAATTTTGCCCAGTTGAAAATACGGGTCGTCACTGATAAACACCATACGGTGCGTTCATTCACGATAGACCCCGCCATCGGGTTCCATACCAATTTCGGATCTGATTTCCTGTTATCCACCCTGGTGCAGTGGAACCCGCTGAAATACCTCAGCCTTGCCTCGCATTCCTCATTTGCATTCAACAATATATTTCAGCGGGATTTTAATGGAGTAAAAACAAACTATAACTATTCCATCCTGCAGAAATTCGGAGCGGGTACAACTTTCTATTCAAGAAAAAGTTCGAATACATTTTTACTGATGGCAGGCATGAAATACACTTCTTTTAAGGAAACCATGAAGAACCCCGACAACCAACCCATCAAAGCGGCCATAAACTCCTTCAGCCCGGACTATGGACTGATGTACGCGCTACGGAAAGGGGTGAAAAACCGTTTCTTTACTTTCCGGATGTATGTACCGCTTTACCCCTGGCCAATGAAGGGCTCCGACATCTCTTATGCTGACGGGAATTTGAACAATATAGCCCTGGAATTGGGGGTCGGACTGAAAATAAAATAGTCCTGGAAAAATCCGGCACCCGGTGAACATTCCCCCTGATGATGTAATTTGTAGTACGAACGGGGCGGTAAAAAAGCAGGTTCGTGGTCATTTATTCACCTCAATTCTACAGTTATGGCATCCACCAACCTGCTGGTAAAAAATATGGTCTGCCACCGCTGTATACTTTCCGTTGAAGGTATTTTGCGGCAGGAATCAATTCCATTCCGGAAAGTGATATTCGGAGAAATCGAACTGGTCGCTGATTTAACCCCTGAACAGAAAGACCGTCTCGAAGCACAACTGGAGCAGGTGGGTTTCGAATTAATTGACAACCGCAGCAGCGCCCTGATTGAGAAACTGAAGCAACTGATCATAAAGAGAGCCAGGAATGAAGCCGGCGAAACGGATAATAAATTAAAACTCTCCGCCTATCTTTCCCGTAAGGTCAATCATGAGTATACTTACCTGAGCAGCTTATTTTCATCCGTTGAAGGGAGAACCATCGAAAATTATTTTATTGAACAGCGTATTGAAAAAGCCAAGGAGCTGCTGATTTACGGTCAGCTTACCTTATCCCAGATTGCCTTTGACCTCGAATACAGCAGCACCGCCCACCTGTCCACCCAGTTTAAAAAGATCACCGGGTTAACCCCCACTTATTTCAAAGAGATCGGCCTTGCCAAGCGTAAATCCATCGATTCCATTTAATCCCAAAATTGTGCAACGCATACCCAACGGGGTATAACAGCCCCTCCCGTACCTGGTCTATTTTTGTGTTATCAATTAACATTTAAAAACATAAGTATGAAATCAGCAACAAACGGGCAAATCGCCCAAAACGTAAAATGCAGTAACCCTAATTGTACCTGTACCGATTGTAATTGTGGTTCTGCCTGTACCTGCGCCAATTGTAAGTAATCCAATTCAGTGCATGTGCCATCTGCCCGTTCCTTTGAAGGAAAGGGCTTTTGGCTGTCCGTCCCGCTGCAAAACAATCCCGGTCAGCGATATTCATTCCCTGTCTGTATCTGACCCTATCTTGTCCGTCTCTACTTTCCGCTTCTGTATACCTTTATAGTAATATTCTAATAATCAGTGTTATGCAAAAAGTTGCTTTTATTATTCCTCCCACAGTTGAATTGCTGGATCTCTCCGGACCTGCACAGGTTTTTACAGAAGCAAAAGTCTTAGGAATGGAAATTGAGATGGAATTCTATCAATACAGTGAGGAACCGGTCAGTACAGCCGGGCTGGGTTTTGGTAAACTGGAAAATTTTAAAACCGCCAGGTTAAAAGAAGGGGATTTTGTTATTGTACCGGGGATGGATAATGATTATGTAAACAGTTTTTCCTTTAAAGCAGAAAGGGAATTTTTTAACTGGCTGAAAGAATGTGCGGATAAACAGGTAACAATCTGCTCAGTTTGCAGCGGGGCATTTGCCCTGGGTCATGCCGGTTTGCTGAAAGATACAGAGTGCACCACACATTGGAGGAGGGTACAGGCCTTACAAACACAGTTCCCGCAAGCCCGGGTGATGGCCGACATCTTATATATTAAAAGCAATAATGTGTATACCAGTGCGGGTATCAGCGCCGGTATTGATCTGGCCCTGGCCATACTGGAAGACCTGAAAGGACCACTGTTTACCCATAAAGTAGCCAGGGGACTGGTGGTGTATCACCGGAGAAGCGGAACACATAAACAACAAAGTATCTACCTTGACTACCGGAATCATATCAATCCGCAGGTACATGAAGTGCAGGACTACCTGATCGATAACCTGTCCCGGGAAAATGATATTGAAACACTGGCTTCCCTGGTGGGTATGAGTTCCCGCAACCTGAGCCGGGTTTTCAAAGAAAAAACAGGCTCCACCATACTGGAGTACCTCACCCTGTTGCGGAAAGAATTTGCCAGCACTATGCTGAATAACCCGGATTACACCATTGAATATATTGCTTCGAAGTGTGGTTTTAAAACAGCCCGGCAGTTACAGCGGATACTGAAAAAATAGGTTCCGGTCTACCTGGTTATAAAATCCAGTCAAGGTAATTATCTTTTGATATAATAGTAAATGAAGCCTCAGGATAGGAACCCGTAAATGCCGGCGGTGCTTTTATCTTTTTGTCACCGGAGAGTTTAAACTCATACGCGCTGATTTTGCCATTAGTCGTTTCAATTAAATCTACTTCCTGCTGATTATAATTTCTCCAGAAATAATATTGAACGTTGTTTCCCTGGTAAGTGTTCCTTTTTATTCTTTCAGCCAGCAAATAGTTTTCCCATAATGATCCTATATCATTTCGTAAAGCCGGTAACCTGAAATCATTTATGATCGCATTTCTTATCCCATTATCATAAAAATACCATTTTGACCCTTTCGAAATTTCTTTCCTGGGATTAGTACTATACGCAGGCAGCCGGTGAATAACAAAAACCCGGGACAGCAGATCAAGATAACTCTCCACTGTATTTTTACTCATGCCCAGCTGGGTACCCAGCTCTGTATATGATACTTCCCTGCCCAGCTGAAAAGCAATCAAACGAAGCAGTCGTATAATCTTGTCGGAATTCCGGATACCTTCATACGCTAAAATATCCTTTAATAAATAAGACTGTACCAACTGTTGTAAATAAACTGATTTCTCCTGGTAAGATGATAACTGAAAAATTTCCGGGTAACTACCGAATATAAGCCGTTCATCAAGTTGCTGAACAGTTTCCGTATACGTTTCTTTTTCCCCGATTTCAAGTTGGGCGAGGGGAAATAAATGAAACTGGTATTGACGCCCCGTTAATGGATCCCCGGCTTTATTCAATAAATCAAATGATGACGACCCGGTTGCTATAATCGTTAACCCAGGCATACTATCAATCATCAATTTCAAAATTGCTCCGATCTCTTCAATCACCTGGGCTTCATCCAATATAAACAAAGAAGCATGACCTATCAGTTTCCTATAATTGGCGGCTGTCCTGTTTTTAAGGATATCCCGTATATCAAAATCCTCTGCATTCAGCAGTAAACTTTCTCCTTTAAACTTCGCTTTAATCTCGTGAATTAAAACTGTTTTCCCTACCCTTCTGGTACCCATGATCAGCAATACTTTATTCTTACCGATCTTATCCTCTATTTGCTTCTGAATTTTTCGTTTAACTATTTTCATTAGTTATGTCATTATATTGACTAAATTAATATTAATTTAGTCATCTTATTGACCAAATTAATAATTAAATTACAATTATCTGTTAATCAATAATATATATTAAATACTGCTTAATGAAGTCTGGGCGAATGCCTTTGGGCCAGGTTCCTGCCGGGTTTTTCAAATTAAGTATATTGAGAATTCTTTTAAAGAGTAACCCAGCCTGCTGACAGGTTCCTTATCTGTTTTATTATGGAGAATCTCACCATCATTGTATTCCTGCTTTTCGGGGTTGCTTTTATCGGCATCCTCAGTAACCGCTTCCGGTTTCCGTTTCCCATTGCCCTGGTGCTTTGTGGTATAGCCATCAGCCTGATACCGGGATTACCGGTGGTGGAGCTGGACCCGGAAATTGTTTTCCTGCTTTTTCTGCCTCCTTTATTATATGAAGCGGCCTGGAATACCAACTGGCATGATTTCAAAGCCAATATCCGGCCGATCAGCCTGGCAGCAATTGGCCTGGTACTGTTCACTACCGTACTGGTTGCCGTGGTGGCCTATTACCTGGTACCCGGCTTTGGATGGGCAGAATCATTCCTGTTGGGCGCCATCGTTTCCCCACCCGATGCCGTTTCGGCCACTTCCGTCACCAAGGGACTTGGATTAAATCCGAAAATCATCACCCTCCTGGAGGGAGAAAGCCTGGTGAATGATGCCAGCGGACTGGTAGCTTATAAATACGCATTGGCAGCGGTGGCGACCGGGAATTTTATATTCTGGAAAGCCGGACTGAATTTCATGCTGGTGGCCGCCGCCGGTATCAGTATCGGGCTTGCTATCGGTTACCTGATGTATCTCATTCATAAAAAATTTATCAGCGACCCGGTGGTGGAAGTAACCTTGACCCTGCTGACTCCCTTTACATCTTACCTTTTAGCTGAACATTTTCATTTTTCTGGAGTACTGGCGGTTGTCACCACGGGACTCTATCTTTCTTTCCGTTCCGATGTTATCCTGACACACCAGAGCCGGATCATGGGGTATTCGGTCTGGCAGGTGGTAAGTTTTATATTGAACGGCTTGATCTTTGTACTTATTGGTTTGCAATTGCGGAATATCATGAAAGGGATCGGGAATGAATACCAGACCGGCGAACTGATCCTGTATGGTGCTATCGTCAGTCTGTCGGTTATCCTGATCCGGTTTATCTGGGTAATCCCGGCCGCCATGCTTCAAAGGATGCTGAACCGGTCGCTGCGGAAAAAAGAAATATATGACACAAAGAACCTGGTGATTTTTGGCTGGGCCGGTATGCGGGGAGTAGTCTCTATGGCGGCGGCGCTCGCCCTTCCCTTAACTTTTCCAAACGGCCAGGCGTTTGCGAACCGTTACCTGATTATATTCCTGACGTTTTGTGTCATTCTCTCCACGCTTGTGTTATTGGGACTCACGCTTCCGTTGCTGATCAAAAAGCTGAAAACAACTCCTTATTCCATTGCAGAAGAAGAATACTCGATCCGCACCCAGGTGGTCAGTGAAAGTATTACCCATATAGAAGAAAATCTGTCACTGGTAAGTGACGATCTCCTGAATAATATTAAAAGTAAATACGAGATCAAGTACAACCGGTTACAACATACGGATCTGCCACCAGATTATTTCGGGGATAAGCCCCGTGTACCAGAAAATATATTTAATGCCTTCACACGTCTGCAACTGGACATGCTGGA
>Ga0209717_1001832_pt1 | contig 21829 bp, 18 predicted proteins | sample AD_UKC048_MetaG_FD_184418 | JGI IMG/M metagenome (GOLD analysis project Ga0209717, IMG submission 184418) | Active sludge microbial communities of municipal wastewater-treating anaerobic digesters from USA - AD_UKC048_MetaG (SPAdes) (version 2) | ecosystem: Engineered > Bioreactor > Anaerobic >... | reverse complement strand
GCCGGGATGAAGGTGGACTCGTAGCAGCCCTTCTCGGTGGTCGCGGTGAACGTCAGCGAGACAGGTTCGCCGCCGGCCGTACTCATCTGGGCCGATACCTGGGCCGTGTCGACCGGCCGGCGCCGGGTGTCGCTCACCCAGACGCGCAGCACGGCCGGCTGACCCGTGAAGCCGCGCGACGAGGGCAGTTCCAGCGTGACCTGGGCGTCTTCGCGCCGGTTCGCAAGCCATTTGAGAGTGTTCATCACGAACGCCGTATACGGCCGGATCGTCCGGTCGGTCGGCACCTGGGTGAACCCCATCGGCCACAGCGGGCCGCCGCACAACATCGCCACGTTGCCCTGGCCGACCCGATGCGTGAGAAACGCCGGCTGGGCCGCCCCGTTCCGCTCGATCGTGCTCGAAAGCAGCGTCTCGGCCCCGCTCTTGCGGGCCTGGTAGGTGAACAGGCCGTCGAGCTTCGGCAGCGAGGCGAAGAACTCCTGGTTCTCGATCGGATCGTCGAGCAGTCGCAGGAAGGCATACGGCGTATCCCGCGCGGCGAGGACGAGGCTGCACGGTGTGCCGGTCCAGGACTCCCCGGTGAGCTCGACGGGAAACAGGGCCTTCAGTTTCGAGCCGGCATACCCCAGATCGGCGTATCCGCTCGATCCAGGCAGGATCAGCAGGCCGGTCTTGCCCGTCTCGATCCGCCCCAGGAGAAGCTCGGCGTGAGGCTCGAGAACCGAGGCCGGCAGGCCGGCCAGTATGACCACGTCGGCATCCTCGAGATCGGTCAGGACGGGTGCGGGAACGGCGGCTTTCAGCTCGGAATCCACGGTCGGGAGCCAGCGGTTCTCCCCGACGCGCGTCCAGCCGTACACGTGGGCGTTCGGGTCGCTGCGCGCGGCAGACCGGATGAAGGTTTGGTCCCAGCCCGGGGAGCCCGCGAGCATCACGATCTTGAGCCGCTCCTTCACGACCTTCAGCAGGAAGCCGGTCTCGTTGTTCTCGTGCGTCAACTCCCCGGCGAACTTCGGCACCGAGACGGCAAAGGTGAAGGCACCCTCCGTGTCGCAGGGAATGTTGATGGCGAAGGGGATCCGGCTCTGGCCGGCGGGAGCCGCCACGTCGAGGGACGTGAAGGGGGCCCCGTCTTTCGTTATCGTTATTGGTATTGTATTAGAAGCTATTCTCTGGACGCGGAGTTCGCCGCGCAGTCGGACCAGCGAGTTGAGATACCCGACCGAGGGCGGCCGCTCGAGAGAGACGGCGAGATCGCTCACCTGGCCGGTGCGGCCGGTTCCCAGAAAATACAGGGGGGTGCGGTGGCGGGCGAGCGCGTCGAGGGGGTTGTCGCCGGTGTTGTGTGCCCCGTCCGTCAGCAGGATGACGCCGAGCAGGTTGCCCTCGCCGAGGTGGTTCGTGATGTCCGTCACGGCGCGGGTCAGGTTCGTCTGGGGGCCGTCGGGGGCGAGGCCGAACGAGGCCACGTCATCGCGGCTGAGCGGGGCGACGGAGCCGGCGAACGAGAACAGGGCGGGGCTGATTCCCGTGCGGCGCTCCAGTTCATCGATCAGGCGGCCTTTCCCGAGAGCTTCCTGGACGCGCTCGAGGCGGCTGACCCCCTCCTCCCGTATGCTCATGCTGCGCGAGGTGTCGATCACGACCGCGAGCTTGTTCTTCTGGGGAATCCACCCGGAAACCGTGCATTTCAGGCCGGCGAGCAGCACGAGCAGGCCGGCGACGAAGGCCAGGCGCAGCCCCGTGAGCGTGAGGAACAGCGGTCTCGAGCAGGGCTTGTCCTCGACCCGGTAGGTCAGCAGGAAGGCCGGAACCGCCACCAGCAGGGCGAGAAGCAGGCCCGCCCAACCCCAGCCGAGCGTGAACCGCACCGACTCGATCGTCTGGATCGGCGCCGTTTCGAATCCGAGCAGCTTCAGGAGCGTGTTCACGATGACGCCCTCCCGCCGAGCCGCAGGGGGCGGTTCGCCAGAATCGACTCGGCCAGCACCGTCAGAAGCAGCGCCCACAGCAGCGGAAACGAGACGTCACGGCCTTCGCGCACCGCGACGACCTTCTGGCCGAGGCTCTGTTTCGAGCCGGCCTGGTGCTCCAATCGGATGAACCGCACGATGCGGCTCTGGGGCAGCCGTTCGAGATCGCTCTCGGCCGGCGGCGGATTGACCGCGAACGCTTCTTCGCGTTCCGTCGCGCCCTCGAAGCGGAGCCGGTAGAAGCCGGCCTGATCCGTCTGCGCCACGGTCAGATGCAGGAGTCCTTCCCCGTTGTCGCGCCGGAGCGGGATCTCCTGGGACTGGCCGGTTGGCAGGGTCAGCGAGACGCGTTTGAGGCCTTCTTCCGAGACGGTGAGGGAAACCGGCGTTCCGGGCTGGATGGCTCCGGCATTGATGCCCTGGCGGGACAGCATGCCCATGACCGAGGCGTGAACGAACGGCAGGAAGGTGGGCTTGAGCGGCCACGTCGTCCAGCCGGTGTCGGCGGTGAAGGTGACGAGCAGCGTGCGGCCCTGGCCGCGCCGTTCCTCGACGATGCCGGGCAGGCCATGGCTCATGCGCGCGAGGACCAGCGCCGAGGGGTTCGGCTGCACCTGGTAGAACTCGTATACCGGCGCGCGGCCCGGGTCACCCGAGCCGTCGGTGCCGAACGGTTTGAACGCCGGATGGCCGGTGTCGAGGTCGGTGAGCTGGTAGGCGACGGCCTTGCTGACGGCGTTGCCGACCCGTTTGAACAGCCGTGCCGGCAGCAGATACCCGCCGCCGAGGCCGTCGATCAGGGTGGCGTTGTACCAGGCCGGGTCGACCCGCGGCCCGCAGAAGGTCACGAGGCTGCCGCCGCCGAGCAGGTATTTCGAAAGCGACTTCACGAGCGCGTCGGGAAGCGACCGCTGGTTGACGAGGAAGACCGTGGCGTATTCCGACGGATTCACCTCCCCGGTCTCCTCGGGGCTGCGGCTGTCGACGAGGAACAGCGCCCCTTCGGTGCGGTTGAGCGGATTCAGCGCGAACCGCAGGAACAGATCCTCACGGTTGGGCTTGCCGTCGCGGTCGGGCGGGGGACGAAGGATCAGGACGCGGGGCGGCGCGCGAACCTGCACGGCGAGATGCCGCACGTCGTCCTGGGGCAGCGCATCGGCCGGCAGAACGGCCCGGACGTGCTGGAACCCGGTGTCGCCGAACGTGAGCGGGATCTCGAGCCGTTTCGACCCGTTCGGGCCCAGCTCGATCGTCTGTTCGCTTTTCTTGTCGTCCCCGACGAGAATCGAGAGACGCGTGGTGTGGGGCTGGGCCGAATGGTTGACGACGGTCGCGCGCAACGTGGCGGGCCGGCCTTTCATGACCATCGGGTCATCGATGGCCAGTTCCGTCACGGCCAGGTTCGGCGGGGCCGCGTCCCCGACCTGGACGAGAACGAGATCGATCGACGGGTCGATCCGCTTCAGGTCGTAGGTGGCCAGAAGCGGCTCCCACGAGGATTTCGTCAGGTCGGTCACGAGATACACCGTCCGCCGGAACGCGCGCACGGGGGCCAGCAGCTTGAGCGCGGGCTGGAGAGCGCCGGCGAGGTTCGTTCCCGCCGCGCTGAGCGGGGCGTTGCGAACGGCCTCTTTCAGCTCGTTCTTGTCCCAGGTCAGTTGCGGGAACAGCACCGTCCCCGGATCGTTGCATAAAATAACGGATGCTTTGTCATACGGCCCCATCTGGTCGACGATCTCGATGGCGCGTGCCCGGGCCGTGTTGAACAGCGAGATGCCCTGGTGCGTCGTGCCCATCGAGAGGGAGTTGTCGAGGATCACGACGAATGCGGCGGGGGCGCCGGTGCCCGCCGAAAGCGCGCCGCCACCGATGAAGGGACGGGCGAACGCGAGCGTGAGAAGCAATACGGCCAGGATGCGGAGGGCCAGCAGCAGCAGGTGGCGCAGCTTCATGCGGCGCGTCATCGCCTCGACCGAAAGCCGGATCAGCCGCAGGCTCGGAAAGTCGCGCGGAACGGGCGTGCGCCGGTAATACAGGTGCAGCCAGAGGGGCACGCCGACCGCCAGGGCGCCGGTCAGCAGCCACGGGTTTCCGAAGGAGAGGGGCATGGTCAGGCCAGCCGCGCGCCGACGGACTGGCGGCGCGTGAAGAAACTCTTGAGACTCGCCTCGACCGGCCGCGAGGTGTCGGCCAGCAGGTAGTCGATGCCGGATTTGCGCAGCGCGGACTGGAATGCCCCGACATACTGCTGCAGGCGGCGCAGATACTCGCGGCGCAGCGAAAACGCGTCGGTGATCAGCTCGGAGCGGTCCTCGAGGTCGCGGAACAGCGTCGTGTCCTCGAACGGGAAGGTCAGCTCGTGGTGGTCGAGGATGTGGAACAGCAGCACCTCGTGGCGCCGCGTGCGAAGCTGGCGCACCTTGTTGATGATCGTCTCGGCGTTGTCCATCAGGTCCGAGAAGATGATCAGCAGGCCCCGCTTGCGCATCGTGCCGGCCACCCGGTCGAGGGCATCCCCGATATCCGTGCGGTCCTGCGGCGCCGTCTGCTCGAGTTCGGTGCAGATGCTCTTGAGCTGCGCCATCCCCGTGCGGGGCCGGATCACCCGACGCACCCCGTCGGCGAACGTGACGAGGCCGACCGAATCCTGCTGCCGCAGCATCAGATACGCGAGGGAAGCGGCGAGCGTGGCCGCGTATTCCAGCTTGCTCATCGGCGCGTTCCCGCCCCGGTAGCCCATCGAGCCGCTCGTGTCCATGATCAGGTAGCCCGAGAGGTTCGTCTCCTCCTCGTGCTCCTTGATGTAATACTTGTCGGTGCGGGCATACACCTTCCAGTCGATGTCCTTGAGCGGGTCGCCCGGAACATACTGGCGGTATTCGGAGAACTCGACGTTGAACCCCTTGAACGGGCTCTTGTGGAGCCCCTCGACGAACCCCTCCACGACGTTGCGGGCCTTGATCTCGAGGGCTGCCAGCGAGGCGAGCACCTTCGGATCGAGGAACCGGGAGAGGCGGGATGTCGTCATGATATGATTATGAGTATTATATCAGTGGTTATTCCCGGGGCTCGGGAACGGCGGCGAGGATGCGCTCGATGATCGTGTCGGTCGTGATGCCCTCGGCCTCGGCGTTGAAGTTCAGCAGCACGCGGTGGCGGAGCACGGCGTAGGCGAGTGCCCGCACGTCCTCGGTCGCCACGTAGGAACGGCCCTGCAACACGGCGCGGGCCTTGCCGGCCAGCACGAGATACTGGCTCGCGCGGGGACCGGCGCCCCAGGTGACGAAGTCGTTCACGAAGGCCAGCCCGCCTTCCTTCTTCGGCCGGGTCGCCTCGGCGATCGAGACGGCATACTTCACGACGCGGTCGGAGACGGGGACGCGGCGCACCATTTCCTGGAGCTCGAGGATCCGGGTGCGGCTCAGGACGGGCCGCAGTTCCGGTTCGGCGCCGCCGGTCGTGGCCTTGACCATCGCGACCTCCTCGTCCATCGGCGGATACTCGATCCGGACGTTGAACATGAACCGGTCGAGCTGGGCTTCGGGCAGCGGATACGTGCCTTCCTGCTCGATCGGGTTCTGGGTGGCGAGCACGAAGAACGGCGCCTCGAGCGGGTAGGTCTTGCCGCCGCTGGTGACCACGCGTTCCTGCATTGCCTGGAGCAGCGCCGCCTGGGTCTTCGGCGGGGTGCGGTTGATCTCGTCGGCCAGCAGGATCTGCGTGAACAGCGGCCCCTCGACGAACCGGAACCGGCGTTCGCGCGTCGTCTGGTCCTCTTCGAGGATGTCGGTGCCGATGATGTCGGTCGGCATCAAATCGGGCGTGAACTGGATCCGCCGGAAGTTCAAATCCAGCAGCTTGGCCAGGGTGTTGACCAGCAGCGTCTTGCCGAGGCCGGGAACGCCGATCAGCAGCACGTGGCCACGGGCGAAGAGGGCATACAGCACTTCCTCCACGACCTTGTTCTGACCGATGAACACCTTGCCGATCTCGCGCAGAACCTGCTCGCGGGCTTTGCGGATATCCGACAGGGCGGTGATGTCCTGCTGTTCCTGGGCGCTGGCCTTGGTTTCCAACATGCTGACCTCCGGGAGAGATAGAGGCCCCACAGTATCATGGAATTCCCCCCCGGGCAAATCCGTGTGAGAGCGCTCAGACGTCCGTGCCTGTCGACGGGGTCGGTGCCGGTCCGGTTGACGCCGCCGGAAGGGCCGTGCTAGAACTGGAGCGATGCGTACACCCGATTTCATGCGCGAGGAAGGCACGCTCACCGAGTGCCTGCTGTGCCCAAACCGCTGCCGCATCGCCGACGGACGCCGGGGCCGATGCCTGGCCCGCGGCCGCGAACAGGGGCGCGGCGTCCTGCACAATTACGCCCAGGTCACCTCGGCGCATGTCGATCCGGTCGAGAAAAAGCCGCTGTATCATTTCCACCCCGGCCGCCCGATCTTCTCGATCGGCTCCTACGGCTGCAATCTCGCCTGCCGGTTCTGCCAGAACTATGAAATATCGCAACAGATATGCCCGACCGAACCGGTCCAGCCCGACCGCCTCGCGGAATGGGCCGCCGAAGTGCCCGGCAATATCGGGGTCGCGTTCACCTACAACGAGCCGGGGATCTGGTACGAGTATATCGTCGATGCAGCCCCGTTCCTGAAGAAGCGCGACCTGTCGGTCGTGATGGTCACCAACGGCTACCTCGAGCCCGAGCCGTGGCGCAACCTGTGCGGGGTGGTCGATGCGATGAACATCGATCTGAAGGGGTTCACGCCCGAATTCTATCGCGATATCACCCGCGGTGCGCTCGAGCCGGTGCTCGCGAACATCACGACCGCCGTCCGGGCCGGGGTTCACGTCGAGCTGACGAACCTCGTCGTCCCCGGCCTCAACGATGATCCGGCCGTGTTCGGCCGCATGATCGACTGGATCGCCGCCCTCTCGCCTGAGCTGCCGCTCCACCTGTCCCGCTACTTCCCGCGTTTCCACGAGCATGCCCCACCGACGCCGCCCGAAACGCTCGAAGCGTTCGCCCGCACCGCAAACGAACGTCTCCGGTATGTCTACGTCGGCAACCTGGCCACCGAGCACGGCCAGGACACGCTTTGCCCGGCCTGCAGGGCGCCCGTCATCCGCCGCTCGGGGTATCACGTCGAGGTGGTGCGGCGCAGCGCGACGTGCTCCTGCGGCAACCGCCTCCCGATCAAGGGGTTCGAAGACCATGACTGACATCGACGATCCGCTCGAAACACCGTCCAACCCTGTTCCAGACCCTGCCCCCGGCACCGCCGGCCGCTCGTTCGACTGGGGTCCGCCCGTCGCCGGCCCTTCGGAGGGCATCAAGGAATGGGCGGTCTATGGACTGATCGTCGTGCTCGTTTCCCTGGTGGGCTGGTTCCTCATCGATACGGCCCCGGATATGCCTCGCACCTCCTCCGAAGAGGCTGCCGACGAGGCCGTTCCCGCCGACGCAACCACCGCGCCGCCCGCCGTCGCACCGCCCGCTCCGGTCACCCGGCCGACCGTCACGGCCGGCGAGCCCGTTCCCGTCGTCACGAAGCCCCGGTTCCACGTCCAGTTGGGCGCCTTCGGGGATGAGGAGACGGCCCGCTCGACCGGCGACGCCCTGAAAAAGAAGGGGTTCGACGCGGCGATCATGGCCCCCGACGACCAGTACGAGATGTATCGTGTGCTGATGGGCCCCTTCGATCGTGAAGACGAGGCCGAGGCCCTCGCGCGCAAACTCAACGAACTCGACTTCCCCTGTTTCGTGATAGAATCCGCCTACGTCCAGAATCGAGAGGAGGAGGCCCCGTGAGCGCTCCGCAGAATTCCCGGGAAACGGCGAGCTCGCTGCTGTTCTTGTCCCCGTTTCTCATCCTGTTCTCGGTGTTCCTGCTCTTCCCGATTCTCTACTCGCTGTATCTGAGTTTCTATGATTCGTCCCAGGGCTTTGGTCTGACGAACCTGCGATGGGTCGGCCTTTCGAATTACTTCCAGATCCTCGGCATCCACTGGGAAGGCGGCGCCTGGAAGTTCAACGATCCCGCCTTCTGGTGGTCGCTCGCCGTGACATTCCTCTACGGCGGCCTCAGCATCCCGCTCGGGATCGCTGCCGCACTGTTCCTGGCGCTGTTGTTGAATAACAAACTCTATGGAAAGAGCTTCTTCCGGAGTGCCTTCTTCCTGCCCAACATCCTCGACATGCTCGTGGTGGGCGTCATCTGGACCCTCATCTACGCGCCGAAATACGGGGCCCTCGCCCAGATCTCTTCGGCGATTCTGGGCCCCGAGCAGTTCTTCAACAAGGTCGGCCCGCTCGCCAGCCCCTACACGGCACTGCCGGCCATCGTGTTCGCGATGGTGCTCAAAGGGGCCGGCTTCGGCATGGTGCTGTTCCTCGCGGCCTTGCAGAACATCCCCGAGGCGGTCTACGAGGCCGCCGACATCGACGGAGCGACCAAGACCCAGCAGTTCTGGTACATCACCCTGCCGCTCCTGCAGCCGATCATCTTCTTCATGGTCATCACCGGCATCATCGGCTCGCTCAACGCCTTCACCGAGATCTACGCGATGACGGCCGGCGGCCCCCAGATCGTCATCGGCGAGGAGACTCTCGGCTCCACCTCGGTGGCCGGATACTACCTGTACAAGCAGTTCGAGGGCGGCCGGTTCGGGTATGCCGCCGCCATCTCCTACGTGCTGCTCGCGATCACGCTCGGCATCACCTGGATCCAGCAGCGCTTCTTCGCCGGCGACAAGCGCTGAACAGGGAGGAATCACGATGAATACGCAAACGGTCCAGGCGGAACCCCAAACTCCCGCGGCCCAGGGCGGCTCCCCCCTGCGGGTCGTGATCTTCGTCACCCTGTTCGTCGCGATGATCGCGCTCTGCGTGGGTATCTGCGGCCAGCTCTACAAGTTCCTGACCATGGTCGCCGCGGCCTTCGCGGCCCGGGGCGGTGATCCCGCCAAAGCCGGCGAGGTCATGAAGAACATGGCCTGGATGGTCGATGCCCTCACCGCGGCCACCGCCCTCGCCCTCGCCTCGATCACCATCCGGCGCTGGATCGCGACCCACGCCGAGCAGCGCGCCGCCTTCCTGCGCACGTTTTTCCTGTATCTCTGCCTCACGGCCGGCGTCGTCGTGGTGCTGTTCCCCTTCTTCTGGATGCTCTGCACCTCGTTCAAGCCCGCCGGCACCGAGTTGTTGATCAATACCGCGAACCCGTTCGACATCGTTCCGGCCGAACCCACGATCACCAATTTCAAGAAAGTGCTCAAGCTCGACGCGGCCCCCGTCAGCGCCGAGGCTTCCCAGGCCGTCGTCGATCCCGTCGAGGCGAAGAAGAATTTCGGCACCTATTTCATGAACAGCCTCGTCGTGGCGACGCTGGCCGCCTTCCTCGTGACCCTGTTCGCCTCGATGGGCGGCTACGTGTTCGCGAAGAAGGAGCTGCCGTACAAGCAGCAGCTGTTTGGCGTGCTGATGGCCACCATGATGATTCCCGGCATGATGTACATGGTGCCGCAGTTCTTCATGGTGTGCAGCATGGGCCTGTTCGGAACGAAACTGGCCATGATCCTGCCCCACCTGGCCTCGGTGTTCGGCATCTTCATGCTCAAACAGTTCATGGAGACGATCCCCAGCTCGCTGATCGAGGCGGCCCGCATCGACGGCGCCTCCGAATGGCAGATCTTCCGCGTCGTGATCATCCCGCTCGCGATGCCGATCATCCTCACCCTGTTCCTGCTCACCTTCCTCTCCCACTGGTCGAACTTCCTCTGGCAACTGATCGTGACCGACTTCGAAAACCCGCTCAGCATCACGCTGCCGGTCGGTCTCGCCCTGTTCCGGGGCCAGTACACGTCGGATCTCGGCCTGATCATGTCGGCCTCCTGCTTCTCGATCGTGCCGATCGTCATCCTCTTCCTGTTCGCCCAGCGCTACTTCATCGAAGGCATGACCCAGGGCGCGGTGAAGGAGTAATCACATGCGATATATATCGAATCGTTATCTTCGCGCCGCCCTTCTCGTCCTTTGCGTCGTCACTCTCGCCGTGCTGGTGGCCGGCATCACCGGCTGCAACGAGCGGAAGACCGAATACACGCCCGACGGTCGCGTCATCCTCAATTTCTGGCACACCTACAACGACACCGAAGAGGCCGAACTCAAGGCGATCATCACCGAGTGGGAGGCGAAGAACGCGAGCTGGAGCGTGCGCGCGGTGCGCATTCCCTTCGACGGCCACAAGCCCAAGCTCCGCACGGCCCTCACGGTCGGCCGGGGCCCCGACATGGCCCGCGTCGACTGGTCGTTCGTCTGCGAGCTGGGCCGCAAGCATGCTCTGGTCGATCTCGCCCCGTTCGGCTTTGAGGCGATCAAGGACAACTACCTGAAGGCGCCGCTGCGCACGAACTACATCGACGGCCACTACCTCGGCCTGCCCGACCAGACCACCTGCGTCGCGATGTTCTACAACCGGCAGCTGTTCCGCGAGGCCGGTCTCGACCCCGACAAGCCGCCCAGAACCTGGGACGAGTTCGTCGAGATGGGCAAAAAGCTCACGAACGCCGAGAAGGGCACGTTCGCCTGCGGCTTCGAAAACACCCTCTGGTGGAGCCTGCCGTTCTTCAACACCTTCGGCGCGACCCTGATCTCCGAAGACGGGAAGAAATGCCTGCTCGATCAGGAACCGGCCATCCGCGCGATCGATTTCAAGCGCGCCCTCTTTGCCGACCACAAGATCGAGGCGGGCGCCTGGCGTGCCGGCTCGATCACCCCGGAACAGGGCTTCGTCAACGGAAAATATGCCATGATATTCATGGGCCCCTGGAACCTGCCCAAGTTCACGAGCTCGAAGCTCGATTTCGGCGTGACGCTGATCCCGGCCGGGCCGGCCGGAACCTCGACGAACGTCGGCGGAACGAACGTCGTCATCTTCAACACCGGCAAATTCCCCAAAGCCTGCTACGACTTCCTGACCTACTTCACCTCGGCCGAGGTCCAGGCCCGCTGGTGCTCGAAGCTCAACCAGATGCCGGTGAATCTGAAGGCCTACGACCTGGTGAAATTCGAAGACCCGCACCTGATGACGTTCATGGAGCAGATGAAGAGCGCCGTCAGCAACCCCATCGTCACCAGCTACGAGCGGCTCGAGGATTTCGTGAATCCCGAGATGGAGGCCGTGCTCACCGGCCAGAAGACCGCCTCGGCTGCGATGGCGACCCTCGCCCGCAAAGTCGAGAAGCGCGTCCTCACCGACTGACCCCGGAAAACACCGGGATACGAAAAGCACGAACCACAGAGATCCTCTGTTGAATGAGCGCATGAATTTCAGACGAGAAGACGGAAGAAAACGCTCATCACGGAGGACACGAAGAACACAGAGGACGCACGGAGAATGTTCGGATCCCACGTGAATTCTTTGTGGTTTCTGTGTTCTCTGTGATGAAGGTGTTGCTCGGGGTGTCCTTCCTGATGTTACGAACGAATATTGCGAAGAAATGCTCATGCCAGACACAGAGAACCATCGTGCTGGGAAGGGATCTCGGTGATTCTTCTCGCGGTCTTTGTTTCGCCAGGACTCCGCGCGGCGTTCCCTGTTTCAGGAAAAAGAGGAATCTGAAGAATATTTCTCCCTCTGTGATTCTGTGGTGAAGCTTTTTCTGGTGGAGGTTCGTGATGATTCTGGGGGTGGGGATCGACCTGGTCGAGCATGAGAGGTTCGCCCGCTCCGTCGAGCGGTTCGGCGACCGGTTCCTCGCCCGCATCTTCTCCGAACGCGAACTCGCCGAGGGGCGGGAACGGCAGCGGAACCTCCAGGGCTGGGCGGCCCGGTTCGCCGCGAAAGAGGCCGTGTTCAAGGCCCTCGGCTTCCCCGGCTTCATGGCCTGGCGCCAGATCGAGCTGCTTTCGGGCGACCGCGCATTTCCCCACGTCGAGCTCGGCCCCCATTATGCGGCCCATGTCGACCGCCACCAGCCCTGGAAGATCCATCTCTCGATCTCCCACGCCCGCGCCAGCTCCGCTGCCGTCGCGATCTGGGAGACCCTTGTCCAGTCGGGCTGAGCGATGAAAGCCGGTTTTCGGCCAGACGTGTCGCTGGGTCCTGCGTTTCTGCCGGGGCGTTTCAAACGTGCTTCTTCGAGGCAGAGCGCTATCGATCTGTGTGTGCCCGGGAGGAGAGAATGTTCGATGCCCTGATCAGGATGTTGCGCAGGTATCTGGGGGCTGACCCGACGGCGCGGTGGCCCGTTCGGAGCCCGACCCGCCTCCAGTTCGACCTCGAGGCCCGCGCGCTGAACGGTATTGCCCTCGGCGACGGATACGAGCGGCTCGAGGAGTTCGGCAGGCCCGACAACGCCCGCCCTGTGTATTGCAATCTGTTCAAATATATCTCTCACGGTGTTGTCTTCGAGACCGAGGAGGGCCGCATCGACTACATCTCGTTCATCTTCGACGATGAGTTGGACAACGAGTTCAGATCCCCGACGGTGCACTTCCACATCAGCGGTGAAACACTGGAGATCAGCAAGGAGACGACGAAAGACGAACTCATCAATGTATTCGGCGCTCCGACCCTTGTCGATACGGATGAATATGAAATTATCCTGGCCTACGAGATCGGCGGCGTGAAACTCGAATTCGAGCTGACTCTCTCCGAAACCCTGAAACGCCTGAACGTCTTCCCCAAAGGCAAGAACTCCTGAGCATCTGCCGCTCGATTTATTTCTTTATCTATTCATACCCGGAAGGAACTCTTTCACCATGGACATCCCACGGATATTCACCATCACGGAAAGTGCTCATCGCATCCACAACCCGTTCACCCCCGAAAAGTTTGCCACTCTGGGCGCTGCACTGCGTCTGGAGCCGGGGGCCCGAGTGCTCGACCTCGGCAGCGGTTCGGGGGAGATGTTGTGCACCTGGGCGCGTGATCACGGCGTCACCGGCACCGGCATCGACATGAGCCGGTTGTTCACCGAGCAGGCGAACCTTCGTGCCAAAGAGCTCGGCGTAGCCGACCGGGTCACGTTCATCCATGGCGATGCTTCCGGCTATGTCTCTGGCGAGAAGGTCAGCGTGGCTGCCTGTGTCGGTGCCACCTGGATCGGCGGGGGAGTCGCCGGCACGATCGAGCTTCTGTCGCGAAGTCTCGACGCCGGAGGGATCATCCTGATCGGCGAGCCCTACTGGCGGCAGTTGCCGCCGACGGAAGAAATTGCCAAGGGGTGCCTTGCCCACTCGATCTCCGATTTTCTCCTGCTTCCGGAACTTCTCGTATCGTTCGGCCAGCTTGGCTGCGACGTCGTTGAAATGGTTCTGGCCGACCAGGACGGCTGGGACAGGTATGAGGCTGCCAAATGGCTCACCATGCGCCGGTGGCTTGAAGCCAATCCTGCCGATGAGTTCGCGAAAGAGGTTCGAGCCAGCCTGACCTCGGAACCCGCACGCTACGCCGCATACACACGAGAATACCTGGGCTGGGGAGTGTTCGCGCTGATGCAGCGGTGATGCATCGGCGCATGCCCCTTGCGCCCCGCGCCCGCCTGTGATACTCTTTCACCTGTTGCGCCCGTAGCTCAGCTGGATAGAGCGTCTGCCTCCGGAGCAGAAGGCCAGGGGTTCGAATCCCTTCGGGCGCGCTTTTTTATTTCCGGCAAATATAAGCCTGAATCCATGCAGCTTTCCGCGTAGGACCCACAGAGGGTTGCCCCCAAAAAACGTCTTTTTGCCGAAAAATCGGTAAAAAAATCGGGAACTTCTTTCTACCGGAAAACTGCCCTGCAGATGCTCCTCATTTTTTGTGAATGCCTGGACAAGCGCTCATTCTTGTTTCCGGCATGTATAATCTTGAAAATATTGTATATATCGATATCTTTGCAGAGGCTTTTGACAGCAAGCCCGGAACGGGCTACAGTATCCTTCGGTGCCGGTGCGGGTGACGCACATGGCCGTTGGAATCTGAATCTCGAGATATCAGGATGAGACAGTATGGCTCGCAGAAAAGCATCGGGCTCTACCAGTGAAACGACGGCGAATGTCGGCTTCGAGGCGAAGCTCTGGCAGGCGGCCGACAAGCTGCGCAACAACATGGATGCGGCGGAATACAAGCATGTCGTCCTGGGGCTGATCTTTTTGAAATACATCTCCGACTCGTTCGAGGAGATGCGGGCGAAGCTGGTAGCCGGCTCGGGTGACTACGCCGGTGCTGATCCTGAAGACCCCGACGAGTATCGCGCCGAGAACGTCTTCTGGGTGCCCCGTGAAGCCCGGTGGACGCACCTCCAGGCGAACGCGAAACAGCCGACGATCGGAAAAGTCGTCGATGATGCAATGGTCGCGATCGAGCGTGACAACCCCCGTCTCAAGGGTGTCCTGCCGAAGGATTACGCCCGGCCTGCGCTCGACAAGCACCGGCTCGGCGAGCTGATCGACCTGATCGGCACGATTGGGCTCGGCGATGCGGCGAACCGCTCAAAGGATGTGCTCGGGCGGGTCTACGAATACTTTCTGACCCAGTTTGCGAGTGCGGAAGGCAAGAACGGCGGCCAGTTCTATACGCCTTCGTGTATCGTCCGTCTGCTCGTCGGGATGCTCGGGCCGTACAAGGGCCGCGTTTACGATCCCTGTTGCGGATCGGGCGGCATGTTCGTCCAGTCCGAGAAGTTCGTGATCGAGCACGGCGGCCGGATCGGCGATATCAGCGTCTACGGCCAGGAGAGCAACGCTACGACCCGACGCCTGGCGATCATGAACCTCGCGATTCGGGGGATCGACGCCGACTTCGGCCCCGAGCACGCCGACACGTTCCGGCGCGATCTGCACAAGGATCTGCGGGCAAACTACGTGCTCGCGAATCCGCCGTTCAACGACTCCGATTGGCACCGGGTCGACGAGGACGTGCGCTGGAAGTTCGGAACGCCGCCCAAAGGCAACGCGAACTTCGCCTGGGTCCAGCATTTCATCCATCACCTCGCCCCCGACGGGATGGCCGGCTTCGTTCTCGCGAACGGCAGCATGTCTTCGAATCAGTCAGGTGAGGGTGATATACGCAAGGCTATCATCGAAGCCGATCTCGTCGACTGCATGGTCGCGCTGCCCGGCCAGCTCTTCTACAGCACGCAGATTCCCGTCTGCCTCTGGTTCCTGACGAGGAACAAGGGCAACGGCCGCTTCCGCAAACGCACCCGTGAAACTCTGTTCATCGACGCCCGCAAGCTGGGCACCCTCGTCGACCGCGTCCACCGCGAACTGACCGAGGACGATATCAGGAAGATCGTCTCCACGTATCATGCATGGAGGGGCGAGAAGGGCGTCGGATCCTACGAGGATGTCGCCGGCTTCTGCAAATCCGCCACGACGGACGAGATTGCCGGGCATGGGCACGTGCTCACCCCCGGCCGGTACGTCGGCGCCGAAGAAGTTGAATCTGACGGCGAGCCCTTCGAAACCAAGATGACCCGCCTCGTCGCCGACCTCCAAAACCAGTTTGACGAATCAGCCAAACTGGAACGCTCGATCAAAGCGAACCTGAAAGGCCTCGGTTTCGGCGGCTGACGGGGCGTTGCAATCGAATCGTCACGCGGCCCATTTCAAGGTTAACTTCTTTTTTTGGGAAGCGCAGTCTCTCAGATACAGGTTGATCAACTGCTGATAGGGCAGTCCGGTTTCTTCAGCCAATATCTTGAAATATTCTATCACGTCATTCCCGAGGCGAATGGTGACGGTCCGCTTCAATTCTTTGGAGTAGGGATTCTGTTTTGATTTGGAAAAATCATATTCTTTTCTCATAAAAACTCCGATACTGTTGTGTTTCGGTTTTCGTTGCCTTTCGGGCAGAAATGATTCTGATGATTCGATCGTTTTCAAGATAACAATGGCATACCATCAGAAGTTTCTTGGTAATGGAAAATCCGAGGATGATGAAGCGGTCTTCGACTTCTGAATGGTCTGGATCGTCGATGATGCGGCGAAATCGTCATAAAACACGGTGATTGCTTCATCGAACGTTACGCCGTGTTTTTTCTTGTTCGTTTCAGCCTTTTTGTCATCCCACTCAAAAATGAACATATATGTATAATGTATTTACAAACTCTGAAAAGTCAACAAGTGCCGAACTGCTTCTGGTTCTCGCCTGCCTGATCGTGGAGATACTGTCCCCGCAATGGAGAAATGATATGATGCAGTATGACATGGTCCGAATTCGGGAGTCACTGAGTCCCGAATCGGCAATGAGGTATGTCTCGATCGATAGCAGGACTGGACAAAGGAATGGCTCAGCTATGAACGGCGAACGGTCTCCATTGCCACCCGGCCGCAAGGCCGGCCGCCTCGTCGCCGAACTCCAGACCCAGTTCGAAAAATCCGAAAAGCTTGAAAAATCCATCAATGCAAACCTGAATGAGCTTGATTATGGCTGGTAAGTGGTCAGAAATTCCACTTGGCGAGGTTATCACTCTTCAGCGTGGTTTCGATCTGCCAGCTCATAAGCGCAAGCCTGGCAAGATACCCATTGTTTCATCATCAGGCACTAGCGACTATCACTCTGAGATAGGTGTGAAAGGCCCTGGGGTGGTTACCGGTAGATACGGTACCATTGGGCAAGTATTCTATCTCAATGAAGATTACTGGCCTCTGAACACGACACTTTGGGTTAAGGATTTCCATGGAAATGACCCGTTGTTCACGTCATACCTTCTTCGAACTGTCGACTTCGATTCATGTAGTGATAAAAGCAGCGTTCCAGGGGTGAATCGAAATGATCTGCATCTCATTCCTGTTTTGCGACCACCTCTTGCAGTCCAGAAAGCCATTGCGCATATTCTTGGGAGTATAGATGACAAGATAGAACTGAACCGGCGGATGAATGAGACGCTGGAGGGGATGGCGCGGGCGCTGTTCCAGAGCTGGTTCGTGGATTTCGACCCCGTCCGCGCCAAACTCGACGGCAGACCCCCCGCCGGAATGGACGCCGAAACCGCCGCGTTGTTTCCAAATCACTTTGAAGATACCGAATGTGGTGCCATTCCAGCAGGGTGGTCAGTGGAACCAGTGGTGGTAGCATTTGATCTTACGATGGGGCAGTCACCACCCGGTGATACCTATAATGAAAATGGCATCGGGCTTCCTTTTTATCAGGGCCGGACAGATTTTGGGTTTCGTTTCCCATCACATCGGGTTTACTGTACCGCGCCAACTCGATATGCGAAGTCTGGCGATACGTTGGTCAGCGTTCGGGCACCTGTTGGTGATATCAATATGGCTAATGAGCATTGCTGTATCGGCCGAGGTATTGCAGCTGTGCGTCACAAGAGCGGTTCAACCTCATTTACATATCATGCAATGGCAAGTCTATATGCCGAGTTTGCACGATATGAAGCTGAAGGGACGGTATTTGGCTCGATCAACAAACAAAATTTCGAGAATCTCCAATTTATTAACCCTCCTGCTGCCGTCATAGAGGGATTTGAACGAATTGCATCCTCATTTGATGATCAGATACGAGCGCTCGAACATCAAAATCAAACCCTCGCCAGTCTTCGCGATACGCTTCTGCCGAAGCTGTTGAGCGGGGAGTTGCGGGTCGAGGCGGTCGAGCGCGAGCTGGCTGAAGCGGCAACGTGTAAGGATCTCTTACACGTTCCCCGGGAAGGCCGTCGGGAGAATTCCGCATGATCCAGATCGAATCGATTGCCGACCTGGAGCTTCTGCAGGAGACGGTGGACCTGGAGTGCAAGCTCGCCGCCGGCCGCGACGGGAAAGGCGCCCTTCCCGAAGATTTCTGGCCGACCTACAGCGCTTTTGCAAACACCAACGGCGGCATCGTCGTGCTCGGTGTCCGTGAAAAACAGGGTCAGTTCGTGATCGAGGGCGTTCCTCACGTGGCAAACGTGCGCCGGGAGCTGTTCAACCTGCTCAACAATCGTGAAAAAGTCAGTGTCAACCTGTTGAGCGACGCCGATATTCGTGACGTTTCCCTGGAGGGGCGCACCCTGCTCGTCATCGATATCCCGCGAGCAACCCGAAAGCAGCGGCCCGTGCATATCACGAAAAATCCCTTCGATGGGCATACCTACCGTCGGCTCCATGACGGCGATCGGCAGCTTCCCGACGAAGACGTGAAGCGCATGCTGGCTGAGCAGGTAGAGGATAGCCGCGACAATCGCCTGTTGCACGGATACGGTCTGAATGACATCTGCCTGGAAACTCTTCGGGCCTACCGGCAGATGTTTGCGAATCTCAATCCCGAGCATCACTGGAACACCTGCGACGACCAGGAGTTTCTCAGGCAGATCGGCGGCTGGAAGCGAGACCGTGAAACGGGGAAAAGCGGCCTCACCCTCGCAGGCCTGCTCATGTTCGGGTGGATGGCTTCGATTCAGGAAGAGCTTCCGAACTTCATGCTCGATTACCAGGAACGCCCCGAGGCCATCTCCGATCTCCGATGGGTCGACCGAATCACGCTCGATGGCCGGTGGTCGGGAAACCTCTTCGACTTCTATCGGCGCGTTTTTCTGAAGCTGACGGCGGATGTGAAGGTGCCGTTCAGGCTGGAAAAGGGCGTGAGAAAAGACGAGACACCCGTCCATGTCGCTCTGCGCGAGGCGCTGGCCAATGTTCTCGTCCATGCCGATTACACCGACCGGGCTTCGGTTCTGGTCGTGAAGCGGCCCGAAATGTTCGGCTTCCGCAACCCGGGGCTCATGAGAATTCCGCCGGATGTGGCCATTCATGGGGGCGAGCATGACTGCCGAAACCGGACCCTGCACAAGATGTTCCGCCTCGTCGGTGTCGGCGAACAGGCCGGATCTGGACTTCCAAAGATTTACAAGGGGTGGGCCAGCCAGCATTGGCGGGCTCCAGCCCTGTACGAACGATGCGAGCCTTACAACCAGACTCTTTTGGAACTGCGGATGGTCGATCTGCTTCCCGATGAGCTGATTGCTGAACTTCAGGTATTTTTCGGAGATCGCTTCAATGCGCTCGGAAACAACGAAAGACTCACCCTTGCGACAGCATCATCGGAACGAGTCATCACTCACACGCGGCTTCGGGAACTGACGGGACTTCATCCTTTCGATGCAACGAGGCTGCTGCAAGAACTCGTTCGGGAAGGCTTTCTGGAGCGGCACAATGCTGGCAGGGGCTCCGTTTACTCTCTTCCGGACGCTGGAATTCCGCGACCGGAAGAAGTTTTCGGGCAATCTGCGGAACACGTGACCGAGAAATCCATGCGCCCAAGGACGAGCTCCGCACATTTGAAGGGGAGCTCCGCACATTTGAAGCCGAGCTCCGCACATTTGGAGGGGAGCTCCGCACATTTGAAACCGAGCTCCGCACATTTGAAACCGAGCTCCGCACATTTGAAAACGTCAATGGAGAATGTGCGGGCCGGGGAGATCGAGGCTGAGAGGCGAGATGCCGCAGGTTGTCTCGTCAGCGATCGGCTCGATGCGCCGATCATCGATTCTTTGAAAGCGCTTGCGCCCACGCTCAGGGCAAAACTGTATCGGGATGCCGCTGAACCGCGTGCTCACCGGAAGGTTGGTGCCGAAATATTGCGAAAAGCCATTCTCGAAGTATGTACTGGTCGCTATATCACTCTCAACTGCCTTGCGGAGCTGCTGAAACGTGATCCCGATGCCCTCAGACAACATCATTTGAAGAACATGACAAAGTCGGGATTGTTGCGTCTTGCGTTTCCAACCGTCCCGACACATTTCAGACAGGCTTATCGGACAGCGGAATGACATTCAACGAAGCGACGGTTGAAGAGGCGGCTCTGAGCTGGTTTTCGGAGCTGGGTTACGGCGTTGCGCATGGGCCGGACATCGCCCCCGGCGAGGCGCAGGCAGAGCGGGATTCTTTGAACGATGTCGTTCTGGTGCGGAGATTGCAGGATGCGGTTCAGCGGCTGAATCCGAAGATTCCGGAAGAGGCGCGGGAAGAGGCGGTGCGCAAGCTACTCCGGCAGGAGACGCCGTCGCTCGTCGCGAACAACCGGCGGTTCCATGCGATGCTGCGGGACGGCGTCGAGATCGAATACAAACGCCCCGACGGGAGCATCGCGGGGGACCGGGTGCGGCTCGTCGATTACGTGTATCCGGAGAACAACGACTGGCTGGCGGTGAACCAGTTCACGGTCATCGAAAGCCAGGTCAACCGCAGACCTGATATCGTCATCTTTATAAATGGGCTTCCGCTCGCCGTCATCGAGCTGAAGAACGCGGCCGACGAGAACGCCACGATCTGGTCGGCGTATCAACAGCTCCAGACCTACAAGGCACAGATCGGCTCTCTGCTGAGGTTCAACGAACTGCTCGTCGTGTCCGACGGTATGCAGGCTCGCATCGGCTCGCTCACGGCGAACCAGGAGTGGTTCAAGGTCTGGCGCACCATCGACGGAGAAGACACCTTCGCGAATACCTTCCTCGAACTGGAGGTTCTGATCCGGGGCGTGTTCGACAAGACGCGACTCCTCGATCTGCTCCGGCACTTCATCGTCTTCGAGGAGGATGGAGACAGCGACAGGCTCCACAAGATCATCGCCGGGTATCACCAGTTCCATGCCGTGACCGCAGCTGTAGATGAAACGATCCGTGCAAGTGGTATGACCGTCTCCCCAGGTGCAGCCGAGGATCCCGGAACCTATTGGGTCGGACCGATGAGAAACGGGAAGAAGGGCGACCGGCGGGCCGGCGTCGTCTGGCACACCCAGGGCTCGGGAAAGAGCTTCTCGATGCTGTTCTACGCAGCACGTATCATTCTCCACCCGGCGATGCGGAACCCGACACTGGTCGTTCTGACCGACCGGAACGATCTCGACGACCAGTTGTTCGGCCAGTTCCAGCGGTGCCACGAGATCCTGCGCCAGATGCCCGTGCAGGCCGAATCCGTAGAGCATCTCCGTTCGCTGCTTAAAGTTGCGAGTGGTGGGGTCGTGTTCACGACGATCCAGAAGTTCATGCCCGAGGAGAAAGGCGGCCGCGTAAGCCTGCTTTCAGACCGGCAGAACATCGTCGTCATCGCCGACGAGGCGCACCGCAGCCAGTATGACCTGGTCGACGGCCTCGCACGGAATCTCCGGGATGCGCTTCCCAACGCTTCGTTCATCGGGTTCACGGGCACGCCCATCGAGCAGACCGACGCGAATACCCGGGCGATCTTTGGTGAATATATTAGTATATATGATATACAGCGGGCAGTAGCTGATGGCGCGACGGTTCCGATCTACTACGAGAGCCGGATCGCGAAGCTGTCACTCAACGCAGCCGCTCTTCCCAAGCTGGATGAAGAGTTCGAGGAGCTGACCGAGGGCGAAGAGGAAGACAAGAAGCAGAAGCTCAAGTCGAAGTGGGCTGCGCTCGAAGCGCTGGTCGGCGATCCGAAACGGTTAGAGTCCATGGATGTGGTGTATGAGGGCTTCTGAAATACTGCCCTAAAAAGAGCCACCGCAATCTCCGAAAGAATCGGTGTCAAAGCCAGATTCGAAAGGAGACCACGGTGACTATGACAAGGATAGACCCCTTGGAGTGGCTGCGCAAGAGATTGGAAGGAGACTCGGACCTGATGCGTGAGATGCTGACCGCCATGTCCTCCATGTTGATGAGCGCGGAGGCAAACGCGATCTGTGGCGGCGAGTATCGGGAGCGGTTTGATGAACGAGCCAATTCTCGGAACGGATATCGGCATCGGCGATGGGATACCCGGGTTGGGACGATCGTAAGCGGATAATTAGCCCCATCTTCCGCTGATGCATTATCGGGGGCATCATGGTCGTCACCTTTGTGAGCTCAAGGAGACGAACATGAAAAAGAGAGATATTCGAAAAGAAGAACTTCAGCGGTAT
>Ga0209717_1001827_pt1 | contig 21857 bp, 19 predicted proteins | sample AD_UKC048_MetaG_FD_184418 | JGI IMG/M metagenome (GOLD analysis project Ga0209717, IMG submission 184418) | Active sludge microbial communities of municipal wastewater-treating anaerobic digesters from USA - AD_UKC048_MetaG (SPAdes) (version 2) | ecosystem: Engineered > Bioreactor > Anaerobic >... | reverse complement strand
CCCCCTGTGGAAAACTCGGACAAAACAGACTCAAAACGCATGAGAAAAACCTTGATCTTCAGACACGCTATCTTTGTGGTCAAATGGAAGCCCAACCACATAGAACGCAAGGGACGCAAAGCGGCCGTACCGACATCGGTTTTTCGCGAGTTAGCGGGACACCATACTCAATTCGGGGAATAGCTGGGAGCAGTGTCCTTTGTTTGGTGCATATCGATAGTGCTTGGCCGGGCAGTTGGTAACGATGACGGGCTATCACAATGAGCAGACCGTCTACACGTACACCGACGTCGGCCAGATCAGCACGATCACCCGCGCCGAACAGTAAGACGTGGGATTATGACTACAACGCCCTGGGCCAGGTGACCCAGTGTTCGAATCCCAATGGAACCACCTCGGCGTAGCTCGGCGTTCTCGGCGCCTCTGCGATAGATGGGCTCGAACGTTTCTCAACGCCGAGCGCGCAGATCCCGCAGAGGACCCCACCCGGCCTCCCCGTGGACGGGGAGGTGGCCGTACACTGCGCGGGCATCCGGCGCGACGGCGCACTCCCGGGATTCTTGGCGCCTCCGTGCCTTTGTGCGAGGAGAGAATGACCTCACACCAAGCCGCCAAGCCACGAAGAAGATCCGAAGCGATGACGTCTTCCACCACCGATCACCCCAAGTGCACGGATCCTTCGTGTCCCGTCGCCGGCTCGTTGCGTGGCGAGCCCAGCTGATTCGCTCCGTTTCTTCCGGAAATCGGGGACAGACAGCCCTCCTCGAAGACTCGGAGAAAGCGGTTTTCGCGCTTTCCGATTCCATCGTTCAGGCTAACTCCGAAACGCGCACGGAAACCGGACGGAGTCAGTCCCCGTTTTCTGCGAACCCTCCCCCCGTTTACGGGGGGATTGAGGGGGGTGTGCATGCGGAGGGCGACCAAAGGGGATAGACCGGCTCCATTGCGCAGAATCAATCTGCGCCTACTTGACGCGGTACTTGGCGCACGATAGTCGTGCGCTGATCCGGCGGGCGTACAGGACTGCTGCTGGGTCAGAAGCTATCGCATAACCGTGAGCGCGTGGCCTCGGCGAACGCAGGCAAGATGCCCGCGCCACAAGATGTGTGCCGTCTGTTGTGGTGCGGGCTTCCAGCCTGCATGCCTTGGCGGCTTCCAGCCTGCGTTTCTTGGCCGTCTTGGGATAGCTTCCTGCGTGAGGCGACGCTAACCCCGTTGCACTTTCCGAAGGACTGTGGTAGAGTCTTCCCATGATCCGGGGACTACATACGCTACACCACACCGTCCAGCTCGACGGAGTCCCTACTTTCTCTGTAGGAAATGAGCAGACGACCGCACAAGAGTGGGTAAGACTGGGAGGGAGCGGGATTGGGAACAACTTGGGAGCGGCGCGGGATGATTGCTTGTGTACAGGATCGCCAGAGCTATATAATAGTATTTGCGATTCTTGGTGTGGCGATATTCGGATGCGTGAGAGTACATCCATGTTTTCAAAATATTGGTGACAGTACTAATGCATCTACTATAATCTATATAGACAACTGCTGCGAAGCAACCCCGTCAACGAACGTGGAGATCATTGGTTGCGGCTTCTACAAGTCATTCGTGGCAAAGCGTGGCATCATATATCAATACGATGCCGATATGGCAACCGGCGACATCCTGTTGCGCGCTAAGGGACATCACGGCGTCGTTCTCGGGCAGGCGTGTATTGCACAGCCGCCGCCAGCACGCGGGAAGTGCTTCATTCACGTCGTTATGTGCTGCGGTGACGTCCGGAACGAAAGGCGTGGCGGCACGGTAACGACCCTGTTTAAGGCCACAATACATGAAAAGCCAATAGCATTTCTGTAATGCATGTAGATGAATAGTTGTAATGTGCACTGCTTAATGCGAAGTGCAGTTCTCAAGTTCTCATACCATCGCTGAAAGCGCGACACCGGAAGGAGTCAGTCCCCGTTTTCCGGTGTGTTGCGGGGGGATTGAGGGGAGGGTACCGGCGGGAAACCGTTACGGAAGATCAGCGCAGAATGAATCTGCGCCAACTTGGGCGTAGTTGGCGCACGTCAGTCGTGCGCTGCTCCGGAGGCGTGCGCGTACGCGCCTGCTGCAATCTACGCCCGGCGGCGTGGTCGCGGCATTCCGTGGCGTTCGTTGCGCCCGCCGTGGTTCTCTTTCGGAACGGCGTCGTGGTTTCTTTCCGAGGTAGGGGCCAGACAGTCTCTTTCACCCCGTTGCGCTACGCGAGAGAGCGGGTCCCTGGGATTGGACTTCGCGGCGGGTGTCCGGGGTTGGCGCGCAGGGCCTGACACGCATCCTTGTCTGGGCGAGTCTAATTGGTTAGCATTCCGACTCGAGGCGGTGATGCGGCATTCACAACGGATAAGGACAGGCAATGAACTCAATACTCCGAGTCGTGACGTCGATAGGGATGCTTGCGATGGCAGCGTGTGCCTCGAACGGCAACGCGGAGGATGGCAACAAGAATGACGCGGCGGCCGACGCAGGCGCCAAGGAGAAATCGAGCGTGAGTATTCCAGCGGCGGAGTTGAGTCCGGAAACGTTCCTGGCCAAGGTGACCGCGGCCGGTGGCCGGTTGGATTTCGTGTTCGAGGATGACCGTCCCTTCGCGCAGTGCCATGCCTCCACCGTGGTCGAGGCCGGCGACGGCGCCTTATTGTCGGCATGGTTTGCCGGCACCGAGGAGAAGAACCCGGATGTGGGCATCTGGGGTGCGCGGTTCTCGGACGGCGCCTGGTCGGCGCCGGCCCGCTGGGCCAAGATCAGCGAGACGGCCCACTGGAATCCGGTGCTGTTCCGGGATGCCGAAGGCGTGGTGTACCTGTTCTTCAAGGTGGGCGTGGATGTTCCACACTGGAGCACCTATTGGATGCAATCGACGGACGGTGGTACAACGTGGTCCGCACCCAAGGAGTTGGTGGCGGGCGACGTCGGTGGACGTGGTCCAGTGAAGAATCCGCCAATCATCCTGTCCGACGGGGCATGGCTGGCGCCTGCGTCGACGGAACTGGGGATCTGGAAACCCTTCGCGGATCGGTCTGAGGATCACGGGAAGACGTGGCAGCGTTCGGCAGATTGGGCCATCGACCGCAAGGTGATTCGCGGTATAGGCGCGATTCAGCCGACGTTCTGGGAATCGCAGCCGGGCCATGTCCACGCGCTCATGCGTACGGCAGGCGGCTGTATCGCCCGCGCCGACTCCACCGATGGCGGACGCACGTGGACGGAAGTACGGCGCACCGGCCTTCCGAATAACAACAGCGGCATCGACACGCTGGGCCTCGAAGACGGACGCGTCCTGCTTGTCTACAACCCCATCGGTCTCAACTGGGGTCCCCGGACGCCGCTGCACCTTGCCGTATCCGAGGACAACGGTGTGACGTGGCACGATCTCGCCGCGATCGAGACCGAAGAGGGTGAGTTCTCGTATCCGACGATTGTTCGTACGCGCCAAGGCGTGGCGGTCGTATACACGTGGAAACGCCTGCGCGTCCGCTGTTGGCAGATTCCGCTGGACGCGCTTCAATGAGCGGCCGGGCAACGGGTTACCGAGAAGGGAAAGGGGTGTTCTTCATGTTGCAGGTGCGCCGAATGCAGAGTTTTGTGCTCATGTTGGCCGTGCTTACCGCCCTGCCGGCCGTAGCGCAGCAGCCGGTATCGTTCAAGGCGGGTTTTGCCGAGGTGGACATTTCGCCGCAGAAGCCTATCCCGATGTGGGGCTATGGTGATCGCCACGACATGCTGTCGGAAGGGGTGCGCGACCCCTTGTTCGCCCGCGCGTTGGTCATCGAAGCGGGCGCGGATCGGCTCGCCATTGTCGGCCTGGACATCGGCCGCGGCCCCACCGCGTGGATGATGCCGCGCATCCGCGAGGCCGTGAAGGCGGCGTCGGGCATCGATCACGTCATCATCGCGGGCTCCCACACGCACCACGGCCCGGTCATCGAGTTGCAGGACCAGCCCGGCAAGGGCAAGGGCCGCTTCGATGATGCCGTGGCCTACGCGAGCGAGTTCGAACGCAAGGTGATCGAGGTCATCAACGCGGCGGCGGCCGATATGAACGACGCCCGGATTGGCTGGGGCTCAACCACCGTCGACATGAACCACAATCGTCACACCAAGATCGAGCCCAAACCCGTAGACCGGGAGCTTTCCGTGCTGCGCGTGGACGATCTCGAAGGCAAGTCCATGGTGGTGCTGGTGAGTTTCGCCGCCCACCCGACAAATCTCCCCGTAGAGGATCGGCGCTTTTCGTCCGAGTATCCGGGCCAGATGATCGCGGCGGTCCAGGAAGGCATGGGATGCCACGGCATGTTCATGCAGGGCGCCTGCGGCGACTTGTCCACCAAACGGAGTGCGGAAACCGACAGTATCGAGGCGTACGGCAAGGCCTTGGGTGCCCAGGCCATCGAGTTGGCCCAGGCCATCGAGACGAAGGTTCCGGACAAGCCGTCGATTCGCGTCAAAGAAGACGACTTCGTGTTCCAATCGCGCGTGCCGCTGGACAATCCGATACTCCGAGGGGTGTTCCAGTCAGCCTTCTTCCCGGAGTTCATCTCGATCTTGGATGAGCTCAGTCCCGACGGAACCTTGCACGCGCCGATGACGACGGTCTTGATGAACGGCGAAGTGGCCATCGTGACTGGGCCCGGCGAGTTCTTCTGCAACCACGCCATCCGGCTGAAAGAGCGGTGCCGCGCCGCCCACACCTTCTTCTTCGGCTACACGAACGGGCACCTGGCCTACTTCCCGACCATCGAGGCGGCGGCCGAAGGCGGGTACGGGGCCGACGCCATGATGTCGTGGGTCGAGTTGAGCGCCGGCGAACAGATGATGGATACGGCGCTCATCAACATCTACTCGATGATGGGCAAGTATCCGCCGCTCACGCCGGCCATGACGACCGCGGCCAGTCAGTGACCCGGTGGCCGGCCGGCGGCACACCGGGTCGTCAGGCTCGCGACCGCTCCCCCTTTCGGCGCCGGCGCACCACAAGAAAGGACGCATCCACAGGGATGCGTCCTGGCAAACGAACTGAATGACCGTCTAGCGTTTCGAGAACTGGAACCGCTTGCGCGCGCCGGGCTGTCCCGGTTTCTTCCGTTCGACTGCGCGGGCGTCACGCGTCAGCAGGCCTGCCTTGCCCAGCGGGCCACGGAGGCTCTCATCGGCCTTGACGAGCGCCCGGGCAATGCCGAGGCGCAATGCGCCGGCTTGACCACTCAATCCGCCGCCCGCACAACGGGCGCGAATGTCCCACCGATCGCCATTGCCGGTGAGTTCGAGCGGTTGCCTCGCGATCATGACGAGGACCTCACGGGCCAGGTAGTCGCTAATGCGTTTCCCGTTGACCTCGATACTGCCGGTCCCCGGCTTCATACGAACGCGCGCCGCAGCTTCCTTGCGGCGTCCGACGGCCACGATTTCTTCCATTCCTTGTGCCACGATTCGTGTCTCCCAACGACTTAGTCGATTTCGTACGGCTGGGGTTTCTGGGCCTCATGGGGGTGCTCAGGCCCCGCGTATACGCGTACCTTCTTCAGCAGACTGCGCCCCAGGCTGTTATGCGGGAGCATGCCCCGAATGGCCAGGGTCATGGGACGCGTCGGATGCTTCACCATCATCTCACGGTAGGTCGTCTCGCGCAGGCCTCCCGGATATCCGCTGTGATGGTAGTACACTTTCTGACGCTCCTTGGCGCCCGTCACAACGGCCTTGGCCGCATTCACGATAACGACATGATCGCCGCAGTCAAGGAAGGGTGTATATTGCGGCTTGTGCTTGCCGCGAAGCAGCTTCGCGGCCTCGGCGGCCACACGACCCAGTACCTTGCCTTCGGCATCGATAATATGCCAGGTCTTGGTTATTTCCCCTTGCTTGGGAACATAGGTCTTCAACGTTCATTCCTCCGGAAAAGCATCTTACAGGGGACGCACTTCTCGTGTCTGTGTAACGCGAAACCAAAGCATAGCAAACCGATGAGACCGAGATCAAATCGCGATTCAACCTCGTCAAGACGCCGGCCCCTTCACCCCCAAGCCCATTCGGCCGCAGGCCATGGCTAAGGCAACGGCTTCTTGCAGGAACCGGTCGCAGGATCTACAATGCTCAGGTGCTCGCCGCACTTGGTCGTCGTATGCGCTTGCCGGCGGGCGCGTGAACCGCGGATGAACGGTTGCGGCTTGGGCGTTCAGCGATACCTCAGCGAAAGGGAAACGCGTCATGGTGAAGAAGAAGACCTGCTTCGGATTGGTGGTCGGTAATCGCGGTTTCTTTCCGGATGAATTGGCCCGCGACGGATACGCCGTCATGAAACGACTCCTCAAGGCCGCAGGCTACGACGTCGTCGTGCTCAGCAAGGACGACACGAAGTTCGGCTGCGTCGAAACCTGGGAAGAGGCCAAGAAATGCGGCGCCTTATTCAAGGCCAACCAAGACAAGATCGACGGCGTCATTGTCACGCTGCCGAACTTCGGGGACGAGCGCGGCGTGGCCGACTCGATCAAGCTCTCCGGACTGGACGTGCCCGTTCTGGTACACGGCTGGAATGACGATCCGGAGAAAATGAGCCTGGCATTCCGGCGCGATTCCTTCTGCGGCAAAATGAGCGCCTGCAATAACCTCGTCCAATACGGAATCCCGTTCAGTCTCACCAAGTTGCACACCATGGATCCGATGACGGACGCCTTCAAGGAAGAGATCGACTGGTTTGCGGCCGTGTGCCGCGTGGTAAAGGGCCTGCGCGCGTGCCGCGTCGGCGCATTGGGCGCACGTCCGGCCGCGTTCAACACCACGCGTTACAGCGAGAAACTCCTCCAAGAATCCGGTATCTCCGTCGAGACCCTTGACTTGTCCGATGCGTTCGCCCGTGTCGCAAAGCTGAGCGACACGGATCCCATGGTGCGCCGGCGCGAAAAGAAGATCGTGGACTACATCGACACAAAGGGCGTGCCGAACCAGTCCATCACCCGCATGGCCAAGCTGGGCATCGTCGTTGACGACTGGATGGCCGCCGCCGACCTGGATATCCTGGCCTTCCAATGCTGGACCTCCATTGAAGAGAATCTGGGCATCGTACCGTGCACCGTCATGAGCATGCTAAGCGATTCGCTCCGGTGCGCCGCCTGCGAAGTCGACGTGACCGGCGCCGTCGGCATGTACGCGATGGCCTTGGCCTCCGGTTTGCCCAGCTTCCTCGTCGACTGGAACAACAACTACGGCGATGAACCGGACAAATGCGTCTGCTTCCACTGCTCGAACTTTCCCAAGAGCTGCCTCGAGAACTGCCATATGGACGCGCAGGACATCCTCGCGGATACCGTCGGACGCGAGCAGTCGTTCGGAACGGTCATTGGCCGCGTGAAGGCCGAGCCCATGACCTACACACGCGTCACCACCTGGGATAACGAAGGCGTCATCGGCGCGTATGTTGGCGAGGGTACGTTCACCAAGGATCCCATCAAGACCTTCGGCGGCCATGGCGTTGCCGAGATTCCGAATCTCCAGATGCTGCTCCGCTACATTTGCGACAACGGATTCGAGCACCACGTGGCCATGAACCTCAGCCAGTGCGCCCGCGCCGTTTGCGAGGCCCTCGACAACTACATGGACTGGGACGTGTACTGGCACGAGGAGCGATAGACCGCCCAGCGTCGACTGAACGACAGGGCCTCAAGAGGTACCACGAACGCAGGAGGAGAATGCCATGTCCAAGATGGGAGTCGGGATCATCGGCGCAGGATGGGTCGCCGGCGAACACATCCGGGCGTTTCGGACCAATCCGCACACTGAGGTCGTAGCGCTGTGTTCCAGAACGGAGGCCAAGGCGAAGGCCAAGGCCGCCGAATGGAACCTGTCCTGCGCGATCTACAGCGACTACGAGAAGATGCTGGCGCATGAAGGCATCGACGTGATCGCGATTGCCACACCGCCCAATTGCCACCGAGCGCAGGCCGTGGCCGCCGCACAGGCCGGCAAGCACCTCCTGCTCGAAAAGGCGATGGCGACGACCCTCGAGGACTGCCGCGCGATCCGCGACGCCGTCGCCAAAGCAGGTGTGAAAACCGTGGTCAGCTTCGTGCTCCGATGGAATCCGCTCTTCGACATCATCAAGGCCCACCTGGCCCAAAACGCCATCGGCGAAGTCTTTCTCGGCGAAGTGGACTACTTCCACGGCATTGGCCCGTGGTACGTCCAGTACGGATGGAACGTGAAGAAGGAGGTCGGCGGCAGTTCGCTGCTCTCGGCCGGTTGCCATGCCGTAGACGCGCTGCGGTACTTCATGAAAGGCGAGATTGTCGAGGTGTTCCAGTACAGCACCTTCGGCAAGGGCGCCGACTTCAAGGATTACGAGTACGATCCAACCAGTTGCACCCTCTGCAAGTTCGCCGACGGGCGCATCGGCAAGGTCTCCTCGTGTATCGAGTGCATCCAGCCCTACGTGTTCAACATCAACCTCGTGGGCACCCAGGGCACGATCAAGAACAACCAGTTCTACTCCAGGAAGACCTATCCGGGCCAGACCACGTGGGCGACGGTGCCGACCATCCTGCCGGACAGCGGCGATGTCACGCACCATCCCTTCACGCTCGAGGCGGCCCACCTGGTGACGTGCATCCTGCGCAACGAGGAATCCTTCCTCAACGTAGCGGATGCCTACATCACCCACGAGATCTGTTTCGCGGCCGACCGATCCGCCGAAGAAGGCCGGCCTGTGGCGTTGCCGTTACCGTAGGAGAGGGTATGAGACGATTCGTTGCGCGTCACTCGCCGCTATTCATTTTGGCCGGGCTCTGCCTCATCCTGGCCATCGTATCCGAGGACTTCCGTCAGCCTAGGAACCTCCAGAAGGTGGCCTACCGAACCTCCGTGGTCGGCATCATGGCCACCGGCCAGATCCTCGTGATCCTCACGGCCGGCATCGACCTCTCGGTGGGCAGCATAGCCGCCTTGGCCGGCGTGGTAGCCTGTGTATCGATGAAGAAGCTCGGCGTGCCGGCCGCCGGTGAGGGCGCCGAACTCATCATTTCGGGCTTCGACGTATGCGCGGGAGTGGCCATCGGCGCACTTGTCGGGCTGCTCGGCGGCGCCATCAACGGATTCCTCGTGACGAAAGGAAAGATCCCGCCGTTCATTGTGACGCTCGGCATGATGATGGTGGCGCGCGGCATCGCACTGCTCGTGAGTGGCGCCGTCTCGGTGTCCGGCCTGCCCGAATCCTTCAAGTACCTTGGCGGATCGCGAGGTTGGTACATTCCCGTCGGCATCACTGCGGCGATTGCGGCAGTCTTTGCGGTTACGCTGGCCTTCACGCGCTTCGGCCGCGCCGTCTACGCCACCGGCGGCAAACTCACCGCCGCCCGGCTCTCCGGCATCGCCGTCGATCGCGTCCGATTTCTCTGCTACTCCTTGTGCGGACTGCTGTGCGGCTTCGCCGGCGTCGTGCTCGCCTCGCGAACAGCCATTGCCCAGCCGACCGGCGCCGAGTCCTACGAGCTGGATGCCATCGCCGCCTGCGTCATCGGCGGCGCGAGCCTGATGGGCGGCGAAGGCGGCTGCGTGGGCGCATTGGCCGGCGCACTCATCATGCAGGTGCTCCTCAATTTCTGTAACCTGCGCGGTTTCGACGTCTACTGGCAGAAGGTGCTGATCGGTGCGCTGATCATCATTCTTGTGTACTACGACAATTTCAGGAAACGGCGAGCAGGCCTGCTCCACGAAGCATAGGCAGCCAACGCCAAAAGGAGATTTCGGCCATGAAGAAGCTCTGGCTCGTGCTGATGATAACCGTCGTCGCCGTGGGATGCGGCGCGCCCAAACAGGACTCGGGCACCTCGGGCGGTACCGCTCCCGAAACGGCCGCCAAGGCGGCCGACGACGAACTCGTTATCGCCGTGGTGCCCAAAGGCCTGGCCCACCAGTTCTGGCTGACGGTCAAGGCCGGCGCCGAGGCGGCCGGCGCCGAGTTCGGCGCCGAGATCCTCTGGCAGGGCCCGGCCAAGGAGACCGAAGTCGACAAGCAGATCAACATCATTGAAGACATGATTGGCCGCAACGTCGATGCCATCGTCATGGCGGCGTGCGATGAGAACGCCCTCGTCGACGTCATCCAGGAAGCCATCGATGCCGGTATTCCCGTCGTGACGATCGATTCGGGCGTGCAATCGGACATTCCGGTGTCCTTCGTCGCCACGGACAACATCGAAGGCGCCAAGGCCGCCGCGCGTGAACTGGCACGCCTCGTCGGCGAAGAGGGCAACGTAGGCTTGGTTCCCTTCGTTAAGGGCGCCGCCACGTCCGAGATGCGCGAGCAGGGCTTCAAGGAAGGCATTCAGGAATTCCCCAACATCGAACTCGTCTCCGTTCTCTATAGCGAGAGCGACGCCGCCAAAGGCATGGCCGTCACCGAGGACATGATGACGTCGCACCCCGACCTCAAGGGCGTGTTCGCCGCCAGCGAGCCGACGGCCGTCGGCGTCGCCCAGGCCGTGAGCGCCGCCGGCAAGGCCGGCCAGGTCAAGGTCGTGGGATTTGATGCATCCGACCAGGAGATCGAAGATCTCAAGAAAGGCATCATCCAGGCACTCGTGGTTCAGAACCCCTACCGGATGGGTTATGAGGGCGTGAAAGCCGCTATCGACCACCTGGCCGGCAAAGAGGTGCCCAAGCGAGTCGACACCGGCGTCGTTGTCGTGACGATAGACAACTTCGAGAGTCCCGAGATCCAGAAGATCTTGTATCCGCTCAAGGATCCGAACGGTTGAACGGGCGGTTGCCTAGTCGGTTTCGGACGTTCGGTGCGCTCGTTCTCGTCGGCGCGTGTGCGTGTACCGGCTTGTCGTGTGGCCACGCCGAACCGTCCGCCGAACTCCGGGATGCAGTCCGCGACTACTCGAGCGCCCTGCCGGTGTTTCCCGGCGCGGAAGGTTTCGGAACGAATACCAGAGCCGGCCGCGGCGGACAGGTCATCTGCGTGACCTCGCTCGATGCGTCGGGCCCCGGCTCTCTCCGCGAGGCCATCTTGACCGCCGGCCCGCGCACGATCGTGTTCGACGTGGGAGGCGTCATCGACCTTGCCGACGTGTTGGTCATTGCCGAACCGTACGTGACCATCGCGGGTCAGACAGCGCCGAATCCCGGCATCACGATCCTCGGCGCAGGCATCCTCGTGCACACGCACGACGTCCTCATCCAGCACCTCCGCGTGCGTGTCGGTGATCGTGAAAACGGCCCGGATCCCGGCGGACGCGACGGCATCAGCGTAGTAGGCCGACCCGACGGCACGGCGCCCATCTACAATGTTGTGGTTGACCATTGTTCCGTGAGCTGGGCTATCGACGAGGGCGTCAGCACGTGGCATCCGGGCGTACACGACGTGACCTTCCGCCAATGCATCATCGCCGAGAACCTGTCGCGATCGATCCATCCCGAACACGAGCACTCGAAAGGCCTGCTCATCGGCGATCACTCGAAACGCATCGCCGTCATCGGCAACTTCTTCGCCCACAATCGCCGGCGCAATCCCTTCGTGAAGGGCGACGTGAGCGCGCTAATCGTCAACAATTTCATCTACAACCCGGGCAGCGCGACCATTCACTTCGGCGATCTCGAGCGAAGCGGCCCCTCCTTGGGAACCGTCATCGGAAACGCCATGGTGGCCGGCGCCGACACTTCGCTCTTCAACACCATGATCGCCATCCTGATTGACGCTCGCTGGTCGGGCTGCGTCGCCGGCATGGACAACCTCGCGACCGGCGCGCGATTCCGAAGGCACGTCTTCGCGCCGTGGATTTGGCGCGACCTCGACGCCTACGCCGACGCGCCGGTCCGCGTAACGCCGCTCACCATCCGGTCGGGAGCGGAAGTCCGCGCATGGGTCCTCGAGCACGCCGGCGCGAGGCCGGCCCAGCGTGACGAAGCCGACCTCCGAATCGTCGACAGCGCGCGAAACCGAACCGGATGCATCATCAACAGCCCACGCGACGTCGGCGGCTGGCCGCACGCCGAGCCGCAGACCATCGCACTCGATTGGCCGGAGGATCCTGCCGCCGACACCGACGGCGACGGCTACACGGACGTCGAGGAACGGCTCCACGAACTGGCAGCACAGGTCGAAGGCCTGTCATGATAGGTGCAGCACATCAAGAAGGAGCGCCATGAGCATGCTGGAAGATCATGAATTGACCTGTGACGTGCTGGTTGCCGGAGGCGGCCCGGCGGGCGTGCCGTGTGCCTTGGCCGCTGCGCGATGCGGCGCCAAAGTCATCCTCTGCCAAGATCGGTCCGTCCTCGGCGGCAACGCGTCCAGCGAGGTGCGTATGCACATCGTCGGCGCGGACTGCAGCGGCGGACGCGGCGAAGCCTTGGCCACCGAGACGCGCGAAGGCGGCATCATCGAGGAAATCCGTCTCGAAACGGCCGTGCGCAATCCGCAGCGGTCGGCGTCGATGCTGGACCTCATTCTCTACGAGAAGTGCCATGCCGAGGCCAACCTCGATCTCATGCTCAACACCTTCGTCGGGGGCGCCGAACTCGGGAACGGCATCATCACCCACGTCATCGCTGATCGCCCCTCCACCGAAGACCGGTTCCGGATCGCCGCCAAGGTGTTCATCGACTGCACCGGCGACGGCCGCCTCGGCGTCGAAGCCGGCGCGCCTTTCCGCCACGGCCGCGAAGGTCGCGATGAGTTCGGCGAGCCCATGGCCCCCGAGCAAGCCGACGCCCAAACCCTCGGATCATCCCTCCTGTTCATGGCGCGCGACACCGGCGCACCGGCGCCATTCGTAGCGCCGCCCTGGGCGCGCACCTTCACCGAGAAGGACCTCCAGTTCCGCTCGCACGCCAAGCCCGGTGTGGATCGCGGCCTCGAGTACGGCTATTGGTGGATCGAGTGGGGCGGATGCCTCCACACGGTCAAGGACAACGAGGCCATCCGCGATGAGCTGCTCGCCATCATGCTTGGCGTTTGGAATCACATCAAGAACAGCGGCGATCACGGCGCGGCCAATTGGGCTCTGGACTGGTTCGGCTTCCTGCCGGGCAAACGCGAGAGCCGTCGATTCGTCGGCCAGCACATGCTCACCCAATCCGACCTTGTCGAGTCGCGAGCCTTCGAGGACGCCATCGCCTACGGCGGCTGGTCACTCGATCTCCACCCGGTGCGCGGCATCGACGCCATCGACGAGCATCCCTGCGACCAACAAGGCCTGCCGCATCTCTACGATATCCCGCTCCGCGCGTGCGTGTCGCGTGACGTACCCAACCTGATGTTCGCCGGCCGAAACATCTCGGCCTCGCACGTCGCCTTCGGGTCAACGCGCGTCATGGCCACCTGCGCCGCCATGGGCCAAGGCGTCGGAACGGCGGCTGCCTACGCCGTGCGCCACGGCCTGCGTCCCGCCGATCTAAGCGGCCGTCAGGAGATGGTTCAGGCCATCCAGCAGCGACTCCTATGCGACGACGCCTACCTCATCGGGCGTGTCAACATCGATCCCGGCGACCTCGCACGCGAAGCCCATGCCTCGGCATCGAGCGCGCAGGAGAACGGCCCGGCCGCCAATGTCCTCACCGGCCAGACTCGTGCCGTTCACGGCCCCAAAGGGGCGCCGCCCGACCGCGCCATACCGGGCGCCCATCGCTGGTCGAGCGATCCCGCCGCCGGGTTGCCGGCCTGGCTCGAATTGCGCTGGGATAAGGCCATCCGGCCGGCCGAGATCCAGGTGATCTTCGACACCGGCATGCACCGCGCCCTCACACTCACCCACTCCGACGCCTACGCGGCGCGCATGGAATGGGGTCGGCCTCAGCCCGAGACCATCAAGGATTACACCATCGAAGGCATTCACGGCGGCACACGCCAGACGCTCGTAGATGTCCAAGGCAACTACCAGCGGCGTCGCGTCCATGCCATCGAGAATGCCCCGGCGCTCAACGCCATCCGGATCAACATCACTGCCACGAACGGCCTCGATCACGCCCGGATCTGCGAGGTGCGCGTCTACGAGGCGCGGGCCTAGCGCCTGATTCCGCTCACGGTTGGCCAAACTTGTACACGCGCAGCATCGTCGGTTCAGGAAGTTCGCCCTCGCGAGGATGATCGCGATTCGGCCCCAGCGTCTCCCAGCGGAGGCTGTAGCGCACGCCGGCCTCACCGCTGCTACCCAAATCGCCCGCCCAGCGCACTTGCATACCCTCGAAGGTGGACTGGACGCCGCTGACTTCCTTCGGATACGAGGCCTTCTTCTCGACCTCGCCCACCGGTTTCATCGTCGCCTCATCGAGCAGGAAGATGCCCGAGCCGTACGTGTCGTGCGACCACGACTGCGCCAGATGCCCTTCATCGTGAACACCGACCGACCCAACGCGTATCTCGAAGTGGATTGACCCCCCCCCGCTGAATTCCCACCGGTACTTCCAGTCCGTGATCGGATAGATCTTCCAGCCGTCCTCCTCGCGGCGCGCGTTGTAGATTTGCGTGTTGCCGTCCGCGTCGAACTTGTGGTAGCTGATGACCACGCGGTTCTTCGAGTCGAATCCGAGCCGCGCGTTGCCGTTAATGATGCCGCCGCCCGCAGGCACGGGATCGACGATCTCGGCCGTGGTCAGGGTCATCGGCAACGCCACCGGCTCGCCGGCGCTCGTCTCCCAATGGACAAGATCGCTGCTGCGCGCGTAGCTGAGGTCGTGGTTCGTCTGGCAGCCGCCGGTATCGCGCCACACCCAACATAGGTGGAACCGGCCATCCGGCCCGCGCAACGGCCCGTTGAAATACGCGTTCATCTGGCCCTCGCCCGAGGTCAACGGCTGGTCCAGCAGCCGCCGCCACGTGCGCGTCTCGAGATCATATACGTTATAGATCTGATTGCCGTCGCCGCTCTTGCCGTCGCGGTAGGTGAAGAGCAACTCGTTCGATGCGCCGCGCATGAAGCTCGGATACGTGGCCTCACTCTCGTTCTGGCCCACCATCGACGGGATCCGCGCGAAGGTCGTCACATCGAGCGGCTGCGATGTTCGGAAATACACGATCGGCACGCAGTGCATGTTGCCGCTGAGATGAAGGCAACCGGCGTCGTCCACGGCCATGGTGAGGTAGTTGTGGCTATCCCACGCGACCCGCTCGTCAAGCTTCTGAAACTGCCACTCGTGACTGTCGAGCGCGCGCGCGGCCACCGTGGCCTGACGGTTCGCATCGTAGAACGCCACAAACTGCCGATCCAGGTGCGTCAACAAGCAGAAACTGACGGGATGGCCGCTCCACACGGGCGCGATGTCCACGACATCCAGAACGGATTCCGCCGCCGCAAATGAGAGCACTGACGTAAGGGAAAACGCCAAGCGCAAGACCATGATCGCACCTACCCTCCGTTAACGGCTCGCGGTTCGTTCCTCGCCGGCGACCCCATAGGTCGTGCCGGGATAGATCCACCGTTCGCCCCACGTGAAGACAAGCGCTTCATCCTCGGCAAAGGCCTTGACGCGTTCGAATGCGAAGTCATACGTCCACCGGGCGCCGCCGATGTTGTGCGAGATCTCCATCACGTGCGACACAAAGGTGATCTTCGGTTTGACGTGCCGAATCGCTTCCGCCACGTCCATTCCCGAGCATGCCACGTGCGGGATGAAGATGTCCACCGGCTTGTCCGGGGTCATCTTCGCGTAGTTTGCCCCGTCGCCACTGTGGTAGATCGTACAATCGAACGCCGACGCACCACAGTCGACCTGGAACATGAGCATGTTGTTCTGGCCCGACGGCCGGCGCGGCGTATGATCGCCGATGTCGATTCTGATGCGGACCGGGCCGTACCGGAACTCGGTCGGCTCCGCGACGATGGTCGTGCCCTTGTAGAAGCGCGTGACGACGGGCTTGCCGGCATCGATCATGCCGGCAATAGCGCCCCCGAGATGATGGTCGGGATGCTCGTGGGTCACCAAGAGAAAGTCCATGTCTTGGACGAGCCGCGCCGCGTCACGCACATGGACATCGATACCGAAACACACCTCGGCCGTCTTGAACACGTACCCCATATTGTACAGATGCCAGACGACAAGGCCCTCCTTGACGCGCGTCGCCTGAATATCCTCGATGACGTGGTCGGTGGCTTGGCGAAGGTAGTAGAGGACGCCGCACTGCTCGAAGGCATCCGCACGTTCTGGATCCACCACCCACGAAGCCAGGTAGCGCTTGAACCATTGATGCGGAAAGGCGTCCGCGGCCGCCTGAATCACGGCCATTCGCTCACGTCTGGCGACACCATTGGTCCCATCCGGACCGTTCTCCCATAGCCACGTCCGGACCGTATCCAATGACGCATTCGACGGCCCCTCGTACGCCGGCAGTTCCACCTCATCCGCAGCCCAAGCCCTCGCGGCGATCAACACTGCAAGGCACACCCCAAGGCCTATGGAAAGGAGCACCGTCTTCATAGCTTCACGGTTAGGACGCCACAGGCGCCCTTTGGGTTTCACATCCACGCGTTGCGCCCCCAGGACGGTTGTGCTACGCTGCCGCGGTGACCGCGTGGGCGGTTGCACGTCCTCACATCGACACCGAACCCGAGATGCACCGGGCATGGCCCTCAAGATCGTTCTCATTACCGACATTCACTACGACGTGTCCGATACGACGCCCGGGCGAAACACGTCGATCGCGGACATTCTGCTTCTGCGCGCCGTGCATCGCGTCAATCGCTTCATCAAGCCGGACGTGGTCGTCGTTCTGGGCGATCTCGTGGACTTGGCCAACGCGCCAAGCGCCGTGGCATGCCTCGAACGCATGGCCGCGATCTTCGGCCTGATCCAGGCCCCCGCCGTCATCATTCCGGGCAATCACGATCCCGCCATCGAGACATTCTCGGACATCGTGGGCGACGTACCCCCCTGGCTCGACGTAAAGGGCACGCGCCTGGTGCCCTTCCTCGACCCCGAGGAACCCGAGTACAACGCCCGGCGCACCTCCGCCGGCCTCGATCATATGGCCGAGGCACGGCGCGGCTTCGCAGGCCCGATCATCGCCCTTCAGCACGTGCCCGTATTCCCGCCCGGCAGGAGCGACTGCCCGTACAACCTCGTCAACGCGCCAGACGTCGTCGACGCCATGCGCACCAACAACATCTCACTCGCCCTCGCCGGCCATTACCACCGAGGCATGGACCTCGTGCGCGACGGCAACTTGGCGTTCCTGGCCGGCCCGGCCCTCTGCGAGGCCCCATTCTCATTCCTCGAAATCCTCATGGATGGCGACAACATCGATATCCGACGCCACCAACTCCGCTTGCCGGAACAGCTCGGTCTCGTCGACACGCATGTCCACACCCAGTTCGCCTACTGCGGCGAAAACGTCTCGATCGAGCGCGACCTCGCCTTTGCCGATGTTTTCGGTCTGCGCGGCCTGCGCGTTACGGAACACTCGGGACAACTCTACTTCAACGCGGATACCTTCTGGAACGCGCGCTTCCTAGACCAGGGCGTCCGGGCGGCCAAGGCTGACGACCGGCGCATGGACGCCTATTTCGACGCACTGCGCGACGCCGGTTGTCCGGACAACGCAATCGGACTCGAGGTGGATTGCGATGCCCACGGGCGCGCGGTATTGCTCGAGAAGGATCGTACAAGAGCAACGTTCTTCAACGGCGCGATTCACTACCTGCCCGAACTCCGGAAGCCCGACCGAGACCTCCACCGTGCCGAGGACGAGTACCTCGCCGTGCTGGGGCCGTTCCTGGCTACCGGAATAGACGTCCTGGCCCATCCGTTCCGCGTGTTCCGGAGGGCCAAGGCACCCGTTCCGGAGCGGCTATTCCGTCCTGTGATCGAGTTGTTACGGGCCGTCGGCGTGGCCGCCGAGATCAACTTCCATTCGCAGGAGCCCTCCGCCGACTTCGTCACGATGTGCCTCGAAAACGGCGTGAAGCTGGCCCTGGGCAGCGACGCGCACAACCTCTACGAAATCGGCGAGCTATGGCCTCATCTCAGGTTGCTCGAAGCCTGTGGTTTCAACGGCGACCTCGACGACATTCTCGTCAAACCCTGACAGAATGGACGCAACGCTTAGGGAATAGCGCATGAAACGGCAGCCAGAACCGGAACTCATGGACATCGAGGCCGAGGCCGAGGCCTATGCCGTCGCCAACTTCTCGGACGTGAACCAGGCGTTCGTCGATCGCCTGGTCGAGCTCGCCGGCGATGGCCCACACGTCGTGGCCCTCGATCTCGGCACCGGCCCCGGCGACATTCCCATCCGTCTGCTTCGCGCGCGCCCCCAGTGGCGCGTCTGCGCCATCGACGCCTCGTTTCCCATGCTCCGATTCGGCCGCAGTGCGGCGGAAAGGCCGGCCCGCCCTCGATTCGTCCTGTCGGATGCCAAGCGCTTGCCTTTCGCCGACGCAACCTTCGATGTGGTGCTTTCAAACAGCATTCTGCATCACATCAACGACGTGGCCCCGTTCTGGAACGAGGTGCGCCGCATAGCGCGGCCGGGAGGCTTCGTGTTGCTGCGCGATCTATTCCGCCCCGAGAGCGAGGCTGCGGCGCATCGCATCGTGGAGACATACTCCGGCCGCGAATCCGCCCTGCTCAAGGAGGAGTTCTTCCGCTCGCTACTGGCGGCCTACACGGCCGAGGAAGTCCGCGAACAGGTGCAGGCCGCCGGACTCGGCGCGCTTGACGTCGTACGGGTGACGGACAGGCACATGGATATCTTCGGCCGTCTCGCTACGACTTCGTCAGAATAGGCACATACGGCCTCGGGCGCTCCGCGCGGAGCCACGCAATCACCGGATCCCGACAGGCATCGTCCAACCAGACGAACTCAATGCCCCACGTAACGCGCCCGGTGCCGTGAGCGGGATACTTGACCCACCGGACAAGGCCCGCGCCACGCAACGCCGGAATGGGACCCTGCTCGAAACGCACGTCGAACGAAACCACCTCCTCGGGAGAAGCCGGAGGATTCGTGACAGCCACACAAAACCCGCCACGGCCCACCTTCAAGATACCCTCCACGTCCGAGTCCTCCAAGGAACTCAGATGGATCTCGAGGCACCGATCCCGCGCACACTCCGGCGCTGTCGCCCACCGGATCTCGGCCGGCGTGAGCAGGCGATCGATCACCGCGACCAGTTCCGCCAACCGAAACGGTTTGGGGAACAACGCCTCGGCACCCCGACTCAGCGCCGCCGCGACCGATAGATCCGCGTATGCCGAGATGAGGATCACCAGCGGCGTGCAAGGATCCTGTCCCTTGAGACTATCCAGCAGTTGCATACCGTCGAAACGCGGCATGCGGATGTCCGTAACAATGATATCGACAACCTCCGCGCCGAGGATCTCCATGGCCCGCTGGCCATCGTGGGCCGTGAGCACGCGATACCCGCGCCGCGTGAACTGCAGCGACAGCATTTCGCAAAGATCCGGTTCGTCATCGACCAGCAGAATCGATCGACCTATCTCCTCACCCATGGCTCTCCCCCTTGCGCGCGCTCTTGTTGACGTTTGGGAAACCGAACCACGAAGCGCGTATTCACGCTGTCGGTATCCAAAAACAACTCGCCGCGATGGCGCTCGATGATGGATTTCGAGATGCTCAGGCCCAGCCCAGTGCCCTTGCCGACCTCCTTGGTCGTGAAGAATGGCTCAAGGATACGCTCCCGGAGCACCGGAGGAAGACCCTTGCCGCTGTCCGTCACGCTCAACTCGACCGTATCGCCCCGGTCATTGATGCTCACCCGAACCCACTTCTCCTCCAGATTCTCGACCGCGCTCTCGGCGTTATTCAGCAGATTCATCAACACCTGAGAAAGCTGCGTACCGCGACACTCAACCTCGATATCGGGACCTTCCGCAGGCGCGATCAGCTCCACGCCGTGCGTCCGGAACCGTACGCGACACAGCTCGAGCGTATCATCAACGATGGTCCTTAGCGACTTCATGCTGAAGGGGTCGGTGGCCCCGTCGCGCGACAAGCTCCTCAGCCCTCGGATGATCCGTTCGATCCGCTCCACGTTGCGAATGATGGTTGCGACAATCCGCCGATGCCATTCGCTTGCCGGATTCTCCTGGGCCACAAGCTCCGCCATCTCCTCCGCCGCCACCGAAATCACCGCCAGCGGATTGTTGATCTCGTGCGCGATCCCGCTCGCCATCACACCCAGCGAAGAGAGCCGCGACGCGTTCGCCATCTGCGCCCGCTGCTCGGCAATGGTTTGCTCGGCCAGTTTCCGATCCGTGATATCCTCGATCACGCCATCGAAGTACTCGATGCTCCCGCCCCGATCCCGGATGACGCGGGCCGTAACAGCCGCCCAGAACAAGCTCCCGTCCTTGCGCCGGAGGTGTAGCTCTTCGCCTTCGACCTTGCCCACAGTCATCAGCCTATTCGAGAAGCGCTCCCGCTCGGCTGGGCTCGCATAGAGACTCGCCACCGGCGTCCGGAGAAACTCCTCCACCGAGTCGTAGCCGTGCAGCCGGGCCGCGGCTGTGTTCACCATGATGAAGTGGCCTTCCGGACCCGGCGTGTTCCGATACAGGCCCACCGGCAAATTCTCGATCAGCGAGCGATACCGCTCCTCGGACTCGCGAAGGGCCTCTTCGGCCCGTTTCCGCTCGAGCATGCTCGTCTGGAGGATCTCCGCCGTCGCCAGCACCATCAACGCTATCGACACGGTTGCCTTCACGCTGTCGCTCGATCGAGGAAGCGTCTCGAACGTGACCGCCAACGCCACCGGAATCAGCAGACAGAACATCACAAGATACACGCGGCGCGGATACAGGAATGCGGCGAACAGCACCGGCACGATCATGGCAAATAAGAGATACGGAAAGGCGAATACGACCGATACCACCCCCAGCAACGCCAAGGTGATCGTGTATGCCAGAGTCAGTGTGATGAACTGTGCGAGCTTCATAATCCTTGCGCTCGGACGCGACTATCCCTTTCCCTCACGCCGCCCCCGCCGGGTAACTCCATGGTACCACATCTTCCGCGCCCCGCGGTTCCCATCGCCGCGAGGTGCGCTAGGCCCGCCGCGCGTCTCCCCGTCGCCGCTCACGGTGCCCCCGGCGCCACGACCGTGATCGGCCCGAGGATATTGACGCCGTACCGCCCCCCGGGCGCCGTCCACCAGGGCACATCGCGATTGGCCACGCGCACCGCATAGCGGGCGTCCTCCCGAATCGAGTCCGCCTCATCGGGAAGCCACAAACCGAGGAGATAAGAACGCTCGGGCAAGCCCGATGCCAGAGAGAACCGGCCCCGAATCGTGTGAACCTGCGGCGCGTATTCCGGATCGCCGGGATCGAACGGCTGCCACGTGCGCGGATCGGTATCCAGCCGCTCTTGCCACGCGATCGCACCCCGAGGGTCAATCAGCACCAGATAGGCCGTCCGCGGGTTGATCAGCGTGCTGAAACCACGATTGATGAGGGCAATCGCCACCTCCAGCGCCGCGCCCGCTTGGATACGCTCCGGCCACGTGGCTTCCTGCAACTCGATTCGATAGCCGAGATGATCTCGGATGTACTCGAATTGCGTTCGCTCGAGGGGGTTTCCTTCTCGATCCTCGAAGTAGCCGTCCGATATCGGGAGCTTGGCCTCGACGGCCTGCGCGGCCTCGAGGGGCGTCTGGATCCAGATGTCGATCCCGAAGGTCTGGCCTTCCATCTCGGAATAGCTGTGGGCGATGCTGAAACTCGAGTAGTGATGGAGGCGCATGCGCTGCGCGGCCTTGAATCCATCCACCCTGCCGCTGATATCCGACCAGAACAGCTCGCCGTCCACCGCGACGTACGGGCTCTCGGCGGTCATGTAGTCGAATTCCGGATTGCCGGGTTTTGAAAAG
>Ga0209717_1001824_pt1 | contig 21896 bp, 17 predicted proteins | sample AD_UKC048_MetaG_FD_184418 | JGI IMG/M metagenome (GOLD analysis project Ga0209717, IMG submission 184418) | Active sludge microbial communities of municipal wastewater-treating anaerobic digesters from USA - AD_UKC048_MetaG (SPAdes) (version 2) | ecosystem: Engineered > Bioreactor > Anaerobic >... | reverse complement strand
AGGCGAGCTGGACTGGAAAATGCTCGCAACCGGGCGTCGGGCGGGTGCTCGACGTGAAGTACGACGTGAGCGTGAAAGTCAGCGCCGACGGCAGTTTCGACATCCTCACCGTGATTTCTGGCGACCAGCAGGCGCGCATTCCCATTCGTGGCGAACGGCTAAAGGGTGCCGCGGCGGCGTGCAGCAAAGAGCAGCCGTTTTTCCGGCCTTGGCAGTAAGCACTACAAAAACGCCCCGAAAACGGCCATCTTCGTAAAATCAACGGTTCGATCACCGCCCGAACTGCTGCCCGTCATGGCCAAATCCGCTCCGAAAACCTTTGAATCCGCGCTTGATGAGCTGGAGAAGCTGGTGGCTGATCTTGAAAACGGCTCGCTGCCGTTGGCGGATTCACTGGCGGCGTACAAGCGTGGCGCGGAGTTATTGAAGTACGCGCAGGGCGAACTCGCGCAGGTGGAGCAACAGGTCAAAGTGCTTGAAGGCGATGTGTTGAAGCCTTACCAGCCGGAATAGCACGCGATGACGAAAACCGCATTTGAGGCTTGGGCCACGACTCATCGTGCGCGCATTGAGAGCGCGCTTACGCGCTGGACGCCCGCCGCCGAACTCACGACCGGCCGCCTGCTTGAGTCGATGCGCTACAGCGCGCTGGGCGGCGGCAAGCGCATGCGTGCGCTGCTCTCTTACGCCACAGCCGAGGCTATCGGAGAGACGGCCGAAGTAGCCGATCACGCCGCTGCTGCCGTTGAACTGATTCACGCGTATTCGCTCATTCACGACGACATGCCGTGCATGGACGACGACGCGATGCGTCGCGGCAAACCGACGAACCACATCGCGTTTGGCGACGCGACGGCGATGCTTGCGGGCGACGCGATGCAGCCGCTAGCGTTTGCCGTTCTGCTCGCTGCGCCGGTCGCCGCGACGGGAGTTGTGACGGCCGCCAAGCAATTGGCCGATGCGTCCGGCGCGTACGGCATGGCAGGCGGACAGGCGATTGATTTAGCCAACGTTGGTAAGCCGATGACGCTCGCGGCGCTCGAAGAAATGCACGCGATGAAAACCGGCGCGATGTTTGAGGCGGCGGTGTTGTTGCCTGCGCTCTTGACTGAGGAAGACGACGCCACGCTCGCTGCCCTGACCGTGTACGCACAGAAAATCGGCCTCACGTTTCAAGTCGTGGATGACGTGCTCGACGCCACGGCCGACAGCGCCACGCTCGGCAAGACCGCGGGCAAGGACGCAGCCAACGACAAACCCACGTTTGTCTCACTCATGGGCATTGAAGCCGCAACGCGATATGCGCATGAGCTGACAGCCGCGGCGATCAATGCGTTGCCCGCACACCTGAACACAACACGCCTGACCGATCTTGCACGGTCGATGGCGGAAAGAACCGCGTAAATGTCTCTGCTGGAACACATCGACGAACCGGCGCAACTGCGCGCACAACCGCAAACTGCGCTTGTCGGCGTGTGCGACGAAGTGCGCGCGTTTGTGCTTGATTCGGTGTCAAAAACGGGCGGACATTTGTCGTCGAATTTGGGCGTGGTGGAACTCACCGTCGCGCTGCATTACTGCTTCGACACGCCACATGATCGCATCGTGTGGGACGTTGGGCACCAGTGCTATCCGCACAAAATTTTGACCGGCCGCCGCGACCGTATGAACACGCTTCGGCAATGGCGCGGCCTTGCCGGTTTTCCGAAGCGCGACGAAAGTCCGTACGACACGTTTGGCGTCGCGCATTCGTCGACCAGCATTTCCGCAGCGCTCGGTATGGCTGTAGCCGCGAGGGCAAAAGGCGAATCTCGGCACGTGGTCGCGATCATCGGCGACGGTTCGATGACAGCGGGCATGGCCTTCGAAGCGCTCAATAACGCCGGCGCAATGAACACTAATTTGCTGGTGATTTTGAACGACAACGAAATGTCGATCAGCGAACCGGTGGGCGCGTTGAACAATTATTTGTCGCGCCTACTCGCGAGCAAAACCTACGGCAAAGTGCGTAGCGTGGGCAAGAGCATGCTCTCGGCGATTCCGCCGGTGTCGCGCTTCGCGCGACGTTGGGAAGAGCACATGAAAGGCATGGTTTTGCCCGGCACGATGTGGGAAGAATTTGGCTTCAATTACATCGGCCCGATTGATGGTCACGATGTGAACTTGCTGGTGGATACGCTCAACAAGGTGAAAGAGCTGCCAGGCCCACAGTTTTTGCATGTGCTCACACGCAAAGGCGCGGGCTACGAGCGCGCGGAAGACGATCCGATTCTGTATCACGGCGTTCCGAAGTTCGATCACGTTGCGGGCATTCCCGCAGCGCCCGTGACAGTGCCGAAGAAAACCTATTCCGACATCTTCGGCGACTGGCTGTGTGACGCCGTTGCCGCCGACAAACGCGTCGTCGGCATCACGCCCGCGATGCGCGAAGGCTCCGGCATGGTGCGCTTCTCGAAAGAGCATCCGGACAATTATTTTGACGTGGGCATCGCCGAGCAGCACAGCGTGACGTTCGCCGCCGGTTTGGCCTGCGAAGGCATGACGCCGGTCGTGGCGATTTATTCCACGTTCTTGCAGCGTGCGTACGACCAACTCGTGCACGACGTGGTGTTACAAAAGCTTCCTGTCGTGTTCGCGATTGATCGCGCGGGATTGGTCGGTGCGGACGGCCCGACGCACGCGGGCTCGTTCGACGTGGCGTTTATGCGCTGCTTGCCGAACATGACGATCATGAGCGCGTCGAGCGCCGCCGAATGTCACGCGATGCTCTCGCTCGCCGTCGCGTTGCAATCGCCTGTCGCCGTGCGTTATCCACGCGGTGCGGCGCATGGTGCGGCGGATGCTGCGATTGCGCCGCTCGAACTCGGCAAAGGCGAAGTGCGGCGCACTGGCGAGAAGCTAGCAATTCTTGCGTGGGGCTCGATGCTCCACCCGGCGCTCGTGGCGGGCGAAGCGCTCAACGCGACCGTCGTGAACATGCGTTTCGTGAAGCCCATCGACGAAATATTGCTGCGCGAAATCGCCGCAACGCACCCGCTCATCGTCACCGTGGAAGAAGCGAGCGTGCAAGGCAGCGCGGGCGGGGCGGTCACCGAATTTTTGGCCAATGCAGGACTGAATAATCGCGTGCATACGCTGGGCTTACCCGATACGTTTATCGATCAAGGCGATCCGGCGGTGATGTTGGCGTCCGTGGGGTTGGATGCGGCGGGCATTGAGGCGAGCGTGCGGGCGCTGTTGTAACGCGCAGAGGCATTGCGCTCGGAAAGCGTTGGCATCAACAGCTTTAAGGCGCGAACGACAGGCCGGCGGCCGTTTGACGCTAATTTTTCTGTTAGTCGACTATATCGTTTTTACGGCTACAACGACCACCGATCAGTCGTTCTCGCGTGAAAGCTGTATCTAGAAAATTGAGCGGCCGGTGAGCGAGGTGAACATTTCCTGCGCCATCGAACCGGCATGGCCGTTGCCGCTTTCTTCGAGCGCGGGCGACCAGACGCAGATGCCGCATTCGCCCGGCAAAATCGCGACGATGCCGCCACCCACGCCGCTCTTGGCGGGCAGGCCGACGCGAAACGCGAAGTCACCGGCCGCGTCGTACGTGCCGCAGGTGAGCATCAGCGCCGACAAACGTTTGGCGGAACTTGGGTCAATCACCGCGTTGCCGTTCAATGGGTTCACGCCCTTGTTCGCGAGAAACCCAACAGCGCGCGCCAACTCAACGCAGCTCATTTCGATCGCGCAGTGGTGGCAGTACGCCGTGATGACTTCGCCGACGCGATTGTTCAGGTTACCGAAGCTCTTCATGAAATGCGCCATCGCGGCGTTGCGGGACGACGTGCGCACTTCCGATTCGCCCACGCGGCCGTTGATCTGGACGCCAGGCGCGTTCGCGAGATCGCGCACGAAGTTCAGGAGCGCTTCTTGCGGGTCGTCGTACTGCGCGGCGAGCATATCGGTGATCACCAGCGCGCCGGCGTTGATGAACGGGTTTCGCGGAATGCCTTGCTCCCGTTCTAACTGAACCAATGAATTAAACGGATTGCCCGAAGGCTCGCGCCCGACGCGCGACCACAGCGAATCGCCCTCACGTTGAAACGCGAGCGTCAACGCGAAAAGCTTCGAGATCGACTGGATCGAGAAGCGCGTGGTCGCGTCGCCCACCGCGAAAACGTTCCCCGCAAAATCCACCACCGCCATACCGAACTGATCGGGCGAAACGCTCGCCAATTCTGGAATGTACGACGCGACTTTGCCCTCGCCGATGACGGGCTGTAGCGCGGCGTAGATTCGGTCGAGCGTGGGTTGGTAATTCATGATGCGGCCCTTAACGAACCACGATTAAACCAACACCCGCTCGATGCCGCCGTTGTTCGCGCGGGCTACGTATTCGGGCATCCATTTCTCACCAAGGATGTATTTCGCCATTTCGACCACGATGTAGTCGGCTTTGGTTTCGCTGTCGTCGTCGTAGCGTGACAAGCCTTGCAGGCACGACGGGCAACTGGTGAGAATCTTCACGTCGCCTTGGAATTTCTCGTCGAGCCCCGACGCCGCTTTCACTGGAATGGCGCGCAGTTTGTCCGCGCCTTTGCGCATCTCGGCTTCTTTGCGGAAGCGCACTTGCGTGGAAATGTCCGGTCGCGTGACCGCCAATGTGCCCGATTCGCCGCAGCAGCGTTCGTTGAGGTCCACCTGCTGGCCCATCAATTCATTGACGACCTTCATCGGTTGATAGGTCTGCATCGGTGAGTGGCAGGGGTCGTGATACATGTAGCGCGTGCCGGTCACGCCTTCAAGTTTCATGCCCTTTTCCATCAGGTACTCATGAATGTCGAGCAGACGGCAGCCGGGGAAAATTTTCTCAAATTCGTACTTCTGCAATTGATCCATGCAGGTGCCGCAACTCACAATCACCGTCTTGATGTCGAGGTAATTCAACGTGTTGGCTACACGATGAAACAGCACGCGATTGTCGGTGATGATTTCCTGACCTTTGTCCTGATTACCGCTCGCGGTTTGCGGATACCCGCAGCAGAGATAGCCGGGCGGTAGCACCGTTTGCGCGCCGACGTGCCAGAGCATGGCTTGCGTCGCGAGGCCGACTTGCGAGAACAGACGCTCCGAGCCGCAACCGGGGAAGTAAAACACCGCTTCTTGCTCATCCGCATTCGTCTGCGGATTGCGGATGATCGGCACTACCTTGTCGTCTTCAATATCGAGCAACTTTCGCGCGGTTTGCTTGGGCAATCCGCCGGGCATCGGCTTGTTGATGAAGTGAATCACTTGCGCTTTGATCGGCGGTTTGCCGCCCGTCGTGGCGGGCGGGCGCTTGGTTTGTGAGCCAATCAAACCGAAACGTTTCGCGAGCTTGTGTGCAAGGCGCTGCGCACCGTAGCCCCAGTTGAGCATCGTGCTCTTGAGTAAATTCACGGTGGCGGGATCACGTGCGTTAAGCAAAAGCATCGAAGCCGCAGTGCCGGGATTGAATTTCTTCTTGCCCTCTTTGCGCAGCAGATTGCGCATCGCCATCGACACGTCGCCAAAGTCAATATCAACCGGGCACGGGTTCACGCATTTGTGGCACACCGTGCAGTGGTCGGCGACGTCGGCAAGCTCGTCCCAATGCCGCAGCGAAATGCCGCGCCGCGTTTGCTCTTCGTAGAGAAACGCTTCGACGAGCAAACCCGTTGCGAGAATTTTGTTGCGCGGTGAGTACAGCAAATTCGCGCGTGGCACATGCGTCGAGCACACAGGTTTGCACTTGCCGCAGCGCAAGCAATCTTTCACCGAGTCGGAAATCGCGCCGATGTCGCTCGCTTCAAGAATCAGCGATTCGCTGCCGAGCAATCCGAACGACGGCGTGTATGCATAACGCAAATCGCCGCCGGGCAACAGTTTGCCTTTGTTGAAACGGCCTTCCGGATCAACCTTTTCTTTGTAGCGCTGGAACGGCGCGATTTCCTCGTCGGTCAGGAATTCGAGTTTAGTGAGCCCAATACCGTGCTCACCCGAGATCACGCCGTCGAGCGAGCGCGCCAACGTCATGATGCGCGCAACGGCCGCATTAGCCTCTTGCAACATTTCGTAGTTGTCGCTGTTGACGGGAATGTTGGTGTGCACATTGCCGTCACCGGCATGCATGTGCAGCGCAACCCAAACGCGAGCGCGCAGCACTTCTTTGTGAATTGCTTTGAACCGATCAACGATGGGTTTGAGCGCTTCACCCGCGAAAATGTCTTCCAGCGGTGCTTTGATCTCGGTGCGCCAAGACACGCGAATTTCGTGCGATTGCAGTGAACGGAACTTCGCATCAACGTTGTCGAGCAAGTGCTGCCAATTCGCACGAACGCTCGCGACTAAAGCGCTGGCTTCCGCAACTTTTTCAGCAAGCAGCTCCGTCGACACGCCGTACTCTTCGTAACGATGTTGTGGCATCGCGCCAGCGAAAAAAGTTTCTAACGCAGCGCAGAGCTTTAGCTTGTTGCTGATCGAGAGTTCGATGTTGATGCGCTCAACACCATCGCAATAGTCGCCCATGCGCGGCAGCGGAATCACTACGTCTTCGTTGAGTTTGAACGCGTTAGTGTGCTTCGCAATCGCAGCGGTGCGCGCGCGATCCAGCCAAAACTTTTTACGTGACTCGGCGCTCACCGCAACAAAGCCTTCAGCGCCGCGCATATTGCAAATGCGCACGACTTCCGACGCGGCTTTCGCGACTTCATTTTCGTCGTCGCCCACGATATCGCCGATGAGCACCATCTTTGGCCGCCCGTGGCGTTTGGCCTTCGTGGCGTAACCGACCGCCCGCACGTAGCGCTCGTCCAAGTGCTCCAGACCCGAGAGCATCACGCGTGTGTTGCCAATCTTCGGCAACGCATCAAGGTAATCCTTTACCTCAACAATCGCGGGCACCGAATCGCGCACTTGGCCAAAGAATTCCATGCACACCGTGCGCGTATGCGGCGGCATTTTGTGCAGCACCCATTTCGACCACGTAATCAGGCCGTCGCAGCCCTCTTTTTGCACGCCCGGCAGACCGGCTAGGAATTTGTCGGTGACGTCCTTACCGAGCCCGATCTTGCGGAAACTTGGCCCTGGAATAACGAGTGTTTCTTCGCGCAGCATTTTGCTGCGATCAAATTTCGCGTCGAAATATTGCAGGCGAAATGTGGCGTTCACCGCGTCGTGAATTTTGCCGAGGTTGTGATCCATGCGCGTGACTTCGAGCCACTCGCCTTGGGGCGTCACCATGCGCCATTGCGCTAAGTTATCGAGCGCCGTGCCCCAAAGCACGGCCTTCTTGCCGCCGGCATTCATCGCCACGTTGCCGCCAATGCAGCTAGCGTCGGCGCTGGTCGGATCGCAAGCCCACACGAGACCTGCGTGCTCCGCCGCTTCCATCGCGCGACGCGTGACAACACCCGCTTCGCACTCAATCACGCCGTACGCTTCGGTGTGGCCCGGCAGTATCTCGTACTTGACGGGCGACAGCGTTTCGAGCTTTTCGGTGTTGATGACGGCTGAGGTTTTAGTGAGCGGAATCGCACCGCCTGTGTATCCCGTTCCGCCGCCGCGCGGAATGATCGTGAGGCCGAGCTCGATACAGCCATTTACGAGACCGATCACCTCTTGTTCGGTGTCAGGGTGCAGCACGACAAACGGATACTCGACGCGCCAGTCGGTGGCGTCGGTCACATGCGAGACTCGCGCTAAGCCGTCGAACGTAATGTTGTCTTTGTGCGTGACTTTGCCTAGCACTTTGACCACGCGTTTGCGCAGATCATAGGTCTCGCGAAATTGCGACTCAAAACGATCCACGGCCGCTTTGGCGCGGACGACCAATTCGCCTACTTTTTCCTTGCGCTGCGCGCCATCGGTGTCTGCAACGTCGATGTTGCGGCGCTTTTCTACTTCGGCGAGGCGATGGCGAAGCGCTTCGATCAACTGCGCACGACGGCGCGGGTTGTCGATCATGTCGTCATGCAAATACGGGTTGCGCTCTACAACCCAAATGTCGCCCAGCACCTCGAACAACATCCGCGCACTGCGGCCGGTTTTGCGCTCACCGCGAAGCGACAGCAAAATATCCCATGCGTCGTCGCCCAAGAGTCGAATGACGATTTCACGATCCGAGAAGCTCGTGTAGTTGTACGGAATTTCGCGAATACGACGACCGGATTCATTCCCCTCGGCGGACGCGCCTACCCAAGCGGCCTTTTGCGCAATCGTTTTGGGCGGTTCGCTGGCAGCCGCGGCTGCTGCTGGCATGGCGCCGAGCCGAAGGAAGGTTTGGAGAGTTCGCGGGAAGAAAGCCTTCATGGGCTCGGGCACAGGTCGCGGAGTACAGCGGCCAAAGTCAATGGAGTCGCATTGTATCGCGGTGCAGCAATGGTCGAAACCCGCATGAAACCACGTTCGGCGGCGGGTTTATGTAGCATTCAAGTCCTCTCGTCTCACCCTCGCTTGTTAAAGGCTCCGTTCAATGAAATTTCGCTTCCCAGTCATCATCATCGACGAAGATTGGCGCTCTGAGTCCGCCTCAGGTTTGGGCATTCGCGCGCTCGCGAAGGCGCTGGAAGAGCAAGACATGGAGGTCGTCGGTGGCTTCACTTACGTAGACGTCGGTATGGTGGCCAATCAGGCGGCACGCGCGTCGGCGTTTGTGGTGTCGATTGACGACGAAGAGGTCAACGAAGACGGTGTCGAGAGTCAGGCCGTACACGACCTGCGCAAATTCATCGAAGCCACGCGCAAGCGCAATGCCGACGTGCCGATCTTTTTGTTTGGTGAAACGCGCACCTCACAACATTTACCGAACGACATTCTGCGCGAGTTGCACGGCTTCATTCACATGTTTGAAGACACGCCGGAGTTTGTTGCTCGCAATATCTTGCGCGAGGCGAATAAGTATCTCGGCTCGCTGGCGCCGCCATTCTTTAAGGAATTGCTCGACTACGCCAACGATGGTTCGTATTCATGGCATTGCCCAGGCCACTCAGGCGGCGTTGCGTTTTTGAAGAGTCCGGTGGGGCAAATGTTCCACCAATTTTTTGGTGAGAACATGTTGCGCGCCGACGTGTGCAACGCGGTGGAAGAACTTGGCCAACTGCTCGATCACACGGGGCCGGTGGCTGCTTCGGAACGCAATGCGGCACGTATCTTCGGTGCCGATCATTTGTTCTTCGTGACCAACGGCACTAGCACTTCAAACAAGATCGTTTGGCACGCCAACGTCGCGCGCGACGACATCGTGCTGGTGGATCGCAACTGCCATAAGAGCATTCTGCACGCGATTATGATGACCGGGACTATCCCGATTTTCTTGCAGCCAACGCGAAATCATTTCGGAATCATCGGCCCAATCACGCGCGACCAATTTTCGATTGAATCGATTCAGCGAAAAATCGATGCGCATCCGTTGGTAAAAGACAAAACCGCGAAACCGCGCGTGATGACGATTACGCAAAGCACGTACGACGGCGTGCTCTACAACGTGGAGACGATCAAGCAAGAATTGCAGGGCTACGTTGAGAACTTGCACTTCGACGAAGCGTGGCTCCCACACGCTGCGTTTCATCCGTTCTACCAAGATATGCATGCCATCGGCCCCGGCCGAAAGCCGTGCAAAGAATCCACTGTATTTGCAACGCAAAGCACGCACAAGCTGCTTGCCGGGTTGTCGCAAGCGTCACAAATTTTGGTGCAGGATGCCGAGAATTTGAAGCTCGATTTCACACGCTTCAACGAGGCCTACTTGATGCACACCAGCACGTCACCGCAATACGCGATCATCGCCAGTTGCGATGTCGCCGCTGCGATGATGGAACAGCCCGGTGGCGGAGCGCTGGTGGAAGAGAGCATTTCAGAAGCGCTCGATTTCCGTCGCGCCATGGCCAAGGTCGACAACGAATTTGGTCAGGACTGGTGGTTCAAAACGTGGGGGCCGGACGCGTTTGATCATGTCGGAGTTGGGCAGCGCGAAGAATGGTTTTTGAAGCCGACAGACGAGTGGCACGGCTTCGGAAAAATCGAGCCGGGCTTCAACATGCTCGACCCGATCAAGGCAACCATAGTCACGCCGGGACTAGACATCAACGGCAAGTTTTCCGAACAGGGCATTCCCGCATCGCTCGTCACGAAGTACCTCGCTGAGCACGGGGTGGTGGTCGAGAAGACCGGGCTCTACAGTTTTTTCGTGATGTTCACCATCGGTATCACCAAGGGCCGCTGGAACACGCTGGTCACCGAGCTGCAACAGTTCAAAACCGACTACGACCAGAACCAGCCACTTTGGAAAGTCATGCCGGAGTTCGTCGCGAAATACCCCGAATACGAGCGCGTCGGCCTGCGCGATTTAGCGCAGAGAATTCACGGTGTGTATCGCAAATATGACATCGCCCGCGTCACGACAGAAATGTATTTGTCGCCGATGGAACCAGCGATGAAGCCGAGCGATGCGTTCGAGCACCTGGCGCACCGCACGGTGGATCGCGTGCCAATTGATGAGCTCGAAGGACGCATCACGGCGATGCTAGTGACGCCCTATCCACCCGGTATTCCACTACTAATTCCGGGTGAGCGCTTCAACAAGACCATCGTGCAGTACCTAAAGTTCGCACGTGAATTCAACACGCTACTGCCAGGCTTCGACACTGATGTGCATGGGCTAGTCATGGAGCATGACAAAGACGGGGAGCAATACTTCGTCGACTGCGTGCGGTCGTAGCTGTACCCAGTGAACTGCACGCGCTGAAGACGGCGCGTGCCAATAAAGCCCGCTAGCCGTCGGAAAACACCAGGCGTCTCGCGACAACGCCTGGTGATGACCGCTACGCTGCGTAGCTCTCCAACGGCGGACAGGTACAAATGATGTTCCGGTCACCGTACACATCGTCTACGCGGCCCACGGGTGGCCAATACTTGTTCGCGCGTAACGAGGCAACGGGATAGGCCGCTTGCTCGCGCGTGTACGCGTGAGTCCATGTTTCGGTGAGTAACACTTCGGTCGTGTGCGGCGCATTGACGAGGGGATTGTCGTCCTTCGGATAGACACCCATTTCGACGGCGCGAATTTCCTCGCGTATCGAAATCATGGCGTCGATGAAACGATCAATTTCGCCTTTCGGTTCGCTCTCGGTCGGCTCGATCATGAGCGTGCCAGCGACTGGAAAACTCACGGTCGGCGCGTGGAATCCGTAGTCCATCAAACGCTTCGCGACGTCCATATTGCTGATACCGCAAAGCTCTTTGATCGGACGCACGTCAACGATGCATTCGTGCGCGACAAAACCACCATGCCCGGTGTAGAGCACCGGAAAATGCGGCGCGAGCTTCTTCGCGATGTAGTTCGCGTTGAGGATCGCAACCGCCGTCGCGGTGCGCAAGCCCTCTCCGCCCATCATGCGAATGTAGGCATACGGAATCGGCAGAATGCTTGCGGAGCCGAAGGGCGCGGCGCTCACTGGCCCGACCTTGCCGCGACCCGGTAGGAACGGGGCGAGCTGTGACTTCACGCCAATCGGCCCGACGCCCGGCCCGCCGCCGCCGTGCGGGATGCAGAAGGTTTTGTGCAAATTCATGTGGCTCACGTCGGCACCGATTTCGGCCGGGTAAGTCACGCCCACTTGCGCGTTCAAGTTCGCGCCGTCCATGTAAACCTGTCCGCCGTGCTGATGCACGATGGCGCAGATTTCTTTGATCGCTTCCTCGAACACACCGTGGGTCGACGGATACGTGATCATCAATGCTGCGAGATTGGCCGAGTGTTTCTCCGCCGCTGCCTTCAGATCGGCTACGTCCACATTGCCCTGCTCATCACACTTCGTGACGACCACTTCCATGCCGCACATTTGTGCGCTCGCGGGATTGGTGCCGTGTGCTGAAGATGGAATGAGGCAAATGTTGCGATGTGATTCACCGCGACTCGCGTGGTAGCCGCGAATCGCGAGTAGGCCAGCGTATTCGCCTTGCGCTCCGCTGTTCGGTTGCAGCGTCACGGCATCGAAGCCCGTGACCTTGCACAGCATGTCTTCAAGGTTCGAAATCATCTCGGTGTAACCCGCAGCTTGCGCAGCGGGCGCGAACGGATGCATGTTGCCAAACTCCGGCCAAGTCACCGGAATCATTTCGGTCGTGGCGTTGAGTTTCATCGTGCAGGAGCCGAGCGGAATCATCGTGCGATCCAGCGCAAGATCTTTGTCCGAGAGGCGACGGATATAGCGCAGCATTTCGGTTTCGGAATGATGCGTGTTGAACACCGGATGCGTGAGGATCGGTGTCGTGCGGCGTAGCGCTGCGGGAATCGCGCTGGTGGTCTCAGCAAGTGTCTTGGGAGGCATTGTCTTCGTCGCGCCGCCGATGATCGTGAGGGCGACGTTGACGTCTGCATCCGTGTGCGTTTCGTCAAAAGTCAAACCGACTGCGCCCATGTCCGCGTAGTGACGGAAATTGACACCCGCAATTAGTGCCGCTTCCGCGATCGCTGCATGCGCATCATGCTTGAACGTAACCGTATCGAAAAATTCCGTTGCTGCGACCGGAATGTTCATCGCCTTAAGGCCCACAGCAAACCGTGTCGCGCGGCCGTGCACGCGCTCAGCGATGCGCTTTAATCCAGCAGGGCCGTGATACACGGCGTACATACTCGCCATCACGGCGAGTAGCACTTGCGCGGTGCAAATATTGCTCGTCGCCTTTTCGCGGCGAATATGTTGCTCGCGCGTTTGCAGCGTGAGGCGGCAGGCAGGTTTGTTTTGTGCGTCGATGGTGACGCCGACCAAACGGCCGGGCATATTGCGCTTATACGCATCGCGCACCGCCATGAACGCCGCGTGGGGTCCGCCGTAGCCCATCGGCACACCGAATCGCTGCGACGAACCAATCACGATGTCAGCGCCCCATTCGCCCGGCGCCTTCAAGAGCACAAGCGCGAGTGGATCGGCTGCGCAGATGAAGAGAGCGCCTTTGGCGTGCGCAGCGTCGGCATGCGGCTTCATCTCGTGAATTTGGCCGGATGTCGACGGATATTGCGCCAGCACGGCGAAGTATTCACCCTCTCCCATGAGTTTCGGCGCGAAGCCGACTTTCACTTCAATCCCCAAGGGTTCCGCGCGCGTTTTCAAACACTCAATCGTTTGCGGATGACAGTCGCTGGCGACGATGATCGTGTTGCTGTTTGATTTTGCTTGGCGTTTCGCGAGCGTCATCGCTTCAGCGGCAGCGGTGCCTTCGTCGAGCAGCGACGAGTTCGCGATGTCCAAACCCGTCAGGTCGCAAATCATCGTTTGGTAATTCAGGAGCGCTTCCAAACGACCTTGTGAAATCTCGGGCTGGTACGGTGTATACGCCGTGTACCAGGCTGGGTTTTCGAGAATGTTTCGCAGAATCACGCCCGGTGTGACAGTGCCAACGTAGCCCTGACCAATGAAGTTTTTGAAGACTTGATTTTTGTCGGCAATCGCGCGCAACTCGGCCAACGCCTCAACCTCGGACTGCGCAGGCGGGAGCGCGAGCGGTTTGCTGCCGACAATGTTCTGCGGCACGACCTTGGCGAGCAAATCTTCGAGCGAATGCGCGCCCACTTGCGCGAGCATCTCCATTTGCGCTTCGCGATTAGGACCGATGTGGCGGGGGAGGAAATCAGACATGGTTACTTCTCGTGCCGTTCGTGGTGATCTTGTCGAACCACAACGGGAACAGGTTGGGGACTAGAGAATTTTTCGGTACTGCAAAAAGCCACTGCGATCAGCGACTTTGTTGTAGAGCACCATCGCCTCAGCGTTGGTCTCGTGGGTGAGCCAATACACGCGGCTCGCGCCCTCGATCTTCGCAGCGGCATACACCGCATCAATTAGTGCGCGACCAAAGCCCTTGCCGCGGGCTTCGGCGACAGTGAACAAATCTTGCAAATAGCAATACGGCCCCGCCGTCCAGCACGAACGATGAAAGATGTAGTGCACGATGCCAAGAAGCTTTTCGCCTTCAAACGCGCCGAGTACGTACATCGGCTCGTTGCCGTCGTGAAAGCGCTCCCATGTGAGATCGGTCACCTCCGGCGCGATGCTGGTTTTGTAAAAGGTTTGGTAGCCCTTCCACAGCGGTTCCCACGCGTCGCGGTCGGCGGGAGTCAAGGCACGAATGATGAGGCTCATGATAGTTTTCGTCGAAGTAGCGGACGCCATGATTGATCTGCGCGTGACGGGAATCGCGGCTTCCGCGGGTCCCACAAGGACAGCGGCTGATCTAAGCGATCATCGCCTTGTAAGCCGCTTCGTCTTGCAACGAAGCAACGGTCGCAACGTTGGACACCTTGATCTTGAAAAACCAACCCGCGCCTTCAGGATCGGTGTTCACGAGCGATGGATCTGCAACGACCGCGTCGTTGATCTCAACGACTTCGCCCTCGACCGGGGCCTTCACTTCGGCAGCCGCCTTGACCGATTCGATGATCGCAGCGTCTTCTTTCGCAGTGAGTTTGCGGCCAACCTTGGGTTGCTCAACGTACACAAGATCGCCCAACTTGTCTTGCGCGAAATGTGTGATGCCAACGGTGCCAATGTCGCCGTCCATCTTGATGTATTCGTGGTCTTCGGTGTAGCGAGTGGTCATGATCTTCCTTAAAAGTGAGCAGTGAGCAGTGAGCGGTGAGCAGAGGGTGATTAGCGAGGTTGTTACTACTCACTATTCACTGTTCACTGCTCACCTTTTGTATGAGTGCGGCGCAAACGGCATCGCCACCACCGTAACCGGTGTCGGTGAACCGCGCAGTATCGCGTTCATCTTGGTGCCAGGCGCGGCGTGTGCTGCGTCGACGTACGCCATGATGACCGGTCCATTGACCGTAGGGCCAAAGCCGCCGCTGGTGACGACGCCTATCTTTGCGCCACCGGCATCATGCAATTCAACGCCTTCGCGAATCGGCGCTCGTCCGTCGGGTTTCAGGCCGACGCGTTTGCGCTTGACGTTGGTCGGATTGTCGAGCTGGCCGAGGATCACATTCGCGCCGGGAAAGCCGCCCGCGCGCTCACCGCCGGTGCGACGCACTTTTTGCATCGCCCAGTTGAGCGAGGCTTCGACCGGCGTGGTGGTGGTATCTAGGTCGTGGCCATACAGGCACAGGCCCGCTTCGAGGCGCAGCGAATCGCGCGCGCCGAGACCAATCGGCTGCACATTCGGCTGCGCCAGCAGCGCGTTTGCCAACGCCTCGCACTGCGCCGCTGGAACGCTGATTTCAAAACCATCTTCACCGGTGTAGCCGGTGCGCGTCACGAGGCAATCGATGCCCGCAAGCTTCACGCGACCGCCCGCCATAAAAACCGCCGGAATCTCACCGACAGCGACGCCTGCGAGCGCCGCCTCTGCGCCCGGTCCTTGCAGCGCTAGAAGCGCCAAATCTTCGCGTACGCGAATGTCGCAACGATTACCGATTTTGTTTTTCAGGTGCGCGATGTCTTGCGCTTTGCACGCGGCGTTCACCACGACGTGCAGGTAGCTTCCCGTGTTGAAAATCATCAGATCATCAAGGATGCCGCCTGCGTCGTTGGTGAAGAGCGCGTAACGCTGCTTCCCGGGTGCAATGCCAATCACATCAACGGGAACGAGTGTTTCGAGTGCCGCTGTTGCATCAGGCCCATGCAGCTCAACCTGCCCCATGTGCGACACATCAAACAAACCAGCGTGCGCGCGGGTGTGCAGATGCTCTTTCAACACGCCGAGGGGATACTGCACTGGCATTTCGTAGCCGGCAAACGGCACCATGCGCGCGCCAAGGCTCACATGCAAATCGAATAGCGGGGTGCGGGAAAGGGATTCTGTGGCGGACTCAGACATATCGGGACGTGGCTCCATTGAGGAAGTATTACGTCCCGGATCTGTCCTTTGTGCCTGAGAGATTCAACCCGAGCGCGGCTCGGTGTTTTGCCCCTTCGGCGGAGGCTCTCGTTGGCTTGTCGCCGACTGCCTCGCTCTCCAGATGTTGTTCTGGCATCAGTATGGGTACCTGAGCGATCCTCCGGGGATTACGCCTACGGTAGCAACGAACCTCGCGGCATTGCTTCTCCTGACACCAGCCGTAATCTTACTATCCCTCGAAGACCTCTGCACAACTACTGCGAGCCCGTGATGCGTCGTTAAAAATTACCGAAAAATCCTCACGTACCTAAGTACGCTCCGGTGTTTTCAGTAATTTTTGCCTAGCCTGACGAACTCTCGCTACGTTGTGCAGAGGCCTTCATCGGTAAAAAATTACCCTTCTCCGCGCCAATTCCCCAAAAAGTTTGTCATCGCGGCTTCGGCCGTTTTGTGCCATTCGTTGATTTCCGCACGGTAGCGTTTCCACGGCTCGTAAATCTTCTTGAACGCAGGGTTGGTCGCGGCTTCGGCGTCATAAATCGCAAAGGCCGCGCGATACGCGGCGATCATGAAATTGTTCGGGAACAATTGCACCCGCGTGCCGCTGCCAATCATGCGTTTGTAGACCTGCGGATTGCGCGAATCGTACGCGGCCATCATCCACTGATTGACCCAGCCCGTGGCGACGCTGATCGCCTCTTTGTACGCCGGGGGAAGCGCCTCATAGGCCGCTTTGTTCACGTACAGGCTAAGCGTGGCCGATGGCTCCCACCATGCGGGGTAGTAATAAAACCGCGCCGCTAGCGGAAGCCCAAGCTTTTCGTCGTCATACGGCCCCACCCATTCGCCTGCGTCGATTTTTTTGTCACGCAGGGCGGCGGCGATTTCTCCGCCGGGCATGCTGACCGGGTCTGCGCCGAGTTTTTTCCATATTTCCGCGCCGAAACCTGGAATGCGAATTTTGAGACCCTTCACGTCGTCAACGTTGCGGATTTCCTTGTTGTACCAACCGCCCATTTGCGCGCCAGTGTTGCCCATCGGGAAATTCACCATGTTGTACTGGGCGAACAAGCCGCGCAACAGTTCCAACCCGCCGCCGGTGTAAACCCATGCGTTGTGCTGGCGCTGGTTCATGCCGAATGGCAACGTGGTGTCGAACGCGAGCGCTTTGTTGATGTTTGGAAAGTAGTAGCCCGCCGTGTGGGTGCATTCGACCGTGCCTCTTTGCACGGCCTCAAACGCGCCAAGTGCAGGAACAATTTCGCCAGGCCCAGCGACCGTAATCTTGAAGCGCCCGCCAGTGATGGCGTCGATGATGCGCGCGAACTGCTCCGCGCCGCCGTAAATCGTGTCGAGCGATTTCGGAAAGCTTGACGTCAAACGCCAATTCACGGCTGGCAGGTTTTGCGCGGATGCGCTACCTGCGGCGAGTGCTGCAAGCGTGGCTGCGCTCAGTGCGCCCGCAGCGCCTGCGCCAGAAAGAAAGTCGCGTCGTTCCATCGTCGTCCTTGGTTGGTTTTCTGCGGAACGACGCAGCGCGTTTGAAATGCGCGGAGGCGCGCTGTGTGCGCCTACAATCGGCTCAAACCTACGGGTCAGTCCTCTCTTTTTTGCGCAAAGGAATTTGTTTTGAACATCTCGATGTACACGCTGTCTGTCCCGGTCTTTGATCGCTACCTTGGCAATCTCATGAACCTTTTGGACAAAGGCGCGGCCTCTGCTGCCGAACGTAAGATAGACGAGACGGTGCTCACTTCTATGCGGATTTACCCCGACATGTTTCCGTTAACGCGGCAAGTTTTTATCGCCGCAGATTTTGCGAAGGGCGCGTGTGCGCGGCTTGCTGGCGTTGAAGTGCCGAAGTACGAAGACACCGAAAAGACCTTTGCTGAGCTTAAGGCGCGTTGTCAGAAAACGCGCGACTTCCTCGCCACCTTGAAGCCCGAACAGTTCGAAGGTAGCGACAAGAAAACCATCACCATTTCCATCGGCGGCACGCCCACCGAATTCGTCGGCCTGCCGTATCTCACCGGCTTCGCGCTCCCGAATTTCTACTTCCACGCGACCACCGCGTACAACCTACTGCGACAAGCCGGTGTACCGATCGGCAAGCGCGACTTTGTCGGCGGCGCATAGGGTTCGTTCGTTAGGGTTCGAGTTCATTGATTCAAACAAGGAGGATTCCATGAAATTACTCACCGCATTACTTTCGACGTTCGTCGCGAGCGTCGCCTTCGCACAAACCCCGGTTGGCGTTTGGAAGAGCATCGACGACAAAACCGGCAAAGAGAAGTCCATCATCCGCATCACCGAAACGGGCGGCGTATTGACCGGAAAAATCGAAAAATTGCTCGATCCGACCAAGCAAGATGCCAAGTGCGACGAATGCAGCGACGATCGCAAAGGCAAACCCGTCGCGGGCATGACCATCATTCGCAATGTGAAAAAAGAAGACGATCGCTGGGGCGGCGGCGACATCCTTGATCCAAACGACGGCAAGATTTACCGCGTTCGCCTCACGCCAAGCGCAGACAACAAAAAAATGGATGTGCGCGGCTACATCGGCACGCCGATGCTCGGGCGCACGCAAGTATGGATGCGCGTGGAGTAACAGCTTTTCGCGTCTAGCGACCAACGGGCGGCGGTTGCCACCCGTTTTTGTTTATAGTCGACAAATTCACGAGTTGGCCTGCAGCGACCGCCCGGCAGTCGTTCTGCGTATAAAGCTGAACCACGACCTGTACCCGCCCCCCCCCTCCCGCGACCACGCCGTGCGTTTCGCTCGGTGATCTGACCTGCGCCACGTGGGCGCGACGATGAAGTCAGTATGCTTTGCGATTCTGCTTTCTAGATTTCGCGTCATGACCGCCACCACAGATCTCTGCGACGCCCACGAACCGATGCTTGCCGACGGCAGCCTGCGCGTCCTCGCCCCCACGTTTCACCGGTACGGCAAACACACAACCTTCAGCGGTCGCGTCAAAACGCTCAAAGTATTTGAGGACAACTCGCTCGTGCGCACCGCTGTGGAAAGCGCCGGCAATGGTCAAGTCCTCGTCGTCGACGGCGGTGGTTCGTTGCGCTGCGCACTGCTCGGTGGAAATCTTGGCGTGCTCGCGGAGAAAAATGGTTGGGTCGGCGTGGTGCTCAACGCGCCGATTCGCGACGCTGATGAGATCGACGCATGCGCCATCGGCGTTCGCGCACTCGGCACTTGTCCCGTGAAAAGCAAGAAAGGCGGCGCGGGCACCTTCGACGTGCCGCTCGCGTTTGGAGGCGTGACGATCAAGCCGGGCGACTGGTGCTACGCCGACCGTGATGGCGTCTTGTTCTCAGATGTGGAGTTGAAATGATTCCAAAACCACACCGCCGCAACAACGTCGCGGTGCCCTTGGGTGGCGTGCTCAAGCACATGGCCGTGCACGAATGGGGCGACGAGAAGAATCCGCGCGTCGTGATTTGCGTGCACGGTCTGTCGCGAAATGGGCGAGATTTTGATGTGTTGGCCGACGCGCTGAGCCGCGACTGCCGCGTGCTTTGTCCCGACATTCCGGGCCGCGGCGAGAGCGATTGGCTTGCGAGTGCGGAGCAATATGCGATCCCCGTGTACGCGCAGTTTGTGGGCGCGATGCTCACAGAGTTTGGCATCAAACAATACGATTGGGTCGGCACCTCGATGGGCGGTTTGATCGGCATGGTGATGGCGGTGACGCCGGGCAGTACGATGCGCAAATTCGTCATCAACGACGTCGGCCCGGTAATTGAGCGCGTCGCGCTGGACCGCATCGGAAACTACGTCGGTCGCAATCCAACCTACGCCGATTACCAGTCGCTGTTTGCAGCCGCGCAACCGTTCTTATCCACCTTCGGCCCACTCTCCGAAGAAGAGCAACACCACATGATCGGCACCTCTGTGCAACGACGTACCGACGGACAGTGGGAATACAAAATGGATCCGAAAATCGGCGATGCTTTCCGCGCGACGCTGGCTGCGCCGGAAGTGGATTTGTGGCCGCTGTGGAACGCCGTGAAGCAACCTTCGCTCGTTCTGCGCGGCGCACAGTCTGATTTATTGAGCGTCGCGACGCTCGAAAAAATGCTCGGCACGCATCCGGACGCCCGCGCCATCACGCTGGAAAAAACCGGTCATGCGCCCGCGTTGATGGACGCGCCGACGGTCGCAGCGATTCAACAATTTCTTTCGGAGTCGGCATGAATGTCGTTAGTCTTTCGCCCTCGGACTTCACGCCGGACGAACTCTATTTCGTGCTTCGCGACGCGATCATTCCGCGACCCATCGCGTGGGTGTCGAGCGTCGACGTGAACGGTGTGTCCAACCTCGCGCCGTTTTCGTTCTTCAACGTCTGCTCGCCGGTGCCTCCGATTTTGGGGTTCAGTTGCGGGCCGCGCGGTGAAGATCGCGAGAGTGAACATGTGCAGCCAAAAGACTCATGGGCGAATATTCGCGAGACGAAAGAATTCGTCGTGAACATCGTGCCGGAAAGCATGGCCGAACAAATGGTGCGCACGAGCGACCCGCTGCCGCCGGGTGTGAGCGAGTTTGAGCATGCGGGTCTCACGGCCGTTGCTTCCACGCTCGTGAAACCGCCGCGCGTCGAAGGCGTGCCCATCGCGTACGAATGCGTATTGCGCGAAGGCATTGCGCTCGGGCGCAATACGTGGGTCATGGGCGAAGTCGTGAAAATTCACATCGACGAGCGTGCGTATGCTGGCGAGAAGCGCGGCTTCAAGCATCGCGTTGATGTGCTCGCGCATGTTGATCAACGACCGTACGCACGCCTCGGCAGCAATTTCTACGCTCGATTACGCGACATCGAGACGCTACAACGCACCGATGGTGGGCAGCGTGGAACGTAATTCGCTCGCGGCGGCGATGGTTGTCGCTGGTTTGTTCTTTGGAGGCAACGCAATGGCCGCAGACATCGACGCCTTGTGGGATTACAACCAACCCGCCGTGAGCGAAGCGCGCTTTCGCGATGCGCTCAAAACAGAATCTGGCGACGACGCCCTCGAGCTAGAAACGCAAATCGCGCGCACCTTCAGTTTGCGTCGCGAATTCTCACAAGCGCATGTTTTGCTCGACAGCGTCGACAAACGTATCAACGAAAAAACGCGCCCCATCGTGCGCGTGCGTTCGCTACTAGAGCGCGGGCGAACGTGGCGTTCGGCGGGTGATCTAGCCAAGGCGCGACCGCTGTTTCTCGAAGCCTGGCAAATTGCAGATCGCGAGAAGATCACGTTACTCGCAATAGATGCGGCGCACATGCTCGGCATCATTGATCCGCCGACCGAGGCGATGCGTTGGAACGAGCGCGCCATGGCGCTGGCGATGTCGTCGAACACGCCGCGCGCGCTGCGCTGGCGCGGCTCACTCGCCAACAACATGGGCCACACTGAGCGCGAGCGCGGCAATCTTGACACCGCCCTGAAGCACTTTCAGACGGCACTCGTCGCGTTTCAGCTCACACGCATCGATGAGCAAATTCGCATCGCGCAATGGCAAATCGCAAACACGCTGCGTCTACAAAAGAAGTTCGATGAAGCACTCGCGATGCAACTGAAACTCGAAAAAGACATGCTCGAAGCGAACGCGCCGGACGGCTACGTCTACGAAGAAATTGCCGAGAATTACACGGCGCTGCAAAAGCCCGTCGATGCGAAACCTTACTTCGCCAAAGCCGCGAAAATCCTCGCGGCAGACACATGGTTTGCCGAGAACGAAAAGACGCGATTGGCGCGGATTGTGGAGATGGCGAAGTAGCGTTCGTCGTGGGGCGGCGTCTCCCTGCAATTAGCTAACAGCTTTTATGCGCTAGCGACCGCCCGGCGGTCATTACAGCGACGTTTCTCGCTCAGTCAACAACATATAAAAACGGGCGGCAAGAACCGCCCGTTAGTCGCCAGAGCCGAAAAGCTGTTACGCCGCCAACAACGAATCGCCGTAGCGTGCGAGGTGCCAATCGGTGTCGCCGAAGGTGGCGTTAATCATCGCGAGGCGCTTGAAGTAGTGCGATGTGTTGAGC
>Ga0209717_1001822_pt1 | contig 21919 bp, 25 predicted proteins | sample AD_UKC048_MetaG_FD_184418 | JGI IMG/M metagenome (GOLD analysis project Ga0209717, IMG submission 184418) | Active sludge microbial communities of municipal wastewater-treating anaerobic digesters from USA - AD_UKC048_MetaG (SPAdes) (version 2) | ecosystem: Engineered > Bioreactor > Anaerobic >... | reverse complement strand
CGTCGATAGCCTGGACGTACAGGTACTTGTTCGACTTGAAAACCGTCAGCCTCGGGCGCTCGGCGGTTCCGCTTATGCTCTTGCGGACGTGGACCTTGCGAGCCCCCCGCCGCCTGATCTTCTCAGATATCTCTTTCGTGCTCATGGCCGTCCCTTACTTCACGCCGGTCTTGCCGACCTTCTTGCGGATGGTCTCGGTCTCGTAGCGGATTCCCTTGCCCTTGTATGGCTCGGGCTTCCGCAGCCCGCGAATCTCGCTCGCGAACTTGCCTACGAGCTGCTTGTCGATGCCCGAGACAACGACCTTCTGGTTATTGCCCTCGATCGCGACCGCAAGCCCTTCCGGGATCCCTACGTACACGTCGCTGGAATACCCGATGCTGAGTACCAGGAGCTTGCCCTGGACCTCGGCCTTGAAGCCGACGCCGTTGATGACGAGGGCCTTCTTATAGCCCTCCGAAACGCCGACTACCATATTCTTGATCAGATTGCGATACAGGCCGTGGAATGCCTTGGTCTGCTTCTCGTCGTCGGCGCGGCCGACGTTGATCACGTCGTCCTTTACGTCCACGGTGACGAGAGACGTGGCGAGCTCTTCGGAGAGCTTGCCCTTCGGGCCTTCCACGTTGACCTTGTTCCCCTGTACGGCGATCTTCACGCCCTTCGGTACCGTTATCGGCAGATAGCCTATTCTCGACATGGCGGTTCCCCTCTTTTACCAGACGGTGCAGATGAGTTCGCCGCCGACCTTCTTCTCGGCGGCCTTCTTACCGGTGGTCACGCCCTCTGAGGTCGAGACGATAAGGGTTCCGTAGCCGTTATGCACCCGCGGCAGACCCTTGTAGCCGGCATAGACCCTTCGGCCGGGCTTGGAGACCTTCTCGATACCGTGGAGAATCGGTTCATTCTCCTCGTCGTACTTGAGGAAGACCCGGATAAAATTCTGGTTCTCCTGCACGATCTTCTTGAAGTTCTTGATGAAGCCCTCGGTCTTGAGGATCTTTACGATCTCGAGCTTAAGCCGCGAGGTCGGGATATCTACCTTCTCGTGGCGAGCCATGCTCGCGTTGCGGACCTTGGTCAGCATATCGGAGATGGGATCGGAAACGCTCATTCCAGTCCTCCTACCAGCTCGATTTGGTTACGCCCGGAATGAGGCCCTCGCTCGCGAGCTTCCGGAAACAAATACGGCACATGTCGAACTTCCGGAGATACCCCCGGGGCCGACCGCATATCTTGCATCGATTCACGTGCCTGGTCATGTACTTCGGCTTCTCGAGCGCCTTCAGTATCATAGCTTTCCTGGCCATTCGATTCTCCCCTACTTCCTGAACGGCATGCCCAGCTTGCCAAGGAGGCTCTTGGCTTCCTTGTCGGTGCGGGCGCTCGTAACGATGGCGATGTTCATACCCATCACCTTCTCGATCTTATCGTAATCGATCTCCGGGAAGATGATCTGCTCGGTAAGGCCCAGCGAGTAGTTCCCGTGGCCGTCGAAGGCGTTCGGGTTAACTCCACGGAAATCCTTGACGCGCGGCAGAGCGACGTTCAGGAGCCTATCAAGGAACTCCCACATCTGCGCCCCGCGGAGCGTGACCCTGCAGCCTATCTCCTGGCCCTCTCGAATCTTGAAGGTCGCGATCGACTTCCTCGACTTCGTCTTAACGGCCTTCTGGCCGGTGATGATGCCGACGTCCTCGACAGCGGCCTCGAGGATCTTCTTGTTCTCCTTGGCCTCTCCGACGCCCATCGACACGATGACCTTGACCACTTTCGGGATCTGCATCGTCGAGGTATAGCCGAATTCACCCTTGAGTTCGGACGCCACTTTATCGGCGTAGATCTTCTTGAGCCTCGGAACGTACGCGTTCTTCTGCTGCTTCTCGGCCATCAGAGCGCCTCCCCGCACTTCCGGCAGACGCGCTTCTTCGCGTCGCCCTCGAGCTTAAACCCAACGCGGGTAGGTCCGCACTTCTTGCAGACGATCATCATATTGCAGAGGCGAACGGGCGCCTCGATCTCGATGATCCCTCCGCGATCGTTCTGGTTCTTCTTCTTCATGGCCTTCTTGACCATGTTGACGCCCTGAACGATCGCCCTTCCCTTGTCGCGATCGATCTTGACGATCTTTCCCTGCTTGCCGCGCTCCCTGCCGGAGATGACCTGCACGAGATCGTCCTTCTTCAGCTTCGTCTTTATCATGACGTCATTCATCGCCCGCTCCTTAGAGGACCTCGGGGGCCAGCGACACGATCTTCATGTAGTCCTTGTCGCGCAGCTCCCTGGCGACGGGACCGAAGATGCGCTTGCCCTTCGGGTTCTTGTTCGCGTCAATGATGACGCAGGCGTTATCGTCGAACCTGATGTAGGTCCCGTCAGGCCTGCGGTACTCCTTGTGTACGCGCACGATGACGGCCTTCTCTATGGTTCCCTTCTTGATGGCGGAATTAGGCAGGGCCGCCTTGACGGCCACGACAATAATATCGCCGATGGATGCGTAACGCCGCTTCGAACCGCCGAGCACCTTGATGCATTGCACCGTCTTGGCGCCGGAGTTGTCCGCGACGTTCAGCTTGGATTCAACCTGTATCATACCGGTCCTCTCCGCCGCTTACTTCGCGCGCTCGACTATTTCGGCCAGGCGCCAGCGCTTATCGCGCGACAGCGGCCGAGTCTCCACGACTCTAACGGTATCGCCGACCTTGGCGTCGTTCTTCTCGTCGTGTGCCTTTACCTTCTTGCTCCGGGTCAAGTACTTCTTATAGAGCGGGTGCAGCTTACGCATCATGATCTCGACGACGATGGTCTTGTCCATCTTGTCGCTGACCACCACGCCCTGCAGGACCTGTTTCTCTTTCCTAACCGTTGCTTCCATGTCCGGCCTCCGTTAAGCCTTGGCGACTGCGCCCGAGGCGCCGCGCTCGCGCTGGCAGATGAGGGTATTGAGCCTCGCGATCTGCCTGCGCATCGTCCGCTTCTGGAGCGGGTTCTCTACATGGCCTATGACCATCTGGAAGCGCAGGTCGAAGTACTTCTTCCTGAGCTCGTCGCGCTTAGCCACGAGTTCCTCGAGCTTCAGCTCCTTGAACGAGTTCTTCATGCGATCACTCCATCTCCATGTCCGCGCGGACGACGAACTTGGTCTTGATCGGCAGCTTGCTGCCGGCGAGGCGCATTGCCTCGGCGGCGGCGTCCCGCGGGACGCCGGACAGCTCGAACATGACCGTGCCCGGCCTGACCACGGCTACCCAGTACTCCGGGCCGCCCTTACCCTTGCCCATGCGGACCTCGAGCGGCTTCTTGCAGAACGGCTTGTCGGGGAAGACCCTGACCCACAGCTTGCCGCCGCGCTTGATGGACCGGTTCAAGGCCACACGGGCGGCCTCGAGCTGGCGATTGGTGATCCACATCGGCTCCTCGCAAACGAGGCCGAACTCGCCGAACGATATGGCGTTACCCGCGGTGGCGTTGCCCTTTACCCTACCGCGCTGCACCTTGCGGTGCTTGACTCTCTTAGGCTGCAACATTTCCTAGCTCCTCGCCTCGCGCGGCCCACGGCTGTAGCCCGGGTTGGGCCCACGCGATCCGCGCTGTCCGCCGCGCTCGGGCCTGTCACCGTGCTCGCGGCGCGGACGGCCGGGCATCAGGCCGGCATCGTCCTTCTTTTCGCCCATCATCGCGTTGTCGCTCTTGCAGATCCACACCTTGACGCCGATCTTGCCGTAGGTGGTGTTGGCCTCCCAGAAGCCGTAGTCGATGTCGGCCCTGAGGGTATGAAGCGGCACGCGGCCTTCCTTATACTCTTCGGTGCGACTCATGTCGGCGCCGCCGAGACGGCCGGACATGCGGATCTTGCAGCCCTGGGCGCCCGCCTTCATCGCGGTGCCGACGGCCATCTTCATGGTCCTGCGGAACGAGCCGCGGCCCTCGAGCTGGCGGCAAACGTTCTGGGCGACGATCTGCGAGTTAGTCTCGACCTTCTTAACTTCCTTGATCTTTATGTTGATCTTCTTGGAAGCGTACTTCTGCAGCTCGAGGCCGATGCGCTCGATATTGGCGCCCTTCTGGCCGATCAGCACGCCGGGCTTCGCGGTATGGATGACGATGGTCACCTTCTGCGGATGCCTGACGATCTCGATCTCCGAGATATCGGCGTTCTTGGCCTCGGGGAGCTGGTACATCCGCTTGCGCAGGGCCAGGTCCTCGTGGAGCGTCTTGGCGTAGTCGCGAGGGTCGACGAACCAGCGAGACTTCCAATCCTTGTTGATGCCGATCCTAAGACCGATAGGATTTACTTTCTGGCCCACCTTACGCCTCCGACCTTGCGATTTCGTCGACGACCACGCTGATGTGGCACATCTGCTTCACGAGCATATCGGCCCTTCCGCGGGCGCGGAACCAAACGCGGCGCATCCTCGGGCCGTCGTTCACCTGCACCTCTTTGACGTAGAGCATGTCCTCGCCGAGCTTCTTATTCTTGTTCAGCGCGTTCGACGCGGCCGAGACCATGACCTTCTTGATGAGCGCGGCGCCCTTCTGGGGCATGTGCTCGAGGATCGCCACGGCCTCGGTGTACGGCTTGTTTCGGACGAGGTCCGCCACGGGCCGAATCTTCGACGGCGACCCCATCAGGTACTTGGCGGTCGCCGGGTAACCGGTAATCTTTGCCATGCTAGCCACCTATCTCCTGTCCGCTTTCTTGTCGGAGCCGGCGTGGCCGCGGAACACGCGGGTCGGCGAGAATTCGCCGAGCTTATGTCCCACGAGGTTCTCGGTCACATAGACCGGTACCCAGCTCTTGCCGTTATAGACCGACAAGGTGAGGCCGACCATCTCGGGGATGATCGTGGAGCAGCGGGAGAAGGTCTTGAGGACCTTCTTGTCGCCCGCCTTCGACGCCTCGATTATCTTCTTGTAGAGGCTCTTCTCAATGAACGGGCCCTTCTTTACTGACCTGGACACGGTTCGCTCCTATCCTTTACTTGCGGCGCTTCACGATGAAGCGGCTCGACGGCTTGTGCGGATCGCGCGTCTTATAACCCTTACAAGGCTGGCCCCACGGGGTGACCGGCTGCTTGTAGCCCTTGCCGCGGCCCTCGCCGCCACCGTGCGGGTGGTCGACGGGGTTCATGGCGATACCGCGCACCCGCGGCCGCTTACCGAGCCATCGGACGCGGCCGGCCTTGCCGAAACGCTCGTTCATATGGTCTTCGTTGCCGACGCCGCCGATCGTGGCGATACACTTCTTGAACACGAGCCGGAGCTCGTTCGACGGCAACTTCAGCGTTACGTAATCGCCGTCCGTACCGACGATCAGGGCTCCAGCCCCGGCGGAGCGGGCGAGCTGAGCGCCCTTGCCCAGGGTCAGCTCAACGTTGTGAACGGTAAAGCCGACCGGGATATTCTCGAGCGGCAACGCGTTCCCGACCTCGGGGGCGGCGTCGGGGCCGCTCAGCACCGTCTGGCCGACCGACAGGCCGGCGGGGGCGACGATGTAGCGCTTCTCGCCGTCGACGTAATTGATCAGGGCGATGTTGGCGGACCGATTCGGATCGTACTCGATGGTCGCGACCTTGCCGGGCACACCGATCTTGTCGCGCTTCCAGTCGATCTCGCGGAGCTTCCTCTTATGACCACCACCCTTGCGCCGCATCGATATGCGACCGTTCGAGGCGCGGCCGGCGTGCTGCTTCTTGCCCTTGGTGAGGCCCTTGACAGGCTCGTTGCCGACGGTAAGCGCGTCGTTGACGACCTGCACCCGGTGCCTGAGTCCGGGGGTTATCGGCCTAAATGTCTTAATAGCCATAGCGTTCCCCTATTCCTCACGCGCCTTCGAAAGCCTTGATGGTCTCGCCCTTGGCGAGGCGGACGACGGCTTTCTTCCACGACGAGGTGTATCCGGAGCGGTAGCGAAGCCTCTTCGGCTTGCCCTTGACGTTCATGATGGTGCACGAGATCGGGTGCACCTCGAAGAGCCGCTTTACGGCTTCCTTGACCTGGGTCTTGGTCGCCCTCGGGTCAACGCGGAAAACGTACTGTCCCTCTTCGCGCAGAAGGTTCGTCTTCTCGCTGAGGACAGGCTCTATCAGTATGCTTTCGTACTGCATTGCTTCAGCCTTCCTTATTTGTCCGCGTAGAATTCATTGAGGCTCTTCACCGCGGACTCCATCACGATCACGGTCCGTCCGTAGAACAGGTCGTGAGCGCGGAGGCGGTTATACGACAGGAAGTGTAGCCACGGGATATTGCGACCCGCGCGCTTAACCATCGAGTCGTCGTCCTTCAGGATCACGACGGTCCTCTCAGCCTTGCCTTCGGGGACGAGACCGGCCAGAATGGACGCGAGGTCCTTGGTCTTGCCGCTGTCGACCGAGAAGTCCTCGACGATCTTCATCGTCGACCCCTGCGCCTTGAGGCTCAGGATGCTCTTCATCGCGAGGCGCTTGGCCTTCTTGTTGATCGAGTACGAGTAGTCCCTCGGGTGGGGGCCGAAGACGATACCGCCGCCTACGTAGATCGGCGACTTGACGTCGCCCTGGCGGGCGCGGCCGGTGCCCTTCTGGGCATAGGGCCTGCGGTTGGTGCCGTGGACGTCGGATCGGGTCTTCGTGTCGGCGGTGCCGACGCGGGCGTTCGCGAGCTCGTTGTTGATGGCGTACCAGATAACGTCCTCGTTGACCGGCAGGCCAAACACGTCATCGGACAGCTCGATCGACCGAAGCTCCTTGCCCTGTACGGAAAAGACTTTGCCTTCCATATCAGTCTATCCTCACTTAGCTTTCTTGACGGCCGAACGCACGACGACGACGCAGTTGCGCGGACCGGGGACGGCGCCGCGGATCAGCATGAAGCCGTTCTCGACGTCGACCTTGACCAGCTTCAGGTTCTGAACGGTGACGCGCTCTCGGCCCATGCGGCCGGGCATCTTCTTGTTCTTGAACGTCCTGTGCGGGTAGGTGCTCATGCCGGTCGAGCCGGGCTCGCGGTGGAACTTGGAGCCGTGCGTATTACGTCCGCCTCCGAACCCCCAGCGTTTCACGACGCCCTGGAAACCCTTTCCCTTGCTCACGGCGATCACGTCGACGAAACGCGTACCCTCGAACAGAGATACGCCGAGCTCCTTACCGACCTCGGCCTCGCCCGAGAAGTCGCGAAGCTCGCGAAGAACCTTCGTCGGCGCCACGCCCTCGGGGAACTGGCCAGCGTACGGCTTGGTCACCTGGACCTTCTTCATGTCCTTGTAGCCGAGCACGACGGCGTCATAGCCGTCCTTCTCCGCGGTCTTGCGGGCGACAACCTTGTTCGGCCCTACGGCGATCACCGTGACAGGCATAAGCTTGCCGGCGTCGTCGAAGACCTGGGTCATGCCGATCTTCTTTCCGATCAATCCAATCATCGGTTACTCCTAAGCGTTGAACGGTACGGTACGGAACCGTCCGTTTACTGCTTGATCTCGACGTCCACCCCTGCGGGCAGCTCGAGCTTCATTAACGCGTCCATGACATCGGGGGTCGGGCTCAGAATGTCGATCAGCCGCTTATGGGTGCGCATCTCGAACTGCTCGCGGGCCTTCTTATGCACGTGAGGGGATCGAAGCACCGTATACTTGCTAATCTTGGTCGGCAGCGGGATCGGACCGGAGACCTTCGCTCCCGCCCTCTGAACTGTCGTTACGATGGATTTCGCACTGTCGTCTATAAGCCGAACATCGAAACCCCTGAGCCTGACACGGATCCTGTCTTTCATGTGTCCTCCAAAGATCGCTTGCGCCGGCATCCATCAGGCCGTACCCTGGCGGGCGTGCCCAAGAACCCTGACGCTCGAGGTCGTGGAACCTCGCGCCGCCGTAGCGGAACCCGCTTACGACGGCTACCCGTCCTTCGCGGACGCCACGGCGCCCAGACGAATAGCCCGGGGATTATGCCCTTATACGGAATAAATGTCAAGGCTGTTTGGCGACTCGGGAAGGCGATTGAATCATACAGGAGACTAAAACCATGAAAACACGGAGAAGAAGGACCTAGCTATTGAGAAAGAGGGGCGAGAACCCTATCCACGCCCCTGCTCTCTAGATGTCCCACAGTGCCCCTGGGCCTCAACGGCCAAGATTCGGGAGTTACGTCTTATTTCTCCGTATCGGTCATACCCGCTATGAACTGCTTCTGCATGACGACGACGATGAGGGCCGGCGGTATCATCGCGAGCAGCGTCGTGGCCATGACTATCTGCCATTCGATCTGCACGTCGGCTCCCGACAGCATACGGTTGATACCGATCAGTATGGTGTAGTATTCCTGCTTCGTGGTGATCAGCAGCGGCCACAGGTACTGATTCCAGCCGTAGATGAACTGGATGACGAACATCGCGGCGATCGGCGTCCTGGTCATCGGCAACAGGATGCTCCGGAAGAACTGCATCGGCGTGGCGCCGTCTATCTGCGAGGCTTCGGCTATTTCGCGCGGTATCTGCATGAAGAACTGCCTGAACAGGAATACCGCCGTCGCGGAGACTATCATGGGCAGGATGAGCCCCGCGTAGCTGTTGAGCAAGCCCAGATCCGATATGACTTTATACGTCGGCATGATGCGCACCTCGACCGGCAGCATCAACGTGACGAAGATCGCCCAGAAACAGAAGTTTCGCAGGGGGAACTTGAAGAACACTATCGCGTAGGCCGCGAGCAGCGACACCACGATCTTGCCTATCGCTATGCCGAGGGCCATGATCAGCGAGTTCTTCATCATCGTAAGGGCCGAGGCCCCGAGATTTTTATTTCCCTCGAGTATCGCTCGAGTATAGTTCTCGACCAGGTGCGGCCCCGGCTTCATCGGCATCGGCGCGGCGAGGATATCCGCGCTCGTATGGGTCGAGGCGACGAACACCAGGATGATAGGGAACAGCAATATGACGATCGCTATCCAGAGGTAGAGGTGCGGGGTCAGCCTCCGCAGGCGGTTATGCTCGGTCATCGATCGCTCCTCAATAATGCACGCGCCGCTCGATGAAGCGGAATTGTACGACGGTAAGACCGATCACCATGATCATGAGGATGACCGACTGGGCCGAGGATCCGCCGAGATCCAGGTTGATGACGCCGTCGCGCCATACCTTGTACACGAGAATGCTCGTAGACTTGCCCGGGCCTCCAGCCGTCACCTGATGGATGATCGGGAAGGTCTCGAAGAAGCCGTAGACGAGGTTCATCACAAGCAGGTAGAACGTCGTCGGCGACAGGAGCGGGAAGATGATCTTCCAGAAACGACGCATGGGGCCAGCCCCGTCTATCGCCGCCGCCTCGATGAAGTCGACCGGCACGCTCTGTAGCCCCGCCAGGAAGAAGACGAAGTTGTACGATATCTGCTTCCAGCTCGCGGCCAGGGTGACCAGCAGGAAAGCCTGCCCGGAGTTGAGCAGATGCTGCCACTCGACGCCGAAACGGTTCTTGAGGAACCAGGCGACTATGCCGACGTTCGGGTTGAACATGAACAGCCATAGCACGCCGGCGACCATGGTCGCCACCGCGTACGGCCAGATCATCATCGTCTTATAGAACGACGAGAAGCGTATCTTCTTGTTGGCCTGGGTGGCGAGGAACAGCGCCAGTATCATCGACAGGGCGGCTACGCACACGGCGAAGGCGACCGATACCCCGAAGGATTCCCCGTACGAGTAACCCGGATCGGTGAAGAGCCTGATGTAGTTCTCGAGGCCCACAAAAATGACCTGCCCGCCGAAGGGATCCTGCAGGAAAAAGGACTGCCATAGACCCTGCAACGACGGCCAGAAGAAAAACACGAAGACGATCACCATCTGCGGCAGCACCAGGATATAGGGAAGCCACTTCGCCTTGAACTCGTATTGTTGAACCATGGAGCATCCTGAGGTAAGAATCGAGGGGGCGACACAGCGTCGCCCCCTCGTTACGGAGCCGGATTACTTATTGAGGCGCTCGAAATCGCGAAGCTTGGCGTTGCCCTCGCGAACCATCCTGTCCAGTCCGGCCTTGACGGAGATCTTGCCGGCGAGGATATCCTCCCAGGTCTGATCCTCGATCTCGCGGATGATATTGAAGTTGCCGAAGCGGATTCCCATCGAGTTCGGGGTCGGGGCCTTGTTGAGTAGCTGCTTGATGGCGACCTCAGGGCCCGGGTTCTTCTCGTAGAATCCCTGGGACTTGGTCAGATCGTAGGCGGCCATCGTTATCGGCAGGTAGCCGGTGCTCTGGTGCCAGAACGCCTGGATCTCGGCGGAGGAAAGGAACGAGAAGAAGGACGCGACGCCCTTGTACTCGTCCTTCGACTTGCCGTTGAAGACCCAGAGGCTCGCGCCGCCGATGATGGAGTTCTGAGGGGCCCCGGCCACGTCGGAGTAGTACGGCAACCTGGCGACGCCGAAGTCGAATTTACAGGTATTCTTGAAGTTGGCGTAGCCGCCGATGGACTCGAAGTGCATGCCCACCTGGCCGGACGAGAACAACGGGTTGGCCTTGTTCTCGCGGCCGCCGTAAATGAAGGTCTTATCGAGGCTGAGCTGGTAGATGGTCTCCAGATGGCGCTGGACCAGCGGCGTATTGAACACGAGCTCGGTATTCAGGCCGTCGAACCCGTTAGACTTGGTTCCGAAAGGCTGATTATGCCAGGCCGAGAAATTCTCGAGCTGGATCCAGGAGATCCAGTTGGTGGAGAAGCCGCCCTCCATACCGGAGGCCTTGAGCTTCTTGGCTACCTCGAAGAACTCCGGCCAGGTGACCGGGGGCTTCTCGGGGTCGAGCCCCGCCTTGCGGAACGCGTCCTTGTTATAGTACATAACGGCCGTGGACGAGTTGAACGGGAGAGACAGCATCTCGCCCTTGGTCGTGGAGTAGTAGCTCGTGATCGTCGGGATATAGATCTTCGGATCGAACTTCTGCTTGGTCTCCTTCATGAGCTGGTACACCGGCTTAACGGCGCCCTTGGCGGCCATCATCGTGGCGGTACCGACCTCGTAGACCTGTATGATGGCCGGGGCGGACTTGGCCCGGAATGCCGCGATGCCGGCATTCATCGTATCGCTGTACGAACCCTTGTACACGGGCACGATCTTGTACTCGGACTGGCTGGCGTTGAACCTATCGCAGATCGCCTGCACGGTATCGCCGTTCTTGCCCGTCATCGCGTGCCAGAAGTCGATCGTAACAGGCGCCGCGAACGCGGCCCCCGCGATCATGAGGAGAGCTAGGGACGCTAACAGAAACCGTTTCATGTATGCCTCCATTGCATCGAATGATCACCCCGGGATGGGGGTCGTATCCTAAGCGAGGATCAGTGTAAATCCGTTTCGTTAGGCCCGCAACAGGAATCAACTAGAGAAAAAATAAACGTATTATGGTATGCGCTCAGATCATTACAAAAAGGCCGCCCCCTGAAGGGGCGGCCCGAGTGACGAAAGCAGCGATCCGCTTACGCGAGGATGTCGGTGACCTGGCCGGAAGCCACGGTGCGTCCGCCTTCGCGAATGGCGAACTTGAGACCCTTCTCCATGGCGATCGGGTAGATCAGCTCGCCGAAGATCTCGGTGTTATCGCCGGGCATAACCATTTCCTTGCCCTCGGGCAGGGTAACGGTACCGGTGATATCGGTGGTGCGGAAGTAGAACTGGGGCCTGTAGCCGGCGAAGAAGGGGCTGTGGCGGCCGCCCTCAGACTGGGACAGGCAGTAGATCTGGCCCTTGAACTTGGTGTGCGGGGTGATGGTACCCGGCTTGGCGAGCACCTGTCCGCGCTCCACTTCCTTCTTATCGATACCGCGGAGCAGGGCGCCGATGTTATCGCCGGCCTGGCCCTCGTCGAGCAGCTTGTTGAACATCTCGACGCCGGTAACGACGGTCTTCTTGGTCGGCTTGATACCCACGATCTCGACCTCGTCATTGACGTGGACGACGCCGCGGTTGATGGCGCCGGTGACGACCGTTCCGCGGCCGGAGATCGAGAACACGTCCTCGATCGGCATCAGGAAGGGCTTATCGGTGAGGCGCTCGGGATCCTTGAAGTAGCTGTCCATGGCGTCCAGTAGCTCCTGGAGACAGGCGGTAGCCTCGGCGTTGTCCGGCTCGGACATGGCGCGGAAGGCGGAACCCTTGATGATCGGGGTCTCGTCGCCGGGGAACTTCTGGAAATTCAGCAGGTCGCGAACTTCCTGCTCGACGAGCTCGACGAGCTCGGGGTCGTCGAGCAGGTCGATCTTGTTGAGGAAGACGATGATCGAGGGGACGCCGACCTGGCGAGCCAGCAGTACGTGCTCGCGGGTCTGGGGCATCACGGAGTCGGGGGCGGACACGACGAGGATGGCGCCGTCCATCTGGGCCGCGCCGGTGATCATGTTCTTGATGTAGTCGGCGTGGCCCGGGCAGTCGATGTGCGCGTAGTGGCGCTTGGTCGACTGGTACTCGAGGTGCCTGGTGTTGATGGTGATACCGCGCGCCTTCTCTTCGGGGGCGTTGTCGATCTCGTCGTAATTCAGGACCTTGTCGCCGAATTTCTTGCCGCAGTACTGGGTTATAGCGGCGGACAGCGTCGTCTTGCCGTGGTCGATGTGGCCGATCGTGCCGACGTTCATGTGCGGCTTGTTGCGCTCGAATTTCTCTTTCGCCATTGGTATCCTCCTAGCCTGGTATTACGAAACAATGGAACCGGCGCCGAGCGCAGGTTCCCATAGTATATTCGGCTGTCACGGCCTGTTCAAGGGCCGCGCCGGGGCGAACCCCGCGCCTTCCCGCCTTACCAGCGGTAGTGGGCGAACGCCTTGTTGGCCTCCGCCATCCTGTGCGTATCCTCGCGCTTCTTGACCGCGGTGCCGGTGCCGTTGAAGGCGTCCGTCAGCTCGGCGGCGAGCCTGTCGGCCATCGACTTCCCGGAGCGGGTCCTGGAGGCGCCGATGATCCAGCGCATCGCCAAGGCCTCGCGGCGGGTGTCCCGGATCTCGTTCGGCACCTGATACGTGGCGCCGCCGACCCTCCTGGACTTGACCTCGACCATCGGCTTGACGTTGTCCATGGCCTTCATGAAAGCCTCGAGGGCCGGAGCCCCGGTCTTCTCCTGGAGGGTAGCCATGGCGTCGTACATGATGGTGGTGACGGTGGACTTCTTGCCCTGCCACATCATCCTGCAGATGAACTTGGTGATAATCACGCTGTTATAGCGAGCGTCGGGCTGGTGGCCGCGATCCTCGGACTTCTTCTTTCGTCCCATGATCGTCCCCCTTAAGCCTTCGGCCGCTTGGCGCCGTACTTGGAGCGCGCCTGCTTGCGATCGGCTACGCCGAGCGTATCCTTCGCGCCGCGGATGATGTGGTAGCGGACGCCCGGTAAGTCCTTGACGCGGCCGCCGCGCAGAAGCACCACGGAGTGCTCCTGCAGGTTGTGGCCGACGCCCGGGATATAGGCGGTAACCTCGATGCCGTGCGAAAGGCGAACGCGGGCCACCTTGCGAAGGGCCGAATTCGGCTTCTTCGGCGTCACCGTCATGACGCGGGTACAAACGCCGCGCTTCTGGGGGCACTCGTTGAGCGCCGGGCTCTTGGTCTTCCAGATGGTCTGCTTTCGGCCCATCCGGATAAGCTGGTTAATCGTAGGCATTAAACCATGGTCTCCTGTTGTAGCCGGGCGTCAGCATCGACCGGCATATTTCATTGGTACACGAATACTACGTTATGGCGCCACTAGGGCGCGCCGAGCATAGACAATAGAGCCCCCGGCGGCATCGTGTCAATCCTCCGCCGCCGGGGCCTCCGTCCCATCAGTCCTCGTCGTCCTCCGGCTCGTCCTCGACCGGGCTGAAGCCGTCGTCGTCCTCGAACGCGGTGTCCTCCTCGAACGCGGGCTCTTCGACGAAAGGCGCCTGCTCGTCGCCGAGCGGCAGGGCCGAAAGCTCGCGCTCCTTGCGACGCTGCTCGGCTATCTCCGCGACGTAGGCGTCGAGGTCGTCGTGCTCGCCGTCGGACAGGTGGATGCCCTTGTACTGGCGCATGCCCGTGCCCGCCGGGATCAGGTGGCCTATCGCGACGTTCTCCTTGAGACCGTGCAGCGGGTCGACTGCGCCGGCTATGGCGGCATCGGTCAGCACGCACGTGGTCTCCTGGAAAGAGGCGGCCGAGATGAACGAGTCGATCTTCAGAGACGCCCTGGTTATGCCCATCAGGAGCGGCCTAGCGATGGCGGGCTGCCCGCCCTCCGCCATCACGCGCCGATTCTCCTCGTGGAAGCGGAACTTGTCGATCTGCTGGCCGTAGATGAAGCGGGTATCGCCCGGGGCGACGATCTCGACCTTCTTCATCATCTGGCGGACTATCACGCCGATGTGCTTGTCGTTGATCGTGACGCCCTGGAAGCGGTACACCTGCTGGATCTCGTCCATGATGAAGCGCTGGCAGGCGTGCTCGCCGGCGATGTTCAGGATGTCGTGCGGGTTCGGGCTACCGTCGCACAGCTTGTCGCCGGCCTCGACGACGTCGCCGTCGCGAACGAGCAGCCTGCGGCCGACCGGCACCAGGTGCTTGTACTCCTTGCCGAACAGGTCGAGGATATTGATGACGCGCTTGCCCTTGACGATGCCGCGGAAACTGACCTTGCCGGACACCATGGCGAGCACCGTCTGCGTCTTGGGCTTGCGGGCCTCGAACAGCTCGCCTACCCGCGGGAGGCCGCCTACGATATCCATCGCCCTGGCGCCTTCCTTGAGGGTCCTCGCGAGGGTCTTGCCCGCCTTGACGAGCTCGCCGTCCTCGACGTTGAGGTAGGCGCCTCCCGGCAGGAGGTAGGTGAAGATCTCGTTGCCGGCCTCGTCCGCTATGACGATGCGCGGCTGCTTGGCGTCGCGCTCGGTGCCGAACTCGGCTATCTTCTTCTCGACGTTGCCCGTGTCCTCGTTGATCTCTTCCTTGAGCGTGGAGCCGGGGATGATATCCTCGTAGCGCACATAGCCGTCGTACTCGGAGATGATCGGGTCGGAGAACGGGTCGAAGATGGCCAGCGCGTTGCCGGCCGGCACGACCTCGCCCACGGACACGACGATCTCGGAGCCGTTCCTGACCTCGACGCGGGCTTCCTGGGCTATCGACAGCAGCTTGACCGGGGCGCCCTTGGCCGTCTCGACGACCTTGGCGTAGGAGATGTCGGTCGCCTTGACGACCTCGCCGGACTTGCGCTTGATCAGCTCGTCGCCGCGCAGGATGCGCCTGCCGTCCTCGACGAGCAGCTTGTCGCCCTTCTCGAGCTCCCACTGGCCGAAGACCTTGCAGGACATCAGGTAGCCCTTGCGGGTGAACAGGGAGTGGCCGTTGGGTAGCTCGACGTACAGGCCGACGATCTCGGTCACGTATACCGGGTACTTGAGCGCGATGCGGTTTTCCTCGGAGGCCTTCGTCGCCGCGCCGCCGATATGGAAGGTACGCATCGTCAGCTGGGTACCCGGCTGGCCGATCGACTGGGCCGCGATGATGCCGACGGCCTCGCCGATCTCGACGGTGCGCCCGGTCGCGAGGTTGCGGCCGTAGCACTTGCGGCAGACGCCGTGCCTGGCCTCGCAGGTGAGCACCGTGCGTATGATCACCGACTCGATACCGGCGTCCTCGATACGCTGAGCGACCTCCTCGGTGATCTCCTCGTTGACGTCGATGATGATCTCGCCGGTGATCGGGTGCTTGATGCGCTCGAGCGTGTAGCGGCCGACGATGCGCTCGCGGAGGTGCTCGACGACCTCCTCGCCGTCCTTTATGGAGGCGTGGGCCACGCCGTTGATGGTACCGCAGTCGTCCTCGTTGATGACGACGTCCTGGGCAATATCGACGAGGCGCCTGGTCAGGTAACCGGCGTCGGCGGTCTTGAGCGCGGTATCAGCGAGTCCCTTTCGCGCGCCGTTCGTCGAGATGAAGAACTCGATGACGGACAGGCCTTCCTTGAAGTTCGACCGTATCGGTAGCTCGATGATGTCTCCGCCCGGCTTGGCCATGAGGCCACGCATGCCGGCGAGCTGGCGTATCTGGTTCTTGGAGCCGCGCGCGCCGGAGTGGGCCATCATGTGGATGTTGTTGAAGCCCTTCTTGTCCTTCTCGAGGGTCTTCATCATCACCGCGGTCACGTCCTCGTTGGTCTTGGACCATACCTCGACGACCTGGTTATAGCGCTCTTCCTGCGTGATGTGTCCGGCTAGGTACTGCTTCTGGATGCCCTCGACCTGGCCGTTGGCCGTGTTGATCAGGTCGTACTTTTCCTTCGGGATGATGATGTCGTCCATGCCGATCGTCGCGCCGAAGAACGTGGCGTACTTGAAGCCCATGTCCTTGATCGCGTCGAGCATCAGCACGCAGACGTAGGGGCCCTCGTTCTTGTAGACCCACTCGATCAGCGCGCGGAGTTCCTTCTCACCCATGGAGTAGTTGATAAAGGGCACGGCCGGGGGCATCGCCTCGTTGAACAGCAGCCGCGCCGCGGTGGTCTCGATCGTCGTCCCGTAGGTGACGTCGGCCATATCCTTGCCTACGGAATTCCAGACGGGGAGCTTGGGCACCGGAGCCTTGATCAGGGCCTCCCAGTCGCAGGCCTTCGCGTCGCAGGCCATGTAGGCCTCTTCCCTCGACGAGAAGTAGTGGCCCTGGCCCTTGACGTCCGGCTTGTGGCGCATGAGGTAGTAGATGCCGAGCACCATGTCCTGGGACGGGTAGACGATGGTCTTGCCGTTCGCCGGGTCGAGGAGGTTCCTGGCGGACAGCATCAGCGTCCAGCACTCGGACTGGGCGGCGTGGGTCAGCGGCACGTGGACAGCCATCTGGTCGCCGTCGAAGTCAGCGTTGAAGGCGCGGCAGACGAGCGGGTGCAGCTTGATCGCCTTGCCCTCGACGAGGACCGGCTCGAAGGCCTGGATACCGAGCCGGTGCAGGGTCGGCGCGCGGTTGAGCATGACCGGGTGCTCGCGCACCACCTCGTCGAGCACCGCGAAGACCTCGGGGGTCTCCTGCTCGACGAGCATCTTGGCCTTCTTGATGTTGTAGACGACGTCCTTCTCGACGAGCTTCTTCATGATGAACGGCTTGAAGAGCTCGAGGGCCATCTTGGTCGGCAAGCCGCACTGGTGGATCTTGAGCTCCGGGCCGACAACGATCACGGAGCGGCCCGAGTAGTCGACGCGCTTGCCGAGCAAGTTCTGGCGGAAGCGGCCCTGCTTACCCTTGAGCATGTCGGACAGGGACTTGAGCGGCCTGTTCGAGGCGCCCTTGACGACGCGCTTCTTCTTCGAGTTATCGAAGAGGGCGTCGACGGCCTCCTGGAGCATGCGCTTCTCGTTGCGGATGATGATATCCGGGGCGTTGAGGCCCTGGAGGCGCTTGAGGCGGTTATTACGGTTGATGACGCGGCGGTACAGGTCGTTGAGGTCGCTCGTCGCGAAGCGCCCCCCGTCGAGCTGGACCATCGGCCTGAGCTCCGGCGGGATGACCGGGATCACGTCCATGATCATCCACTCGGGCTTGTTGCCGGAGCCGCGGAAGCTCTCGATGATCTCGATGCGCTTGAGGAGGCGCTTGTCGCTCTTGGCGCCCTTCTCGATCATCTTGGCGCGCAACTCGCCGGCCATGTCGTCGAGGTCGATGCCCTCGAGCAGGGAGCGCACGGCCTCGGCGCCCATGCCCGCGGTGAAGGCGCCGCCGTAGCGATCCTGCGCCTCGTAGTACTCCTCCTCGGTAAGGAGCTGCATCTTCTTGAGGTCGGTGTCGCCGGCGTCTATGACGATGTACTTCTCGTAGTACAGCACCGAGCGCAAGGCCGCGACCGGCAGGTCGAGGAGCAGGCCCATGCGACTCGGCACGGAACGGTAGAACCAGATGTGCGAGACCGGCGAGGCCAGCTCGATATGGCCCATGCGTTCGCGGCGAACCTTGAAGTGCGTCACCTCGACGCCGCAGCGGTCGCAGATCACGCCCTTGTAGCGGATCGACTTGAACTTGCCGCAGTAGCACTCCCATTCCTTGGTCGTGCCGAAGATGCGCTCGCAGAAGAGGCCGTCCTTCTCGGGGCGGAGCGTGCGGTAGTTGATGGTCTCGGGCTTCTTGACCTCGCCGTAGCTCCAGCTGCGGATCATGTCCGGGCTGGCCAGGCGAACCATTATGCTATCGAAATCCTGTATGTCTCTCATGCAGTCTCCCCCTTAAAGCGGGCTTTGATCGGAGAAGAAGACCACGGAGACACGGAGACGCGGAGATGGAAGGAAAGATATAGTGAAAGCCGTTTCCCTAGTATCCTTGATTGATCCTTATCCATCTCTTCTCCGTGCCTCCGTGACTCCGTGGCTAATTCTTGCTAGAAGTTCGAACCTTGCTTGCTGATCAGGTCCTCGTCGCGCTCGGTCAGCGGGATCTGCTTATTCTTCGCGTCGAAGATCCGCATGTCGAGGCCGAGGCCGCGCAGCTCCTGCACCATGACGTTGAAGGCCTCGGGTATGCCGGCCGCGGTGTGCGGCTCGCCCTTGACGATGGCCTCGTAGACCTTGGCGCGGCCGGTCATGTCGTCGGACTTGATCGTCAGGAGCTCCTGCAGCGTGTTGGCGGCGCCGTAGGCCTCGAGGGCCCAGACCTCCATCTCGCCGAGGCGCTGGCCGCCGAATTGGGCCTTGCCGCCGAGTGGCTGCTGGGTAACCAGCGAGTACGGGCCGGTCGAACGAGCGTGCATCTTGTCGTCGACCAGGTGGTGCAACTTCATGAAGTAGATGACGCCGACGGTGACCGGGTTCTGGAAATGCTCGCCGGTACGGCCGTCGCGGACCGGCGTCTTGCACGACGCGGGCAGCCCCGCCTCCTGGAGCTTGGCCTCGATCATCTCCTGGTCGGGCGACTGGAACACCGGGGAGCTGAACCACTCGTCCAGAGTCGATCCGATCCACCCCAGTTCGGTCTCCATCAGCTGGCCGATATTCATGCGGCTCGGCACGCCGAGCGGGTTCAGGCAGATATCGAGCGGGGTGCCGTCGTCGAGGTACGGCATGTCCTCCACGGGTAGCACGCGGGCGACGATGCCCTTGTTACCGTGGCGGCCGGCCATCTTATCGCCTTCCTTGAGCTTGCGCTTGGCTGCGATCAGTACCTTGACCACCTCTTCGACGCCGGGGGACAGGTCGTCGTTCGCGGAGCGCTTGAGGCGCTGCACGTCGATGATCGTGCCCTCGATGCCGTGGGGCACGCGGAGCGAGGTGTCGCGGACGTCCTTGGCCTTCTCGCCGAAAATAGAGTTGAGGAGCTTGAACTCCGGCGTCGTCTCGGTCTCGCTCTTGGGCGTGACCTTGCCGACCAGGATGTCCCCGGCGTTGACCTTGGCTCCGATGCGGATGATACCCTCGGCGTCCAGGTTATCCAGGCTCTTCTCGCTGGTGTTCGGGATGTCGCGCGTGATGCGCTCCGGCCCGAGCTTGGTCTCGCGGACCTCGGTCTGGAATTCCTTGATATGGACCGACGTGAACAGGTCGTCGCGGACGACGCGCTCGGAGATGAGGATGGCATCCTCGTAGTTGTAGCCGTTCCACGGCACGAAGCCGGCCAGGATATTACGGCCTAAGGCGAGTTCGCCGTCCTTGGTCGCTGGGCCGTCGGCGATGACCTGCCCCTTGAGTATTTTCTCGCCGGCCTTGACGATGGGCCGCTGATTATAGCAGGTATCCTGGTTGGTACGCTGGTACTTGATCAGCAGGTACTCGTCGCGGGCCTTGGGGTCGGCGTCCGGCTTGATCACGACGCGGAGCGCGTCGACCCAGGCCACCACGCCGGAGCGCTTGGCCTTGATCAGCACGCCCGAGTCGTAGGCGCACTTCTTCTCCATGCCGGTGCCGACGCGCGGAGGGTCGGTAAAGAGGAGCGGCACCGCCTGGCGCTGCATGTTCGAGCCCATAAGGGCGCGGTTGGCGTCGTCGTGCTCGAGGAAGGGGATGAGCGCCGCGGAGACCGATATGATCTGCTTGGGCGACACGTCCATGTACTGGAGCTCGGGCGCGGTCCTGGTCGTATAGTCGCCCTGGTGCCTGCACGACACCTGGCCCTCGAGGAAGTTGCCGTCCTTGTCGATCTTGGCGCTGGCCTGGGCGACGTAGTACTTGTCCTCGTCCATCGCGGACAGGAACTCGATGTCGTCGGTCACCTTGCCGTCCCGCACCTTACGGTACGGCGTCTCGAGGAAGCCATACTCGTTGACGGTGGTATACGTGGCGAGCGACACGATGAGGCCGATATTCGGGCCTTCCGGCGTCTCGATCGGACACATGCGGCCATAGTGCGTGTAGTGCACGTCACGTACCTCGAAGCCGGCTCGATCACGGGACAGGCCGCCCGGGCCGAGCGCGTTGAGGCGCCGCTTGTGGGTCAGCTCCGCGAGCGGGTTGACCTGATCCATGAACTGGGACAGCTGGCTGGAGCCGAAGAACTCCTTGATCGCGGCGACGACGGGCTTGATCGAGATCAGGTCCTGCGGCCGTATGGTATCGGTCTCCTTGAGCGACATGCGCTCCTTGGCGATACGCTCCATGCGGCTGAAGGCGCTCTTCATCACGTTGGCCAGGAGCTCGCCGACCGAGCGTACGCGGCGGTTTCCGAGGTGGTCGATATCGTCGAGGTTATTCTCGCCGTAGTAGACGGTCATCAGGTACTTCATCGTCGCGATGATGTCCTCGCGAGTCAGCGTGAAGTCCTTGACCGGTACCACGTAGTCGAATTTCTTATTGAGCTTGTAGCGACCGACCTTGCCCAGGTCGTAGCGACGGCTCGTGAAGAACAGCGAGTGGAGGTCGCGCTCGGCGTTCTCCACCGTTATCGGCTCCCCGGGCATCAAAGTCGAGTAGACGGCGGCGAGGGCGTCGGCCTTGGTCGGCTCGTCCTGGCTCGGGTCTTCCTTGATCAACTTGATGTCCTCGCGTTCGAGGCAGTTGAGGATCATGTTCCAGTGCAGGCCGTCCTCGCCGTCGAAGTCGACGACCTCGAGCTCGGAGACGCCCAGGGCCACCATCTCGTCGACGTCGTGGAGGTGGATCTTCTCGCCGGCGCGGTACATCTTCTTGCGCTCGCCGTCCTGCTCTATCCAGACGGACCTGGCGAGCACCGCGTTGACGGCGCCGTCGCGGTCGCCGCGGGCCTCGGAGATCTTGATGGATCTCGTCTTGTAGAACGCGGCGATGATGTCCTCGCGCGTCTCGAGCCCGACGGCCCTGAGGAACATGGAGCCGAGGATACGCTTCTTGCGGTCGATCTTGGCGTAGATCAGCTCCTTCTTGGAGTCGATCTCGAACTCGAGCCACGAGCCGCGATACGGGATGATGCGGGCGGAATAGATGCCTTTCTCATGGCAGAAAATGACGCCCGGCGACCTGTGGATCTGCGACACGACGACGCGCTCGGCGCCGTTGATGATGAAGGTGCCGCGATCGGTCATCAGCGGGATATCGCCGAGGTAGATATCCTTCTGGCGTATCTCGCCGGTCTTCTGGAACACGAGGTTGATACGGGCCTTGAGGGGGACTGCGTAGGTGAGGCCCTTCTGCTTGCACTCGTACTCGGAGTACTTCATCGCCTCCTCGTCGAGCTGGTAATGCTCGTACTCGAGGAGCATGTCTCCGTTCGGGCTCTCGATCGGGAAGGTCGCCTTGAAAACCTCCTCGAGCCCCTGCTCGTCGGGCAAGCTGCCCGAAAGCACCTTCTCGCGCTGCAGGAAGCGCTCGTAGCTGGACAGCTGTATGTCTATAAGATCGGGAAGCTCTATCGCCTCCTTGTAATCCTTGCCTATGTAGGTACGGGAGATCTTATTCTCGGTGTAGGCCATCGTTACCCCCTCTCGTGGTTCCGGTGTACGCTTTTTTAACTCGGTCTATGGTAAACGCGTCGCCCCCATGGGGGCGCCGCGACGACTTGCCGCGCCAGGG
>Ga0209717_1001817_pt1 | contig 21948 bp, 16 predicted proteins | sample AD_UKC048_MetaG_FD_184418 | JGI IMG/M metagenome (GOLD analysis project Ga0209717, IMG submission 184418) | Active sludge microbial communities of municipal wastewater-treating anaerobic digesters from USA - AD_UKC048_MetaG (SPAdes) (version 2) | ecosystem: Engineered > Bioreactor > Anaerobic >... | reverse complement strand
CCCGAACTGGCAAATATCTTCTCCGTCTCCAGGTTGCAGATGTCGGCCAGTTCGGGCACGGCTCCGTAGAGCTCACCCGGCGAAAAAGCAGGGATTACGGCGCCGGTGCGATAATCCAGACGCGAAGCAATCGTTCCGCCGGTTCCGAGCAATTTTACCTTCGGTAATCCAGGAGTTATCGGAAATTCTTTCTCAGGTATCTTGTAAACAGCTTTTTTATAGCCAGTCTCCTTCATGGAGGTGATCGTCCGCACATCGACGCCGATGTTGTAACCGGTCGGAATCTTTACCACGATATGTTTGTCGTCGTCATTCTCAGCCCGCGGCAATACAGTGCCTGTAAAGGTCCCGCGGGTGGTCTCCACCACCGTCTGCCCCCAGACCCGGGTGTTGAATTTTTTCAGTGTGGCGAGCGCATCGCCCTTATAGCCCTGGAAGATATCGTCAGTCATATATTTATTCTGTAAGAAAATATTATCATTTAACAAAATGCGTTAAACAAAATGTTTAATCTCTTTACTTAACTCCGTCAGATCGATATTCCCCAATGCCACTTTCCTTAGTTCACCCATCACCCAGTTGTGGCGTGTAATAGGCGATTGTTTCTTCCCGATCTGTTTGAATTTCTCGTTCAGGAATTCGGCTTTGGCCAGGATATCTTCTTTTTTGACCTTTTTAAACCCGATACTGGTCAGCACCGACTCGAAATCCATCTTCGGATGAAGGTAGATCACCGGCAGCATGTTTCCCGCCAGGATCAGGTCCAGTTTGTTTTCTTTGAGGTAACGGAAAAGGGCAAAGATCATTTCATAGCTGAATTCGGCCGATTTCACATGCTGCCCTTCGACCCATTTCAGGTGATGCCCGAAGAAAGTCCCGACGAGCCTCGGATTGATCTTCAGGTCTTTGATGATCTTTTCGATGACCGGAAACAGGTTTTTGGAAAAAATGTAGGTGTATGTATCTTCAGGCACTTTCCAGGCCACCAGCTGGTGATACCGGTCGATGACATCGGCAGGCTGGTTTTTCCGCAGTTCCTCGATCAGTTCATCCTCCAGCGGGATCGGTGCCGAGTCGGTGTCGGGGTACATCCGGTCGGCGCCGGGCAGTACTCTTTCGAAGATGGTTGTGCCATCTTCGAACGATTTGCGCGTTTCATTCGGAACTCCTTCAAAGGCCATCCTGCAGCGCTCTTCGATCACATCGAGGGCTGTCGTCATATCGGCTTCAGGCCCCCAGAAGATCATCTGGGCATCGTTTTCCTTTGCCTTGAACATTTTCCGGATCGTTTCCCAGTCTTTCATAGTGACCAGTGGCGTAAGATCTTCGGAATGAGCCATATGGGGTTTTTCGATGCAGGCGATCACCTTGAGCCGGTCGCTGATCTCGTCGGCAAATATTTTGCCGGGCTGGGTGAAATGCGACATCAGGCCTTTGAAATCGGGCAGGTTAACAGCCACGATCCTGTTTTTGCTGTTGCGGGCCTCTCGTAGCGGCTTATACTTGAAATTGAAATTGTGATAGGCCAGGATTTTGGAAGCGATCTTCCAGTTGCCCGGATTTTTCACCCTCTGTTTCAACGTTTCGCGGATGTGGAGCAACGCCCACTGGCGGAATGCTTCGTTGTGCGTCAGTTCCGGTATCCAGCGGGTATGTGCCACGCCTTTGATCTCTACCCGGGAACCGCCGCGGCAGCTCACATTGACGTCTTCGCGGCCGGCTCCCATCCCGGTGCGCACTTTGCCGGTGCTCCGGTTCAGGAAACGGATATAGTTGCAGGCTTCCCTGACCTCTTCCGGGTTTGTGCAGTCGGGGTAGGTCACGGTTTCGATGAGCGGCATGCCGAGCCGGTCGGTCTTATAACCGCGCTGATGGCCGACGTCCCACATCTCACGGCATGAATCTTCTTCGAGGCTGAGCTGGATCAGCCTGACTTTTTTGTGCTTCAGCGGAATTTCCCCTTCCACGCCGATGATGGCCGTACGCTGGAATCCTGTCGGGATCGATCCGTCGAGGTATTGCTTGCGTGTGATATGCACTTCACCGACAATATTCAGCTTTGAGAGGAGCGAAATTTCGATGGCGATATTCAGCGCCTCCTGGTCGATCTTGAATGGTGGCGTGTCGTCGACATCATAGGTGCAGGCCGTTTCATTCTTGATCCGGTAGACGATCTCTTTTTTCGTCTTGAACTCCATCAGGGCCGTTCCGTCGTATTCGCCCAATTCACTCAGCGTGGGCCTCATGTGGCGGATCAGTTCGGCGTCGTAAACTTCGTGCTTGTTGTAAACACCGGCAGGGCAGCGGCAAAACAGTTTGTATTTTGTTAGCAGTTGCTGGTGCACCTCCAGCCCCGACATGAAGCCGATACGGTCGTAATCGGCCTGGGTAGCCTGTTTCCGTGGAACATAGCCAATCATTTCCAGGGTCAGGGCGTAGTTGGATTTAGGATCGAATTTCTGTTTAATCGCCATAATTGTGAATCAAATAACAAGGGGTCAAAAGTAAGGAAATTTGCACTCATGGTTGTATCAACTATTTTCTAATTTAGCTGAAAATAGTCTTGCTGTATGATTGAAGAATTAAAACACCTCGATCATCCCATAAGGCTTGGAATAGTCGGGATGGGTGCCATGGGCAGGGGCCTGCTTTACCAGGCAGGGGTTACACCGGGATTCCGATATGTGGCCGTTAACGACATCGTTCCGCGACGTGCGGAAGAATGTGCCCGTTGGCTTGGTATAGAGTACATCAATACCGGCCGGTCTCAAAAACCGGAAGAGGTCATTGCTTCTGGTAAACTGGCTGTGGCCGCTGATCCTCTGGATGTTGCCCGGTGCAATCAGGTCGATGTATTCATCGAAGCCTCTTCAGGAATCGTGGAATCGGCTTTATACTGCAAAACGGCGATTGAACACGGTAAGCATGTTGTCATGATGAATGCGGAGGCCGACCTGGCTTTTGGCCCCTGCCTGATGAAGCTTGCCAAGGAACATGGCGTTGTTTACTCCAGTTGCGACGGCGATCAGCCCGGGATCATCAAGCATCTTTACGACAGGATGGTCTTCTGGGGTTTTGAGCCGGTCATGGCCGGCAACATCAAAGGTTTTCTCGACCGCTACTCCGATCCGGTTAAAATTATTCCCGAAGCGGATAAACGGCGGCTTGACTACAAAATGGCGACCGCCTACACAGATGGAACGAAGCTGAACATTGAGATGTCGCTGGTGGCCAATGCGCTGAATATGAGAACGAAGATCCCGGGAATGTACGGTCCGAAAGCAAAAGATATCCGGGAGGTCTTCGGCCTGTTTGATTTTAAAAAATTGTGGGCCGACCGGGTCCCGTTTGTCGATTATATCCTGGGCGCCGAGCCGGGTGGCGGGGTTTTTACGGTGGGTTACTGTGAGGACGATTACCAGCAATTCATGATGAATTATTATAAAATGGGCGATGGCCCGTTCTACCTTTTTTACCGGCCTTATCACCTTTGCCATGTGGAGTCGATGGAGTGGATCGCCCGGGCTTATCTTTACAAAGAAGCGTTGCTCAAACCCGATTTTGGATTTAAAACGAACGTGATTGCCTATGCCAAAAAAGATATGAAAAAAGGGGAGATGCTGGATGGCCTGGGCGGATTTGCCTGCTATGGGCAGATCGAGAACACAGGCGATTATGCGGAGGAAGGATTACTGGTTTGCCTGGCGGAAAGAGTCGTTCTTCAGCGCAAGTTGCTTAGAGATGAGCGGATTATGATGAATGATGTTGACCCGGCAGGAAATGAAATGGGATTTGAATTGCACCGGCAGTCGGTTAAGGCATGCCAGGAGGTACTATTTCCAGCTATATTATGAAACTTGGGATTACCGTCGTATATTTCGTTAAGAAGGATGAGGGATGGCTTATCGATCTTCATCTTAATTACATCCGCAAAAATACCCGGGTTCCGTATAAAATCTATGCCGGTGCCGAAAGGCTTTTGAAAGAGTACAGGGGCAAGCTCGAAGATTCCGGTGATCTCATCATTTGTGATCTCAGTACGACAAAAGATATTGCCGGAAAGGAAAACAGTTTTTACCTGGAACAATTATTTCGCATCGCTATCGACGACGGGTGCACGCATATTGCCACATTTCATGTTGATTCATTCCCTTTGGGAAGCGGCTGGGCGGACAGCATGTTGAATAAGCTGGACCAGGGATTTCAACTGGCAGCTATTGAACGGCTGGAAGACAATGATCACAAACCCCACTCTTCGTTCATGTTTTTTTCTTCGGAATATTATTTGAAATATCATCCTCCCCTGAGACTGGAAGAAGAAGAGAAGAATACGGATACGTATAAAAATTACAGCAAGAGATTTCCGCATATTCAGGATTCGGGATATGGTTTCGGTTACCGGCTTTATAGAGATAACCTGACGTGGTATCCTTTGCGGCGCAGCAACGACAAGCAGAATGGCCGGTTAATGGCCGGCGTTTATGACGACATCGTCTTTCATCTTGGTGGCGCAGGATTTACTTTCCATATTTCAAGAAATGATAAGATCTGGTATTGGCGCCGGGAGGCTGTGCTGAGATTATTGTTCCGGTTCATGCGAAAATCAGGTATCCCGACAGGCAAGCTGGAAACCCGTTATCTGCCCGGGTTTGATCATTCCAAAACAAAAACAAGGATAAACAACCGAAACAACACCATCTTCAGGAAAGTCATGGAAAAGCTGAAAAAAGACCCGGATCGTTTTCTTGATTCCCTGAGAATGAAATGATAACAGGAAATAAAATATTCGCAAAAGAAGCATAACATGAATATATTCTTACGGATATTCACAATTCCCCGGGCGGCGTGCCACCTCAGATCCCTCTTTCTGAACCTGCGGCTCGGATTCCGGGACCGGTTCCGGATCGTGGTCTACCGGAGAACTAAAGTTTGCATATCACGCAAGGGCAAACTGATCTTTGACCCGGGAGCCAGGCTCAGGTTAGGCCTGTGCTGGCCGATGACCAATCCGAACTTCTCGACCCTTAAGATCGATGAGCATGCTGAAATGGTTGTGCATGGCGACTGGATATTCCATTCCGGGATTTTCATCTCTGTGAATAAAGGAGCCCGGCTGGAACTTGGTAGCGGAATTTCGAATAATGATGCCGATATAACTTGTTTTAACAGCATCAGGATCGGAAATCATGTTTTTATTTCCAAAGGGGTGATTATCCGGGATTCGGATAATCATAACGTACTGAAAGAAGGGTATTTGCAATCGAAACCGATCCTTATCGGCGACAATGTCTGGATCGGGATGCGGGCGATTATCTTAAAAGGAGTAACGATCGGTGATGGCGCCGTTGTCGCTGCCGGAGCCGTTGTGACAAGGGACGTGCCTCCGAACACCGTTGTAGGTGGCGTTCCCGCCAGGGTCATCAGGGAGAATGTTTCGTGGAATTGACCGTGCGGTGAATTTTTCACAGGAGTTTATCTAATCTGTTGCTGTATCTTTCTTTAGGGAGTCTCAGAAGGGAAGATTTCTCTCAAATAAACTTTGTGTATCTTCGTGCCTTCTTCGTGAACCTCTGTGTAACAATCATTTATAAATTACACGAAGTTCCACGAAGGTTTCACGAAGTTGCACGAAGGGCTTTTGAGACAGCCTCACTACCAATAAATCTATTAGCAACCCAGACTTTGAAGAAAGATCCAAGAAGCGCCATCACAAACAGCCCGAAAGGCATCCACCAGGTGATGTAATTGATATGATGATGGCTCCAGGCGTGGCCTTTGAAGATCACAAACCATGAAAACGGCGCCAGGAGCGATATCCAGGTGACAATGGAAAGATTCTGCAACCACTTCCTGTTTTCTTCTTTTATCTTTAAATAATTACGCCTGTACAAGATCAGACAAGTAATAATAATGAGAATGAAGAGGATCTCCGCAAACAAGATCCCTCCGAAATACCTCGGAACGTGCTGGCTGATGAATGCCGGGAAGGGGAATGCCACACCTCCCAGGTTGATGAGGAAAACCTCCCAGATGGAATGATCAATCTGTTTCTCAAACACTTCCGGGAGATCCTCACCCCCTCCGTAAGTGCGCTTCTGAAAAGAAAAGATGAGCCATTCGATCCCTTTCGAAATCGTTCCTTTGACTTGTGCAATCTGGTAGATCAAAATAGAGAAGGTGATCATCACCGAAGCCAGGCTGCCGGCAACGAGCCAGCCGATCCGCTTTGCCAGCCTGGCAAAGGGCCATTGTCCCATCCGCCAGTAATAGAAAAACGGTACCGCAGTCATGATCAGCGTGGTGGTTACCCATTCGAAACCGTTGTAAATAAAGCTGAACAGAACAACCAGGCTGACAATCAGCAAAATAGATCGTCCGTTAAGTTTTCCCGTCCTGTTCTCTTGTCGCAGGATGAAAAGTGCGGCAAGGAAAGGGAGGAAATTGGTCCAGATGCAGAACCACAGGTCGCGGCCCAGGAAAGTGAACCAGGGCGTCAGGAGGATGCCTGCTGATACGAAAATAGCCGGCAGCAGCCCCAACTCCAGCAGGAACCACAGGACAATAAAGCTCATCACCATGGCCAGCATTCCCGATTTGAAAGCATACATGATCTGCAGATCGGTGCTTTTCTTAAACGGAGAGGCTTTATCGATGGCAAAGTAAACCATCGCATGAAAACCGATTTGCGACAGATAGGGAACGTATTTTTTGCAGGATTCGTTATTCAGAAATGCCCGGTACTGGTTTTCGAAAAGCGCGGTGTCATTTTTCTGGTTATAACAACGGCCGCAAAGGCCTCCGGAAGAGGTAATGCCATCGGCAGCCGATTTGACAAGCCGTCCCACGACAAGGCTTTCGGCCTGGTTATCGAGGAATTTTCCGTTCTTCAGTACCTGCCAGGTGTTGTACCTGAACCCGGCATAAAAAACGACAAAGCTGATGATGAAAACCGATATTGCGATTATCTTTGACTTGCTAATTGCCATGGGTAAGACGAATTAATCCGTTATGTATACAAAGGACGACATTTTTCTTTATTTTGAAAAGCTGGCGCCGAAAAGGCTGAAGTGGAAAAAACGAAACCGTTTTTATCATTCGCTGCTGGAGAAATATTACCGTTTCCTGGTACCCGAAGGCAGCAAAGTGCTGGAGATAGGTTGCGGGACGGGCGATCTGCTGCATGCCGTAAAACCTACGCAGGGAGTCGGCGTCGATATTTCACCGGCCATGGTCGGGATAGCCGGGGATCGTTATCCCGGCCTGGCTTTTTACACCCAGGATGCGGAATCGCTTTCGCTTGACCAGCGGTTCGATTACGTGATCATGTCGGATCTGCTGGGCAGCCTTCATGATATCCAGCAGGCTTTTGCCTGTTTGAAAAACGTCACCGACCGGAACAGCAAGATCATAATCACGCAATATAATTTCCTGTGGGAACCGGCGCTGCGGTTCCTGGAGTTCAGCGGGTTGAAAGCACGGCAACCCAGGCAGAGCTGGCTATCGATGCATGAGATCAGGAAATTGCTGGAGCTCGAAGGGTTCGAATGTTTTAAAAGTTTCCGGAAAATACTGCTGCCGCTTCGGATACCCCTGGTTGCCACGTTTTTCAACAAATTCCTGGCCAATCTCCCTTTGCTGAACCATCTCTGCCTTGTCAACTTCATTGTGGCCAGGAGGGATGAGCCGGTCGAAGAGGAGCTTTCCGTTTCGATCGTCGTGCCGGCCCGCAACGAGAAAGGGAACATCGAAAATGCCATTCTCCGGACGCCGGGATTTGGCCGGTGGCAGGAGTATATTTTCATCGAAGGGCATTCTTCGGATGGCACCTACGAGGAGATGCTGCGGGTGAAGGAGAAATACCCGGAGCTCCGCATCAAAACGGCCATCCAGCCGGGCCGGGGGAAAGCCGATGCGGTACGGCTTGGTTTTGAGATGGCGGAGGGCGACATCCTGATGATCCTCGACGCCGACCTGACCACCCCGCCGGAGGATATGCCGAAGTTTTATTTGGCTCTCAGCCGGAACCGGGGTGAGTTCATCAATGGCAGCCGGCTGGTCTACCCGATGGAGGACGAGGCGATGCGCCTGCTGAACCTGCTCGGGAACAAGTTCTTCAGCCTGTTTTTCTCCTACCTGCTCGACCAGCAGCTTAAAGACACGCTATGCGGCACCAAAGTGCTCCGGAGAACGGGCTACGAGAAGATTAAAGCCAACCGGAAATATTTCGGTGATTTCGATCCGTTTGGCGATTTCGACCTGTTGTTCGGGGCCAGCAAGCTGAATATGAAGATCGTGGAGATACCCGTAAGGTACCGCAACCGGGAGTACGGCTCCACCCAGATCAGCCGCTTCAGGCACGGATGGTTGCTGATCCGGATGAGCCTTTTTGCGGCAATGAAGATCAAGTTTCTTTAAGAAGAAAGTAAACGGAAGGATCCAGTTTTGGTTGTTCTTCCAATTGCCATTCATCCGCATAGCCGAATTTGTCCATGTAACTTTTCATCATTGGACGTTAAAAGTCAATGTCTTCCGGGGTGAGCCAGTTTCTCCAATCGCAGTATTTTTTATGCCGGGCCACCCTTTCAAAATTCGACGGGATTTCGGTCCCGTTGTCAAGCTCTAGTCCCAGGTAGTTTTTAGGGCCAGGCTACAGACGGAGATCTCATGCTGACCGGTTTCCTTTTGCTTAATACTATCAAGAAATGAGCGGATCAGTTGAACAGCTATTTCCTTTTCTCCGTGGAAAACTTCCTGATGATATTGTAGGGTTTGTAAAGCAGCAGGATGAGGTTGTCGCGCGGATCGCGGACCAGCAGGATCTATTTCTCAAAGAAGCTAAAGTTTTCCGAATAGGGGATGAAACTTTTTATGAGTGCCGGGGGAGGCGTGTCGGAAGGTAAAGTCTTTTTGATGTTATCCGGTTCAAAAAGCTGTATTGTACAATCCGGCAGCGCTTTCAGGATGGAATAGAACAGGGCGGTTGAACCCGATTTGCCGATGCCGGTGATGAGGATGCGGGGAATGTTCATTTGAGGATCATCTGTTGTTTTAAAGATTGCACCCAATTCCATAATTTATATAGGTTAAAACCGCGGATAATCATAGGTATAGTTTCCGATCAGCCTGGCCCGCCAGTTTTTCTCAAAAAGGTTTCTTTCCTCGGATCTGATCGGGTATTTTTTTGTCAGGTTTGTTTCCCGGAGTGCCGGACAGATCAATAATAAATCATCCATTCGCTTATAAGAACGCGGAATGGGGTCGCAATAAAATAAGAAGGTATGAACATTAAGTTCTCCTTCTTTAAATAATATGCCATACTTGTTATAAAAATACCGTTCAAATATTTCCGCATCGGCTGAATGGCGTTCTTCCCAGAACAATCCATGCTTTTCGAAAAAGTTCCTTGTAAACATAGAAGTCCCCAAAGCCAGAATTTCCTTGTCGGCATATGCATATTTCCCTTCCGGATTTTTCACCCTTTTAGAATAGACCAGTTTCAGCATTTCATTCTCTTTTTCCGGTTCAAGTTCTTCGATAGAGCATCGGCTTCGCAGAATTTTTCCGATAGTAAACTCGGCATCACCTGAAAGCAAGGGGATTACCTGCCGGGCCAGGCGGTGATTCAGTGCGATATCATCCGCATCGTTGATGGCGATATATTTTCCTCTGGCTGCCCTTAATCCTTCGTTTCTCACGAAATAACAGCCCCTGTTTTGCTCGTTCCTGATCAGTTTAACGCGGTTATCTTTGCTGGCTATTTCTTCCACGATGCTTACCGTATCGTCTGTACTACCATCATCAACCACTATGATTTCAATATTTGAATAAGACTGGGCCTGCAAAGATTGTATGCTTTTTCGGATAGTTGCGGATGCATTAAATGCGGGCATGATGACACTGATCAGTTCGGGTTTGAATTTTGTGTCGTAGAGTTGCATATTCCATTTCAGTCGTTCCGCCAGTTGCTCCTGCTGGCGGTTTTCCCCGATATCGCTTTGAGAAACATCAGCAATAACCAGGTTAGGCTGAGCCACATAGCATTTATCCGTATACGTCTGAAAGACCTTGCGCATGGGACCGGAATCGTAGGCGCAGTTCATCTTTGCTATCTCTTCCTGGAGCAGGTCATAAATCGAATGGTCATAGCCAACCGCGAATGCCCCATCGGTTTTGATGGGATGATAGTACGGTTTGGCAGGATCGTAGGTATTCGCTCCTTCCTCATAATAGGTAAATGTTGTACCATAATTCCAGACATGCTGACTCGCTCCCAGGCAAATGATTTTCCAGTCGGAACCGATTGACCGTATAAAGTTTGCAAAGCGTGCATGAAAATCTTCAATGAAGATAATATCATCTTCAAAAACCAGGATTCTTCTATAACCCTTCTCTTTCGCCAGGGCGATTACCTTGTGATACGATTTCAATACACCCCAGGCCCCGGGGCTCATGATCATTTTACGTTGATGCTTAATTTCCAATGGATGGGCATCGGGATGGGTGTACGGAATTGAATTATACCGGTTAAATTCATTAATATTTTCATCTGTATAACCATCCACTGCCTCAATAAATGCTGCTTCAATGTTTAGTTCATAAAGTTTTTGCAGGAGGTTCGCTTTTCTGTCGGGCCTTCTATCCAGATTGATCACAAAAATCTTATCAAAGTAGTCATTGATATACTTTTTTTCTGTTGGAACTATTGCCGGTACAGGGGATGCGGCTATGACTTCTTCCAATGGTTTAATCTCAACAGGCTTTTTTATTTTTGACGATGAGGTTTTCCATGGTTCAAATGTTACGGCGTAAGTAACGGGTTCATTTGGATTAATAGCATGATCCGGATTAATTGATGAGCCAGTCCGGAATAAATGTTTTAGCCGATGGATTGCCTTATTTATAGAAATCACTTTTCTGAGTTTAATTTATTTTCCGGTCTTAGACGCTTTCTGTTCCTTCACCTGTCTCGGTTGCCCTGGCCTTTTCTTCTTTTTTCTGAAGTATTGCAATCTTCTTATTGTATTCCCTGAACAGGTATCTGATATGCCTTGCCCTTATCCTGTCCCTTTCCCCCTGATAATTGATCCTGAAAGATTCTCTGCCAAGGAAAATCTCGAATGCCTGGTCATTTATTTTATAACCTCTCCAAATAGCTGTTTCAAGAATACCCAGGAAGAGATCGGTATCCAGCAAGAGCGGATGAGCGTCATGATATCCACCTGCCAATTCCCAGCATTTCTTCCTGAACAGGCCATATATTCCGGTCTTGCCTTTTGAAAGCAGTGTCGTTGGATTAAAATCGGGCTTCACAAGTTTCGCTGTATTGCTGTCATGCACAGTTATGTCTCCAATAACGAATCCGACTTTTGGCTGGAGCTCCAGTATTTCAATGGCCCGGACCGGAAAAACAGGATTAACTTTCATTCCGTTGCCGATGACCAGAATGTATTCTGTATCGGACAGTGAAATGGCTGTATTCAGGCTGGATGCCGACAGACCGGATTCCAGGGTTGTCATTCTGATCTCATTTCCTTTAAAATTGTTCTCAAATTCATCGGCAATCGCGGGCAGATTCTCCTGGTCAGTATCCTACTGGTGTAAAATGGTTAATGTTGTTTGTTTCTTTATTGAATAAGGGAATACATAATAAGACAAAGATGTTATTTGGATTCCTGGTTCACCGCCTTCAACGATAAACGATGATAAGTCTTTGAGAAGATCCACCTTGAGGAGGAATAAAGCCAGGTTATTTCCTTTATAAACCGGCTGGGTCTGATTGAGAATTTTATCGTCTGAATACCCTGACCGGGTGCTGTAGCTGAGCCTGATAATGGATTTTTCAGTGGCAATGCAACCCAGTCCGATCACAAGCCCATTTCCAACTAAAAGGTCACGGGAAGGAATCGCAAAAGAAAATTTCATGACAGGGGCCTGAAGGTTTATTTTTTCCCGGCTGATCAGAATAAGTTGCCCATTGTTCTCACAGGTTTTCAAATCCTGTTCCATAAGATCAACCAGATCAGACCGTACCTTGCCTTTCCATCTTTCAAAGAGCCTGGCCGAGTTTTGTGAGGACTGGTCGAACCGTCCTTCACTTTTGGATTCCAGGTGAATTATTTCACATTGCGGCTGGTAAACAATCTTCTTTCCTTTATCCACTATCCTCAGGCACAGGTCAATATCTTCGGAGCCATTAATGAATCCTGTGTCAAATCCACCTATTGCAAGAAAGTCTTCCCGCCGCATGATCATACATGCTGCCGTAACACATTGCACTTCTTTGCCAATATTGGCAGGTGGGAAATCAGACGGAAATCCGTTGTAAACGTGACCGAAGCTCACTCCCGTCAATTCAGGCAAATAAACACCGGCATGCTGAATCATACTATTCGGATAGAGCAGTTTTGCCCCAACCATCCAGGTATCCCTGTCATTTTCAATCGTATCAAGGAGAATTTTATCCCAGTTTATTGTCACAAGGGTATCATTATTCAAAAAGACAATAAATTGACCCCTGGCCACCTTTGCGCCTTCATTGCATGATCGGGCGAATTTCAGGTTGGAAGAGTTCCTGTGGTAAATCAACCAGTTATTTTCTTTTTCAAATCCGGTAAAATAGATTGCTGTGCCATCATCGGAACCATCGTCGACGATGATCACCTCCAGGTCATTTTTGTAGAAAGATAGTTCCGCAATACTGTTTATGCAATTGATTGACAGCTGCAGGTTATTATAAACAGGGATTATGATTGAGATATTCATGATGAAATTCTTGACTGCTTGTCATTCTGTTTTCTGGTTGTGGATTCTCAAGGCTATTTCCAGTATCCTTCCTGCACGCTGGTCGAATGAATGATTATGGGCGATTATTTCAGCATTTTCCAATGCCAGGCGCTTTGCCTGATCACCGTTTTCCTTTAACCATTTAATCTGGTGCTCAAGTTCATCCGCAGTATTATAATAATAAAGTCCTTTGCTGATGACATCTTCGATTCCTTTCACCCGGTCGGTCAGAACGATGGCGCCGCAAGCCAGGGCATCGAAGATCCGGTTTGAGATAAAACCATGATCGGCCATATCCCGCCAATGATCATTCAATAAAAGGTTGCAGTTCGAATAATATTTCCGCAATGCTTCATTTTTTAAATAATTGCCTTTGATCATTTTTGCTGGCAGGAATTGTTCCCATCTCGATCCATACACAGCAAGCGGGATTCCTTTTTCGAGTGAGTATGCAACCGATTTTCTCATGACTTCCCTTGAATTTCCGACAAACAAAACATCATTTTTCTCTTCCTCCGATATGTTTTCCTTGTCGGGATAAAACAGCCCTGCATCGGTACACTGGAGAAGATTTTCCGCCATTATCCCGTACTTCTTTTTCAATTCATCCGCGAAAAAGGTTGAAGCGGAAAACACGTAATCATAGTCTTTGTACTCTTCTTCGGTGACCTGCTCCGGATGGCTGATATTCCATAATATATTGACCTGGGAGCCACGCGTATGGTATCTTTTGGTCCCTCTTAAAACTATTACCACATCGTCGGTCATGTATCCGTTGTCGTACCAGAAGTTATGCAGATCGACTCGGGCCTGGTAGCCCTTCCGGACAAAGGCATTTTTAAGCGAACTGGCAAAGTGATAATCGCCCCACATTAAGGTCCGTTCATCATCAAAAGCGGGTGTTTTTATCGCAATGCGTATGTGTTGATTTTCCGGCTCAGTGTTATCTGCTGGATATTTTCTTTTCAGGTACCCGCCATGGTTATTGATCAATGTGCCGAGGTTATACCTGTTCACAATTGCAAATTTTCCTCCCATGGTTTTCAATGAATCCTCATTGTTCATTTCAACCCGGATTTCATGGGAGAGAATTGTCTTCTTTTTTAGCCTCCTGGCAAATTTCAGGCACAGGTCTGCCTCTTCAAACCCATCCGTAAAATTCAGGTCGAAACCGCCTGATGCGATCAGATCCTGCCGCCTGCAGAACAGGGCATGGCCTGTCACAGCCATCACCGGTTCATCTCCTGTTTTCCGAGTGTGACTCGCCGGAAAAGGTTTATGACCTTTCATCGACAAACCGGGTGGAACAAAAACCGCCCCTTCTTTCCTGTAATGTTTCAGGTGCTTATCAAGGCCGGTTTTTAAGAGCAAACGGGTATTGATCGTTGGAAAGGGAATATCAGGCACACCGGGAATATCTTCAATGCGGAACAGGATACTGCCGAACAGTTCCATTTCCTGGGATTTTCCGGAGATATCTTTCAATAACAGACTGGCGCCGGTAATGCCGGTCGATTCATCTTTTTGTATTGTTTCCAGGAATTTTTGGAGAATATCCTGATTGAATGAGATGGAGTTAGCAACGAAAAGAATGTACTGCGATGAACTGTTGTCAACAGCGGTATTATAAAGATAAGAAGCCGTTAATCGCTCATCAAACCGGATGATCTCCAATGGGATCCTGTCGCACCAGGAAGAGGCAATTTCAATGCTGTTATCTGCCGAAGCCCTGTCGAACATGGTGATCCGGTAATCATTAAAGGAACAGAATTTTGCGAATGAATTAAAAAAATCATCAAGGTATGGCGCCCCGTTTTCATTGAGGACAATTACGCTGATCATTTCCTTGTTAACGACGACATCTTTATTCAGGAAGAAGAAAGGATCCAATCTTTTAAAAACCGGTTGTTCAGGGAGATAAGCCTTCATTTTCCTGTGAAATTCTGCAGGATCATTTGTCGATGGCAGAATCTGAACCAGGTCCGGATCGGCGCCTTCATATAATTTTATCAGCAGATTGCTCAGTTTATCCTGGTTCTCCAGTGCACGCCTGAAATCATTGTTCATTCCAATATCCGCCGACAGCCTGTTCAGTTGGTTTATCAGCTCAACCGGCGGCTTTTCAAAGTCCTTACCTTTGTTATTTATCAGCGCAAGAGCCTGGTCAAGAACTTTTTTCCGCTCCCCGGACCTGATGATATTTAACTGATTTAAAATAGAAGACTCCATAACTAATTACCCCGTACGCTGTTTATCTGTCTGTTATAAAAACATCGAAGGTAAGGAAACCAGAATTAAAAATTTGTACCTTGCCATATATTATACTCATTATATTTGATCGAAATGGTGAATCTAAAACTGCTTTTGCGATCACTAAAATACCAATTTCCGGGAAATTTAAGGCTGATAAAACTGCCATCCTTTCCCGATATATCCGCTAACCGGTTGCCAGGACCCGACAAAGAACCGAAAGTAATGAATTCGGATGAGTTTAGTCCTGACGATCTTGAAATAATTAAGCGGAATAAATGGCGAATTGCAAATATTGCCAGCAAATTAATGACCGATGGTTTTATAGATAGAGCCTATCCTGAACTGAATGAAATGGCAAAATCCCATGAGGATGATCTCTCGCGCAAGGAAGCTGCATGGGAACTTGCTTTATATCATTCCGTTCGTAAAACGAAGGAGGATGCAAAAGGATGCATGAAGTTCTTATCATCATCCACTGATGAAAATGCGGATATGTCCAGGACCATCCAGGCAGCCATCATACGGTCAGAATGCCATAATTTACTGGGAGAAAAGCATAAAGCCGCAGAAATACTAATTACGGCAATTGAGAAATGTCCATCGCCGGAACTGTTGCTGGCATACGCAAATCTTGCCGGAGATCTGAAAACAAAGGTTGAATGCTTCAACAAGGCATTTATGATGTCAGGACTTGGCCCTGGCCTTAAAGAGAGTTATTCACTTTTGCCTTATTTCTTTAGGATCAGATCGCTGGAAGTCATTCCTGAAGGTATTCATGCCGATGTTGCCAGGCCGCTTGTTTCCATAATCATTCCTACTTATAATTGCAGTGACACAATGGGTTACGTCATGGATTCGGTGTTGAGCCAGACCTGGAAAAACATCGAAGTGATCGTGGCTGATGACTGCAGCACTGATCAAACTGCCGGTATTGTCAGGGGGTATTTGCAAAAAGATAAGCGGGTTAAGTTTATTCGGACAGAAGCTAACAGCGGGCTGTTTGTAGCCATGAACAAGGCTTTGCAAATAGCAAAAGGAGAATTTGTGACTTGCCAGGATCAATGTGAATGGGCGCATCCGGAAAAGATTTCCATTCAGGCGGGCCACCTTGTTGGGAATCCCGATTATACTGCAAATATTTCCCGGCGGATAAAGGTGAACAGTAATCTTGAGCCGCTCAGGGCCGAACATTCAGGGCTTTTCATTCAGAATAATATCCGATCCTTGATGTTCAGAAGGCAAAGAGTAATGACGAGCCTTGGATTCTGGGATTCTGTCAGGGCCGGCGCCGACGAGGAGATGCTTTTCCGGCTCAGGCGAAAATTCAGTGATAAAAGGATATGTTACCTTGAAACCGGGCCATTGGCCTTCCTGTTAGAAGAAACCAGCTCATTTGCAAAGAAAAGGAACCCGGACGTTTCGCCTGGCGCTTTGAGAGAATACATGGAATCATTTAAATCATTTTTGGCGAAAAATGATTCTCCGTCGTATGAATTCCCGCTTAAAGCGAGGAGATACCCGGTTCCGGAGCCCTTCTGGCCGGTGGCTGAGAAAAAGACAAACGGCAGGCGGCATTTTGATGTCTTACTAGCGTCAGAGTTCAGGTTGCCCGGCGGTACGACCACGTCGAACGTAGAGCAGATCAAGGCTCAAAGGGCTGCAGGATTAAAGACGGGCCTGGTTCACCTTAAACGGTACGACATCAATACATCGGAGCCCATACGTGACAAGATCAGGGCTGAAATTGACGGAGACCTTGTTCAGATGGTGGTTCCCGGGGAGAAAGTATCGTGTGACCTCCTGGTGGTGCGACATCCACCGGTTTTAAAAGATTTCCAGTTATTTGTGCCTGATATCCAGGCCGGGCACCTGCTGGTTGTCATCAATACTTCGCCATTACGGGAATATAGCATACAGGGAGAAAGAGTTTATGATTTCCGGATTTGTAAAGAAAACCTCGTTAAATACTTTGGCAAGGAAGGCATCTGGTGCCCGATTGGCCCACTGGTCAGAGATGCTGTCATGCAGGAGGATAACATCCTGAATATTATTAACCTGTCGGATCATAACTGGCATAATATTATTAATGATGAGGAGTGGTTCACAGGTGTACCCCGGTGTGCAGGTAAGGTACCTGTTATCGGAAGGCATACGCGCGACCAGTACGTAAAATGGCCTGAACGCATTGAAGATCTTCTCCGGGTTTACCCCGACGATGACAAATTTGCAGTGAAAGTGCTGGGAGGCGCTAAAACGGTGGAAGAGCGACTGGGCCGGATTCCTGATAACTGGGAAGTATATCCTTTCAATTCAAAGAACACCAGGGAGTTTCTCTCCGAAATCGACTTCTGTGTTTATTTTCATCACAAAGACCTGGTAGAAGCATTTGGACGGACGCCACTGGAGGCCATGGCTGCCGGTGTGCCGGTTATTTTGCCGGAGCACTTCCGGGTATTGTTCCGTGAGGCCGCGATCTATGCCAGACCGGAGGAGGTTAAAGATATCGTGTACAAATATTTTCTGGATAAATCTTTATACCAGGACCAGGTGGAGATTGCCCGTAAATTTGTGAAACAGAATTTCAGCTATTCGCAGCATATCAACCGAATCAGGCCGTTTGTGAAGAAACTGCAGGGCTAAAGCCGTCGGTTCCTACTGCTCCTGACCTGCTATCCATTCGCCGATCCGGGCTGAGACCACTTTCCCGGATTCCCTGTAAATATGATTTCCGTCAGTATACAGGATGGAATCATTCATAAAGGACATGTCAAAATAAGGAGTACCGGTTTGTTCCGATATTTGCCGTATTTTCTGATCGAAATCAGGGATAAATTCTTCATCGATTTCCATCATCCGGGGATGGACCGGCAATCGCACCAGGTAAACCCGGCCGAAATTTTTAAGATAGGTAATGGTTTTCGTAAGATATTCAAGCCTCACATCAGAGAATTTATATTTTTTCAGGTTGTTTTTCCTGTAAGAGTCGACCTTCTTTTCAATCAACTGTTCCATCTTTAAGGAGTCAATCTTAAATTTTACGTCGAGCCAGCCATCGTCGCGTAAGATAATGGATGACTTTTGCCTGGGAAGCAAATGATAAAAAGGCTTATCGTAAGCATTGATCAGGTAAAAGAAGTTTGGGCGGATATTCACGACAGGCGTTTTTCCGATGGCTAATTTTCTTTCTCTAAATCGATCCGGATTGTTTGGATCATTTGCATTTGATGAAATACTCCAGGGATCAACGGAGAGGATAAAAATTCCGTTTTTAGTTTGATGATCCAGTTTCTTTTTGATGCTATTCAGGTATGCAGGCCCATAAGGGCTGTGCCCGATTGTAAAAGAGTAATTATAAAATCCGCTTCCGGGCAAAATCGAATCGAGTACCGATGGTTGTATCCCCTGGGCGGCACGCGAGGTGCCCAGGATGAGCGAGTGCTGTTTTGGTGAGGTAAACCGTAAATAGAAAGGATCGGTCTTCCCGTTGGCCCTCATGAAAGTCAGATAAAAACTGATCAGTAAAATGATCAGAAAAACGAGGACTTCTGCCAGGAATTTTTTCATAACTAAAACTGAAAATAGATAAAAGCCTGTTCTTTACCTGCAAATAAAAAGATTGCCATAACAAGGGTGTAATAGAGGGCCCATCTTACAGCTTTATGCCATTTCAGCCCTATTTTTTCAATAGCATATTGTTCTTCTCTTCCAATCCATTCGATCAAAAAAAAGACAAGTATTAAAATAGCCAGAGGTGCGATTTTTTCGTCGCCTTTAAAATGAGGCAGGCTGAAAAGTGAAGGCGAAAATATTTTAGCGGTATAAGCGAATGCATGATGCAGATCACGGGCCCGGAAAAATATAAAGGAAAACAATATTAAGGCAAAAGTGACGATCATCCCCGTCAGTTCTTTCAGGGAAGGAAAGAGCCGTCCTTTGGCAACGATTTCGACATTTTGCTTGGTTTTATGAAGCAGGAGCAATGGAAGAAAATAAATGGCATTCAGGAGTCCCCACACAATGTAGGTCCAGTTTGCTCCATGCCAGAATCCGCTGACCAGGAAGACGATAAACATATTCCTGATGCTCATCCATTTACCGCCCCTGTTGCCACCGAGGGGAATATAGAGATAATCTCTGAACCAGGTCGTTAGCGATATATGCCACCGTCGCCAGAATTCGGCGATGTCGCGGGCAAAGAAGGGAAATGCAAAGTTTCTTAGTAAGTTGATACCAAACAATCTGGCCGTTCCGAGAGCAATGTCGGAATAACCCGAAAAGTCACCATAAACCTGGAATGCAAAGAACATCGTACCAAGCACCAGGGTGCTGCCGGAATAACCAGATGAATGACTGAAAATATCATTAACATAAATGGCGCAATTGTCGGCGATGACCATCTTTTTAAAGAATCCCCAGAGCATTTGCCTGAGGCCATCCATCGCCTGGTGGTAATCGAAATCTCTTTTCCTGATGATCTGGGGGAGAAGGTGAGTAGCCCGCTCGATGGGGCCGGCCACTAACAGGGGGAAAAAACTGACAAAAACGGCATAGTTGATGAAGTCCCTTTCCGGTTTGATCCGGTCGTTGTAAAGATCCAGGACATACGACAGGCCATGAAATGTGTAGAACGAGATGCCTACCGGCAGGATAACCTGAAGGGTGAAATAGTCGGCATGGAATCCAACCAGTGATAGCGCACCGGCAAATGAAGCAGCAAAAAAGTTGTAGTACTTGAATACGCCGAGAAATCCAAGGTTGATCGTGATGGAGAGCCACAGCCAGATTTTTTTCCGCTTCCTGGTCTCTGCTTCGTGAATCTTGATACCGGTAAAATAATCGAGGAAAGTGGAAAAGATGAGCAGGAAAAGGAAGCGATAATCCCAGCTCCCATAAAAGAAATAGCTGGCGATGAGCAACAGGACATTCTGGCCCCGAAGGCTTTTTCGCGCGACAAACCAGTACAACAGGAAAACGACCGGCAGAAAGACAGCAAATGATATTGAATTGAACAGCATAGCGCTGCAGTTAAGCTAACCTTTTATAATATCCCTTTCAGGTAATTTTCCGCAAAATACTCAATTCCTTTTGAATTTAAATGATGATGGTCGTAATAATATTCAGGGATAAGAACCGATTCGGAAAAATCGTAATAGCGGGTGCCGTATTTTTTGTACATCTCTTCTAAAAAGTCCATCGTTTCATAATGCCCCTCCCATTTCCCAAAGAGCGCCGGCGGAATAAAAAAGATGACCTCGGTGTTGTGTTCTTTTGCCAGTTTTATCGTTTCTTCTACTACCAAGCAGTTTCGCTGGAATTCATCCATCCTTTCCCCATCAACGAGCAGTAGTTTTAATCCCTCCTTGATTTTCGTTGAATCGATCTCTTTCAGCGCGGATTTTTTTTCGTCAAGTGAACGGGGTTGCAAACGGTACCATTTGCGCGCAAACTTGCTTTTTACATAATAAAACAGCCGTTCATATTTATTGTCTGATTTATAGCCGAGGTATTTAATGAAGAAATCGAGACGGAAAGGTTCAAATTCAAAGGTATTTGAAGCCCTGTTGATAAATCCCTTATTCAGCAGTGTAGGTGACATGACATAGAAGATCCTGTCTGCAGAGTTTCTCTTGTAATAAAAATATTCCAGGAAAAAATGCTGGTCTATAGCACCGCATTTTCCTTCGCCGATACCGATATTTATTATCTCCTGGTGCAATATCTTTTCCATTCGCAGGTGGTTTTTATGCCGGGAGAAGTTCCGGGCGTGCGAAATCCCCATCATCAAAAGATTATAATCATGATTCGATTTCATGACCAGAAGGTTTCCTTCCACTTCCCAGTTCCGGAATGCTCTTTTGTAAACAAGACGGGAACTGGCCAGTGCCAGCGCGATGACCAGGATGAGGAAGGCCAGGATAAAGATTGCCGTATTGATCAGGTATTTCTTCATCTTTTAAAAAGCGAAATAAATAAATTCGGTTTTATTAAAATTACCGAAGATAAAAATGACCAGCGCCAGCGCCAGCATGAAGCTCCATTTCAGCGATCTGTGGAGCCGTACCTCATTGAACTGCAATCCATACTGTTTTTCACGGAATATCCACTCAAATACAAGCAAAATCAGGATAAACACCCAGATATAATGAGTTCTGATTTTCGGGGCGGTGAACAGGGAAGCGCTGAAGATATCCTGGATGAAGATTAATGCCCCACTGACACTGTCGGCCCGGAAAAACACCCAGGCGATCAAAGTAAGCGAAAAAGTGACGACCATCCCGGCAAGATCCCTCACTGAGGGCAACCATTTCCCTTTAGCCGCGATTTCCAGGTTCTGCCGGTTTTTATTCAGTAAAAGCAGCGGCATAAAATAGAGTGCATTCAGGAAACCCCAGACGATGAAGGTCCAGTTGGCGCCATGCCAGAATCCGCTGACCAGGAAGACGATAAACGTATTTCTGACGCTCATCCATTTGCCGCCTCGGCTTCCTCCCAGCGGGATATAGAGGTAATCGCGGAACCATGTGGTCAGCGAGATATGCCATCTGCGCCAGAATTCGGCAATATCACGGGCAAAGTACGGGAAGGCAAAATTGCGGAGCAGTGTAATGCCGAACAGGCGGGCCGTTCCGAGTGCGATATCGGAATATCCGGAGAAGTCGCAATAGATCTGGAAAGCAAACAAAACGACGCCGATCAGCAGTTCGCTGCCGGAGAATGCACCGGGGTTCTCGAAGATCTTGTTGACAATCGGTGCGCAGTTATCGGCCACCACCACTTTCTTAAACAGCCCCCAGATGATCTGCTGCATACCGTCGACCGCCTGGCTGTAATTAAACACCCTTTTTTTTATGATCTGGGGAAGGAGATGGGTGGCGCGTTCAATCGGGCCGGCGACCAGGAGCGGGAAAAAAC
>Ga0209717_1001807_pt1 | contig 22046 bp, 18 predicted proteins | sample AD_UKC048_MetaG_FD_184418 | JGI IMG/M metagenome (GOLD analysis project Ga0209717, IMG submission 184418) | Active sludge microbial communities of municipal wastewater-treating anaerobic digesters from USA - AD_UKC048_MetaG (SPAdes) (version 2) | ecosystem: Engineered > Bioreactor > Anaerobic >... | reverse complement strand
GCCATGCGCAAGCGCATGCAGGTGGTGCTGCAGGATCCGTTTGCCTCGCTCAGCCCGCGCATGACGGTGGGCCAGATCGTCGGCGAGGGCCTGGCCCTGCACCAGCCCGAGCTGAGCCCGGCCCAGCGCGAGGCCAAGGTACTGGCCATGCTGGACGAAGTGGGTCTGTCGGCGGCGCGCGGCATCCAGGGCGTGCTGCAGCGTTACCCGCATGAATTTTCCGGCGGCCAGCGCCAGCGCATCGCCATCGCCCGCGCGGTGGTGCTGGAGCCGGAGATCCTGGTGCTGGACGAGCCGACGTCGGCACTCGATGTGTCGGTGCAGCAGCAGGTGCTGGCCCTGCTGGCCGAACTGCAGCAGCGCCGCGGCCTGAGCTACATCTTCATCAGCCACGATCTCGCGGTGATCCGCGCCATGGCCCACCGGGTGATGGTGATGAAGAACGGCGACGTGGTCGAGGAAGGCGAGACGCTGGCGCTGTTCGACGCGCCGCAGCAGGCCTACACGCGGGAGTTGCTGGCTGCTGCGCACCTGGCTTGAGGCTGCAATTGCGGCTTCGGGCTCGTTGCAGTCGTTGGACTTCTGGCCTGTATGCCTTGCTGAGGCTTCGCCGGTGCGATGCAGCGCGCCGGGTCTCGCCCCGGCAGGCGACCAACTTTCTGTCGCGCTGTTTAGACCGGACACATGGGTAACGGGTGTGCCGGGACATGGGTAACACCTTGGCTCAAGTGTCCACGACTGGCAGGTTCAGGTCGATGCGCATGATTCGCTGATGGCAGAGGTAGACGTCATAGACGCCGTCCTCGAGCGGCCGGGCACGAATGCCCAGGGGCAGGCGGTGCAGAGATTTGGACGTGCAGTGGCGTCGGCCCATGAAGTCGAAGGTGCCCCTCCAGCCGACAGTGGTCACCACGTCAGTGGGTCGGTACTCGATGGGCGGCAGTGCTTCGGGATAGCCGATGTGACTGGGTTCATAGCGTTGGACAGGCACCTGCATGCCCAGGGCCTCGTGGGGACGCTGGCAGTTGTAGACACTGCGCCAGTCATCGAACTTGCGCTGCGCAGCTGCGCTGTCGCAGAAGTGTTGGCCCGCGATCGCCTCGACATCCAACGTGCGGTGAAAGCGTTCGAGCTTGCCATTGGTCTGGGGGTGGTACGGGGCGCTGAAGCTCATGCGCACGCCCAGGCGGATGAGCCAGATCGCCATGTCGCTCAGGCTGTGTCCGCCAGAGCGCGGGCTGCCCCATGGCGGACCGTTGTCGGCGTTGATCTGGGCAGGAAGGCCATAGCGGCGGAACACCTCGACCAGGTGCGGTTGAACGTGTGCGGTGTCGGTCTTGGTCTGGGCTTGCAGCAGCAGGTTGAAGCGCGAGTGATCGTCCAGCAGCGTCAGTGCGTGGCAGGGGCCGGCCAGGGTGGCAAAGCGGCCCTTGAAGTCGATCTGCCAGAGGCTGTTGGGCCTGTCGTGCTCGAAGCGTTGCCAGGGCGTGGCTGCCTGGCTGGCATCGGGGCTGATCAAGCCATGACGGTGCAGGATGTGCGTGACGGTGCTGGGTGCGGCGCCCGGCTGGCCCAGGTCGGCAAGGCGCCGAGCGATCTTGCGGCCACCCCACGCCGGGTGCTCACGCCGAACTGCCAGAACAGCCTGCTCCACGGCCTCAACGCTACGCGCCGGGCTGGTTTGAGGGCGGCGGCTGCGGTCCCGCAAGGCTATCAACTCGCCGCCCGCAGCGGCTTGCTCGGCGCGCGCCAACCACTTGTAGCCAGTCTTCGCACTGATGCCAAAGCTGCGGCACAGGGCTCGTCGATTGACGCCTTCCTGGCGTGCAAGGTGAACAAATTCTTCGCGCAGGGACACGGTGCTCTTCTCCGTCCAGACCATGGGAATCTCTCGTTGGCTTCGGCCACGAAAGCGTTACCCATGTCCCGGCACAGGTGTTACCTATGTCCCCGGTCTAAACACTGGGCCAAAAGGTTGGATCAAAAGGCCCTCTCCAAACTTTCCGACACCACCGGAACGTCGACCACCATCGAGACGGGCGCCTCGCCTGTCCGGCTCAAACAGAGCCGGCCGGAAGCAGCGCGGCAAATTCCACGGTCGTGCCACCCCGGTCAGGGCTGTGACGCGTAGATCCCGGCGAGGCGCGGTCGCTGCATGCGGATGCCTTTACAGCAAGCAACCTCCTGAGACGAACCACCGCTGAAGCGACCACGGTCGTCAGGGGCAGCTGTGTTCGAGCCGGACAGGCGAGGCGCCCGCCTCGATGCTGATCGGCGCTGTGGCCTGTTCGGAGAGTTCAAGAAGGGCCTTTTGATCCAACCTTTTGGCCCAGCAAAAGTTTGGTCGCCCGCCGGGGCGAGACCCGGCGCGCTGCACCGCGCCGGCGAAGCGCCAAGCCAGGCGCTCAGCCCGAAACCTGATCCGGCGCGATCCCCAGTTCACCCGCCATGCGCAACACCAGCGCCCGCAGCTCCGCCAACTCAGCCCCCTGCCGCGACAACTCGGCCTTCAGCGCCACCAGTTCGCCCACGCTGATCGCATCCTCGTCGCTGCCCCCGCCGCCGGCCGAGCGTTCGGCCGTCATCTGCACCTCGCCGCACAGCAGGTGCGCCCAGCGCGGCTCACGTGCTCCGGGCGCCCGCGGCAGCAGCACCGCCCGCGGCGGATAGCGCTCGGCCAGTTCGTTGAGGAACCCCTCGACCGACGAAATGTCGGCAAAGCGGTGCAGCCGCTCGGTATTGGCGCGCAGCTCGGCCACCGTCTGCGGCCCGCGCAGCATCAGCACCGCCAGCAACGCCGCCGCGGCACCGGGCACGTTCAGGCCACGCGCCGCGTTGTGCTCGTACTTGCTCACCCGCCCGCCACTGGTCTCGAACACCAGGCTCTGGCTCTTCAGCCCGTCGATGGCGGCCAGCACATCCGACTCCGTGGCGTTGATCACCGGATCGCGCGCCGTCTTCTGGTTGCAGCCCGCCACCAGCGAATTCAACGACAGCGGATAAGTGTCAGGCACCGTCGCCTGCTTCTCCACCAGCACGCCCAGCACGCGGGCTTCCAGGGGCGTCAGTGCACGCGCCATGTCACACCCCGCTCACACGCCGAAGCCGTCGTCCGCCGACAGGATGGCGCCGTTGATGAAGTGGCTCTCGTTGGCGCACAGCATCACCAGCGCGGCGTCCAGGTCGGCCGGCGTGCCCACGCGCTTGCGCGGGGTCATGTTCATCAGCTTCTGGCCGGCCTCGGTCTGCCAGTGGTGGTGGTTCAGCTCGGTGTCGATGTAGCCCGGGCACAGCGCGTTGACGTTGATGCCGAACTTGCCCCACTCCAGCGCCATGGCACGGGTCATGTGGATCACCGCGGCCTTGCTCATGCAGTACACGCCGATCTGGCTGAGCACCTTCATGCCGGCCATCGATGCCACATTGACGATGCGCCCGCCGGTGAAGGTGCCGGGCGCCGCGCCGCGGCTGCGAGCGATCATGCGCTTGGCCACCTCCTGCGCCACGAAGAACGCGCCGCGGGTGTTGGTGCCCATCACGTAGTCGAAGTCGTCGGGGCTCACGTCCACCAGCTTCTGGGTGGTGCTGACGCCTGAGTTGTTGACCAGGATGTCGATGGTGCCCATCTCGGTCTCGGCGTGCGCCACGGCACTCTTGATGCTGTCGGGGTCGGTCACGTCCAGCGCCACCACGTGCGCGTCGCCGCCCTGGCTCTCGATCTCGGCGCGCAGGGTCTTGAGCCGGTCCACGCGGCGGGCGGCCAGCACCACGGCCGCGCCGGCCTGGCTGAGCGTGCGGGCGAATTGCGCGCCCAGCCCGCTGGACGCGCCGGTGACAAAGGCCACGCGGCCGGAAAGATCGATGTTGTAGCTCATGGTGGAAGCCCCGTCGGCGCGGTGCCGATCAGCGGTGAAGGAACAGTGGACAGCCTGACTGGACGACGCTGGCCGCACGACGGCCAGCCCCGAATTTCACGATAGCACGCCACCTTGCAGCGGCAGCCTGGGCACCCCAGTGCCGGCCTGGCGCAGCACGGCCAGCCAGTCGTCCACCGGCATCGGCCGGGCGAAGTGGTAGCCCTGGAACTCGTCCACGCCCATGCGGGTGAGCGCGGCCAGCTGCTCGGCCGTCTCCACGCCCTCGGCCACGGTGCGCATGCCCAGCACCTTGCACAGCTGCACGATGCTCTCCAGCAGCCGGTTGGCGGCCGGGTCGGTCTCGATGTCCATCACGAAGCTGCGGTCGATCTTGACCTTGTCGAACGGCAGGTGGCGCAGGTAGCTCAGCGACGAATAGCCGGTGCCGAAGTCGTCCAGCGCCAGGCTGAAGCCGTGGCCGCGCAGGCGGTGCAGCATCGGCGTGACGATGTCCATGTTGTGCACCAGGGCCGATTCGGTCAGCTCCAGCTCCAGCATGGCCGGCGCGATGTTGTAGCGCCGGCAGGCATGCAGCAGCAGGCCGTCCAGCCCCGGCTGCAGCAACTGCTTGGGCGACAGGTTCACCGCCACCGGCAGCTTGTGGCCCAGTTCGGCGCAGGCGGCTGCCAGCTGCGCGGCGGCATGGGCGGCGTGGCGGCCCATCAGCTGGATCAGGCCCACCTTCTCGGCCAGGGGGATGAATTCCACCGGGCTGACACTGCCGAAGGCTTCGGTCGTCCAGCGCATCAGCAGCTCGGCACCCACCGGCGTGCCGTGGGCATCCACCTTGGGCTGGGCCACGAAGCGGAAGCCGTTGCGGTCGGTGTCGATGCGCAGCAGGCTGGTCATGCGCACACGGCGCTGGGCATCGTTGTCCAGGCTGGCGTCGAAGAAGACCAGGCAGTTGCGCCCGCGCTCCTTGCCGGCGTACATGGCCGAATCGGCCTTGCGCAGCAGCAGGCTGAAGTCGGCGCCGTCCTGCGGCGCCAGCACCGCACCCATGGTGGGGGTGATGCGCACCTCGTGCAGGCCGAGTTCGAAGCGCCCGGCCAACGCCGCCAGCACCACCTGGGCCGACGCGCGCACCTCGGTGTCACCGCTGCCCTGGGCCAGCACCACCAGAAACTCGTCGCTGCCCCAGCGCGCCAGGAATGCGTCCTCCGGCAGGCTGTTGCGCAGCCGCTGCCCCACCAGGTTCAGCAATTGGTCGCCATGGTCATGGCCGTAGGAGTCGTTGATCTCCTTGAAGCCATCGAGGTCGATGAACAGGATGCCGAACTGCGGCTGCGGCGCGGCCAGCGCCTCGTCGATGCGGAACTGCGCCGCCAGGCGGTTGGGCAGGCCGGTGAGCTCGTCGACCATGGCCATGCGCTGCAAGCGCGCCTCGGTGCGGCGCTGCTCGCGCAGGTCGTGCAGGGCCACCAGGAAGCAGTGGCGCCGGCCGTCGGTGGCCATCACCGCGGTGATCGACACCTCCACCGGCACGGTGTCGCCGACATCGCCGACCCGCATCGCCAGTTCGCCACGCCAGATGCCGTCGGCCAGCACCTGCGGCAGCACGCTGTCGTCCAGCGGCATCCACTGGCGCAGGTCAGACCCCGGCATGATGCCGCTGTCGTCGCCGGCCAGGCGCACCAGCGCCTCGTTGATCTCCAGCACCTGCCATTGCGGGTCGACCACCGCCATGGCGTCGCGGGTGCTGCTGAAGGCATGGGCCATCAGGCGCAGGGATTCCTCGGCGTCGCGCTGGGCCGTCACATCCTTCAGCGTGCCCAGCACCTGGCGGGCACGGCCCTGGGCGTCGCGGTCGAGCGCCCGGCCGCGCACCCGCAGCCAGCGGTTGCGGCCGTCATCAGCCTGCACCCGGAAGCTGACGTCGATGTCGGGGTGCGCGCCGCGCAGGTGCAGCTGCCAGGCCAGCCGCATCGCCGCCATGTCGTCGGGGTGCGCGCGGCCGAAGAACTGCTCCAGCGACATGCCCTGGCGGGCACCTGCAAACGGCACCTCGGTACCTTCGGCCACGTCCACCCGCATCTGGTCGGAGGCGGCCTGCCATTCCCACACGCTCTCGCCGCTGGCCCACAGCGCCAGCTGCACCCGCTGCTCGGCAGACTGGGGCACAGCGGCCGGGGCAGGGTCGGCTCGGGTCGGGAGTGGGAAGCGCATCAAGGGCGGCAGCGGTGGGTGGCAAACCGTGCGCGGGCGCAGCACGGCATGTCGGCAAGCCTACTGCAAGCCGCATCGGCCCAAACCAGGAACTGGGGCAGTTTGCCGGTGCAGGCTTGCAAATCTGCGCCGGCCGGCCTCAGCGGCGGCCCTGGCCGCCGCCACACCAACGCCACACCAGCGCCACTCCGCAGGAAAAGCACGATCGTGCTTTTTTCTGGTGCCGTTGGTTAGAATGTTGGGTTGCCGCTGGCGCGAGGGTCAGCGCCGCCATCCACACCGCACCAGACAGGAACATCGGGATGACACCGCAGGAGATCTTGGCCCAGTTCGGCCCGCGCGAGGCCATGGAATACGACGTGGTGATCGTCGGCGGCGGGCCGGGCGGCATGGCCGCGGCCATCCGCCTGAAGCAGGTGGCGGCCACCCAGGGCCGCGAGGTCTCGGTGGTGGTGCTCGAGAAGGGCAGCGAGCCCGGCGCGCACATCCTGTCGGGCGCGGTGATGGACCCGATCGCCATCAACGAATTGATCCCCAACTGGCGCGACCTGGGCGCCCCCTTGAACCAGCCGGTCACCGGCGATCAGCTGCTGCAGCTGACGGCCGACGGCACCGCCACCATCCCCGACTGGCTGATGCCCACCTGCTTCCACAACGAGGGCAACTACGTCATCAGCCTGGGCGCGGTGGTCAAGTGGCTGGGCGAGCAGGCCGAGGCGCTGGGCGTGGAGGTGTTCCCCGGCTTCACCGGCGCCGAGGTGCTCTATGACGACCAGGGCCGGGTGCGCGGCGTGGCCACCGGCAACCTGGGCCTGGGCAAGGACGGCGAGCCGACCGACAACTTCCAGCTGGGCATGGAGCTGCTGGGCAAGTACACCATCTTTGCCGAGGGTGCCCGCGGCCACCTGGGCAAGCAGCTGATCGCCAAGTACAAGCTCGATGACGGGCGTGACCCGCCCAGCTTCGCCATCGGCATCAAGGAGCTGTGGGAAGTGCCGCCCGACAAGGCCCAGCCAGGCCTGGTGGTGCACACCAGCGGCTGGCCGATCGAAGACGGCAGCTTCGGCGGCGGCTTCCTCTACCACCTGGAAGACAACAAGGTGACGCTGGGCTATGTGCTGGGGCTGGACTACCAGAACCCCTGGATGAGCCCGTTCGAGGAGATGCAGCGCTGGAAGACGCACCACGCCATCCGCGCCCACATCGAAGGCGGCAAGCGCATCAGCTACGGCGCCCGCGCCATCAACAACGGCGGCCTGCAGAGCCTGCCCAAGCTGGTGTTCCCGGGCGGCGCGCTGATCGGCTGCGACGCCGGCATGCTGAACGCCGCGCGCATCAAGGGCAGCCATGCCGCCATCAAGACCGGCATGCTGGCCGCCGAGGCCGTGGCCGAGGCCCTGGCCGCCGGCCGCAGCCACGACGAGTTGAGCGCCTACCCGCAAGCCTTCGAGAAGAGCTGGCTGCATGCCGAGCTGATGCAGACCCGCAACTTCAAGCCCTGGTTCAAGAAGGGCCACCTGGTGGGCACGCTGATGACCGGCATCGAGCAATGGTTGATGCCCAAGCTGAACTGGGTGCCGCCCTGGACCATCCGCAACAGCGTGCCCGACCACGCCAAGCTCAAGCCAGCGGCCGACTGCCCCCAGATCGTCTACCCCAAGCCCGACGGCCAGCTCACCTTCGACCGGCTGAGCTCGGTGTTCGTCAGCAACACCAACCATGAAGAGAACCAGCCGGCGCACCTGACGCTGAAGGACGCCAGCGTGCCGGTGGCCACCAACCTGGCGAAGTTCGGCGGCCCCGAGAGCCGCTACTGCCCGGCCGGCGTCTACGAGTTCGTCAAGAACGACGACGGCAGCGACCGCCTGCAGACAACGCGCAGAACTGCGTGCACTGCAAGACCTGCGACATCAAGGACCCGACGCAGAACATCGTGTGGGTCACGCCCGAAGGCGGCGGCGGCCCCAACTACGCGGGGATGTAACCCCCCCCCCGAAGCGCCTGCGGCGCTCCCCCCAGGGGGGCGCCGCCGACGGCCCGGCGGAGCCGGTTCCGTGGCGGCCGCTGGGTTGACCGAGACAGGGCGCGCACCGAACAAGCGCGCTTTCAGGGCTTTGATGCCGGCTTGGCGCTGCGGGGTGGCGCCAACAATCCGGGCACATCATGAAAGCGCCCCGCCTCCACGAGCTGACGGCGCGTGTGGTGGCGTGGCACAACCGCCACCCGCTCGCGCAGCGCATCGACGCATCGCAGGTGCACAGCATCGGCGAGGTGCTGTTGCCGTTCGCCAGCGCCCGGCCGTGGGGGACTGCTGCACCCACCGCCCCGCCCGGCCCGGCCATGCCCGCACAGGCCGCGGGCGACGCCGAGGCGCTGCCGGGCGGCCAGGCAGGCCCGTCACTGGCCGAGGCCCTGGCGCAGCGCAATGCCCGCCTGCAGCCCGCCGCTGCCGACGCTGGCCAGGCCATCGAGGGACTCGATGTGCAGTCGATGCTGCCCGAGGACGATGCCGCGCTGTTCGACGCGCCAGCCGCCGGCCAGGCCCGCGCCGACGACGCCATCGACCTGGCGCTGGACGCCCCCGCGCCCGAAGCCGACGCCGCCCGGGACGACAGCGACGACGGCGACGACGGCGAAGCCGCACTGGTGATCCCGTTGCTCGACGGCGACGCACCAGCACCATCGGACGACCGCAGCGGCGCCGCAGACCCCGACGCAGACACCGGCGCACCCGCCAACGACAGCCGCGACCCAGCCGCCCCTGCCCCGCCCAGCGCGGACGACGCCATCGCAGCGGCAGCCGATGGCCCTGCCACCCAGCCGGAGGCAGACGACACGCAGGCGCTGGCGCCAGCACCGGCCCCGCACAGCCCGGTCGACATCGCATTGCCGACAGGCCTGGACATCGACGCCCTGCCGGTGGTGCATGACGCGGTGTACCCGCCCCCGCATGGCAACGTGCCCGAATCGGCACTGGCACGTGCCGTGGCACGCCGTGCGGCCATGCAGGGCGCGGCCGCCGGGCCGATGGATGCCATGGCACCCACTGCCGACGCACACCCGGCCGCACACCTGACCACACACCCGGCCGCAGACCCAGGCGCTGACGCCACCACGCCCCCGGCAGGCCGCTGGCAGCGCCTGCTGGCCGCGCTGCGGCGGGCCGTCACTGGCCGGCAGCCGGGCCTGCCGCCGCTGCGCGCAGCCTTCAGCCGTGAGTTCATCTGGCCGCTGCGCCCGGGCCAGGTGGCGCGCTGGGCCCAGCGCCATGGCTGGCCGCAGCCGCTGGCGCCGGCCGACTGGCCGCGCCGCCGCATCGACAGCGACCGCGCCCGGCTGGCCGCATTGCGCCAGAAGGGCCTGGCGCATGACCTGCCGCTGCATGTGCTGACGGCCGCCATCGGCGTGGGCGACCGCCGCATCCGCGTGCTGGTGGGCGCCGACGGCAGCGTGCTGGGGCCGCGTGCCTACAGCCGGTCGCGCCTGGGCAGCGCCAGCCTGGTGCTGGCCGTCGGCCTGGTGGGCCTGGGGTGGACACTGCGGCCCCTGCATGGCCTGCCCGACGCGGGCGCAGCCGCCGCTCTGGCTGCCGCGCCGGCATCGCCGGCATCGGCGGCATCGGCCCCGGCGGCTGCGGCGTCAGACGCTGCACCGCCAACTGACGCAGCCGCATCGGCCACTGCCCTGGCCGATGCCGCCAGCGCAGCTGCCGCGCCGGCCAGCGCCGCCTCTGGCGCGCTGGCTGCCGCATCGGCGGCCGACGCGTCGCACGCGGCCACATGGGCTGCGGCAACGCCCGACGCCGAGGCATCGGCAACGCAAGCCAGCATCCGGCCGTCACTGTCGGATGAAGAACGCCATGCCGCCCGTGTCGAAGCGGCACGCCTGCGCGGCGAGCCGCCACCCGACCCACCGGCCACCCTGCTGCCCGGGCCGGTGTACGCGGTCGTCAGCCTGGCCAGCCGCCAGCGGGCCACTGCCGCCGTCCACCTGGCGCAGATGAAATCGGCCGCCAGCCGGCTGGATGGTCCGGTGCCCGCGCATGGTGAACTGCTGGAAAGCCAGGGCCAGTGGCGCGCCGCCTGGTGGCCCTTCACCAGCCTGGTCGACGCCGAGCGCGCCCGCGTGCTGCTGGCCGGCCGCGGCATCAAGGCCGAGGTGGTGGAGTTCTGAAACAGCCGCCCGGCAACACCCCCGCCGGGCGCCCCATTCACCTGCGGCGCAGCCCCAGCCACATCACCGTGGCCACCACCAGCAGGCCACCGGCCACCTGCACCGGCGCGATGCGCTGGCCCAGCAGGGCCCAGGCCAGCACCAGGGCGAACACCGGCTCCACGTTCATGATGGCCGAGTTGCCCACCACGCCCAGGCGCGGCAGCACGGTGAACATGATGGTGAACGCCGTGCCGTACAGGAAGGTCAGCGCACCCAGCCCCAGCCAGCCGGCGGCGGCATGGGGCAGGTGCGGGCCACCTTGCCAGGCCACGCCGGCCGCGGCCAGCAGGCCCACCTGGGCCATGGTCAGCGCGGTGCGCAGGCGGCCATCGACGTCGGCGGCTTCGTGCTGGGTCAGCACCAGGGCCAGGCCGAAGGTGGCCGCGGCGGCCAGCGCGAAGGCCACACCCACGCCGATCTGCGCCCACTGGCCGGCGGCGCCCAGGCCCGACGCGGCGCCGAACACGTCCAGCGCCAGCGCCAGGCCCAGCAGCAGCACCGGCATGGCGCGCAGCACCCGCGGCTCGGGCCGGTGCTGGTAGACCACGCGCGCCCACAGCGCCGTCCACAGCGGGTAGGTGTTGAAGGCCAGCAGTGCCAGCGCCACCGGCAGCCGCGCCACGGATGCATACAGGCACAGGCTCTGCACCGCCACCAGCAGGCCGATGACTGGCAGCGCGCGCCGGTGGCGTGCGTTCAGCGCCAGCGGCACGCCGGTGGCCAGCACCAGCGCCCCCACCACCAGCGCCGTGACACCGCTGCGGAACATCACGGCCGTGGCCACGTCCACGCCGTGGTTGAAGGCCAGCCGCGCCGCCACATGGTTGGCGCCCATCATCAGCGCGATCAGCAGCAGCGTGGCGAAGGCCGTGCCGGACAGGGCGGCAGACGGGGGACGGGCGGTTGCCATGGCGCCATTGTCCGGGCGCCCGGGCTGCAGGATTGCCGGCGCGGTGGGCGCCGCCGGCGGCTCAGCTCAGCGCCGCTTCAGCGCCGCGGCCCGCGCCGCCTTCGATTCATCGCTGGCGCCGGCCAGCATCAGCTGGTCCAGCCCCATGTGGCCGGCCGCCAGGTGGCCGGCGGTGGCCACGGCGTTGACGGTGGCCTTGCTCATGCGCACCGCCGCTGCCGGCATGGCCAGCACCTGCTGCGCCAGATCAGCCGCTTTCGCCAACGCGCCGCCGGGCGGCGTGACATGGTCGACCAGGCCCATGGCCAGCGCATCGGCCGCGCCCAGCCGTTCGCACAGGATCGTCAGCCGCTTGGCGCGTGACGGGCCCACCAGCGCGGTCAGCCGCGGAATGGCGCCCCAGGTCAGCGGGATGCCCAAGGCGATCTCGGGCAGCGAGACGAAGGCATTGCTGGCGATCACGCGCCAGTCGCATGCCACCGCGATCGCCAGCCCGCCACCCACCGCGTAGCCCTCGATGGCGACGATGGTGACCTGGGGCAGCTCTTCCCAGGCCTTGCACAGGCGCCAGCCCACGCCAGCGATCTCACGCCGCTCGACCAGCGACAGCGCCTCATTGGCCCAGCCGGCGGTGTCCTTCAGGTCGGCGCCGGCGGTGAAGCAGGTGGCATCGCCGGTCAGCAGCACCGCGTCGATGTCGGTGCGCTCGGCCAGGGCATGGGCCGCGGCGGTCAGCTCGCGCATCAGCGCCACGCTCATCGCGTTGCGCGCGGCCGGGCGGTGCAGCTGCACCGTGGCCAGGTGGCCGTCGGTGTGCAGGCAGATGTGCTGGAAGCCGCTGGTCATCGGTGGTCAGCCCACCACCAGGCGCGGCCCGCTGCCGTAGGCGCCCACCTCGCCGATCACCGCCGCCTGGCCGAAGCCTTCGGCCTGGAAGACCTTCAGCACCGCGTCCACCGCCTGCGGCGCGCACGACACGAGCAGGCCGCCGCTGGTCTGCGGGTCGGTCAGCAGCGCGCGGTCGACATCGCCCAGGTGCGCGGCCACGGCCACGTCCTGCCCGTAGCCGCCCCAGTTGCGGCCCGACGCGCCGGTGATGAAACCGCGCCCGGCCAGCGCATGCACCCCGCCCAGCAGCGGCACGCGGGCCCAGTCGATGTGCACCGCACAGCCGGCGCCGCGCGCCAGTTCCAGCGCATGGCCGGCCAGGCCGAAGCCGGTGACATCGGTCAGCGCATGCACGCCCGGCAGGGCCGCCAGCGCCGGGCCGGGGGTGTTGAGCCGGGTGGTGTTGGCGATCATCTGGTCGTAGCCGGCGGCGTCGAGCTCGCCCTTCTTCAGCGCCGCGCTCATCACGCCCACGCCCAGCGGCTTGCCCAGCACCAGCACGTCGCCAGGGCGGGCGTCGGCATTGCGCTTGACATGATCGGGGTGCACCAGGCCCAGGGCCACCAGGCCGTAGATGGCCTCGACCGAATCGATGGTGTGGCCACCGGCGATGGGGATGCCGGCCGCGCGGCACACCGACGCGCCGCCCTCCAGCACCCGGCCGATGGTGGCGGTGCTCAGCACGCTGATCGGCATGCCCACCAGCGCCAGCGCCAGGATCGGCCGGCCGCCCATGGCGTACACGTCGCTGATGGCGTTGGTGGCGGCGATGCGGCCGAAGTCGAACGGGTCGTCGACGATGGGCATGAAGAAATCGGTGGTGGCGATCAGCGCCTGCGTGTCGTTGAGCTTGTAGACCGCGGCGTCGTCGGCCGTCTCGATGCCCACCATCAGCTCGGGCGGGATCGGCATCGCGGCCGTGCCCTTGAGGATCTCGCTGAGCACGCCCGGGGCGATCTTGCAGCCGCAGCCGCCGCCGTGGGACAAGGATGTCAGGCGCGGCTCGCCGGCGGGTGGGGTGTAGGCGGTGGTCATCGGGGTTCTCCGGAAGATGGGGCGGCGGCCAGCAGGCCAGCCACCAGGGTGTGCAGACGGGCTGCCTCGGCATCGGGTGCAAACAGCGGTGCGCGCAGGGCAGCCTGGCGGCGCAGCGCCGGGAGCATAGCGGGATCGTCACGCGCCTGCTCGAGCAGCGCGGCCAGCGCGGCGTCGTCACCAGGGTCGAACAGGCCGGGCCAGTCGTCGCCCAGCAGGCCCAGGTTGCCGTCGATGCGTGAGGCCAGCACCGGCGTGCCGCTGCGCAAGGCCTCGATCACCACATGCGCGCCGCCCTCCATGCGGCTGGGGTGCACCAGCAAATGCGCCTGCTGGATGCGCCGGCGCGTGGCCGCATGCGGCAGGCCACCCAGCCAGCGGTAGGACGGCTGGGCCGCGGCCAGCGCGGTGGCGGCGGCACCCAGCGCCGGGTCCAGCGGCCGGCCGATGTGGTCGAGCAGGATGTCGGGCCGGCCCGCCAGGCGGCGGGCGGCGCGCAGATAGGTGTCCGGGTCTTTTTCATCGCGCAGGTGGCCGACCATCAGCGCGCGCAGATGGCGCTGTGGCTTGGACAGCGGCTGGCGCGCCGGGCAGGACTGCAGCACCACCCGGCACTTGGCCTGCAGGGGGCCGGGCAGGCTGCGCGCGCCCAGGGCATTCAGCACCACCAGCAGATCGGCCAGCGCCAGCGAGCGCTGGGCGGCCGGGTCGCCCTGGATGTCGCGGTACAGGTCGGTGCCGGTCAGCACCAGCAGCAGCGGGCGCTGCGGTTGCGCGGCGCGCCAGGCCGCCACTGCCGGGGCCGAGCGGCGCGCATGCAGGGCCACCATCAGGTCGGCATCACCACCGGGCTGCCCGGCCTGCCAATCGGCCGCCAGCTGCACGCGGTAAGCTGGCGCCAGCATCTGCCGCCAGCGCCGGGCGGTCTGCCAGTTGCCGTTGTTGGCATCGGCCAGCGCAGGTGTGACGATGACGATCTTCTGACGATGCACCCCCACAGCATAGCCACCTTGCCCGCCACCACCATCGGTGCGCGCCTGCTCGACCTGACGGCCAGGCGGGGTGATGCCCCTGCGCTGGCCGCCGCGCTTCAGGCCAGCCGGCACGACACCCTGCTGCACACCGACCGGCTGCTGCAGGCCCTGCCCAGCCTGCAGGTGCCACAGCGGGCAGCGCTGAACCCACCGTTGTGGGAACTGGGCCACATCGGCTGGTTCCAGGAATTCTGGCTGGCCCGCAACCCGCAGCGCCTGCTGGGCCCGCGGGCCGACCCGCTGGCGCCACGCCTGGCACCCCTGCGCGCCGACGCCGACGCGTTCTACGACAGCAGTGCCGTCGCCCATGCCACCCGCTGGGGCCTGCCGCTGCCCGGCATCGACGCCACCCGGGCCGACCTGGCTGCCCAGCTGGACAGCACGCTGGCCCTGCTGGCGCAGGCCGATGGCAGCGACGACGGGCTGTATTTCTTCCGCCTGGCGCTGGTGCACGAGGACATGCACCACGAGGCCGGCCTGTACATGGCCCATGCCCTGGGCATTGCAGTGAACGATGCACGCTGGCAGGCACCGCAGCTGCCCGAACCACCCGCGCCACTGGCCTTCGCACCCGGACCCTGGACGCTGGGCAGCGCAGCCGACGACGGCTTCGCCTTCGACAACGAGCTGGCCGCCCACCCGGTGGCGCTGGATGCCACCGAGATCGATGCGCAAGTGCTGCGCTGGGCCGATTACCTGCCCTTCGTGGCCGCCGGCGGCTATGCCGATGCGCGCCTGTGGACCGGCGCCGGCAATGCCTGGCGCCAGGCCAGCGGCGCCACGGGCCCACAGGGCCTGCGCCTGCAGGATGGCGCCTGGCAACAGCACCGCCATGGCCACTGGCAGGCGCTGCAGCCGGCCGAGCCGGCCTGCCACCTCACCGCCTTCGAGGCCGAGGCCTGGTGCGCCTGGGCGGGCCGCCGCCTGCCCACCGAGGCCGAGTGGGAGCGCGCTGCGCTCAGCCAGCCCGCGGCCTTCCGCTGGGGCGATGTGTGGGAATGGACGGCCAGCGCCTTCGGGCCCTACCCGGGCTTCACGCCGCACCCCTACCGCGACTACTCAGCCCCGTGGTTCGACGGCCGGCCGGTCTTGCGCGGCGGCTCGTTCATGACCCAGCCCCGCATGAAGCACCCGCGCTACCGCAACTACTTTCCGGCCCACCGCGCCGATGTGCCGGCGGGCTTTCGCAGCTGTGCGCGCTAGAAACAGGCGCTGATCAGCCCGCCGCCAGCCACACGCCGAACCAGCCCTGCGCATCGGTCCAGTGCTGCACGCGGGTGAAGCCGGCATCGCGCAGCAGCGCGGCAAACGCCGCGGGCGCCCACTTGTACGAGTTCTCGGTGTGCATGCGCTCGCCAGCGGCAAAGTGCCGCTCGGCACCGGGCCAGCGCACCGTGGTGGCGGCGCGGGCTTCCAGGTGCATCTCGATGCGCGAATCGGCCGTGTTGAACAGCGCCACATGGCGCCAGTCACGCGGCTTGAAGTCACTGCCCAGCAGCCGGTTCAGGTGGTTCAGCAGGTTCAGGTTGAAGGCGGCGGTGACACCCAGTTCGTCGTCGTAGGCAGCTTCCAGCAGCGGCACCGGCTTGACCTGGTCGACACCGATCAGCAGCGCGCCACCCCCGGCCAGTGCACGCGCCTCGCGCAGCAGGCGCAGCGCCGCATCGGGGTCGAAGTTGCCGATGCTGGAGCCCGGGTAGAACACCAGCGCCGGGCCATCCACCAATCCATCAGGCAACTGCAGCCGGTGCGAGAAATCCAGCCCCACGCCCGCCAGGTCGACCGCCGGGTGGCGGCGCTGCAGGTCGGCCAGGGCGCTGCGCAGGTAATCCACCGAGATGTCGAGCGCCACATAGCGCCGTGGCGCCAGCGGCCCGAACAGGGCCGCGCCCTTGGCGCAGTTGCCGGCGCCCAGGTCGACCAGCACCGGCGCGGCACCCGTGGCGGCCAGCGCCGCCGCGGCGATGGCCGCACCATGCTGGGCGAAGATGGCGGACTCGGTGCGGGTGGGGTAGTACTCGGGCAGCGGTGATGACATCGAACAGCCGCGAGCCCAGCGCGTCATAGAAGAACTTGGGCGATGCCCAGGCGGCAGGCGCCAGCAGGCCGGCGGCGGCTTCGGCGGCCAGCGCGGCGGCATCGACCTGGTGCAGCTGGAAGAATCGGGGGGCTTGACTCATCCGTGAAGACTCTAGCAGGCGGATGCGGCTAGAGTCCGGCGCTGGCCACATCCCCCCCTGCCCACATCCCCCTGCCAAGGGCACCTCTGGAGCACCACCATGATCAGCCTGTCCCCCTCCCGCACCCTGAAGGCCCTGATGGGCTGCGCCCTGGTTGCCGCCAGCGCCTGGGCCCATGCCCAGCAGGTGCTGCGCGTGACCACCATCCCCGAAGAAGCCGCCACCGAGCAGGTGCGCAAGTTCGGCCCCATCGCCGCCTACCTGGAAAAGAAACTGGGCATGAAGGTGGAGTTCACCCCGGTCAGCGACTACCCGGCCGCGGTGGAGACCCTGGTGAACAAGAAGGTCGACGTGGCCTGGCTGGGTGGCTTCACCTTCGTGCAGGCCAACATCCGCTCGGGCGGCAAGATCATCCCCATTGCCCAGCGCGAGGAAGACACCCGCTTCCAGTCGGTGTTCATCGCCAAGACCGATTCGGGCATCAAGACGCTGGCCGACCTGAAGGGCAAGCAGGTCAGCTTCGGCTCGCAGAGCAGCACCTCGGGCCACCTGATGCCGCGGCACTTCCTGCTGCAGGCCGGGCTGAACCCGGAGAAGGACTTCCGCCGCGTGGCCTACAGCGGCGCGCACGACGCCACCATCGCCTCGGTGGTCAGCGGCAAGGTGGACGCAGCGGCGCTCGACATCACCGTGTGGAAGAAGTTCACCAGCGAGAACAAGGTCGACACCAAGGCGGTCGACGTGTTCGTCACCACCGCGCCGTTCTTCAACTACAACTGGTCGGTGCATGCCGACATGCCGGCCGACCTGCGCAACAGGCTGCAGAAGGCCCTGCTCGACATCGACCCGGCCTCGCCCGAAGGCGCCGAAATCCTGAAGCTCAACCGCGCCACCCGCTACATCCCCACCACGCCCGACAACTACAAGGGCATCGAGGCTGCCGGGCGCAGCGCCGGGCTGATCTGACCTGACCCGCGCGTGAAGCTGGATCTGGACGGGGTGGCCGCGCGCCACCCGGCCGCGCGCGCCGGTGCCGCTCCGGCGCTGCAGTCCCTGCGCCTGCAGGTGGCCGCGGGTGAGCAGGTGGCAGTGATCGGCCCCTCGGGCGCCGGCAAGACCACCCTGCTGCAGGTGATGGCCTGCGCCATGCCGCCCACCGCCGGCCGTCTGCAGCTGGATGGCACCGACCCCTGGGCGCTGCCGCGGCCCGCCCTGCAGCAGTTGCGCGGGCGGCTGCTGCTGGCGCCGCAGGTGCCGCCGCTGCCGCCGCGCCAGCGGGTGGTCACCGCCGTGCTGGCCGGCCGCCTGCCGGCGCTGGGCACCTGGGCCAGCCTGCGCTCGCTGTTCTATCCCACCGACATCCCGGCCGCGCATGCCGCGCTGGCGAAGTTCGACCTGGCCGACAAGCTGTTCGACCGGGTCGACCGGCTCAGTGGCGGCGAGCGCCAGCGCGTGGGCCTGGCCCGCGCCCTGGTGGCGCCGGCCACGCTGTGGCTGGTCGACGAGCCGCTGTCGGCGCTGGACCCCACCCGCTCGCGCCAGGCCATCACCAGCCTGGTGCAGGAGGCGGCAGCGCGGCGCGTCACCCTGGTGGCCACGCTGCACCAGGTGGACGTGGCACTGGCGCAGTTTCCGCGGGTGATCGGCCTGCGCGACGGCGCGCTGGCCTTCGACCTGCCGGCCGCGCAGGTGACTCCCGCCCATCTGGCCCGCCTGTACAGCCAGCATGAAGACGAACTGCAGGCCAGCGCCGCGCCTGTGGACGACACGCCGGCCGCGCCCGTGGCCCCGGCCGTGGTGTATTGCCGATGAGCGCCAGCCTGCCCGCCCCGCCGCAGCGCGACCCGGCCTGGCTGGGCCGGCTGTTCTGGATCAGCGCCGCCCTGGTGCTGCTGTGGCCGCTGGGCGTGGCCTCCGAGTTCAAGCCCTGGACGCTGCTGGCGCCTGACAACCTGAAGGTGACCGGCCAGTTCCTGGGCACGTTTCTGCCGCCGGCGCACTCGGCCGAGTTCCTGCTGATGGTGGGGCGCGAAGCCTGGCGCACGGTGGCCATCGCCACCACCGGCCTGGTGCTGGCCCTGGTGCTGGCGGTGCCGCTGGCGCTGCTGGCGGTGCGGGTGCTGTCGGTGTCGGCACTCAGCGGGCGCATGGCGCGCGGGCCGTTCTGGCTGCGCCAGGCGGTGCGCTGGGGGCTGGTGGTGCTGCGCAGCGTGCCGGAACTGGTGTGGGCGCTGGTCTTCGTGCGGGTGGTGGGCCTGGGCCCCACGGCCGGCGTGCTGGCCATTGCGCTCACCTACGGCGGCATGCTCGGCAAGGTGTACGCCGAGATCCTGGAAAGCGGGGATGCGCATGCCACCGAGACCCTGCTGCGCAACGGCGCCAGCCGCAGCCAGGCGCTGTTCTACGGCCTGCTGCCGCAAAACGCATCCGAGCTGACCAGCTACACCGTCTACCGCTGGGAATGCGCCATCCGCAGCTCGGTGGTGCTGGGCTTCGTCGGTGCCGGCGGGCTGGGCCAGCAGATGGACAACTCGATGAAGATGTTCAACGGCGGCGAGGTGTTCACCATGCTGGCCGTCTTCGTGGCGCTGGTGGCGCTGGCCGACCAGGTGAGTGCGCTGCTGCGGCGCATGCTGGGATGAGCAGCGGCCCCGCCCTGCCCCCGGTGGCCACGCCGTCGCAGGCGCTGTGGAATGCGCGCTGCCGTGCCTGCTGGCTGCTGCTGGCGATGCTGGCCCTGGTGGTGGCCAGCTTCTGGAGCCTGGACCTGCAGTGGGGCCAGTTCTTCTCGCTGGACGCGGCGCGCAGCATGGGCCGCTTCATCGCCGAGTTCTTTCCGCCCGACACCTCGCCCGAGTTCCTGCGCAAGGTGGCGCTGGGCACCTGGGAGACGCTGGCGATGTCGGCACTGGGCACGCTGCTGGCGGCGGTTGCCGGCCTGGCGCTGGCGCTGCCGGCCAGCCGCCTGCATGCCGCCGAGCGCGCCTGGGCGCGCGCACCCACCCGCGCCCTGCTGAACCTGCTGCGCGCCGTGCCCGAGCTGGTGTGGGCCGGCCTGCTGCTGATCGCCGCGGGCCTGGGGCCGCTGGCCGGCACGCTGGCCCTGGCGGCCCACACCACCGGCGTGCTGGGCCGGCTGTTTGCCGAGACGCTGGAGAACGCCCCGCCCGGCCCCGGCGCTGCGCTGCGCACCCAGGGCGTGGGCAAGGGGCGGGTGTTCCTGTACGCCACGCTGCCGCAGGTGCTGCCGCAGCTGCTGAGCTACACCCTCTACCGCTGGGAGAACAACATCCGCGCCGCCGCCGTGCTGGGCGTGGTGGGCGCCGGCGGCCTGGGCCAGCTGCTGGCCTTCCACATGGGCCTGTTCCACATGGCCAAGACCGCCACCGTGCTGGGCGCCATGCTGCTGCTGGTGGGCCTGGTGGACGGGCTGAGCTACGGCAGCCGGCGCTGGTTGATGCGCTGATCCGGCCGCCCCGGGCCGGTGCCGGGCCTCCCCAGCAGCCCAGGTGTTTACCCGATGTTCACGGCGGCGTTGTAACTTCCTTCCACCCCCGACCGATCATCCTGCATCGACACCATGCTGCCCACCCTGCCCTTGCTCTCCGTCACCCAGGCCTGGTGGGTGCTCGCCCTGGCCATCCTGCTGGAGGTGGGCGGCACCACCTGCATGCGCCTGTCCGACGGCTTCAGCCGGCTCACGCCGTCGGTGCTGATCTTCGTGTTCTATGCCGGCGCCTTCAGCCTGAACGTGATGGTGATCCGCGTGCTGGGGCTCAGCGTCACCTATGCGGTGTGGTCGGGCGTGGGCACGCTGGCCACCGCCGCCATCGGCTACGGGTGGTTCCAGGAACCGGCCACCGCGCTGAAGGTGGCCAGCGCTGGCCTGATCATCCTGGGCGTGGTGGGAATGCACATGGCGTCTCGCGCGTCCACCTGACGATGCACCCGGACAACCAGCTGTCGATCGCGCGCTACCGGCGCCATGCCGCGGGCTATGACGCGTCGGCCCGGCGCACCATGGCGCTGCGGCTGCGCACCATCGCCCTGCTGCAGCTGCAGCCCGGCGACGTGGTGCTGGACGTGGGCGCCGGCACCGGCCTGAGCTACGCCCCGCTGCTGCAAGCGGTGGGGGCCGGCGGGCGGGTGCTGGCCTTCGAGCAGAGCCCCGACATGTTCGCCCTGGCCGAGCGCCGTGCACGGCAGAACGGCTGGCCGCAGCTGTGGCACATCCAGAGCGCCGCAGAGGACGTCCAACTGCCCGAGGCGCCCGACGCCCTGCTGTTCAACTATGTGCATGACATCACCCGCAGCCCGCAGGCCGTGGCCAACCTGCTGCGCCAGGCCCGGCCCGGTGCCCGCGTGGCCATGGCCGGCATGAAGTTCTTTCCCTGGTGGACCGGGCCGCTGAACCTGCTGGCCTGGCTGAAGAACCGGCCCTACAACGCACGCGCTGCCGATCTGTGGCAGCCCTGGGATCGGGTGGCCGCGCGCTGCCAGGGCTTCCATGTCGACAGCACGCAGGGCGGCATGGGCTACATCGCCCACGGCCGCCTGGCCGGGCCGACGGACACACCCGCCTGACCACCGCATGAACGCACGCCTGGATCTCCCGCCCCGCCTTGCACTGGCCGACCGGTACACCGCTGTCCGCAGCCAGACGCTGGCGCTGGCCGCCCCGCTGAGCGAGGCCGAATGCCAGGTGCAGTCGATGCCCGATGCCAGCCCGGTGAAGTGGCATCTGGCCCACACCACCTGGTTCTTCGAGACCTTCGTGCTGGCCACCCATGTGCCGGGGCACCGGCCGTTCGATCCGGCGTTCAAGGTGCTGTTCAACAGCTACTACAACGGTGTGGGCGCCCAGCACCCACGCGCCCAGCGCGGCCTGGTGACACGGCCCGACCTGGCCACGGTGCGCGCCTGGCGCACCGCGGTGGACGACCAGATGGCCACGCTGCTGGCCATGCCGCTGCCGCCCGGCGTGGCCGATCTGGTGGAACTGGGCCTGCAGCACGAGCAGCAGCACCAGGAGCTGATCCTCACCGACGTGCTGCACCTGCTGTCGTGCAACCCGCTGGCGCCGGTGTACCTGCCCTTGCCGCCGGCTCTGGCGTCACACCCATCCGTGGCCCCGCTGCAGTGGACCGCCCAGCCCGGCGGCCTGGTCGACATCGGCGACGCGGGCAGCGGCTTTGCCTTCGACAACGAGCGGCCGCGCCATGCGCAGCACCTGCGCCCGTTTGCGCTGGCCAGCCGGCCGGTGAGCCAGGGCGAGTGGGCCGCCTTCATCGCCGACGGCGGCTATGCCGACCCGCGCTGGTGGATGTCGGCCGGCTGGGACTGGGTGCGCCAGCAGCAGGTCGGCGCGCCACTGCATTGGCGCCGCAGTGCCAGTGACAGCGCCGGCTGGCAAGTGTTCAGCCTGCGCGGCCTGCAGCCGCTGCAGCCCGACGCGCCGGTGTGCCACATCGGCTGGTTCGAGGCCGATGCCTTCGCCCGCTGGCATGCCGCCCAGCACCCGGGCAGCCCGCCGTCGCGCCTGCCCACCGAGGCCGAGTGGGAGCACACCGCCCAGGCGGTCTGGCCGCAGGCCCTGGCCGCCAGCAACCTGCTGGAGTCGGGCGCGCTGCGCCCGCTGCCGGCAGCCGACGAAGGCGGTGGCCTGCAGCAACTGGCCGGCGACGTGTGGGAATGGACCGCC
>Ga0209717_1001806_pt1 | contig 22051 bp, 18 predicted proteins | sample AD_UKC048_MetaG_FD_184418 | JGI IMG/M metagenome (GOLD analysis project Ga0209717, IMG submission 184418) | Active sludge microbial communities of municipal wastewater-treating anaerobic digesters from USA - AD_UKC048_MetaG (SPAdes) (version 2) | ecosystem: Engineered > Bioreactor > Anaerobic >... | reverse complement strand
AGTTGTTTCTTTTTTGTTTCTTTACGTAAGTTTTCAAGCTGTAAGCGATGAAAACTTACTTAAAGACACAATCCGCCTCTGGCGGATATTTCATTTATTTTTAATATTTTATTATTTTTTTTAATTTATCTTTTAGTTTTAGATTTTAGGTTTTAGACTTTTTTTATTCTTTACAGTACCAACTTCCCTCCAAGCCGTGCCATCGCTTTGATCTGATTCTCCGCCCACTTATCTTTCTTTGATAACTTCTTCCACCACTTCTTAGACATTGACAGATGTTATCACCATCTTTTTTTCTTGTCTATACCCTATAAGAAATTACTTCACAAAAAATGCCTATCCTATAATTATCTTTATTAATATTTTTAGCTTCATTTTCAGCCCAACTCCCCTCTTATCAACACTATGTGGAAAACTCTCGTTATTTAGAATTTAGGCTTTAGACTTTTTTCTTTATGCTTCAGGTTTTTCTCTTTAGATTTTCTTCAATTCCCCTATATTTTCTATTCTCATCATTTCCATCCCAAGACTCTCTATCTCCTTTTCTCTTCTCTCTGCCATCTTTACCTTTCTCACCTTTCCGAGCAGCGACACCTCGCCAATTAGTACGGGCGACCCTTTATGGTCGCTCTCTCCCCTTATTATTTTATCTTTATAACTCGAATATATCGCTCCAATTACCGCCAAATCTACTCCAGGATCAGAAATCTTTATTCCTCCCGACACCGTCACAAACACATCTTCTTTATAAAGTGGTATCGAAAGCACTTTTTGCGCCACTGCTACCAGCAGCTGTCCCCGGTTATAATCAATCCCTGAAAATATCCTTTTTGGTATCTGAGAAAAAGATTCTGTGACCAGGGCTTGTATTTCGACGAGCAGTGGCCGGCTCCCCTCCATCACCACACTTATAGTTGACCCGATTTGAGGCACTTTACTATCAATTAGACTCACCTCTTCTGAAGATATTTCTCGAAGACCTTTTTCCTCCATTTTAAACACTCCCACTTCATCCGTCGGCCCAAAGCGATTTTTATTTACTCGGAGAATTCTCAGCTCTCCATCTTTCTCTCCTTCAAAATACAACACCGTATCAACCATATGCTCCAGCATTTTTGGTCCAGCAATATCTCCCTCTTTAGTCACGTGTCCCACAATAAAAATCGCTACCCCACTTTTCTTCGCCATTTCTACTAGCCGAAAAGTTGATTCTCTTATTTGGGTCAGGGATCCGGGTGTTCCGGAACTTTCAGCGCAGGACATCATCTGGATACTATCAACCACCACTATTTTGAACACATTATTTGTTCTTTCAATTATCTCTTCAATTTCCTCAACTATATTTGTTTCTAAAATATCAAATTTACTCTTATTCAAACCTAAACGCTCCACCCTTAGGGCTATTTGTTCTGCCGTTTCCTCTGCTGCTACATAAAGTCCCCCTATTTTTCCAATTAATTGGGTAAGAAGGGTACTCTTTCCGATTCCTGGTTCACCCGCAAAAAGGATCACCTGTCCCCGCACAATTCCTTTACCCAATACTCTATCAAATTCCTTAATTTCCGTTGAAAATATCGTATGGATGGGCCCTGCCTGCCCGCCTCTGGCGGGTGTCCGCCCTTCTAATATATTTAAATTTTTTATTTCCGTCTCTTGTCCTCTTCTTTTTTTAGAATTTAGATTTTTAGATTTTAGACTTTTTATTTCTTTTAAGCTATTCCATTCATGACAAGCGCTACACTGCCCGCTCCATTTCGAAAATTCATTCCCGCAATTCGCACAAACAAAAATGCTTTCAGAAATTCTCTTCATTCCCAATTTTAACAGTTTTTTATCCCTCGATTCAGCAGTAGCTGATCCGCGAGAATGGACAAGGGGAAATTAAAGGGGGTTTTGACTTTAGATTTTAGGCTTTAAGTGGTTAGACTTTTCCCTTTTTCATCCATCCTATCGCCTCTCATGAGACCATCATCTTTTTTACCTATCTAATGGTTTTATTTCAACCGCTGTTGGAATTTGTTGTCGATAAATCTCTTTTTGCATCCTAGGACATCGATTTATCCTTCCCCGCTTTATCTCCCTAAATTCATCCAAATTAATAAATCCCCCTCCTCCTCGCACCACCGCTGTCCCCACTGCCAGTAATAAAAAAAGCGGAATTATCACCGCTAAAATCAACGGCAAAATTATCAAAAACTTAACCCACTTACTCCACCTCATCCACACAAACATCATCACCACTCCCACCGGATAAGCAGTTACCAGTAAAAACACCGTAATCAAAGTTTTAACATCATATCTCAAATAAGTGCTTTCTTCTTTGACTTCCATCTCTTTTTTGGGAACTATTTTTTTCTTTTCCATATCTTATTGTACCACAAAAACCCTTCCCTTCCTTTCCTCTCGGCTAAAGGCCGATTCGCCCCTGGCGGAAAGGGGGATCCCGCCACAGCGGGAGGAGGTTTAGATTTTAGACTTTAGATTTTTTTATTTATATATCACCTTACTTTTATCGGTATTGACAAGTCCAAGGGATATTTTTCTCTTAGCTACATCAATTGACTCGATATAAACCTGAACCTTTTCTCCTTCCTTGAGAACCACCCCTGCCAATTTAGAAATATGAATAAGACCTTCAATTCCGGCCTCGAGCCTGACAAGAGCCCCAAAATTGGCAATTTTCACAATTTCCCCATCAAACTCTTTATCCTTAGGATATTTCTCCTCAATTTTTGTCCAAGGATCTTCCTGAAGTCTTTTCAAAGAAAATTGCAGTCTACCCTCAGATTTGTTAACCAGTTTAACTTTTATTTTATCTTTAGGCTTAAACATGCCCGTGACATCGTTAACTTTTTCCCAGGAAATTTCGGAAATATGAACTAGACCCTCTAGTTTCATCGCCTTTCCTTCATGACTATCATCAACTTTGACAAAAATCCCAAAAGGTTCGACCCTGACTACTTCCGCTTCAAAAACATCGTCGAGTTTCAAATTCTCAATCGCCACCGACTCTTCACCGACCTTATTTGGTTCGGACACCAGTCTCTCAGAAAATACCAGTCTATTTTTGGACTGATCCACTTCCAAAACCTTGGCTTTAATTTTTTTACCAAGCAGTTTCTCAGGATCAACGTCATATTTACTCCCAATTTGGGATCCGGGGATAAAACCAAAAAAACCAAAGGGGGCAATCACCACAATTCCCCCTCGATTTAGTTCTTTACCAAAAACTGTCACTTCGCCTCCGCTTTTTTCTTTTTCGGTAAAATAGTTCCAGCCATAGCCTGAGGCCGCGCCTCTAATCGAGACTAAAATCTGACCCTTATCGTTTTCCGGTTGCTTTACCTGGACCTCGATTTCATCACCGACTTTCAGATCAGCTACATAATCTTTGACTGATTCAAATTCTTTACCCATTACCACCGCATCAGTTTTTCCACCAATATCAATAAAAATAGATTTATTCTTAATCGCGGTAATTTTTCCTTTAACTTCTTGCCCCTTTTTCAGACCAGCAACTGCTACCCCTTCCAGATTTAATAGTTCCTCCATCGTCATTGGACCTGTCACTTTCTTTTTAGAAACTTTCTTTTCTTTTTTCATTTTTTGTTAAAAAAATCCCGTCTTATAGGGATTTGTTACGGGATTTTGTATACCCTAAATAAACAAATAATTTAAGACTTGGATATTATAACATGACAGTATAACGCAACGAAGTAAGTTCTATCTCGTCAAAATAAATCATAGAGTTTCTTATAGCAAAAAATTTTTATTAACTTCCCTACAATCCCGAGTTTCTCAGTTTTTCCCAATTCCTTTGCTCCTTCTCGCTATAACCATCTGAATTTAAAATTATATTTATCGCCATATTCAAAGATCTCAAAATAGAATCTTCTCCTACATGTTCTCTCTTCGCAATTTCATGTGGTAACAAATTATTATTTACAAATAAATTCAATCTTCTTCTTTGTGTTGTTGTCAATCCTAATTTTTTATATTCTTTTCGTGGAATAAAATTCACCGCCTCTCTCTTTTCCCTAATTATTATTTCATCAATACTTTCACTACTCTCCTGTCCCATGTGTATATTATATAACAAAAAATCCCCAACATTGGGGATTTTACTATCTATTTAGTTTTCAATCTAACCACCATTCCGCACATGACACATTTTGCTGAAGCTTCCGTACCGGCTCTGTTAGCCCAATAAATATTTACATTACCTTTATGTTTCGACCCATCTGTCCTTCACACCTTGCCTAATCCTTCACTTCTAAAAAAGCTATTGTTCCACAATTTGGCATTACACATTTCATCACCGCTTTTCTTCCTCTTATCCCAATCAAATGCTCCACTATCATATTTCCTTTATGTTGCGATCCTTTATGTTCATGAGGATACAATCCTCTAATTACTGCTCTCTCTGTTAATTTTCCTCCTTCTACTTCCACTACCCTTATCACTAAATCCGGTGCTGGTTTTATACCCGCTTCCTCCATTTTCCTTTCTAACTCTGATCTCGATCTTTTTAGGAATTCTTCATCAGTTTCCATATTTTCATATTTTACCACAGAAAATCCCCAAAATGGGGACAAATAATTTCTCTTACCTTTTTCAATTTGCAATCTATTGAATTTTTTACGTCAGGTTGGTGTCGATTTATCGACATAATAACCTGATTTACTTTCTCAGTCCCGGCCGCGACCTATCTTCAAGATCCCTTGCGGGAAGACTATTGTCAGCGCTGAGGCGTTTCACTTCTCTGTTCGGAATGGGAAAAGGTGGAGCCACCTCGCTCCAGCGACCGAGACTCAAAAAGTAAGTTTTATTTATTTTAAATCTTTTAATAGTTTTTTTAGAATTTAGTCTTTTCCGCCAAAGGCGGATCAGCCTCTGGCTGAAGACTTTTTCTATTTTTCTATTTTCTTGGCCTCTAAATTGAGTTGCCTATTCAGCTTCTAATCCCGAAGTACATCGAGACTAAAAGCTGTTGATATTAAAGAATTTCTTCGATCTTTCCACTGCTTAGCTTAAATCCTTACGGATCTTCCACCCGCAGAGTATTAACCGGTAGTCTCCCGGCGATCTCTCATCCCTTACGGGACTACGTTTCCTTATCTCGGGGTCAGTTTCCTGCTTGAGATGCTTTCAGCAGTTATCTAATAGGAACGTAGCTACCCAGCAATGCGCCTGACGGCACAACTGGCACACCAGCGGTTCCCTCGTCTAGGTCCTCTCGTACTGTAGACGAATTCCCTCAAGAAACGAACGATTACATCGGATAGAGACCGAGCTGTCTCGCGACGCTCTGAACCCATCTAACGCAGCGCTTTAATGGGCGAACAGACCAACCCTTGGCCCCTTCTTCAGGGCCAGGATGCGCCAAGACGACATCGAGGTGCCGAACCGCATCGTCAATATGAACTATCGGATGCGACCAGCCTGTTATCCCCAGAGTAGCTTTTATCCAGTAAGCCCGTGCCTATACCAAATAGGTCACGAGGATCACTAAAACCGTCTTTCGACCCTGCTCCGATCGTCTAACATCGGAGTAGCTCTAGTAAACTAGTGCTATTCGACTTGTAAGTCTCACAGTCAAGCCAACTTTTGCTTTTGTACTTAAGATCCGATTTCCTACCGGATCAAGTTGACCTTTGTATACCCGCGTTACTTTTTTGCAGGTGCCTGCCCCAGGCAAACTAGCAACCATACACTGTTCCCTTCCGCGATTCAGCGGAATAGGTTAGATTCAAAAATAAACAAGGGAGGTGTTCCATTGGCGCCTTGCGGCTCCCTCCTACGCTCGACAATATTTAGATTCTTATCAATGTAAAGATCCAGTAAAGCTTCATGGGGTCTTCTTGTCCTGATGTAATTAAACGGCATCTTCACCGCTCTTTCAATTTCACTGAATAGATGATTAAGACAGTTGCACAGTCGTTGAACCTTTCATACGTGTCGTAACTTACACGACAAAGGACTTCGCTACCTTAGAACAGTTAGAGTTACTGCTGACGTTCACCAGGGCTTATAAAACAGGCCAGTCCTTGCGGAAAAACCCATCTTCTTAACCTTCTGGCACCGGTCAGGTTTCAGCCCCTATACTTCCCCTTACGGGTTTGCAGAGACCTGTGTTTGTGGTAAACAGTCGCCATGCATTCTTTTGTTGTATCCCGGTTGTTACACCGGGAAGGGCATCTTGTAAAACTTACGCCCAGTTAATTTGCCAAGTTCCTTAATCATCTGTCTTTCAATCTCCTAAGTCTTCTCGACTCATCCACCAGTGTCGGTTTTGGTACGAATTCAGTAAATTCTCATTGCGACGCTTTTCTTGGATAAATAGATTCAATTCAATTGTCCACCTTACGGCGGACTCTTATTCGCGTTTCGCTTTATAACGAAAAGGCGGATTTACCAACCCCTTCTAACTACACGCTTAAAAGCAGCATTTCACTTCTGCTCTAAACCTTCCATTCATCGTCACGCCCCAACTGATAACGAATTTACCAAAGTACCGGAATATTAACCGGTTATCCATCCACTACGCCAGCACTACACTGGCCTCATGTTAGGATCGACTAACCCGCAGACGAACAACGTAGCTGCGGAAACCTTGGATATTTCGGAGTCCAGGATTCTCACCTGAAGTTCGTTACTCATGCCCGGATTCTCACTTCTTGGCGCTCCAGCAAACCTTTCGGTCAACCTTCGCCGCACCAAGAACGCTCTCCTACCATTCGTGCCGATAAATCGGCACAAATCTCCAGTTTCGGTACTATGTTTTAGCCTCCTTACATTTTCGGTGCAGGTTGCCGACCCCGATAAATCGGAGTCGAACAGTGAGCTATTACGCTTTCTTTAAAGGATGGCTGCTTCTGAGCCAACCTCCTGTCTGTCTTAGGCAACCCACTGCCTTTCCCACTTAACATAGATTTAGAGACCTTAACTGAGAGTCTGGGGTCTTCCCCTTTTGCCCAATCCAGCTTAGCCCGGATGGACTGACTGCCTAGCTTAACCTGACGGTATTCGGAGTTTGGTTAAATGCCTGTGCTTGCGCACAAAACACTCATCCAGTAGCTCTACCCCCATCAAGAAACACTAGACGCTATACCTATATATATTTCGGAGAGAGCCAGCTATTCCCACTTTCGATTGGCATATTACCTCTAACCTCAGATCATCGGACAGATTTGCAGCTCTGATCCGTACGGGCCTCCCGCCGACTTCCATCGACGTTCACCCTGTCCAAGGTTAGCTCAAGTGGCTTCGGGTCGTCTCCAGTCATCTATTCGCGCTATTCGCACTCGCTTTCGCTACGCCTTCCTTCGATTCATCGGAGTTAGACTTGATAACTAGAAACACTCCCGGGCTCATTCTTCAATAGGCACGACATCATCCGTCCGTAGCCTTACGGCGCAGGAGGACTCTGTCTGTTTGTTAGCAAATGGTTTCAGATCTATTTCACTCCCTTATATAGGGTGTTTTTCACCTTTCCCTCACGGTACTAGTTCACTATCGGTCTGCTAAAGTATTTAGCCTTGGAGCTTGGTCGCCCCAGATTCCCGCGACATTTCACGTGGATCGCGGTACTTAGGTATTCAGTCAGTTTTTACTCAAATTTCAAATACGGGGCTTTCACCCTCTTTGGCAGTTCATTCCTTAACTTTCTTCTGTTTTTTCAAAACTTTACACTAAACCCTGCAACCCCCCAGCTTGCGCTGGAGTTTAGGCTGTTCCGTGTTCGCTCACCGCTACTAACGGAATCTCTTTCGATTTCTTTTCCTCCGGGTACTAGGATGTTTCGCTTCCCCGGGTCTCCCGGCTAATTTCTTGCGAAACTAGCCTCCGACTACTTTCATAGTCAGGGATTTCTCCATTCGGAATTCGTCGGATCATCATTTGTTGACAACTCCCCGACGCGTATCGCCGTCTTCTACGTCCTTCTTCGGCTTTAGCCACCTAGGCATCCACCACTTGCTTTAATAAAATTCTTTAATATCTTAAGCAACTCAGTTTAGTTGCCAAGATAAATTTAAAATATCAATTCAATAGATTGTTAAAGTACTATTCTTAGTCAAGAGAAACAATCAATTCAGATTCTTTCTCTAATTCTAAGAACCTCTCAATAGTTAGTGGATTTATCCACCGTACTCGTGCTTCCATAGCTTTATGCGTAGGAGCAGCCTTTGGCGTAGGTGGACCTGGGGAGGCTCGAACTCCCGATCTCTTCATTGCAAATGAAGTGCTCTAACCAACTAAGCCACAGGCCCCTTTGGTTCGCCGTAGCATTTTGCAAAGGCGGCGAGGCCATATTTTTAAAAAGTGCCTTAACTGCCAAAAAAAATCCCGCCGACGCGGGACTCAATTCGGACACTTACCGCCTAATTATCGATAAGTTTTTTATTTATTGTTTCCATTCCGAAGTTGAGCTTTAGCATCAAGTGCTCCAATTGTACCTAAATACTATTTGGATTTCAATGGGGAAAATCTCCATGCCACTTGTCGAATATGACCAGCTTTAGTTAATTTACCACGTTCATATAGAACAATAGCTAAAGTCTCTCCAGTTTTTTTGTCTTTTTCCGTTCCTATCCTCTCTACCTTATCAACTTCGATATCAATATCCTTACCTTGCTCCTGACTTCTCCAACGAATATACCCCGTTTCATCCTGTGGTTTTATATATTGCATCATTGTTGTGGATTCCATTAGTACTTTGTCTGGTTTTCCATAAATCTTAACTATTTTCTCTACTTTACCCCTTACTTTTCCCTCACCCATCAAATTTCTCCACATATGGACCGTATACTCTCTAGAAAAAGTTCTACGTTCAACCCCTAAATTAACAACTGACTCTCTGCCAGGATTATTGTCTATACTCATATAATCCATTTTACCACCCCTTTTTTCTTTAGACTTTAGACTTTTCCGCCAGAGGCGGATCAGCCTCTGGCTGAAGACTTTTTTATTTTTTTTCCTCTTCAATTTCCTGTTATACTTAAAGCCATGACCGAAATTTTAAATTCAATTCTCGCCATGGTCAAAACCCACGGCCCTCTTTCCATGTTTATTGGCGGTATCGTCGAGCAAATAATTGTTCCCATCCCATCACCAATTATTACCATGTCTGGTGGTGTTTTTTTAGTTTCAAAGCAGGACAAATTTTTTAATATCCTTTGGCAAATTATTACTCGCGTTTCTATTCCTTATTCTATTGGTGCCGTTATTGGTACTGCCCTAGTTTTCTTCATTGCCTATTATGGTGGTCGGCCCTTCCTTGATAAATTTGGGAAATACATTGGCATTAGCTGGAAATTGATTGAAAAAGTTCGTGCCGATTTTCAAAAAACTATCGCCGATGAGTTATTTATTTTAATTGCCGTTATCATTCCTGTGGTTCCAGTCTCCCTAATTTCCGCTTTTTCCGGTGGTTTTAGATTTAAACCGGCCAAATTTTTTCCCATTATGTTTCTCTCTCTCATCATTCGGGCCATAATTCTTGGCTTTATCGGCTACAACCTTGGCGAAGCCTTTACCGGTCTTGCTAACGGGATGGGTAATCTTGAAAGTATTCTCACTGTCGTCGGCGCTTTTCTCATTCTTGGTTTTCTCTATTTAAAGCGGGAAAAATGGCTTAAAAAAAATAGTTAATTTGTTTTTTGTTTGGTAAAATTATTTTATAAGATAGAAGCGACGCCGAGAATAAAGCCGATATCTTAGTTAAAAATGAAAATAAAATTATGTCTATGGCTTTTAAGCTTCCTTTTGATTTCTGAAAGCCGTGCAGAAGCAGTAGAAATTTTTCAAGATAGTTTTGAAGGTTCAATTTCCAAAGAGTGGGTTGTCAGGCCAGGGAGTGAAACTAGCAGTTTTGAAGTCAATCACGAGCAAGCAATGAAAGGTGAAAAAGCCTTGAAAGTAAATTTTTCCAGCGGGGAGTTTGCCCTTCTTGAAAAGAAATTCGCGACAGTCCAAAAAAATGTTTTAGTAAGGGCTTTTTTGTATGATGAATATGACCTAAACAAGGAGTTTGGGGCAATGCTGACGGTCAGGGAAAATGAGAACCAGGGAGGTACGGGCTTGGGAGTGCTATCGAGTCATTCGAGAGATTATTATGTAATGAGAGTGGACGGAGCAGCAACAATGAAAGGAACCAAGATAAAAAGAAGTCGTGGCTGGCATATGTTGGAACTGATAATCACTGACAAGGGGACATATGGAAAAATTGATGGGACTTTAATAAATATTGATCCTGAACAAAATAGGACAGAAACAACCCCTAAATCTGAATTTTGGCTAAATCCCAACTTGACTGGACTTGGGATAGTACAGCTGGGACAGTCATGGAAAGTGTGGGGAAGGAGTTACTGGGATGAAGTGGTGGTGGTGACAGAAGATAGTGGTAGTTGGGAAGAAATGTTTTGGAGGCGTTTTGATAGTTACAATGATATTTATAGAAATACAGATATGTCTCAGGTAATTGGACCTATAACCGCAGAAATATCTTCAAGATATACTCGACACCGGGGAGATATGGCGGTTTATTTTTATCTTTATGGAATTAAGCATAATGATCAATCAGCTAAAAATAAGGGAATAAATTTGCTCAATGAACTAATCAGAGATTTTAATGATATTCACGGGTGGGTAAGAGGAGGATCATTGCTACCGATGGTGAGAGCAACATATCTAATGAAGGATGATTTGGATAGAGATATTTTGGAAAGATTTAAAATAAAAATGAAAGATCAGGCCAATATTATTTTGAACACAAAAAGTCCCTTGAGTGGTTATAAAAACGATACTAAAGCGGAGGAAAATGCTTGGGATGCAGCCTTTTTGGCAAGTATGGCTAACTATTTTCCGGAAATACCAGAAGGAAGAGAGTGGGAAGAAAGAGCTAGATGTATGGCTTTTCACTCAATCACAACGAATGAAAATTATTGTGGTAAAACGACGCAAACAGTCTATAAGGATTATACATTGGAAAATCACAATATAATTAGTCCGATGTATGCCAATGGGACAATATTGATGTTAGCAGTGGCAGCTCAGTCTTATGAATTAACGGGAAAGGAGATACCTTCTGAATATTTTCATAATGTGAAAAATCTTTATGATTATTTTATTAAGCCTCATATTGATTTTAATAATTATTATTGGAAAGACGTGCTGAGTGATTGGGCTGGGGTATGGAATACTTTTGAGGTTTATGGACTGTCGGTACTCGATTTTGTAGAAAAGGCGGGGGGCAGTACTGGAGTTAACAGAACTGATTATATGAAAAAAATGAGTTTGTTTGCCTATAAAATTCCAGGGAATTATACAAGAGGGAAAAGAATGGAAGATGTAATTATTAATAATCCTAGTCTTCAAGTTTATAAAGATTTTTCTCTCAATACAATAATTGCCGGAGAATATTATTCTACAGTGGCACTAAACTTGGGGCTACTTAATACGGTGATAGAACCAACTGTAACGACAGTGCCCACTAAAATCCTATCTCCCACTCTTCCTCCTTCTCTTTGTTCTCAATGTTCTGACAAACCTGAGGCTAAATTAAAAGGTGATGCTGATTGTTCCGGGGGTACTAGCCTCAATGATTCCTCTATTTGGAGAAGTGAGTTTATCGGTGGAGGTCTAGGGAAAATAACCAAAAATAATTGGGCTGCTGATTTCGACTGCAACGGCAAGGTGACTCTCAACGATGCTTCTATCTGGAGAGAGAACTTTGTTAAGAGTCTAATAAAATAGTCAGCTTATTTTTACTTTATTTCTTTTTAATTTTATCCACGAATATTTTTACCGTTCTCCGAGCATTATTAAAACTTCCAAAAATTATCAGAAAAAAAGCCGCCATCATCCCTAAAAACTTGATTGGATTAAATTTTTTTTCTTCCATATTTAATTTTAACACTACAAAAAAGGTTGTTTTGTGGTCAATTTTAGAAAAAGTTAAAACTCATTTTCAGGAAAACATTATTTACTATCTTTTATTTTTGGTGTAGTACTTATAGTAGAAGAATAAAAATATCACTTATATTTTAATTCTACTATCATAGTCTTAATTATGTCAGGTATTACCAAAAATTTAAGAAAACTGCGAGGGTCAAAAGGTTTGACCCGAGAAAAATTGGCGAGATTGGTCGATGTCGCCAATAATCCGATTATCAAAATTGAAGCTGGTAAAAACCAGAATCCAACTATATTGATATAACATAAATTTTAATTAGAAAAAATTATGAAAAAAATAATTAAAGGGCTGGTAGTTTTGATCGGCGTCATAATCTTGGGGGTGATTTTGATGGCAGTATTTAAATTATGTCCCCCAGTTGGACCGTGGCCAACGCCGCCATGGTGTACTATCTCAGAGGTTAGTTCTAAATTTACCCCTGAACCACTATCATATTTACCAGCCGTAGATAATAGCCAGCTGAATAATAGTTTTATGTTTGGTGTGGGCATGATGGATTTGTGGGGTAGATTGTGTACTACTCCTTTCACCTGTGACGATCCTAAGGAAGATATTGTCAAAAGTTTTAGTAGATTAAAGCAAATAGGTACCAACTTGGTCATGGTAACCGATTTTTATCAAATTGATAGAGATAAAAATATTGTAAACGTGACCGGAGGTGGAGCTAGGACGATATCAACGGAGGATATGAAGCTATTGGTTGATCAGGCGCACGCTAACAATATGAAGTTTATGTTGATGACCAATTTATTTGAAAAGGATAAGTCCAGAAAGGTTTTAAATTTTGCTAATCCAACTAAGCAGGACTTAGACCACTTGTTTGCTGAATGGAAAACAAAGATACTGACACAAGCCCAGAAGGGGCAGTATGATTATTTAGTGATTAATCCCCGTGATATAGCATATTTCTTTGAAAAACAAGCGGATAATGACTATATGAATAATAAATTTGTCTCCTTGATTCCCGAGTTAAGGCAAAACTATTCGGGACAAATTTGTTTGTGGGGACCACCGGGTATCATTAATGGTTTTGCCAACCAATATGATTGTTTAGTAGTAGATGACGCTATAAATAATATTTTGCAAGGGGCGGATAATAATCTTGGTGATATTACTAATAAGTGGCAAGGATACTTGAATGGTATAACTTATAATAAACCAACTTTTGTTTTGATATTAATGCCTAGTTATGACGGCGCTCTCACTGACGGTTGGATAGAACCAGTGGGCATTCACTATGGCGGCGATAAATACCGCCCGGATTACAAAGTGCAAGCTTTGGTCTATGAAGGATTTTTCCGGGCCGCGGCCAATCATCCGCAAATAGACGGCGTAATTTCTTATGGTTATTGGTGGAACGATCGAATGTATCCCAATACTTTGGATATATTCAGAAATGATCTATCGCATTCCATTAGAGACAAAGATGCGGAGTCTGTATTCTATAATTGGGCACAGTCTGCTAGATAATAGTAATTTTGTTATTATTCATTAATTATTTAAGATAATATTCTGTCATTTGATCCATCAATTTTAGTATCGCTGGCGCCAATTATCATTTAGAAATTGCTCTAAAAGAGTATTGCCCTATAGAAAGCCGCTCACCATGATCAAACAGCCTGGTTCGTTTGTGTATTATTCTTTACAATCCTCAGAGCAATTACATCGATCTTCATACTTCACATCACAGACACCATTACCACAAGGACTACATAGGTTATGAGGTATGCCAATTACAAGAGTACATCCTTCTTGGGTATTTGTTATTTGTTTGTCAGCAATATTTTTTAACCCCAAACAACAATTTACTACTTCAATATTTGGATCCCTTATTCCTTTAGTCATATCAAAATTACTTACAGATCTCTCTCCAGCTTTCGCACAGTTTGGTTTAATTGAACCAATAAATAATTCGAATTTATTAATAAAAGAATCAATTTTATTTTCCTGACATCGATCTATATAAGCACGCGATTTATATTCAATTCCCAAATAAAAACCAATAAAAGGTAATAAAACAAATATCCGATATTCTTGTGGGCAATGATAGACTCGAACTATCGACCCCTCCGGTGTCCACCGGAGTGCTCTAGTTAAACTTTTTTGTCAATCTTCCTTCAAAAATTACTTTTTCAATAAAATCTGCATCTTTTTGTCTTTTTAGCCAATATTCAACCTTTTTTGCCTTAGATAATGTTTCAAATTCTTGACTAAAAACCACTTTCCATGGCTTAGTTTCTGATGTATATCTACTTTTTCCAGAATTATGTTCTTCTAGTCTTCTATTCAAATTACTTGTACTGCCAACATAAAAACGACCATTCTTTTGTGACTTCAAAATATATACACACGATTTCACTGTGGGCAATGATAGACTCGAACTATCGACCCCCGTCTTATCAGGACGGTGCTCTAACCAACTGAGCTAATTGCCCGAAGATTGTTAATAATTAGTTCAATCAATTATCGACCCCTCCGGTGGACACCGGAGTGCTCTAACCAACTGAGCTAATTGCCCGAAGATTGTTAATAATTAGTTCAATCAATTATCGACCCCTCCGGTGGACACCGGAGTGCTCTAACCAACTGAGCTAATTGCCCAAATTTTTAAAGTATCTCAGGACAGTGCTCTAATTTACCATGCCGTCGCTTTAGCGAAGGCTGGCCAACATGAGCTTCAGCCAAAGGCTGATCCACCTCTGGTGGAAATTGCCCTTATTTTCCAGTTAGTATATCACAAGAATTTTAGCTTAAAATCAGACAATTGAAAACTTTCTTCTGTGATTTTCTCTCCATCCCACACCTCTATTACCGGTGCCTTATCGGCCGAAATCGTTGTTTCTCCTTTTTTCACTCCTTTTATTTTTAACATAGCCAAAACTACCTCCTCATTAACCAGTGTCTCCTTCTCTCCCTCATATCTCCCTTTTATTAATATTTTTCCCAAATTTTCGTCAATTGTGGCCTCTAACCCACTATTAAAAATCTCTTTGTTGACCTCCGCACTTATGATTTTTACTTCATCCGGTTTATAATTTAAATTGAGCGAGAAACTGACTATCTTTCCTTTTTCATGCTTTGCCTTAATTTTTATTTCCCTTTCAGTCTCTACTAAAATATCACCCGGCACTTCAAATAATATCTGTTTCTCAGTTGAAGTTAAAATTCCTCCATTTTTAGGCACAAACCTATTATTTACCCAGTAATATACCGCCATCGTTAAGAGTAATAGTCCAAGAGCCAGTAGTACTTGTTTCATGGTTCTATTGTACCAAGAATAAAGCTATTTTACTCAGTTGCGTAGCTATCAACTACCACACACTTGCCATTTTGACTAAGACATTTCTTACCCTGAGGTATTACCTCTGGACAAGCAAAACCTTCTTTTTCATTTTTTTCGATACATGCTTCTCCACACCAGCTACATTCTACTTCTTTTGGAGCTAGCGTATTTCTTGCCTCGACTCCAGCGACAGTATAAATCGCACTATTAATATTATCTACTTTTAATTCTTGATCAGTTCCAGCTTCATTATAGCCTGTTATCATATTTTCATAATTGGTATCAAGGCTGACCTTAGCCTGTCCATTTGCCATCGCCACAAAGTTCAATTTCACCAGGCTTACTACTCCTTTAGGTAAACTGCTCGTCTCTTTCTCTGTATTCACTCCTACAAACTCATAGATTCCCGCTTCTTGATTAATCTTTGAAACAATCACCTCACCTTCTGATACTACTTCAACACTCTCTAGCTTCAGCTTTGATTGCTCGTATTTTACTTTTAAATCAGCTCCCGTCAGTAATCTATCCTTAGTATCAATCATCAAAGTAGTCGTTAGTTTTTCCCCGATTTTAAGGGTTTTTTCACTAGGTAAAAATAATGCCTCAACATTGGCAAAAGAAGCCCCACTCCTTGTCTCTTGATTATTTTTTACCAAAAAACCTGCTCCCACCAAAGCTGCGATTAAAATTAATATCAGTAAGATACTTTTTACTTTCATATTTTTAATTTTCACCTGTAACCATTAATCCTTTAGTTTCCAAAAAGGTCTCTTTCCAAATCTTATAGTCTGTTGTATCAACCCTCTTATCGCAGTTGAAATCAGCCTTAGCAGCTAATCCTTTGGCATATTCAAATCGCCATAAAGCATAATCGGTTAGATTTATTTTTCCATCTCTATTTGCATCACCCTTATTAGGTTTACATCCAACTATTGTTACCACACCTGTCACCTCAGAGACAACCATTGGTTTACAATATTTCTGGGGCATAACCTGAATACAGTTCTCTCCTGGAGGACAAGTTGGCATTGGTGGCTGATAACAAGTTTCCATTCTGGAACAATCAGCATCGCTTTCACAATACTTTTTCGTCTCTAATGTTGGAACTATTGTCGGTGCCCTCGTTGGGGTTAATCGACTTGTTGGCATCATAGTTATTCTAGCTGCGGTCGGAGTAGGAGTAGAACATACGCTATGAGTAGAACAGAATTTTTCAGCCATGTTAACAAGATCATTTTTGTTATAACAAGTCTCTAATGTGGTATCACCTACCACTCCAGAAGTATTGTCAGCGCAAGAAAATTTTAAATAATAATTGTAAAGATCAAAATTAGAACTACCACATGTAGGTCCGTAAGTACCGCCATAATAACCGCCTCGACAGTAAGTGGTTGGTAATGGGGTTGCCATTGTTCTCGCTCGACAATATTTTTGTGGCATTACATCTAAGCAGTTTTGTCCCTTCGGACAGGTCGGCATTGGTGGCTGATAACAATATTCAGAGCTTAAACAATCGTTATCTGTATTACATATTTTCGTGTCTATTGGTGTTTTTGTCGGTTTATTTGTCGGTACTGGAGTTTTTGTTATTGGAGCAATTATCGGTTGACATTTACCTTGTATCCCACTGGTCAAAAGAGCATAATCTTTAGTATCAACCTTACCATCTTTATTAAAATCAGTTGTTTTAACTCCTGGTCTAAGTCTTTCTCTAACCCATGCCAATCTGTCCATTGTGTCTAATTTCCCATCACAATTTGCATCTCCACAGATCTTTAATCGACAATCATCAATTATTGTTGGTTTAACTATTGGAGTAATTTTTACACAGATTCCTCCAGCCCCCACTCTTTCACCACTAATCTCTTCACTCCTATCTTCATTGATTCTATTTCTCGATTCATCACATTTTAGTCCGGGTTCGCATTGTATCACTCCATTAGGCCCGGCTCCACAAAATTCACCCTCTTTGGCATATTTAGGGGTTGGTGGAGTTTTCGTCGGAACTCTCGTTACCTCTTGATAGATTTTGGCACAAAAGGCATTCTCCGCGTTATTTGAACTATCAATTCTCGGGGTGCCAGAATTATCCCAGTAGACACATTCATAACCTGTCGGACAATCACTTCTTCCCCGACAGCTCGCAGCTGCCAAAGTTGGCATTCTACATGATAAAAAAATAATCGCCCCCAAAAGCAGTATTATTTTTTTCATAAATAAACTTTACGCTCTTTTTACTATCATTTCAACAATTTTTTTCGCCACATTTATCCCCGTTGCCTTTTCAAAACCCTGAAACTGACACTGTCGATTCACCTCTAAAATATAATTATCATAATCCTCTTCTCTGTAAAGCCCCCTTTCTTCAAAGGGGGTGTCCTGAGCTTGTCGAAGGACGAGGGATTTTGGTCCTTTCATTATATCCACCCCCCCATAATCAAGACCACACACTTTAGCCACTTTTTCAGCCAAATCTCTCTCTTCTTCGCTTAAGTTCCACCTCTCCACTTCACCCCCCAGTGAAAAATTACTCCTAAATTCCTCACCCACCGCCGATCTCTTCATCGCCCCAATTGCTCTTCCATCCACAATGACCACTCTTATATCCCATTTTGTCGGTAAATATTTTTGCCACAAAAACATTCCCAGGTTTTTTTCATTAATTTTATTAACAAAATCTTCCATATCTTTTTTATTTTCAAACTTTCTTACTGATTTTCCTTGATAACCCCTTTCATGTTTGGCAATAACCGGATACTCCCAGGCTTCCGATAAAATTTGCTCTCGAGTATAAAAAATTTTTGTCGGCACTACCGGGATATTATTTTCTAAAAATACCCCATGCTGGGCAATTTTCCCCATCCTTGTCCATCCGAGATATCCCTTTTCATTAACACAGAATATATCATTTGTACGGGCGGACCTTGCCTGCCCGTCGTTTCTTCTCCTCAAAATTCTTATTGCCAAATTTCTCGCCTCTGTGTATTTTCCACTTTTTGTCCCCGCCACCCTAAACCATAATCCTAAAGTATTTTCCGCCGTCAATTCTTCTCCCCTGACAAATGTACGGGCGGACCCCTGTGTCCGCCCTATATCAAATGACAATTCCCGATACAGTGCCCGATTAACCCCAATTCCCTTCTTCCCCGCCTCCGCCACTAATCTATCCACTTCAAACTGGCTTTGTCTCGGCGACATCGTAAAAACTACAATTTTTCTGTTCATAATTTTTATTTTTTAAAATCAATAAAAACGAAGCACAAAGATTTTTCGCGCGCAGTCATCCGAGTGGCGTTTGTACGAGGGCGCGAGCACGAAAAAATTTATGCAAGTTTTTATCATTTTACTAACGATACTAAATATTTAACAATCTCCGCCGGCACATCAATTCCGGTCGCTTTCATAAAACCCTTAAATTGCGGGCCCTTATTTACTTCCCAAATTACCGGCTTTTTAAAATCATTATCCCTAAAAGCCACATCTACCCCCGCCACCGCCAGTCCGCAAACCCTTGCCGCTTTTACCGCCAGCTTTTTAATTTCCTCCGGCAAATTTGCCACTTCTATCGTCCCTCCAACGCTATAATTATTTCTAAATTCATTTTTAGCTGTTCTCGCTCTTTTCATCACTCCCAGGACCTTTTCCCCCAAAACTAAAATCCTAAAATCTCCCTCATTTTCAATGTATTCCTGGAGCATATATCTTCTCCCCTCATCCGTCTCACTTTTTCTTAAGTCTCTGACCAGCTTTTCGAGCTCCTCTAAATTATTTGCCTTAAACACCCTCGTTCCCCTATCCCCCCCGCTCCCTTTTATGATCACCGGCCATTTGTATGGGCGACCTTCATGGTCGCCCTTCATTACTTCATATAAATACCACAAAGATCCATAAATACTTTTGGGAACATCAATTCCCGCCTCCTTAAGCTTAAGCATTTGCCAAGCCTTACACGCATAGCTCGGCTTCCCATACATTACAAGCGGATCAACTATGTACGGGCGGTCCTTGTGGCCGCCCTTATTGTCTCCAATATCTTTCCCGCCCTTTTCTTTCTTCTTATTATCTATACTACTTATAATAAGATCTACCTCCTCCCAGTGTTTTCCCGTCGTCCTAAAAAACAACACATCATAATCATTCGCATCTTTCATTTTAAAGCCTCCTTTTTCAAGGGAGGGTGTCCCGAGTTCATCGAGGGACGGGTGGGTTTTAATATTTGATCGTATTTTTACTTTGTTTTCTCCCGTCTCAAAACAAACCTGGTTATATGACACCAAATCTAAATCTACTCCCATTTTTCTGGCCGCTTCTCGAACCAAAACCAAATGTTTACTAATTTTCCCACCAAAAAATACTGCAATTTTAGTCATATTTTTTAATTTTTAATAAATTTATTTTTCCCCTCTTTCTTCAAAGAGGGGTTAGGGGTGATTTGGTTTTGTTTAGCCGAAATTAAAAATCCTTCTAAATCTTTTCTCCCGAGTAAAAATTTTGTTCTGAGTTTTTCCCTATCAGCTACATTGACCGCCGTCATCACCTTTTTTCCTTTCAGCCAAAAACTTACCCCAATTACCGGTCTATTTTTATGCTTACCCAAACTTGATTTATAATGTCGAAAATATAATATTTTTTCCGAGGACAGTAGTCCCAATTTTTCAGCCAAATTTCTATCAATTGAGCTTCTGAATGCCCCAGTATCAACCTTGGCTTTTACCTCAACCACCCGATGTTTTCCCTGCTTTATTACCGGGCTTTTTTGCAACTCCGGTTTAAAACCATTGGGAATTTTGAGCTTAATAATTTCTAGAGGTTGAATTGTTTTATCTTTCTCTTTTTCCGATACCTTATCTGAAAATTTCTCTCCAAATAAATACTTGGCCAGAGCTATCCCGTGTTCATCGCTTCGGACTGTAATATCATCAATTTTTTCAATTCTACTTTTAAGTCCCGCCTTATTACAAAGCTGAATCGATAGGCCAGGTCTGGCGTTAACTTCCAGTATTTTTGGTCCATCTTCTTTATCAATCACTACATCTACTCCCACAAAGCCGAGGCCCGGAATTGCCCTCTGACATTTTACGACCGTCTCGAGTACCTCTTTCCAAAAAGGAATTTTTATTCCATTTACCTTAATCATCTTTTTTTTGCCAAAATCATATATTTTTCTAACTTCAACTCCTTTTCCTTCAATTCCAAAGGTGGTAATTCCACTCGCCAGGTCAATTCCCAAACCATAGGCCCCTTGTTGTAAATTAGCTTTTCCGCCACTCTTTTCGGTGGGTACCCGGAGCATGGCCATTACCGGCACCCGGTTGTAAACAATTACCCTAATATCAGGTGTTCCTGATTTTGTTAATGCCAAAAACTGCGGATGAATTTTAATTCTTTCTTCCACAATTACCCCATCCGCCGTTCCGTGGAGGCTATATTTCCCCGCCAGTATTTCAAGACAATGCCTCTTAATCTCTTCTAGACTAATCACTCTCCCATTCATCATTAAATAATTTGTGCTTTCGGCTTTAGAATTTAGAATTTTTTTCCTGACTATTAGTATCCCCTCTCCTCCATATCCTGATACCGGTTTAATCACAAAATTTCCTTCTAGATTGCTCCACTCAAAATTTTCCATTTCTTCTCCATTTTTAAACCTAGCTATCAGTTTAGGGACACTAATTCCCTCTTTTCCGAGTCTTCTCTTTGTTTTGTATTTATTATCCGCAATCGCTCTCCCCTCAGCTGAATTTTTTCTTAAATACACCTTATTTCTCTCATTTTTAGTCAAAAACTGCCGATATTGTTTTAAATTTATTCCGAGCATATTTTTGTTATTTATAATTTAGAATTTTTATATTTATTAAAGCCTCCTTTCCCCAAAGGAGGTGTCCGCCTTAGCGGACGGAGGATTTTTCTTTCTTTCTAATCGCTCCTTTAAATCTTTTTATCTCAGTCAATCTTATTCCCCCATATCTTCCGACTAAAACGTTGATTACCACCACGATTAAAATTACCATTTCTGCCCTTTTTAGAACCATTCCTTCAATTCCATCTACCCCCATGATCATTGCCCCTACTACTGCCAGCACTAGTGTCCCTGCCGTCAAACTCACTGCCTCTTTTTTGCTCTTTATCAGCTGAGTTCTGACAAATTCTTCCGTCAGCAGGATCATAAACAGGATTGGAAAAATAGAAATCTTACTAACATCAACTATTTTAATAAAAGAAGTCAGGACCATCACTCCAAAGGTGCCCAGACTCACAAATAAAAGCGTGATTGATCTGGCCGGCCAAAAATGTAACTTTAGTTTTTTGACCAAAAGATTACTCAGTAAAGTAATTACCAGTATTACCAAAAAAAGTATAAGTCCACTCCCTATTCCTGTTGCCAATAGAGCGACCGCCATCATTGTTGGCATAAAAATTCCATAACCCGAAAACCCAATCACATAGTGAATCACCGAAACAAGAGTCGCCACTAAGGGTAAAAGCAATAGCAGGGCCACTGTATTTTCCGGCACTCCTTTACTCACCGCCTCTGAAATTAAATAACTAATTCCATTCCAAAACTTAAAAACAACCCTCCCTCCCGTCTCCACCTCTTCCTGAGCGTTTACCGCTCCCGCATTTACAAACAGCCACGCCAAAAATAAAAGGGCAGTTTTTCTCATATTTTTTAGGTTAATTAATAATTAATTGAAGATTGATAATTGTAGATTGAAGATTGAAGATTAATTTCGTGGCGTATTATAACACCATTTTATCCCTATATATTGTATAATCTTCTTATTAATTTATGA
>Ga0209717_1001805_pt1 | contig 22060 bp, 13 predicted proteins | sample AD_UKC048_MetaG_FD_184418 | JGI IMG/M metagenome (GOLD analysis project Ga0209717, IMG submission 184418) | Active sludge microbial communities of municipal wastewater-treating anaerobic digesters from USA - AD_UKC048_MetaG (SPAdes) (version 2) | ecosystem: Engineered > Bioreactor > Anaerobic >... | reverse complement strand
CTGTTTCTAAAACTCTATGAGCAATTTCTAAGGCTTTTTCTTTTAATCTATTTTCCAATCCGCTACGATATTCGTTGATATCTAGCATGATTTTTTTATCTGGAAAATCATCTTTAAACGATAACTTAGTTAATAACTCAAGAGCCTCTAGGGTTTCACCTCTGTTACCTATTAAAAGAGCGGCGTCGGATTGAGGAACAGTGATAATTATTTTAAGTCGATCATCGGTCTCTTCTAGAACAATTTCAAATTCCTCTTCGACCCCTAGGTGTTTAATTAACTTTTCAAGATATTCTTGAATTTTCATATTTTACTTTCTATTTTTTATTTTTTACGACGCTTCGATCTATTAGCTTTTTTAGGCTTAGTGGCGTTTTTATTTCTTGGTTTAATGGCATTATCACTTCCACCAATGTTTTTTAAAACATTGGCTAATTCAGTACCACTAGATTTGTCACTAAATAAAGAAGTTTTTTTCAAATGAATTTTCTTAGGGACTTTAGTTAAAACTTTTTCAGAAGAAATCTTTATATATTTTCCTTTTAGTGGACCAAAAGTAGCGATGTATTTATTCCAATAAGTAGCTAATCCACCCCAACCAGAAACAAAATATTGAGTAACCATGGTAATAATTGTTCCCGTAATCCAGTATAAGGCTAAGCCTGATGGTAATTTCAAAGCAATAAAAATTGTCATAATTGGCATTAAAAAAATCATTTGCTGTTGCATGGTGGTGGCCATTTCAGCAATATCTTCTTCTTTTTTATTTACTTCTTGAATCGTTTTTAATTTTGAATCATTTTTAACAATATCTCTGGTTTGAACAGCAGGAGAAATCATTAAAGATAATAAAAATTGAGTAAATCCAGCAATAACTGGTAAAACATAAATTGAATCGGGTTGACCTAAATTTACCCAGAGAAAATTTAAGTTAAAATTAAGTTCTGGACTATTAAAAAGCTTAATAATAGCTTGATATAAAACTATTAAAATAAAAAGCTGTAATAATTGAGGTAAACAGCCAGCAAGAGGATTAATATTATAACTTTTATAGAGTTGAGATTGAGCTAGGGCTAAAGCCTGTTTGTCTTTACCAAATTTCTCTTTAAGTTTTTTAATTTCCGGCTGAAGTTCTTGAATTTTTTTACTAGATTTAACACTAGGTAGGGTAAGTGGTAATAGAGCCAATCTAATTAAAATTGTAAAAACAATAATAGTTAAGCCTAGATTATTAAAAATCGAATCTAAAAAAACCAAGATTGAGGTAAAAAAACCAATAAATAAATTCATTTTATAAAATCCTAAAAATGGCGACAATTAATACTTCGCCATAAACCTTGTATTAACCCGACAATTGTACCATTTTTTTTAATTTGGGTGATTGTATATGTACTACAACTGGGTTTTTGACGGCAAGAGGATGAAAAGCCAAATAAAGAAATAAATAGCTGATGCTTGAAAGTTCTCAATAAAAAGTAGATTTTTTTTAAAATTTTAATCATGAATTTAATTAATTTTAGTTTTAATTTTTTGTATTAAAGTTATAAAGTCGTCTTTTAAAACATTTTTATCGGTTGAAAAAGTTCTTTTTAAAACTATGACTAAATCGAATTTATAAGTAAAAAGGAGAGTAGAATCACTGATTTTTTCCTCTACTAAGGAATAAATAAAACGACGATAAAAATTTCTAAGCGTTGCTTTAGATAAAGCAGTTTTTGAAGTTAAACAAGCAATTTGCAGGCCAATTTGATTTGGTCTTAGATAAGCTAAAAAATTCTCTGAAACAAAAAACAAAGAATTTTCTTTTCTAAAGATAGAAGAATTTTTTTCTAAAGAAAGGTTTAAGCGGTGTTTTTTAGCTAACATTTGTTATAAATTTACCAGTGTTTGGCTACAGCAAGTTTTTTTCTGCCTTTAGCGCGACGGCGTTTAATAACAACTTTACCAGTGAGGGTTTGCATTCTTTTTAAGAAGCCATGCATTCTCATTCTTTTTTTCTTTTTAGGATTCCATGTTCTTTTCATAAGTTAGAGATTATACCATAAAAAATACTTAACTACAGGCTAACTATTAACTCTAAACGGCATAGCTATATAAAAATAATCTTCGATTTTTTTATCTTTAAAAATAGCCGGTTTCAAACTTTCATTCATACCAAAAACTAAAAAGTTGGGTTTTACGGCATTGATAAAATCAATTAGATAATTAACATTAAAAGCGATTTCTCCTGTTTCTGCAGAAGAATTATTAATAATAATTTCTCCAGTATATTCTCCTAAAGAAGGGGATTGAGATGAGATTATCATTCTTTCTTTTTCAACCGCCAATTTAACAATATTAGATACATCTCTAGAAAAAATTGCGGCTCTTTTTAATTGTGTTAAAAATTCTTCTCCATCAAATTCCACTGTTAAATTAAAACTTGGTGGAATTATTTTTTCGTAGGGAGGATATTCTCCTTCGATTAAACGAACATACATCTCGACGCTATTTATTTTAAATAGCAATTGTTTTAATTCTTCAGAAACCAAAATCCTAATTTCATTTATTTCTATTTGTTTAGCAATTCTATACAGCTCGATTAAGGCTTTAGCTGGAATTAAAATGGTTTTTTCCTGTTTAGAATTAATTGTTTTAAGAAATAAACTACTTAAACGAAAACCATCTGTTGCAACAACCTCTAAACCTCTGTTACTAAATTTAAATAATAACGCAGTTAAAACTGGTCTGCTTTGATCTATACTGGCGCAGAAAGTCACTAGACTTTGAATTTTTTCTAAATCGTCAATATTTAAAACAAAAGAATCTCCTTCAACGGTTGGAAAACTAGGAAATTCTTCACTATTTTGACAAGCGAGGCGACTAATGGTTTTTCCTTGAGTAATTATTAAAAAATTCTCTTTTAATTCCAATGATATTTTTCCATTTTCCAATGAATTGATAATGTTTTTAAATAATTCTCCATTAACAATAATTTCACCTTCTTTTTCAGATTCAACAATTAGTTCTGTTTTAATACCTAAATACAAATCTGTTGCAGAAAGAATTAACTTATTATTTCTAACTTGTAAAAGAATCGAAGATAGTATTGTAATCTGTGGTTTTGAAGGAATTACTTTTTGTAAGTAATTGAGAGAGTTTTTTAGATTTTCTTGCAAAACATTCAGTTTCATATTTTCTTTTATTTAATTATATATTTTTAGTAGTTGTAGTAGTAGGGTCTGTGTATAAGTTAATATTCTTCAACGCTGAATCTGGAAATCTCTTTAAGATTCTTTGCGTAAAACCGTGATTTTATTGTTAATTATTTTGTTAAAACCCGTGAATTAATGTTTAAAAGAATCTAAGTTTATTCACAGTCCTATAATTTTTAAATACTATTGTTAACAACCTTTCAACTTCTTTTCCACCACTTTTTCCACAAATGTTGATAAGTTAGCTTATTAAATTGTTAAAAACACACTTTTAATTGATGAATCAATTAATTTGATATTGCAATTAACGACATTTTCATGGCAGAAACATCTTGTTGAATGTTTTGATCTATTATCAAATCCTGTTCTATTTTTTTAACCGCATGAATCACACTGCTATGATCTCTTCCAGAAAACCATTGACCAATTTCCTCAAGTGGAATTTGCAACTCATTTCTCAATAGATACATGGCGATATGTCTAGCTTTAACCAGTTCTTTACTACGTCTTTTACCTCTTACTGCACTCTGCTTCATTCGATAATGATTAGCTACTGTTTTTATAATATCTTGAGGTTTGGCTTTGATTATTTTTTGTTGATTTTGACGAACTTCAGTTTGTAAAATTTTATCAATTAAAGAAGAATCTATATTAAGGTTTTGTAACTCAACTGCTGAGCGAATTTTTTTAATAATGCCCTCAATTCTACGGGCACTATCGACTTGAGAAGCAATTCTTTGTGCCAGCTCGATAGGTACGTCTAATTTATTAGCTTGAGCCTTTAATAATAAGATGGCGGTTCTCAATTCAAAGGTTGGTTGTTGAATATCAATCATTAGCCCAGCCTCAAAACGAGACCTTAAGCGATCTTCTAAAAGACTTATTTCTTGTGGAGGTCGATCAGAAGTTAAAATAATTTGAGAATTAATAGAAGTCAAAGCATTGAAAGTGTGAAAAAATTCCTCCTGAACAGAATTTTTACCAGCAATAAATTGAATATCATCCAAAAGTAAAAGATTAGTTTTACGATATTTATTTTTTAATTGAAGCGTATTGTGAGTTTTAATTGCTTTAACAATTTCATTGGTAAATTGTTCTCCAGAAGCATAAATGATTTCAGCATCTGGATTATTTTTTAAAACATGATGAGCCACTGCGTGAATTAAATGTGTTTTTCCAACTCCGACACCTCCGTATAAGAAAAGAGGGTTATAGCTAGTTCCAGGATTATTAGCGACTGCGGTGGCAGCTGCATGAGCCATCTCATTACTCGATGAAACCGCAAAGCTTTCAAATGTATAATCTTGTCGTAGTCCAATTTGAGAAGCTCGAACTTTTAATCGATCAAAAACATTGTTATTGATATTTGCTTGAGAAAATAATTCTTCTACGGTTGGAGATTGTGTGCTTTTTTGTTCATTTAAAAAACTTTTGTTTGAAGCTAAATTGTTTCTAGATTCATTAAAATTTTGATGATCTATTTTTTGATAATTAGTTTCAATTTTTTCTATTGGATAGTTATATTGAGGTTGACTTGGTTTTTTATTTTGTCTCAAATCTGTAACAATAAATTCTATTTCAAGTGGTTTGTTAATATATTTTTCTAGAGCTGTTTTAATTTGAGAATAAAGATTGGCTTTTAGATTGGTAACATGAAAAGCAGTCATACAACTAATTGTGGCAATGGCCTTTTGATCATCTTCAATTTTAATTGAAGTTAATGGGCTAGGTACGATCCAAGTATTGAAAAAAGCAGGGCTCAGGCTGGCTTCTAAATCAACTTTAGTCATTTGCCAGACTTGTTTTACTGTTTCAGAATCATAAACTTGTTCCGACATTTTTTGTCCTTCTTAAAATACGAGAGCAGAGTGGGGCAGATAAAAATATTTTGTGCTTACTTATACACAAAGTTTTCCACAATTAGCAAGAGGCAGTTTTAAATAAAGTTATTTTGGAGGTTTATAGTCATCTATATTATAAACTCCGTGCTGATCTGGTTTAAGTGATTTTTCTTCTGGTTCTCCAAAAATAGTTTTTATTTTAAAATCAGTTTTTTGATCTCTGTTTTTTAATTCCTCATCTGAATTGAAAGTCATCCTATCGGTTTTGAGTGCTTTTTCTGCTTTTTGATTGGAATCCTGAAGAAGATCTTCTTCAATTTTTATTTCTGGGCTTTTCCAGGCTGTTGGATTATTGCCAGCACTTTGATTGTCTTTTTTAAATTCAAGGCTATTATTCAAACGTTGCTTTTTTAGTTCTCTAATTTTCTGATAACTCTCATAACTTTCTGATCGCGGATTAGATCCGGAGTTCATTGCTTTTTTAATTTCAACATCATCTTTTCTTTTTAATATTTCTTCTGGATTTGTGGTAATAACTTCATGTTCTTCCTTGGAGGCAATTACTCTGAGAGCAACGTGATTTTGTCCGGCAAAAAATATACCCTCTCCCACATCGGAGGAAACCAATAATTGTCTCTCTCCCTCAGAAAGATAGAAAGTTTGAGTCAAGATTGGAATGGAAGCGGTAGATTGTTTCATTAAAAACTGAATTGAAGCATTGGAAACAATGGCTTTACCATAATCATTACGCAAAAAGTCTTCAACATCTTGAGTAATAGTAGTAATACCCAAATAGTACTTGCGAGCTCTTTTAACCATCGAATAAACAAAAGCAGCGCTGTCCGGATGCATCATAAAATACCAAGCTTCATCAATTACTAAAATACGTCTTTTGAGATTCTTTTTAACTCTTGTCCAAATAAAATCAAGAATCACGTACATGGCGATTGGCCTAAGTGATTCTTCCATTTCTTTGACAGAAAAAACTGTAAATTGAGAATGAATATCTATGTTTGAAGCTTGATTAAAAATACCGCGGAAAGAACCGGTGATAAATTTTTCTAAACGTGCTGCAATATCATCACTTTCATCTCGCTCCATGCCAATTAAAGCTTTATATAGATCCTCCATAAGTGGGGGAGTATTTTTTTGTGTAGCCGGATCAGGAGTGATTCCCTTTGCTTTATATGCAGCAATAATAGATCTGTCTAATAATGCTTCTTGTTGTGGAGTCATTTCTCCCAACATAACTTTAAGCAGTCCGTGAATGGAAAGGATTTTTTGTCCCAATTCATTTTCACCTTCTTCATAAATACTAGATAAATCAAAAGGATTAATTTTAGCCTCGGAGCCAAAGGTGAAGTTAATATATTCCCCGCCAACCATTTTGCAGAGTTCTTCATACTCATGTTCTGGATCAAGTACGATAACTTCTGCATCAAACATTAGTTGGCGTAAAACTTCCAATTTAACAGTATATGATTTACCAGCACCAGATTTAGCAAAAATCACCATATTGGCATTTTCCATTTTAAAGCGATCAAAAATTACTAAGGAATCATTATGTTCATTGATGCCATAAACAATACCTGTTTCCATGGTTAGCTCAGAAGAGGTGAAAGGAAAAGTGGTGGCGAGAGAAGTGGTATCCATGTTTCTGGTTACAGAAAGTCGATCAACTCCCATCGGTAGAGTTGTTTTAAAACCCTCGTCCATTTGCAGAGCAGATTTTTTAGATACAATCATTAAGGCACCAAGAGTGCTTTGGATGCTTTTAGTAATTTTATCAAGCATTTCTTTGCTATCTGCTCTTACTGTGACGTAAAGACCAAATTGAAAAAATCTTTCTGAGCCGGCTGCCAATTGTTCTCTCATGGCTCTAGCATCACTTAATTTTATTTCCGTGTTGATATTACTAATTTTTCCAGATCTAATATCGGAAGTAATTTCAGCTTCCATTTCTGTGATTTTTCTTTTTAAATTATCCAAAATATCTCCAGTATCAGACGGAAACACAAACATCGAGATGTTTGCTTGGTGAGGGTAATTAATTAAAGGAGATAGCCAGTTTGCTGGAACAGCTCTTGGATAACCTGCAATAAATAAAGTACGAGTGTAAGTGGAATTAATTTTTTGATAAGTAAAATCAACCTCAATTGCTTCTGGAGCAATAATGTCCTGAATTGTCACTAGGCCACGAGAAAACTCACTCAATTTTTCTTGAGTATATTGTTCAACATTGATTTTGTTTTGATCAGCTGAAGCGATGGTTTTTTTCTTACCAAAAAGATTCAACATATTTATGTTTGTAATTGTACTGGCTTCTCTATTATCGGCTGTTCAAGCTTACTTTGTAATGGTGTTATTTCTTCAGTAAAATTATTTTGATCCTGATTTGCGTCTGAAGCGGGGTTCTGCTCTAAAACTGGTTCTGGCTCTGGAGTTGGGATTGGTTCTGTTGGGGTAGACTCTACTAGAGTAGGTTCTACTGGAGCAGGTTCTGTCTGAGCGGGGACAGAACTTGTTGGCTTAGATTCTATCTCATCGGTAATTTTAATATTATTTGTAACTGGTTTTTCTGCATAAACATTGGTATTTTCGATGCTTGCCTGATCACTCGTTTTTAAATCATCAACGACTGGCATTTGATTCAGTTGATCGTTGCTAATTAAATTAGAGTCAAGATTGAGATTTAAATTGATTTCCGAATTAGCATTAGTAGGTTCTTCGTTTAATTGAGGAGCAATTGGTTGAGGAGCAACCGCCTGTAAAGTTTCTGCCTGAGGATTTACTGGTTGTGAAGTTGGTGGTTGTAAAACATCTGCTTGCGAAACAATTGGCTGTGATGGAGTCACTTGTGGGGCGGTTACTGGCGGAGCAACTGCTTCACTGTTGTTTTCTAAATTAACCTCAGTAATTTCGTTGGGAATAGCATTGGCAATAGGTTCATTACTTAAAATTTCTTGAGGCGTAGGACTTTTTATTTCTGTTTTGTTATCCATCACATTGCTTGCGTCAATATTATTTGTTTGATTATTATTTTGCATAGTCTTACCTCCGAAACTCGCCCTAACCAGGGGAGTTGTATAGTTTTCATTGTTACTGATTTCTTGTCCCTCAGCAGCTTCGGGATTGTAATTAATATAAAAATTTTGAATTATTTCTTGAGTATTCAATTGTCTAGTATAAAGTCCTAATCGATTAAATTGAGAGATTAAATGATCTCTACGTGGTTCTAATAAGTTAGCTGCTTTTTCTAAAATAATACTTTTTTCGATAGTTGTAATATCAAAAGTAGTTTTTCCAGGCAGAACGCTGCTTGGAGTAATTAAGCCCATTTCTGCTGGACTAGCCGGAATGGTGACATAAAAATGTTTTTCCAAAACATTTCTCTCTTTTATTAAGGTGGCAACAAAACTTCGATATTGTTTTATTAAAGTGGCTTTGCGATCAGAGCTAGCTTTTTGTACTTGTTCATCAAGTAATCTCAGGTATTTAGTGACATCTTTAGTTTGTGATTGAATACTAATTTGAATTGGATAGTTGAGTGAATTAAGCAAAGATCCATAAGTAAAGATGATTGCATCTTGTTCTTGTTCGGCCAGCAAACTAAAGTTCATGGTTCCGACCTGAAGAATTATTGAGGCAGTCCCATCTTTTAAAAGAACCGTATCATTAATAATGTCATAGACATCAAGAAATTCTTGCGTAGTAGAACTAATCGCTTTTTCGCTCATGAGTTAATAATAGTTTACTAAATTTTAGGGCTTGATTACAAGGGGCTTGATTTTTTGACCATTTAATTCAACCTCTATTTTGGGAAAATTTAGCTCATCTTTTTCTACAATTATTTGATAAATTCCATTTTCTAAAGAGCGATTGGTTAAAAAATTTCCGTTTTCGTCGCTTTTTAATACTCTCACGCTTTGTTCATTTTGATCTTTTATTTCAATGATTGCTTGCGAAACTTTTTCTCCATTTTCATTAATAATCGATCCAAAAATTTGATTTGGTAAATATTCTGGTTCATTTAAAGTTTCTTTAGGAGCTTTGAGTTTTCTTACTCTGGTTTGTAAATTAGGTTTTTCTTGCTTGGCGACTTCAATATTAATTTTGTTTTGAGGAACTTCAACTTCATTAAATTCATTAAGAACAGTGTTGATTTTTTGTTCTTCTTCTAGGTCGAACTGATTGGCGTTGGCTTCTTTTTCGGGGATACTTTTCAAATATTCAAAAATACGCTGTTTACGTGCAGGATTTAAATTAATATCTGGTGCAAAAAAATCTTCACTAGTGCTGGTAATTTTATAATTGAAGAAATCTGGAATCTTGTTTGATTTTTTCCAGAAAAATTTTGTAGGCTTATAAATATTTTGAAAAAATGTTTTGATCCAATGATCAAGTGGTCTTTCTTCAATAGGTACAAAAGCAATAGCTGCTCCCAAGCCTACTGTGAGAAAAATCAGGGGCCACTTAATTAAACCAATCAGGTTTGTTTTATAAATCACAAAAGCCAAAACAGCAGCGACAGCTAATTCAGCAAATTGTTTTAGCGTCATGCTCCCAATGAGATGAAACTTATAGTTGGTGATATCTTGCGGAATTGGGTGCTGTTTCATTATCTATTTTATTTTAGCAGAAAGATGAGAGCCTTGTTTAGTTTGAGGTTTATTTTTGAACGGTGCTGGCTACGGCTGGAGTAATAATTTCTGCTTGGATATTAATACCGGCGGAATTAACTAATTTTGTTTGAAATTTGTAAAATGGATAAGCTATTTTTAGATTTTCATCAAAACGATAATCAATCGTAACACTTTGCAGTTCTGCTTCATTGATCCAGTTTAAGTCAATTGCTTCGACAATTTGACTTTGAGCATTAATGATTGAAGCTTTGCCATTTTTTATATTTTTAACAGCCTGATCAAGATTGATGGAAGGAATTTCTTTGACCAACTCAAAAACGTAAAGGTTTTCTTTGAACGTTATTCTTTCAATTTCGTAATTATTGTTTATTTTACAAAAAAATGGGTAGTTGCTTTCGTTTTGATAAAAAACCGGATAACCATCTAGTTCGTAACTAAGTGGAATTTGCAGAGACGTAGCCTTTTTTGGATCTGTTTTTTCTTGTTGTAAATTTCCATCAAGATAAATAATGTTATCTTTTTGTGCAGTTAAGGTTGATGTGACATTATATTTAGAAAAGAAGTTAAAACATTTGTTTATGGCTTCATCAACAACAATAGTGACGCGATTTTCATTTTTTTTGGGACTGAAATCAAAAGACCATCTGCCATCATAAGTGTTTTTAATTAAAACATAGCTATCTTTAATCCAATAATTTTCAAGTTTTTCATGAGCTTCTAATTGATAATCTCTAATGATTGCACTTGCTAAGACAGTTCCTAAATTAACAGTAGTATTTATTTGATAAATTTTAAATATTTCTGGTACCGTTATTTCCCCACCAGTAAAAGTGACTTTTTTGAAAGTACTCTGAGTTTGGTTGTAATTATTGGTAACAAAATCGCTTTGAATAACTTTTTCTTTTTGTGGAGTTATGATTATCAAAACTGCAGAGACTAGTAATGCAATAATTACAAAAATTATTAAAATTGGGATTATTTTGATTTCTCTTTTTTGGTTTTTATTCATAACAAGTGCTAACTCCATCACCTAATTTAGGTGGATAATTTCCATTATTTGTCTCAGGAACAAGAGTTTCAAGAATTGAAAAATTTCTCGAGCTAGGATGATAAAAGACACCGTTATAATCTACTTCGTAATGTAAGTGTACCCCGGTAGAATTGCCTCTAGTCCCCATTGGGCCTATTAAAAAGCCTTCATCAACGCTCATGCACGATTCTGCTTGCGATAATTGAGCATTAGGTGCTTCAAAGTGGGCAAATAATAACTTCTGACTATCCCCAGAATTGTCAAAAGTTAGGACATAATAGCATCCATAACCAGTATCGCTGCATCCTTTGAAACAAAGATTGCCGGGAAAGGGTACAAAAACATTTGGATGTCCACCATTTCCACCAATATCGTAAGCATCTGAATAGCCCCCAGAAACTGGAGGTCTGTGAGTAGCGTCTGAATCTGGAGTGCCAGCACCAAAAGGCAATTGAGTGAGGCTACCAGTGGTTGGCCAACAACCAGCGCCAGCACTACAATTACCAAGACAAACTCTAGCAGCAGTAATTACGTTGTCGGTTCCAGCGATAAAAGCATTTTGATAATAGAAGTTAACTTCAATAGTGTTAAGAATTGCAGTGTGATTGTAATTAGAATCTAAATCATCAAGTGTGTAAGTAAAAGTTAAGCTTTCTCCAGCAGGGATAACAATAAACTCACCGTTGGAGTTACTTGGTTCTTCTGCGTCATTGGTATTTTCTGGAGAATAACTGGGAGAAGGAGTTGTTTCCAATGGAGCGTCACTTAATCCAACTTGACCAGCGATTAGATTTTGAAAATAGGCGAAGTCAAGAGTTCTTTGCTGTTCAATAGACGGCATTGCTTTGCCACTTTCTTCCCAGCCTTTTTTACTTTGTTTGAATTTGATTTTGTCCTCTATGTTGGTAATTTGTAAAGAAAAATCTTCTTTGGGTTTTATAGTCACAGTATATTCAATCGATAGGGGAAAGGATGGATTTTCGCATTTAGTGCCGTTGCTATCTAAACTAAGACAACCTTTAGTAATTTTGGCAGTTTTTTGAATTTCAGCATATTTTGAGGTTTTTTCAACAGAACTGATGTTTCCAGAGTCATTGATAGGAAAATCTGTCAAAAAAGCTGAATTAAGACTAGTTTGATAGATAAAAACAAAGACAGTTGTTATTCCTACTGTAGCCACTACTGCTTGGCCAGCAGTAACCATGGCTGAAGATGAAAATTGATTGAGCAAAGTTTTAGCGCCCTGCGGTAATTGAGAAGTGGCGGTTTGATTTTGTAGAGTTGCTTGTGCTCCCAAACTAACCTGATCTCCTCCGGTTTGACCAAGTAATTTGCTTGTTCCAGAAAAAAAATCTTTTAAACCACTCCAACCATTTTTAAGTAAAAAATATGTTGGAATTAAAATTAATAGCCATGGAAGTAAAGCGGCTAGAGCAGCTAAAATCATTCCTAATAAAATTAGTGGCCAGTGTTTTTTAACCCATTCGATAATTTTTTCCAAACCCATTTCGATGAGTTGCTCTTTAAGTTTTTTGATGATTGGAGCGGCTGCTTCAGCAGCACGCAAAGCTTCACCCCAACCACCAGCGGCATCTAAGGCCAAATATAAGCCCTCACTTAGGGCTTTAGTAGCTAATTTTTTACCTGCCTGACCAATGGCGCTATCCATGAAATCAGTACCCTGATAATTTGCGCCTGGTGCAAAAGCTCTTTGTGCATAACCACTTCCGTCTGTTGTAAAAGCTTCTGGCCCAAATTCATCGGCCATTTGCAACATGTAAAAATCCATGGGATTGATTTGTGGAGCAATTTGGCTTTGAAAAATTTCTATGCTATATTCTTGATATACAACTCCTGGAGTGTAAAAATCAAAAAAAACTTTAAGAGTTTTTTGTTGTTCTACTTTGGATAATTTAGCGATCTCAGCTTCTAAATATTTTTCAATGAGAGCTTTTTGTTGAGTTTGAAAAGCGTCCATTTCTGGGCTACTTGGATTAACTAAACCAGCTAGCTCTTCAGTAATTTGCCTTCCTCCATAAGTTAAATTGAGTGTGCCTAAATTACGTAGGGCGGCTAGTTTTTGCGGATCTTTTTTAATTTCTTCGAAAAGTTTTTGCGCTTCTTCAGGAGTATATTTTTCCAAAGCCAGTTCTTGACGAACTTCACTTGCCCAAATAGCTCTTTTTCGTTTCCAATAAAAAATAATTAAATTGGCTAATTCTTCTCTGTGAGCATTAAAAACATTTCTGTCTAGGCTATTGCCAAAAACATTAATGAAACGGTTGTAATCAAAATTTCTTGGATCAGGAATTAAATATTCTGGAGGAAGACCTTGTTGAATAAAAACTTCGATTAGGGGACGAACATTTTCAATAACTAAACGAATTCTGGTACTGTCCTGATAATTGGTTATTTCTTGAATTTTTTTGGAGAAAATTTCATCCAATTGGTTTTCGTTATTAATGATACTTAATTCGGATTCGATGATTCTGGCAAAATCTGGGTTGTTTTTATTTTCTTCTAAAAGTTGCTCGGCTTGTTTGCTATTTAAAACATTGTCTTTTTTATTTTTAATCTTTTCACTTAATTGTTTTTCGGTAAGTTTAGTTTTTTCGTTTTCTTTAATCTTTTTCTCGCCATATTTAGCAATGTCTCTGACAGCACTATTGAGTAAATTGAGACCATGTACGTCCATCAATAATCCCAAGGCTGCTTGACTACTAAAATTAATTCTTTGTGCTGGCTCGCTAATTAATTTATCTAGTGAAAACTGTCCGCTAAGTAATAGATTTTCCACCTGTGAGAAAGCCCGATCCATTAATTTTTGTCGAATATCAAACGGTAATTGATCAAAAGTGACGACAGTTCCTGGAGGTAAGCCAACTTTAGCCAATGAAGCCTCGTTAAAATATTTACTTAGAGCCTGATTAATAGTGATGATAGAGAGCGACTGGATGTAAAGCTTGGCTTGAGGATCAAGCTCGGCGATTTTGAGAGGTACTTTTTCTTCTGGAGGTTTTTGTTTATCTATTTGTTCTTCTGGTTTTTTTTCTTGAGGCTCTTGCTTTTGGTTTTTTGATTTAAAACTTGCAATTGATGCTTCTTTAGTTGGGGTTAACTCGTCGTTTTTTTCTGACTTTTTATCTTCTTTTTCAACTTCTTCAATACTTATACTTGGTTTTAAAATTAAATAAATTAAATTAATTCTTTCAATAATTCTGCGTGAGTAATCAAAATATTCAATTTTTTGCAATTCTTCCAACGTAATTTTTTCATTAGTTGGATTGACACTTACAAGACTGAAGGTGCTTTCTAATTTATCCAATTCTTGTCTTTGAATAGAGCTTATGAAAATTTTATTACTACTTAAAGAAGTACGAATTTGCTCAACAAAGTTAACTAAATCTGATAAAAACAAAAACGGAACCTTGCCTCTTGGAGGGGCTATTCCGTCTATAATATCTTGAGCAGTGCTTAAATCAAATTCTCCGCCATAACTAAAGCCCTCAACAGCAAAATCACCTTTAACTTTTTTATTTCCAGCAGATTCAGAGTAAAAATTAGTAATCCATTGAGTGCTTTTTTGTAAAACTTCGACAACCTGGGAAGCGCTTAGGCTATCAACTCCAGACAACTTCTTAAGTTCTATGAGGGTGTTTTTGTTATTTTGATTATTAGCCATGTCTTTTTACTTATTATAACTGGATGTAAGTTTACTTAAAAGGCTAATCATAGCTGACGTTGCAAGTTTTGATTAAAGAAAATATAATTAGCACTGACAATCGACTATGTCTAATCCAGAAAACACTCCATCAATTGAGAATCCTTCTTCTGATAAAGAAAGCAGAATTCGTGATTTAGATCAAGCTTTAGCTAAAAAAAAAGAGGATTTAATTTCTAGATTGGAAGCAGAAAAGATTTTTTCAGACGACCCCATCACTGAAGAATTATTTGTTAAATTAGCTAAAGAAGAGCTTTTTGGGCTATTAACAGATTTTCCAGAATTGAGAGATGATATTTTAATAAAATTAAAAAATGTTGTTCAAGAGCTCAAAACTAAATTTTTTAATAGACAAGTGATAATTCAAGAAGAGGATAAAACTGTTGATAAAATTAAAGACAATGGATTTTATTTAGGTGAACCAGACGATATTGATATGAGCAGAGTTGCCGACTATGGAGATTTTCTTAAGAGAATTGGGTGTCCTGAAAGAGAAAAAAATGAAGAAATAAAAAGTTACTTAACTAGACTTTATCCTGCATTACTTAATAGATCCTTGATTTATTTTTGGAACAAATCAGAAGATACTGCTGCAAGCAAACCAAGAACAAAAGATTATAGAACAGATCCGATGTATGGACCAAATACCAGGGTGAATTTATTAAATGCAAGATTAATATATTTGGAAAAAGATACCACGGAAGTCTATCATTTTGAGGCATTTTTAGATCAATTCAAAAGCTTATTTTTAAAGAGTGAGGAAAAAGAAATAGTAAAATCATTTACTTCTAGATGGAAGAAGCTTTTTGCTGAAATGGATGTTTTGCATAATAGAGCGGTTGTTAGAAGGGAAGGAGATGACCCGAATGGTCCAGGATATGATCCTAAAGGACCGGATGGAGCTTTAGCCGGATTGGCAAACTTACAAAAAGAAGAAGTTATAGATCTACATAGAATTTTTCCTGACAAAAATGAACTAAAAGAAATTCCTGGTGTAGAGAAGGAATTTCTAAGTGCTTGCGAGTTTTGTATGGGTGTATGGAGTGCAATGATTTTAAAAAGACAAGATAGAATCTTACTATGGCCTCACATGTCTGAAAAAATTAAGGAATTTTTTGACACACCAATTGAAAGAAATGGAAGAATTGTAGATATAAAAATCAAGGAAGAATTTTCTGGAGTTTTACCAATCATTAATGGTAGAACGTCGTCTAATCAATTAAAAATGATTGAAAAAATGATAGAGATGTCTAAGGAAATGCTTCCTTCTGTTCCAGAAGAAAATAAGGAAAACTTAGCTAAATTAGCTTATCACGTGAGCGAATCTTTTAGAATTGGTGGCGGAATGGAGACTTTTTTTGATGTTGGTTTTAAGCAGACTAACGGAGAAACAATTGCAGATGTAAAAGCCCAAGATGGAGAAACAAAACTAGCTAGCTTTGGTGCTTATGTAGAATCTAACAACTCTAAAAACTATAGAACAAAATATATTGATGTTTATGGAGAAAAGCTGTTTCATTTGTATGTGCCAGTAGCATTTTATTTACAATATAGTCATGCCTTACCATATCAGGTATCTGAAATAAATGACGGAAGAGCAAGCTTAATGTCTCTGTTAACAATTAAAGATGGTGTTTATTCTGTAGATTGGTCAACTGGAGTGAACGCTCCAGACGCAAGTGTGGCTAAAATGGCTTCTGAAGCAAACATGGGTTTTTGGGAACTTTCTAGTGTAGCTAATGCTATAAAAAATAAGGGAAAATTAATGTGGGATCCAGTGTCTGCATTCAAAGGTTCTTTATTGGCTTTTCTAAAAGATAGGAGAATTTCTACAATTTTTGATAAGGACTATAGAAAAGTTTCTGAACAAAGAGAAAAAATCTGGAAACTTTTAGGTGGTGATAGATATATTACTGCTAAAGAGGCTGTTCCATTAGCTTTTAAATGTACAGAAGAATCAAGACTGACAGAAGAAGATGCGGAGAGAATTAAGAGTAGTATTCTCAAACACGCCGTAGATTATTATATGGGAACTTGGAAAACATCCTATCCTGGAGATTTTATAAGAATTGCTAGATTCATGTTTAGCAGAGATGACCGTTCTGAGAGCAACTATTTTATAAATGAAAGAGTTGCAAAGCTATTTAATCATGCTCCAGAGCTGAGTAAAGCAGAGCTGGAGGAAGCAAGAAGAAGAGGTCTTAGCGATGTTGAAATAAAGAAAGAGAGAGAAAAAAAAGTGATTAATTTTGATAAATACAGTGAAATTGATAAAGAAAACGCAGTAGAAATAAAAGAAATTTCAGATTCTCTTTCAAATAGGTTAGCTGCTTATTTATTATTTGATGTTAATATGGCGGTAACAGCTTGGTTATCGAGGCCTAAATATGAAGAAAATGAGATAGCCAACAGAGAAGGATTCAATTGGGATAAATTGTACGACGAGATGGACAATCAATCTGTTGACGACATGGAAATTATATCTCCCTCTGGTAGGTTGATGCATACTAAACAAATTGAAGCGGCTATTAATAGATTATTAGTTATCAGAGATCATCAGGATTTTGCGGTTTTGTTTAAAAAATATTTTGATTCTGGATACAGATTAGTTAATGGTGGTCATTCGGAAGGCAATGGGCAGGTTTTTGATAGATATGATTTACTTACTTTTCTCCAAAGTGAAGCAGATTGGGCCAAAGGAAAAAAATGGAAATCACTAAAAGAAACTCTTAAGAGTGGTAGAGAGAGAATGATTTTTGTTTTAGAAGGAGAAAGTAATAGGTCTGGTTTGCAGGATTTTGTAGATAAACAATTAGTAATAAGAGCTTTATTTGGCGAAAAGAAATAAGCTTTTTTAGGTTTTATCTGCTCCTTCTCCTCCAGATACTTCTTGTTCGACTTGAATGACATTCTTTTGACCCTTACTAAGAGCGCCAAATATTCCTCCATATTTAATTTTATCTTGAGTGGCAACTCCATGTCTTCTGTCTTCTTCGAGTCTATTCAATCTCTCAGCTCTTTCAGATCTACTACCAACAATTAATCTTTCTAAACCAGTGTCTTTGCCACTTGTTTTGAGATAGTGTTGCATGTGGGCAGTATCACTAAAGAAGTCAAATGGTTGTGCTTCAGCAACCTTCTTTGGAGCAGCTGCTGCGCTCTGTACTCTCTTTAATGCATCTCCTGCCAATTGTCCAAACACACCATCCTCTACGCCCATAGCTTTTTTGACTTGTTGCATAATTTCTGGAATGACCAGTAAAATACCAATACCTAAAATAACTGGAATAATATTGCCTTGACCTTGACCAACTAGAAATGGAGGCATGAAACCACCTCCAAAAGAAGTATCAATTAATTCTTCATTGCCGGTCCAATTGAGACTTCTGATTGGAGCAGTTAACATTCTTTGTACTAAAACACAGAGTAAAACTACTGGCCATAAAATAAGATTGCCAGCGAGATTTTTAATCCATTTACCAAAGGTATTTTTGCCAGGAAATGCTCCCAACATTAAAATGATTGGCGAAAAAATGATTTGAATTAAAACAGCGACATAGGTTTTAACTAGTTCAAAGAAAACTTTGAAAGAAGCAAAAAGTATAGCGATACCAATAATAACGGTACCCATTAAACTGGACAACCAAGCCAAAGCTTCTCCCACAAAACCAATATTAAGAGCATCTTCCATAAATTGCTCAATGGCATTTTGAGTTGCGCCACCAGTTCCTTTAAACATCACTCCAACTAAACCAAATATGTTCATATTAATAATAGTTGAACCTTCGGTGAAGTAACTAGCCAATACATACATGGCTACGTACATAATATCGATCATAAAACCAGCAATAGCGTAGGAAAAAGTAACTGCTAACATGGCTACAATGACACTGGGAATGGCTTGTTGGGCAGTAATAGCGGCTTGACCAACTTTGGTTCTAAACATGATCATAAAGCCAATAATCAAAAAAATGACTACAAAAAAAAGATAAGCCAGATTGCGGAATGATTTCCAAGTTTCTAAAATTGGATCTAAAGCAGAAAATCCAAGACCCTGAGCTTGAGCTTCTGGAATAATCTTAGCTGATTTCATCACATCGGCCACATATGTGCGTGTACTAGCGGGAGGATTATAGAGAGCGACGATTCCACTATTAACATCTCCCAAGACTCCATAACCAATTTCTTTTTCTAAAGCTTTTCTCTCTGAAGTAGATTGACTTCCATCATTTGGAATAGCAGCCATACCAATAGCATGTAAATTAATATTGGTTAAAATATTGGAAATACTTTCAGCATCAAATTTTTCCTTATCAGCATTAACGCTTTTGAAAGAATTGACACTTTTAACGGTTGATTCAGTTTTAAAAATTCCTCCTAACCAATCTAAAATACTGGCTTGAGCCGGTTTAATAGACATAAAAAAACATGAAAAAACAATTAGAACAGTTAACAATAGGCGAGAGGTATTTATCCGCGTCATAAGACAAGTATATTTTAGAGTAAGTCAATCAAAACTGCAAAAGTAATTAGCTTAAATTTAAGTCTCGAACTTGACAAGATACTTAAAAACATTTAAAACAATCATAAATGATCGATCAATCACAAACTGATAAGTTCAAGGACATTTTAGAGCTTAGTCAAAATATTTTAGTGATTTTTCCAGAAACTAAAGATTTAGATTTGTTTTTAGCCACTTATTGTTTTTATAGTTTTTTCTTGTCAAAAAAATCAATTAGAATTTTGAGTCCAAAATTTGTACAAAAACTTCCTAAAGAATTAGAGAAACTAATTAAGCTTAGTGAATTAGAAAATGAATTGGGAAAAGAAAATCTAATTATCAGTTTCCCATATCAGGAAGAGCAAGTTGATAAAGTCTCCTATTACATTGGAGAAAAAGACAAGCGTTTTTATTTAACGATTAAACCTAAAAAGAACATATCTCCTCTTGAAAGCAATAAGGTTGAATTTTCTTATGCCGGTGCCCAAGCTGACTTATTAATTTTGTGTGGAGTAGAGGATTTGGAAAATTTGCAACAATTATATTTTGCTTACGAAACTCTTTATAAAGGTGATAATAATTATGTAGTAACAATAAATAATTTTATTCCAGATTTTGGTAAATTAAATTTAGATATTTCTCCCAGCAGTTCTTACTCTGAGGCCATATTTTATTTGTTGCAAGATTTGGATTCAAAAAATGAAGACATTTTGGCTAAAAGTAATTTACCAAGTTTATTACTTTATGGAATTGAAGCTAAGACCAGGGGTTTGCAATCAGAAGAAGTAGATATCAATACTTTTTTGGCTGTGGCTTCTTTACTTAAGCTTGGTGCAACGCGTCTATTTAAATTAAAAACTCAAAAATCAGTTAAGAAAGAATCTGTTAAAGTTAAAGTCCGGAATCGTTTAACAAAATAGCGGTGGTTATAGAACCTGGTCTTTGATACTTTGGATATTTACTACCATCACTAAAGTTTTGACAAACATTTGAACCAGCATAGCAATATTGACTTGCTTGAGTGATTAAATCTTCTTTCTTTTCATCAGAAAAACCCCATTCTTCTTGTTTTTGATCAAGACTACTGCGTAATTCTGATAAAGTAGTGGCAGTTGGACTTACGCTACAATTAAATTCCACATAATCTAAGCAGAAAATTAAATCCATATCGCTATGACGTTCATCAATATAAGCTAAAGGATGCGGATGATCTTCTGACGTGAATTGAGGAGGGCACTTACCTCCATTTAACCAGCGAGTCTCTTTGCCACAGTTTTGATTGCCAAGGCCATTATAAGCACCGACGGCTGCCACAAGAGCCTCATATTCAATATTGTTTTTATCGAAGTTCCCGCCAAATTTATCAATTAAATGTTCCATGGCAAGTTTAGCATCTTCTTTTAGTGAGCCACCTCTAAGACCACCTCCGTCAAAAACTGATTGATTGGCATTTAAACCTCCTTCAGTCCAATGAATACCCGCTACCACTTCACAAGGAATGCCAGTTTCTTGTTCAGCATACTCATATGCTTCAACTAATTCAGGCGTCATTCTAGGAGCAATATCAGCTGTAAAAATATCTTTAGCAAATTGTGGTATTCCGGAAGCATCAGGAATATTTTTAATGTTTTTAAAACCCTCTCCACTACAGAAAGCTTGAGTAGAATCCCCTTTAGGATCGCCACTACAGCGTCCTAAAAACATATCTTCAACGCGATTGCAGGACAATATATAGTTATAAGTTTGATTAAAAGAATTGCGCAATTTTTGTTGAATTTTACGAATCATAAAACCAAGTCCAAAATCCGGAAGCAACATGTCACCTTTATTTTCATTTAAACTTACGCCAAAAGTATAGTTTTTACAAACTTGAACAGTTTCAGAATAAGAAACTCCATTGGAGTCTTGTTTCAATACTTCTTCATAGTGACATTCATCAAGAGGATTAATAGAATCCGAAGCACTAAATCCAACATTAGCTCCTTTAACGGTGTAATATTTAGGAATTACTCCAGCTTTATTTTGCATATCTTCAATTACATTGGTACGTATTAAATTAAAAAATTCTTTTTCGCTCCAAAAAATACTTAAAGATTTATTGACATCTTTGATAGTTTCTCCAACAGGAATTACTAAATATGCATTGACAATTACTGGATCGCCCAAATCTGGAGGATCGCTGTCAATCACTACTTCCCATTCAAAAGGATTTTGATCGCTAGAAGCTAATTTATCAGCAATGAGTTTATTGACAGGGCTTTTGTAGTTGTATTCTTTAATATCCTTGGAGGCTGGGGTAAAAAGGTCGCCAGCTTTTTCCCAATTTAAATCTTCTTGATTGAAAATCTTTTCTATGCCACTTGTTTGTTCTTCATTTCCATCTCCATTTGTACTTAAATCGCCAGCGGCCGTTTCTGTTTCAACAATTCTCAGAGTAGTGTTGGTGCAATTTGGTGCGACACCATTGATCATATCAATAATTACATTACGCAGAGCATTTTCATCACTTCTTTTGCATTGTGGATATGAAGCTGGACATTTAATAATCGGATCGTCTAAATATGGAGCAGCTTTAGCTAATCCATAAATCTCATTTCTTTTACTCGTTTGTTCTTGATTGTCTTTTTCGTTTTGTTCCTCACTTTGAATAACCATTTTTGAAAGCTCTAAAGAATCAACGTTGTTAGCAATTACAGATTTATTGGTGCCAAATTCAGGAATTTTAAAAGCAATAAATATGGGAGCGTGTTTTTTTACATCTTCTTGAGGATTTTCTTGCAGAAAATAAAAAGTGTCATTACTATCAGATTTACCCTCATCTTGTCTAGGAACTAAAACTAAGAAAGCTAGGCGATACAAGGAATCTAAATCAATAGAAATTCGATTCATTGCTTCTCTTAAGCTGGCAATTTTGTCCACGCCAGCTTTTGATGGAGAATATTCTGGTTTTGGATTGGTAGCATCTCCGCCAGTAATGTCAAAGCAAACTTGTTTATAAAGCTCCTCGCCACTTAACTCTGGACGAATTTCCTTCACCCAATCCATTAAAGTTCTACTATTAAAAGTAACATCGACCGTATGCTCTCCAGCTTTTAATGCACTAGATCCAAAATTGCTAATGTTTCTACTA
>Ga0209717_1001800_pt1 | contig 22092 bp, 16 predicted proteins | sample AD_UKC048_MetaG_FD_184418 | JGI IMG/M metagenome (GOLD analysis project Ga0209717, IMG submission 184418) | Active sludge microbial communities of municipal wastewater-treating anaerobic digesters from USA - AD_UKC048_MetaG (SPAdes) (version 2) | ecosystem: Engineered > Bioreactor > Anaerobic >... | reverse complement strand
ACTGGTCGTTGATGATCTGCGCGTATTCCTTGTAGGTCTCGAACTTGTTGCCGCGCACGCTGTGCTGCAGCTTGGCGATGGCGTCCGGCGTCCACATGTGCTCCTCGCCGCGCACGCGCCAGGCGTACTCGCCACCGGCGTCGAGCATGCCGGCGAGCACCGGGTCGTCGCCGAAGGCCAGCTTGTGCATGCGGATCGCCTCTTCGGCAACCTGGAACACGCCGATGCCGCCCACCTGGCTGGCGGTGCCGCGGAAGTACTTGTCGACCAGCGGCTTGTCCAGCCCGATCGCCTCGAACAGCTGCGCGCCGCAGTAGCTCATGTACGTCGACACGCCCATCTTCGACATGATCTTCGACAGACCCTTGCCGATCGCCTTGACGTAGTTGTAGATCGCCTTCTCGGCCGACAGGTCGCCCGGCAGTTCCTTGTGCAGCGAGGCCAGCGTCTCCATGGCGAGGTAGGGGTGCACGGCCTCGGCGCCGTAACCGGCGAGCACGGCGAAGTGGTGCACCTCGCGTGCCGAACCCGTTTCGACGACCAGGCCGGCGGTGGTGCGCAGGCCCTCGCGCACCAGGTGCTGGTGGATCGCCGACAGCGCCAGCAGCGCGGGGATCGCCACCTGCTCGCGGCTCATCGCACGGTCGCTGATGATGAGGATGTTGTGGCCGCTCTTGATCGCGTCCACCGTCTCGGCGCACAGCGAGGCGAGCTTGGCCTCCACGCCTTCATAGCCCCAGGTCGCCGGGTAGGTGATGTCGAGCACGTGGCTCTTGAACTTGGCACCGGTGTGCTTCTCGATCTGGCGCAGCCGCGCCATGTCGTCGAAGTCGAGGATGGGCTGCGGCACCTCCAGGCGCATCGGCGGGTTCACCGCGTTGATGTCCAGCAGGTTGGGCTTCGGGCCGATGAAGGACACCAGCGACATCACGATCGCCTCGCGGATCGGGTCGATCGGCGGGTTGGTGACCTGTGCGAACAGCTGCTTGAAGTAGTTGAACAGCGGCTTGTTCTTGTCCGACAGCACGGCCAGCGGCGAGTCGTTGCCCATCGAGCCGATGCCTTCTTCGCCGGCCACCGCCATCGGGCTGAGCAGGAACTTGATGTCCTCCTGCGTGTAGCCGAAGGCCTGCTGGCGGTCGAGCAGCGACTCCTTGAACGGCAGCGCTTCGGGCTCCAGCGGCGTCTCTTCGAGCTTGACGCGCACGCTCTCGATCCACTGCCGATAGGGCTTGGCCGAGGCGAACTGGTTCTTCAGTTCCTCGTCGTCGACGATGCGACCCTGCTCGAAATCGATCAGGAACATCTTGCCCGGCTGCAGGCGCCACTTGCGCACGATGCGGTTCTCGGGGATGGGCAGCACGCCAGACTCGGAGGCCATCACCACCAGGTCGTCGTCGGTGACGATGTAGCGCGCCGGGCGCAGGCCGTTGCGGTCCAGCGTGGCGCCGATCTGGCGGCCGTCGGTGAACACCATCGCGGCCGGGCCGTCCCAGGGCTCGAGCATGGCGGCATGGTACTCGTAGAACGCGCGGCGGCGCTCGTCCATGCCCTCGTGCTGCTCCCAGGCCTCCGGGATCATCATCATCGCGGCATGCGCCAGCGAGTAGCCGCTCATGGTGAGCAGTTCCAGCGCGTTGTCGAAGGTCGCGGTGTCGCTCTGCCCTTCGAAGCTGATCGGGTAGAGCTTCTTCAGGTCGTCACCGAGCACCGGCGACTTCATCACGCCCTCGCGGGCGCGCATCCAGTTGAAGTTGCCCTTGACGGTGTTGATCTCGCCGTTGTGCGCGACCATGCGGTACGGGTGCGCGAGCGGCCACTCGGGGAAGGTGTTGGTCGAGAAACGCTGGTGCACCAGCGAGAGCGCCGAGGTCACGCGCGGATCCTGCAGGTCCTTGTAGTACTTGCCGACCTGGTCGGCCAGCAGCAGGCCCTTGTAGATGATGGTGCGGCAGCTCATGCTGGGCACGTAGTACTCGCGGCTGTGCGTGAGCTTGAGCGCCTGGATGGCACTCGATGCCGTCTTGCGGATCACGTACAGCTTGCGCTCCAGCGCGTCGGGCACGATGACGTCGGGGCCGCGGCCGATAAATATCTGCCTGAGCACCGGCTCCTTGGCACGCACGGTCGGCGACATCGGCATTTCGGTGTCCACCGGCACGTCGCGCCAGCCCAGCAGCACCTGGCCCTCGGCCTTCACCGCGCGCTCGAGCTCCTGCACGCAGGCCAGCCGCGACGCGTGTTCCTTGGGCAGGAAGATCATGCCCACGCCGTACTCGCCGGGCGGCGGCAGTTCGACACCCTTGGCGGCCATCTCGGCGCGGTAGAACTCGTCGGGGATCTGGATCAGGATGCCGGCGCCATCGCCCATCAGTTTGTCGGCACCGACCGCGCCACGGTGGTCGAGGTTCTCCAGGATCTTCAGACCCTGCTCGACGATGGCATGCGCCTTCTGCCCCTTGATGTGGGCCACGAAGCCGACGCCGCAGGCATCGTGTTCGTTCGCCGGGTTGTACAGGCCATTTTCGGCAGCAGCTGCCAGTTCTTGCGGGAAGGTGGAATCCGGTTGGGCCTGCGACATGGCGCTCTCCGTGCGTGACTGAATCGGCGAGCAGGATACTGCAGCGCAGCATGAGATTCAATCAAAACAAAAAGAGTCTGACCCCAATTAATTGGTGGTCAATGTCGAGGCCATAAATAATCGGGGACACAATGATGCCCACCCGCTCACGTGGGTTTGCGGGGGCGTCCTGCAGTCAATGGGCGAACGCGCCGCGAGCTGGCCTCGGCGATCTCGGCGAGAAATGCCTCCGTCCCGAGAGCCCAGCCCTTTCGAACCGCATCGTCGAAGCGGCGGCGCTCTTCGGGCGAGATGGGCTGCATTGCAAGCAAGCCATATGCCGCGTGTCGCTCAAAGGGCGTGTTCCCCAGCGCCCAGAACAGAGCGTGATCGGACACCAGTGGGTCCACAACCAGACCGAGATGATGGGCGACACTGGAAATGCGCTGCCCGTCGGCAGCACTTCCGTCCCCAGCCAGGGCTGCATCGGACTCGACGTGGCACATCGCCGCGATGAAGCACGTGCCCGGTTGCAGCAAGGTGGATCTGAATCGACCGGACCAGATCGTGCCGCTGCGTTCGTGGCGGCGGTTGAACTCCACGGTGTAGCGCCGAGCGACGCGCTGAATCATCCGACTCAGGACTTTTGAATCTCGCGGTGTGGCAAGCAGAAGCACTCGTGCCGTGTCCAGCAGATAGGCGTGCAGGGCCACGCCGCTGGCACTCGTGGCCTCCAGCAGGATCTCGCGGTAGACCCTAAGGTCCGCCGAATCCAGAAAGAGGGCCTGCCCGTTGTGGCCACATTGTTCGACCAGGTGCGGTACACCGGCGACACTGAGCCGTGGCAGCCGCGCCATCAGAATCCTGCTTGGTCGTCGGGCTCCATCCGGGCTCCGTCAGCAAACGCTGACGAAGCCCGATCAGGAAGACTCAGTTGCCGATCCCGAGTTCGCGCCAGTTGAGCCGGCGAAGACCCAGCGCAGAGCCGAACTCGCCCCGGACCTGGCGCACAGAACCCGTGTCCGTGCCGGCGATGAGGCGGACCTTGCCGTTGACGCTGAGGAAGCGCAGATCGGTCACGACACCAGAGCCCGGCGTGGTGTAGGGGAGCACGGCACCGCTGACATCACTCAGACGCGAGACCCCGCTTGCGAAATCAGCCGCGTAAGTCCGACCTTCTCCGGAAGGCGTACACGGATCGTCCACGGAAGGGAGCGTCGGCGCGAATGCCACCGTCGAGCCGAACGGGGCAGGATCGTTCACCAGACGCCATGCAACGTTGTTCGGACCGATGCCCAGATCCTTGAACCAGCCCATCGGCGCCGTGGCAGTCGGATTGATGGTGGCGAGCATGGTGTCGTTGCGCACAAGTTGCGAGCGCAGGATCGGGAATGTGATGCCGGTCGGCAGATCCGTCAGCCGGTTGAAGCGCCCCCCGTCACCATCCTTGATCGCGTAGAAGCTCTGTTCAAGGGATGAGCTACGGTCGCTAGCGTCCAGCAGCCGGCCAGTGCCGACCATGACATAGCGTCCCTTCGTCTTGGGGTGCCATTCGATGACCGGGCGAGAAGTGACCGGCTGGGCGTTTCCGAGGCTGTCGGTCAGTTGCGCCAGCTTGACCGGGGCCGGGTAGGTACCCGAAGTCGTGGTGATGTCGAATCGCCACAGGTTGCCATCAAGATCTCCGCCATAAACGGCATCAGCGTAACCGTCCTTGTAGTTCAGCACATAGGCATTGATGTGTGCCAGCCCTGGAGCTGTCGGCGTCGCCCCGGTGCCCGTTGCAACAGGCGGCTCCAGCAGTGCGCCGGTGCGGGGATTCACGAAGAACAGGTAGCCGTGTCCATCTGCATTGTTGTAGCCGGACGGAAAGATCACCGTCCAGCCGTACTTCCGGGTCTTGACGACGACAGGCTCGCCGAAAGTGAATCCCATTTCCGGAGCAGTGAACTCCCACAGCACTTTCGACGCGACAGCCGCTTCGCTCGTCATCGCCGCCGGATCCGTGACATCGAGCGCATAGTACGAGCGCCCGCCCTTGCCCAACCCACCGACCAGGAGTGAACGCCAGTTCGGCGCACCTGTGCCGATGGCCGAGCCGTTCCAGGTCCGGGTGAAGTCGACGTCGTGATTGGTCGGCGTACCGTTCACCAGGTAGTGGTGTTCGTACTCCGGGTTGCCGAGCGCAGCCAGGCCGTTGACTTCAGGCGTGGACGGGATGCTCGGGCCAGCGAAGGTGGGACTCGGTACATAGGCAAACAACTCCTGCCCCGCCGTGGCCCCAGTCAAGGCGCCATTGAAGGCATGCACCATGCCGTCGTTCGCGCCCACGTAGACCACGGTAGGCCGAGTCTTGTATGTATCCTTGAACGTGGAATAGCCAGTGTTGTCGAGATCGTCGACGAGCGGAAGTGAAGGCGGGCCCACGGGACGTGCGGCCGAACCGACGATGTCGCCGAGCAGACGCTCGCGGGCACGGTAGGCACGCGAACTACCCGTCACCGTCGAGTCGGTTTCGTGGGTGCGTTCGCCGCGCAGATAGTTCAGGAAGTCGGCGCCGTCGTCGACGAGGGGTCGATAGCTCGTGTTCAGCGAGGCTTGTTGCGCGGCCGTCAGGCTGGCATGACGGAACGGAATGCCGTTCGCGCCGTTCCAGGTCGCCACCCGGCGTGCCGTGTTCCAGCCTGTCCCTGACAGCTGCGTTGCCAGCTTGGCCGTCGCGCGCCAGCGCTCGGAGGTCGATGGCGTGCCGTCTAGGGTGAAGTTGATTTCGCTGCCCACCACCTCGCCGGTCCAGTTGCCGGCGTCGTATTGCGCGCCGAAACTGGCCGTGCCGATCAACGCCACCTGGGGCAGCGAAGTCGAGAATGAGGTCGTGAATGCCGAACTGAGCGAGTTGATCCGCCGGAACGCTTGCGTCAGGCCCGTGATCATCTGGTCCGGGTTGCCGGCCGTGAAGTAGTTGTCCGGTCGTTTGATGGTGCCCGTCACGTATTCGCCAGACGTCCACCACCACGCATCGGGCAACGCCGTCGTATTGCTGAAGCTGTAGGGCGGATCAGCGGGTGGAATGAAGCCACCGTACTTCGCGGTGAGAAAGAACTGATTGTTGTTGACGAAGGGCTGCTCGAGCACATCCACCCAGAGTGTCTGGATGGTCTGTTTGCCCTGGGTCTTGGCGACGTTGGCAACATCGGGCCGGATGTCGTTGACGTTGGCCCAGTACGCCAGACCGACCATGGCGGCCGAATTGTTTCGACCGCTGTAATTGTTGGCGTTGGGTGCCCCGAGGCCTTGCAGTGCAAAGGCAAGATTGGTTGCGGCCTGGCCATCGACGACCGTATCACTCGTCACCGAAGCCGGCTTGGCGGGCTCGAGCGTCGTGCCCGTGGCACCCGGTACGTTCTTGTCGGCGTGCGTGTAGATATCGCCGATGCCCAGAATGAAGTTCTTCTGGCAGGAGTACTGGATGGGATCGTCCCAGGTCCGAACGACAGGGAAACCGTCCAGCGCCCTGTCGACGGTGGTCGTGGGACGAAGCGTGTTCCATTCCGGCACCTCGCCCAGATTCCTGAAGTAGCGCTGTGCTGCGTAGTACAGCTCACCCACCGGATCGTTGCCCTTGTAGCCGTTCGCCGGGAAGAGCTGGCCGAACTTGTTCAGGTAGTTGGCGACGCCGCTGTTGCTCACCGCTGTGGCTGGCACGTAGGCCAGATTGGTCGCGGCGGCATCGGCGGAATCGGGGTTGGTGACGAAGATGCCCGTGTTCGGATCCCACTCCGCAGCCGCATTCGCCGCATCTGGTGCGCCAGGCACGGGATGCGTCGGGCCCACAAACTTCATGCGCGCGCGCAGAACCGCGCCATCGCGGTCGTTGCCCGATTGATTGAGGTACCCCAGCGCGGAGAAGCGCAGTCGCTGAGCGTACTGCTGCATCATGCCCTCAGGCTTCCAGTTGCTGCCGTACTGCTTGCAGTTCGTCTCGACGCCACCCGGTGCAGTCGGATCGCACACCTTCACGCGAATCGGAATGCGATAAACCGTCGCGTTCACGAGCGCGTTGGCAGGGTTGAAGTCCGTCGTCGCGGGCACAGCCCCGCTTATGGCTCCGACGGCGCCTGACACGGTGAACAGCATGTCGAAGCCCGCCCCGTTGATCCGGGTATTGAACGCCGTGCGAGCCCCAAACGGAGTCGCTCCGGCAATCGCGGCGACTGGCAGACTCTTGTTCGGGTACAGCTGTCCCGTGGCCGGGTGGTTCGCCTTCTGAAGAACCGTCAGATTCATCTCGTCACGCACCCGAAAGCCGCCAGTCATCACGAGGCGGAACGGATCGATCGTCTGGGTGGCAGCCCAGTTAAGGAAGTTTCCGCTCCACATCGCCACGCACGTGCGGTTGGTCGCCACGGCAGCGGGATAGAAGTAGCGATTCGCCTGGACGGTCGCATCGTACTGGTACAGATAGCACTTGTTCGGATCGAAGTAGCCCTTGTAGGTGTTTGCGCTCGTGTAGTCGTTCGTGCCGGGATATGCGGCCCGCTCGGCCGTCGGCCATTCCACCGAAAGTGCAAGTGCAACGTTGCCAAGAATCGCACTGCGCGAAAAGACCGGCGCATCCGCCAGCGAAGCCGCCTGCGAAGGCGCCACGCTGACCAGGGCCGTGGCGCCTGCCACTGCGAGTGCCAGGGCTGCGCGCCATCGAGCTGCGGCTGGTGCCAGCCGCGAGCTGCGACTGGCTTCGCTAATCACGTGATGGGTGCTGGTCATGGTGTCAACCTCTGATGCATCAAGGTAGGGATCGGTCTGACAGCGGCAACATCTGCCACCATCTCGCTTGTCAGTTGTCGCAGCACGCGTACGTCGTCTGGAAGTACGACTCGGTTCCGCGGGGGCCGAAGGCACGAATGCTGATTCGATACACGATGGTCTGGTTGGCAGCACCGCCCAGGCCGGCGCCAGCGCCGCCCGCAGCCACGCTGCTGCCCTGCTCGGCTCGCCGCCACAGGGAGGAACTACCGCCGGTTGGCGCGCCAGGGCCGGCCACCACGCACTTGTCGGCACCGAGGACTTGCTCATCGCCTGGCTCACTGCACAGACGATCGACGACGTAGGCCAGATTGACGCCTCGACCGGCATCGACCGTCGCTACTCCTGCAGGCCACGGTCCGGCAGCCGAGGCGCTGGCCAGCAGCACCTGGGGAAAGCCCACCAGGTTGTTCGGCTGCACTGCGGCGCTGTAGCCCACGGCGGCATTGGCCAGTTGCCGCGTTGCACGAGTCTCCATCGGACCGCCGGTGCGGAACTGGGCCAGGATCGTCTGGGCAGCCAGCTCACTCTGCTGCGCCAGATCTCGCTTGAATGACAGATTGCCGGCCATCGTCAGCGAGGTGTCGAACGAGCGCACGAGTGCCACGGCACCCAGCAACACGACGACGAGGATGAGCATGGTCGTCAGCAGGACGACCCCACGTGACGATTGGCGGCGCAGCATGGTGGTGCTCATGAAGTCGTTCGCATCAGGAAGTTGCGGAGGGGCACGGTGATCTCGACAGTGCGGTGCCGCTGGTTCCGGTTCTCGCCGGCCCGCGTGAGATCGACAGTGATCGGGTTGGGCGCCGGAAGGTCGCTGAACAGCTGCAGATTGGCAGGCGCCACCGGCACACCCGGCTCGAGTTCGCGCTCGACAAGCGAGGATCGCAGCACCATGCCGACTCGAACCGCGACGATCTGGCGCAGCCTGGCGTTGGACGCAGCCGAACCGTCCATGAGCGCTGGGCCGTCCCACAACGCCGTCGGGGACTGCCAGGCATCCAGGATGCCGTCGTCATTCGTGTCGAGGCCGTACACCGCATGCAGTTCGCGAACACCTTCGGCCAAGGGCTCGGATGCATTGACGCCGTTGAAGAGCAGCAGGTTGTGCGCGAAGAGTGTGCTGTCGGCACCAACGCCGATCAGCCCGAATTGGGGCGGATTGGTCGTCGCGTTGCCGATCGAGAAGGCCGAGACATCGCTTTGCAGCGCCAATGTGGCGAGTGACAGATTGGCCCCCGCGGGCGTGTAGTAGGTGCCTCCGAGAGGCAGTATCGGGCCACAGGCTGTCCCCAACGGCGCAGCCGGATCCCCTGCGCAAGCTGGCTTGGCCGCATCGACCTGACTCAGCAGGCACTCGCCTCCGGAGGCCAGCATCACGAGATCGCCTGCACGGTAGCCGATGGTGTTGGGCAACGCGACTTGCGTGGCGGCAACCCCGCCAGCCGGCACGTTCGTCAACACCTCCCCATAGCCGGTCGCTCCGCTCATCACCATGATCACGTCGGACCCTGTATCCGAGGCACCACGAAAGATGACCACCGGCGCGAGGCGAAACGTCTGCGGAATCGCAGTAAAGGGTGCCGGCAGCGGGCCGACTCTGGGCAAGCTCTCTCCGCCAGGCAGGGCGGCATTGAGCCGGCAGCCGCCGACAGTCGCCCATCCTTGCGAATAGCCCGTCCCGGCGCTGCGCAACATGCGATCCAGCACGTACAGCGCATAGTTGCCAGATTGGCTCGCGTCGTTGAGTCCCGTTGACGTGCGCTTGCGGGCTTCACTGGCGGTCAGGACTTGAAAGACGGCCAGGGTGATCACGAGGCCGATACCGACCCCAACCATCAGTTCGATCAGCGAGAAGCCTCGGTGGCGCTTCGGCGCGGAGATCGGACGCACGGACTTCATGTGATCTCCTCGTCGGTCAGGACCACGTCCATGACGAACTGCGACAGTTGGCCCACGGGCTGACCGGGGTGCCGCCACGTGATCGTGAGCGTGGCAACGTTGGGAGTGGCGCCGGCCACCACCGCCACGTTGGCATTGGGCAGGCCCGATCCATTCGGCTGGTTTGTGACGAGATCCAGCCCCTGAACGCGCTTCGTGAAGGTGTCGATCTGCGCTGCGGACAAGTTGACCGAACGCGCCAGACGCATCTGTGCAGCAAGTTCGTCGCCGAACAAGGCGGCGCGATTGCGATCGTCCGCGTCGAGCGAGAACTGGATCGCCCTCGCGTGCAGCCCGACGACGCCAAGAATGCCGAACGACATGATCAGGATCGACACCAGCACTTCGATCAAGGAGCTGCCGCGCGCCTTTGCACCACGAGATTGATTCATCTTGCGCATCTCTAGCATCCTTCAGGAACCGTGGCCGAGAGGACCTTGTCCGGATCGCACATGCGCACACGTCCGCCCAGCGAGACGTCGATCCTCAATCGCCTCAATTCAGGGTTGGCTTCCGGTCTCCTGACCACATAGCTGGCCAGGCCTGCAACGCAGCCTTCCGCGGCGACCGTGATCTGCTGGCCCGCGGAGTTGAAGCAGATTGAAGCCGGCCCGTTGATCAAGACGCCCGGGGCCACATCGGAAAGTGCGCCGCCCCGGATGAACTCCGGCACATCGGCCGCGAAGAGCGACAGGGTGCGCGCCCCCCAATTGCTGCCGTTGGCCGCGGCAGCCGCCGCCAGCGAAGGTTCGGCGTTGGTGAGATAAAAGACGACGCTGCGATTGCGACGAATCGCCTCGGCCTGCGCGAACCGCGCGCCGTTCTGCAACACCTCCGACACCGTGCGGATCCGGGTGTTGTTGATCCAGGTCGTGAAGTTGGGAGCCGCCAGAAACAGCAAAATGACCATCAGCGCCATGGCGACGAGCAACTCGACCAGCGTGAGCCCGCGCTGAATGACGGCCCTGGGGCGCTGAGCGCATGTCATAGGCACGGGTCGCCCTTCTTGGTGATCCAGCGGGTCGCGCAGGTGGTCCAGCCGGAAGGGGCCACTGTCGAGCGCTGATCGAGTTCGTTGACGGAGAGGACGAATCCGTTGACGACGGACCCTACCCCGCCGGTGGCTGCAAGCGTATAGGTCGTCAGCGTCGGACCCACGCTGCAGGTGACCACGAAGTCTCCGAAGGTTCGCGTGCCCACGTTGCGAGCGCAAGGCGTGACGAAGGCGCCGACCGTCCGGTAGTCGCGATTGTCCTGAAAGTGCCGTTCCATGTCGGCACGCATTGTCGAAAGGCCATTCGTGGCATCGACGAGGCGGCCCCGGACGACATAGTCGCGATAGCTCGGGTAGGCGATCGCGGCAAGTATGCCGATGATTCCCACGACGACCATGACCTCGATGAGGGTGAAGCCGCGCGACGTGCGGCGGATGCGCGGACGAGTCGGAACGGTCATCGGACGGTACTCAAGGAGTCGTGTTGGGCGAATTATCGAACCGGCCCCGTTCGCCATGGTCGCCGCACATCGTGCGACGCCTGCCGTTCATCGGAAGCGTCACCCGGACTGTGGCGCCTTGCGCACCAAGGCCGTCAGTTGAGGCGTGCGGTCAGCGGACCAGGCCCCAACACCCGGGCGTGCTCTCGCAGCGCAAACCGGTCGGTCATGCCCGCGATGTAGTCCACCACGGCAGCCTCAATGGGTATTCTTTCACGGTGTGCGGGCGGCAGCTCTTGCGGGCTCTCGAGGTAGGCCGCGAAGAGCTCGCTCACGACGCACTGCGCCACCCGGGTGGTTTCCCGGACCCTGGGATGTCGATAGAGCCTGTCGCGCAGCAGCTGTTGGAGCACGAAGAAGGAAGCCTCAGTCTCCGATCCCATTCCGACCATCGGCGGCAGCCTCCTCACGGCTTGCGGGTCTGCCGGTGCGTATCCCCTGATCGCGGCTTCTGTCGTGACAACGGTGTCATCCACCAGATGGGCAATGAGGCCACGCATCAGCGCATAGAGCAGTCGCCTACCTGTCAGCGCCGGAAACGCGGCGACGGCATCGTGATGCAGTTGGTCGAGCAAGGGCACCACGAGCAGTTGCTCGTAGTCGAGCAATCCGGCTCGCACTCCGTCGTCGATGTCGTGCGCGTTGTAGGCAATCGCGTCAGCCAGATTGGCCAGTTGTGCCTCGAGGCTGGGCTGGGTGCGATCGAGAAAGCGGCGACCGACGCCGCCCGGTTCTTCGCGCTCGATCGCTTCGGCATGGCGGCGAGAGCAGTGCTTCAGGATGCCCTCGCGGGTCTCGAAGCACAGGTTCAGGCCGTTGTGCTCGGGATATCTCTCTTCGAGCACATCGACGACGCGCAGGCTCTGCAGGTTATGCTCGAAACCACCCGCATCGGGCGCGGCCGCGCGGTAGGCCGCGTCGAGCGCCTCCTGCCCCGCGTGACCGAACGGCGTGTGGCCGAGATCATGCGCGAGGGAGATCGCCTCGCACAGATCCTCGTGAAGTCGCAGTCGCCGCGCGATGGAGCGGGCGAGCTGGGCGACCTCCAGCGAATGTGTCATGCGCGTTCGGAACAGATCGCCTTCGTGGTTCAGGAAGACCTGCGTCTTGTAAACCAGGCGGCGAAACGCCGTGCTGTGAACGATTCGATCCCGATCGCGCTGGAACTCGCAGCGATGAGCATCGGGGAGGAGCGGATGCTTGCGCCCGCGCGAGCGCATCGGATCGCTCGCGTAGGGCGCCCTCTCGCTCATGCGACGAGTGACGCTATCACCTCGGCCACCAGAGCATCTGGCGCCGCACGCACGCCCGCGCGCCCTGGCGACTCGATCACTACGAAGCGGATTTCGCCGCCCTCGGCCTTCTTATCCAATCGCATCAGGTCAAGCCAACGGGATGGGCCGAGATCGGGCGCACGCACCGGCAGACCGACACGCCCCACGACATCACGGATGCGCTTCGCATAGACCGCGTCGATCAGGCCGAGCCGGCGCGACAGTTCGGCCGCCATCACCATGCCGCAGCCGACCGCTTCACCGTGCAACCAGGAACCGAAACCGAGGCCGGCCTCGATGGCATGGCCAAAGGTGTGGCCGAAGTTGAGGATGGCGCGCAACCCGGATTCGCGCTCGTCCTGCGCCACCACCTGGGCCTTGATCTCGCACGAGCGCTTGACTGCATGCGCCAACGCCGCGGGATCGAGAGCGAGCAGCTTGTCGGCGTTCGACTCGATCCAGACGAAGAACGCCTCGTCTGCGATCGGGCCGTACTTGATCACCTCGGCCAAGCCCGCGGCGATCTCGCGTTGCGGCAGAGTCCTCAGAGTCTGCAGGTCGGCGATCACTCGCACCGGCTGGTAGAAAGCGCCGATCATGTTCTTGCCGAGTGGATGGTTGATCGCGGTCTTGCCCCCGACCGATGAATCAACCTGGGCGAGCAGGGTCGTGGGCACCTGGACGAAGGGCACGCCGCGCATGTAGCTGGCCGCGGCGAAGCCTGTCATGTCGCCGACCACGCCGCCCCCGAGCGCATAGAGCACGGTCTTGCGATCACAGCCTGCGCCTAGCAAGGCATCGAAGATCTGATTGAGCGTGGCCCAATCCTTGTGGGCCTCGCCGTCGGGCAACTCGACGAGGTGGACGCGGCGGTATCGTGCCGCGAGTGCGGCCTTGAGCGCTGGCGCGTACAACGGGGCGACCGTCGAGTTCGTGACGATCATGGCGTCGGTCGCGCGCGGCAGCCCTTCGTAGCTCGAAGGAGCGCGGAGCAGGCCGTTGCCGATCAGGATGTCGTAGCTGCGTTCTTCCAGCTTGATTCCGACACGCACCGGTTCGCTCAGATGGTCCGTCATGGGTCGAAGTTTACGGTGACCCTCGGCCGTCGCTAACGTGGGTTGGGCGCGGGCTCTACGGGCGACGGAACGAGTGAAGAATCAACCAGACCAGCCAGCTCGAGTTGCATAAGGATCATGTTGACCAAGGTCGCCACGGAAGGCCTGCCTGTCTCGATGATGAAGTGCGCCGTTTGCCTGTACAGCGGATCGCGCTGAGCATGCAACTCCCTGAGCTTGTTCAGTGGATCGGCCACCTGCAGAAGTGGACGATGGGTGTCACGTCGCAGGCGACGAAACAAGTCCTCGGGCGAGGAACGCAGGTAGATGACGGTAGACCGGTCGTGCAGTGCCTTTCGATTGGCCTCGCGAAGAACGGCGCCGCCACCTGTTGCCAACACGGTGTCGGAAAGGTCTGTCAGCTCTGCGATCACTTCTTGTTCGACGTCGCGAAAGCGCTCCTCACCTTCCCGCTCGAAGAAGCTCCGGATGGGGCACCCAATGCGTCTCTCGATCTCCGTGTCGGAGTCCTTGAAGTCCAAGTGCAGCTGCCGCGCAAGGTGGCGCCCGACGGTGGACTTTCCACCGCCAGGCATTGCGACCAGTGAGTACAGCGGCAATCTTGTGCCGGTTGGACTAGGGAATGAAGAACGTCGTCAGCTTGTTCTTCGGTGTCTTTACCTGCAGTTGGAACGACAGGTTTCCAGGCGTCACACAGTTCGAGAAGACGGCAGAGTGGATCGTTCCTCCGGCCTGCGAAGTGTTCGGCACCTTGTCGCCTTGCCCCCCGAATCCGGAGAATGTGGCCGCGGCCTCCACCCCGCTCGTCACGGGCCCGGCGCCGACAACGCCTGTGACGGTCAAGATGGTCCCGGCCGGCAGGGGGTTCGAGTTCACGTCCCGCAAAGTGAACACGAACGCGCAGCGATTGGCTCCAGACGCACTCGGGCCGCTGGTGTTGGAGAGGAAAGGATCGGATCCCGAGAAGGTGATCACTGCCGAAGATCGCACGAGTGCTCGACCCCACTGACCATCGCAGGAATCGGGCACGGACTGCGAACCTGCTGGGCAGGCAAGTGCTCCTGGCCGCGTGCCGACGGTTGCGTCAGCGGCGTTGTCGTAGATGCCGTTCTCGTCCTTGTCAAGGAACGGTTGCCCAAGGTCCTCGAACGCTTCGCCGGCATCCCAGAGGTTGTTGGTGGGCGAGCCGGCATCGGTGAAGTTCTCTTCACCCTGCGCCCAAGCCAGCACGGTGACGCGACCGTTGCTGGGGCGAGGATCCTGGCTCGACAGAACGACGGAGCATCCCGACGTGTTGTTGGTTGCAGCACCGGTCGTATTGCACGACGCGACGACCTGCCCACCTTCGGCGATGAAATTGACGGTGGTGCCATCCGGCACCGGGTTTCCAAGCCGATCGGCGATTCTCAGATTGATATCGGTCGTCACGCCGTCTTCGTTCAGGGCCTCGATGTTGAAGGTCGAGACACTCAAGGAGAAGGCACGCTGAACCGGCAGCCCTGAAGCAACTGCCAGCGCATTCGAAACGTTCTTGATAGCCGGGTTGCTGATCAAGGCTGCTTGCACCTGCACCGGCCCCGGCTCGGTCCCGGCATTCACCGCCACATCGACAGTGCCGTCTGACGCGGTCGGCTGCACGATTCGTGTCGTCCCGGCGGTCGCTCCGAGGTAGACACCTGTCGGGCGCAAGGTCAGAGTCAGCTCGACGTTCTCACCCTGAACCGGATTGTTGTTGCTATCGACCAGTTTGAACTTGAGCAGGGACTGACTGACCCCTGGCGAGCCAGCCAGGTAGATGCGAGCCGGCGTGGCCGACACAAACACCAGATTCGCCGCTGTCGGCGCCACGGTGGTGATCGAGGTGGTGACGGTGGAAGTTCCTGCAGTTGCCGTCAATACCTGTGCGCCAGAGCATGCAACGCCAACTGCAGCCTGATTCCGGTAGGCGCTGCGCGCGATGCCGCTGGAATCGGTGTTCGCCGTCTGCGGGTCGAAGCTTCCGCAAGTGGCGGTGAAGCTTACGGGCACCTGAGTCGCGGGCTGACCGCCTCCCGAGAGCGTGGCAGGGACCGATACCTGAATGGTCTGGTAGGCAGGAACCGTGGTGGCGGAGACCGTCGGAGTCCCGAGTTGCGCCGTCGCTGCGCCCAGGGCGACATCAAGCGTCGTCTTCACAGCTGTTCCGGACACCGTGCCGGACGCCGTGATCGTGGTCGCACCACTTGCGAAAGGATCGGCGGCTCGCAACTGGATTCGGGCAGTACCCGCGGAATCCGTCAAGGTTTGGCCAGTCGAAGGCGTGAGCGTGAGCCCTGTTCCCGAAACGCTGATCAACGTGTTCGGGACCGCGGAGCCGCTGCTGTCCAGCAGCCGGACCACCGCAGTCGCGTTCTGTGTCCCGGTCAAGGCCGGCGGAACAAGCGCGTTGCCGGATGCGTCCTGCAAAGTCAGCGTGATCGAGGACGAGTTGCCGTCGCTTCCGCCCCCCGAGCCGCCAGAACCACCTCCACTGCCCCCGGCACCAAACGGAGAATCGCCTGCCCCGCTCCCGCCGCCGCACGAAGCTAGCAGGAACGCGTACATCAGAATCCAGATCGCTTTGACCAGCTTCATCACTCGGACTCGCTCTCTTGCAAAGGTGTTTCGGCAGCCGCCGGTTAGGGCGCTGTGGTGCGTTCCGTCACGACCTTGGGCGTGAGGAAGATCAGCAGTTCAGTGCGCTGCGATGACTTGGTGGTGGTCTTGAACAGGTTGCCCAGCACGGGCACGTCACCCAGGAACGGGACCTTGGTCACGTCTGTGCGGTCGTTCTGTTCGAAGATGCCGCCGATGACCACCGTGCCGCCGTTCTCGACCAGCACCTGCGTCTTGACGTGCTTGGTGTCAATCGCGAAACCTGCGGCGGTGGCCTGTCCGACGCTGTCCTTGTTGACGTCGACGTCCAGCATGACGCTGCCTTCCGGCGTGATCTGCGGCGTGACTTCAAGTTTCAGGTTGGCCTTGCGGAACTGCAGCGCCGTCGCTCCACTGGACGTAGCGGTCTGATACGGCAGTTCCGTGCCCTGCTCAATCAGCGCCTTCTGCTGGTCGGCCGTCACGACACGCGGGCTGGAGACGACCTTCCCCTTGCCATCGGCCTCCAATGCTGAAATCTCCAGGTTCAGGAACCGGTTCGACGAGGCACCGAACAGAGACAGCGCGAACGAAGCCGGGTTGTAGCCGCCTTGTCCGACAGCCGGCAGCGTCACGAACGAGGTGTCGCTGAAGTTCAGCGTATCGGTCTGCAGTGTCTGCCCGGCCACGGCGTTCATGTTGCCGCCGACAGTCACACGTGTATCGCCAGACACGGTGTAGCCAGGCAATCCACCGCGCTGACCGCGCAGATCCAGCGCGCCGAGCTTCACGCCGAGCGAGCTGCCGAATTTGTCGTCCGCGATAACGATGCGCGCTTCGATCAGAACCTGCCGCACGGGCACGTCTATCTTGCTGATCATCATCTGCACTTCTTCGAGCTTCGAGGGCGTGTCGCTCACGAACAGTTGATTGGTTCGCGTTTCGAAGATCACGCTGCCCCGCGCCGAAAGGATCTTGGTCGAGGTGCTGCCGCCGCCGCCCTGGCCGCTCAAGCCTTTGGCCAATTCTTCGGCCTTGGCGTAGTTGAGCTGGAACGACTGTGTGCGAACCGGTTCCAGCGCGGAGATCTGCGCCTTCGATTCCAGGTCGACCTTCTCCTTGGCTGCCAGCTCGTCCTTCGGCGCGATCCAGATCACGTTGCCCGACTTGCGCAGGCCCAGGCCCTTGGCCTGCAGGATGATGTCCAGAGCTTGATCCCAGGGAACGTCCTTCAGGCGCAGCGTGACGTTGCCGGTCACCGTGTCGCTGGTCACCACGTTGAAGTTGGTGAAGTCGGCGATCACCTGCAGCAGGGCGCGGACTTCGATGTTCTGGAAGTTCAGCGAGAGCTTCTCGCCGGCGTAACCCGGGCCTTGCGTCAGCTTGTTCGGATCGACCTTCTGCGGCCGCACTTCCAGCACGAACTGGTTGTCGCTCTGGTAAGCGCTGTGCTCCCAGTTGCCCTTCGGGTTGACCGTCATGCGAACCCGGTCACCCTGCTGCGCGGTGCTGATGGATTGCACCGGCGTGCCGAAGTCCGTCACGTCCAGGCGACGGCGAAGGTTCTCGGGCAATGTCGAGCGAAGGAACTCCACGACCAGGCTTTGCCCCTGCTGGCGGATGTCGACACCGACCTGGTTGTTGGCCAGTTCGACGACCACTCGCCCCGCGCCGTCGTTACCACGACGGAAGTCGATGTCCTTCAGCGCCAGTTGGTCCTTGTTCAGGCTCTCGGCGAAGCGCAACGGCTCAGGCGACGCAGCCTGCGCCGCAGAGGCCGTGCCGGTCGGCTCCAGCACAAGCAGCAGCGTTTTGCCCTGCAACTGGGCCTTGTAGCTGGACGCCTGCTTGAGATTGAGAACGAGCCGCGTGCGCTCGCCCGCCTGCGCCACATTGACGCTGCGCAGGTTGCCTTGGTTGACCTCGACCGATGAACGACCGAGCGCATTGGTCACGCCCGGCAGGTCAATGGCGATGCGGGGAGGCGTCTGGATCGTGAAGCCGGCGGGAACGGCGGCCAGCGGCTCGCTCAGTTCGATCCGGACCACCTCGGCAGTACCTTGCTGCGTGCTGTTGATCGACTGGATGGCGTTCTGGGCCCAACCCGCCAGAGGCGTGCCGATGCCCAACACGAGTGCCAGTGCGCGAACGCGCCACATGCTCATGATCCGATTCTCCTGGTTGCTCTTCATCGCGCCTTCTCCTGGAGTTGGAGGGCGCTGGCGCGCTCGATCCACTCGCCTGCCGCGTCCTGGACAATCTCCCGGAGAGTGACGTCAGTCTCCGAGATCTTGGTGATCTTTCCGTAGTTCTGGCCGAGGTAGTCGCCCTGCTTGACCTGATACAGCAGGTTGTCCACCCGCAGCAGGGCGTACGGCCGCCCCGATCGGTTCACGCTGCCAACCATGCGCATGCTGTCGAGCGGGTAGGCCTCGAGCGGTTCCTTGCGCCGGTTGATCTCGGCGGCGAGCAGCGAATTCGGCTGCCGGGCTTCCTGCTTGAGGGCGACGGTGAGCTTCTGCGCACTGAAGGGCTCTACCCCGTTGAGGGCCACGTAGGCCTGCGGTGAGAACTTCTTGGGCGGCGTCAGCGGCGAGACGTTGGGCTTGACCTCGCGGCGCTGCTGCTCCATCCATTGAGTCAACTCTTCCTGCTCGGCGCCGCAGCCGGCAAGGAGGGCCAGGGCCACCACTGCGAAAGCGGGTCGCACGATCCCGAACTTCACTGCCTTCATTTCTTGGCCCCCGCTGCGCCGCCCTTGGCCGCTGCCTTGGCCTTCTCGGCCTTCTGGCTCTCGACTTCGGCCGGATCGAGGTACCGGTAGGTTCGCGCCGTGGCCTCCATGCCCAGCGTTCCATCGGTTCTATTGACCGAGGCGATGTTGAGGTTGTGCAGTGTCACGATGCGCGACAAGTTCGATATGTCTGCGGCGAAAGCGCCGATGTCGTGGTATCGGCCCGAAACCTTGATCGAAATCGGCAGTTCTGCGTAGTAGTCCTTGACCACCACACTGCCGGGGCGGAAGAGTTCGAACTGCAATCCGCGCCCGATGCCAGCTTGGTTGATGTCGGACAGCAGTGCGTCCATCTCGGCCTTGCCTGGCAACTGCTTCTCGAGTTGAGTGACGTACTCTTCAACTTGCAGCTTCTGCTTGCGCAGCTCGCCCAGGTTGACCGCCTGTGCCAGCTTGCCGCGGTAGTCGGTCTTGAGCGCGGCCTCCTTGCTGCGTTCCGCGTCCAGCGCGTCGTGCGCGTCTGTCAGAAGCAGGAACCAGCCAAGCACCACCATTGCCAACGCCAGACCCGTCCAGGTCATCAGCTTGGGCAACATCGGCCACTGGCCGGGCTCGTTCGGGTTCAGCCCGCGGAACTGCGATGCGGCGCCCTCGAAAACCGAGTTCAGGTCGACGTTCATGCCTCGCTTGGTTGCCATGACGTCCTCACACCTTCTTTGCTACATCGGCCGGGGTCGACGCAGCCGCCGCAGGGGCGGTCGCGGATGCCGCGGCAGGGGCAGAAGCCGCGTCCTGCGGACGCTTGACATTCAAGCGCATCGAGAACTCGAACAGCTGGCGCTGCTCGCGGTTCGCTCCTTGCGCGCTGGTGGACTTGCTCTCGACAAGCTCGGGTCTTATCAGCCACTCAGAGCTGTAGGCCGTATTGCGCAGCAGTTCAGAGATGCGCTCCTGCGTCTGCGCGATTCCCGCCACAGTCAGTGCCTGGCCGTCCTGCTTGATCGTCTTGAAGTAGATGCCCTCGGGCGTCTGCTTGACAAGTTCGTTCAGAAGGTGGACCGGAACGTTGCGATCGAGCTGCAGGTCTTCGACCGCCTTCTGTCGCGCCTTCAGGGACTCGATCTCGGCACGCAGCGTGGCGATGTCCTTGATCTGGACCTCGAGCTTCTTGATCTCGGCCGTGAGGAACTCGTTGCGCTGCTGCTGCACCGAAGTGAGTTGCTGCACGACGAGGTACCACACGCCAACGACTGCCAAGCCGGCCGCCGCAGCAACACCGAGGCCCGCGAAGAACGCGACCTTCCTGCGCTGGCGCCTTTCCTCCCGGTGGGGAAGCAGGTTGATCAGAATCACTGCAGGAACCTCCGCATCGCCAGGCCGCAGGCGGTCAGGTAGGACGGCGCCTCGCGGCGCAGCTTGCTTTCACGGACCGCAGATCCGAGCTTCATGTTCTCGAACGGGTTCACCACCATAGAAGCGAAGCCGGTGAGCTCAGTGACACGGTCCTTCAGCCCCGGCAGAGTGGCCGTGCCACCGGCCAACATCACGTAGTGGACCTTGTGGTGCGGCGTGCTGGTGAAGAAGTACTGCAGCGCGCGGCCGATTTCCTGCGAGAGGCTGTCGACGAAGGGCGCGAGCAAGGTGCTCTCGTAGTCTTCGGGCAGGTCAGCGGCGAGCTTCTTCTGCTCGGCTTCTTCAAACGAGAAGCCGTACTGGCGCGAGATCAGCTGCGTGAGCTGCGAGCCACCGAAGGCCTGGTCCCGGTCGTAGAGCATCTCGTCGTCGCGCAGCACTTTCAGGCTGGTGGTGTCGGCACCGATCTCGAACAGAGCCACGAGCGCATCCTTGCCCTCGCTGGGCAGGCCTGCAACAACACGGCTCATGGCCAGACGGGAAGCATGCGATTCGATGTCGAGCACGGTCGGCTTCAGGCCGGCGGCTTCGGCCAGGCCTTGACGGTCCTGCACCCGGTCTTTGCGCGACGCAGCGATCAACACCTCGACGTCGCCCACGGAGGTCGGGCTGGGACCGATCACGCAGAAGTCCAGGCTCACTTCATCGAGTGAGAACGGAATGTATTGATTGGCCTCCGACTCGACCTGCAGTTCGAGTTCTTCTTCACGAAGACCCGCCGGCAGCATGATCTTCTTGGTGATCACGGCCGACTGCGGCATGGCCATCACCACCTGCCGCGTCTTGGTGCCACTCTTGGCCACGACCCGTTTGACGGCTTCGGCGACTTCATCGAACTTCTCGATCTGGCCGTCGGTGATCCAGCCCTTCTCGAAGCTCTCGGCGGCAAAGCGCTCGAGCACGTATTCGCCATTTGCGGTCTGACCGAGTTCCACCAATTTCACGCTGGACGAACTGATGTCCAACCCGATCATCGGCGAGTGTTTTCGGCCCAGCAAGGTGTCAAGGAAGCTCACGACGCCTTTCCCCCCAGCGCTGCAAACGACGCGCCGGACTGTTAATAAGTTACTTCAATGCTAGCAGTAAAGCCTTTGAGCAACAAAGAAAAATGCCCTGCGCAACCCCTCCGCTCGTTGCAAAACTCACACGAGGCGCGCTGCCTTTGTAAGGGTGTCTCAAGTCTGCCCTTCTGCCTTATCGGCAGCTTCCGTCCGGACCTTCGTTCCGTGACAAATTGATGCATGCGGTGCTTTCTATAATGAGTTTCGGCTTCGACGGAGATCCATGACCGATTCAGAGCGCCCTTCCGAGGGTGCCCCAGTTTCCCGAGGCTCCGGCGCCTCCGCCCTGCCAGCCTGGGCAGCGTGGCCCGTGAAGGCCCTGCTCGTCCTGGCCGGTCTCGCTGCGGCTGCGGTGGCTTCGGTGCTGATCCTGGTGGCGATTGCGCTGGCCGTCGCCTACCCCAACCTGCCTGAGATCAGCGGCCTGACCGACTACCGCCCGAAGCTGCCAATGCGCATCTTCTCGGCCGACGAGGTGCTTCTTGGCGAGTTCGGAGAGGAGCGCAGAAGTTTTGCGCCGATCGCGGAGATTCCGAAGGTGATGCAGCAAGCCGTGCTTGCGATCGAGGATGCGCGCTTCTACGAGCACAGCGGGGTCGACTACAAGGGCGTGCTGCGGGCCGGCCTGGCCCACCTGAGCGAGTCGCGGAGTCAGGGTGCCTCGACCATCACCATGCAGGTGGCACGCAACTTCTACCTGTCCACCGAGAAGACGTTCACCCGCAAGATCTACGAGGTGCTGCTGGCGCTGAAGATCGAGAGCCTGCTCAGCAAGCAGCAGATCCTCGAGGTCTACATGAATCAGATCTTCCTCGGACAGCGAGCCTACGGCTTCGCCGCCGCCAGCGAAATCTACTTTGGCAAGCCGCTGAAGGACGTGTCGATCGCGGAGGCGGCCATGCTCGCCGGGCTGCCGAAGGCGCCTTCGGCTTACAACCCGATCGTCAACCCGAAGCGGGCCACCGAGCGGCAGCAGTACATCATCGACCGTATGCTGGAGAACGGCTTCATCACCGTCGAACAGCACGACGCCGCCAAGGCCGAGACGCTTCGCTACCGCACCCAGAGCGAAGTCGCAGTGCATGCCGAGTATGTGGCCGAGGTCGCGCGCCAGCTG
>Ga0209717_1001799_pt1 | contig 22095 bp, 17 predicted proteins | sample AD_UKC048_MetaG_FD_184418 | JGI IMG/M metagenome (GOLD analysis project Ga0209717, IMG submission 184418) | Active sludge microbial communities of municipal wastewater-treating anaerobic digesters from USA - AD_UKC048_MetaG (SPAdes) (version 2) | ecosystem: Engineered > Bioreactor > Anaerobic >... | reverse complement strand
GGCCTGAGTGGTAAAGATATTCAGGAAACGTTCGTAGTGACCGAGATCAAGATCCGTTTCGGCCCCGTCTTCCGTAACAAAGCATTCCCCGTGTTCATAGGGATTCAGTGTGCCGGGATCGACATTGATATAAGGATCAAATTTCTGGATGGTTACCCGCAGCCCCCTTGCCTGGAGTAGTTTGGCAAGCGATGCTGCAATAATTCCTTTTCCTAATGATGAAGTAACTCCTCCCGTAACAAAAATGTATTTAGCCATAGTTGGTCAGTTTAGTCAAATTTAAAAGGGAGGAACAAAAAAAATATTGCATCCCGGGAATCCGGAATCAGTCAATATTAATCCATAAAAAGTCTGAAAATTCGCCCCACCCAGCTGACCATCGGAAGTAGTTCGGCAGAAAAAATCCGGGAGGTCATGTAAAGGTAATAGAAATTTCCGGCTCATAAAAAAAGTCAATTTTTTATGTGGAAAAAACAAGGCGTATGGTGGGGAAACAGCGCTGTTTAAATGATTAAAAATGAAACGGAACACAGGTCTCCGCCCCCTTCAGGAGGCCGCGGGTTAACCCAACCTTGCCAGGGGGTATTTTCTGAGCAGGAAAAGCTCAACCCATTAGTCCTTTTTAATCTTATTATAACTCGCCACCAGTCCACGGATCAGGGAGGAGCTGAAACCCTGGTGCTCCATTTCATTCAAGCCGGCAATGGTACAACCTTTGGGGGTGGTTACTTTATCGATCTCCTGTTCCGGGTGTGTGCCTTTCTCCAGCAGCAGTTCGGCGGCCCCTTTAATGGTCTGGGCAGCGATCAGGGATGCGGTAGTTGCATCAAAACCGATTTCTATGCCCCCTTGTATATTCGCACGGATATACCGCATGGCATAAGCCGTACCACAGGCCCCGAGAACCGTGGCGGCATCCATCAGTTTTTCATCAATGAGTGCCGTCTTGCCCAGCTGGCCAAACAATTCCTGAATATACTCAAGCTGTGCTTTGGTGGTACCTGCATGGGAGAGGCAGGTCATACTTTGCTGGATGGCAATAGCCGTATTGGGCATGGCCCGGATCACCGGTACCGGCTTGCCAATGGCTTTCTGCAATTGTTCCACCCATACCCCGGTTATAACGGAGACGACTACGTGCTTTTTAGGATTGAGTACCGGCTTTATTTCTTTTATGATATCTGCATAGTTATAGGGCTTCACGGCAAGGATGATCACTTCTGCATCCCGGACTGCTTTTTTATTATCACTGTGCACCATGCAACCTCTTTCCGCAAAACGGCTGAGCGGGGCCAGGTTCCGGCGGGTAATGCTGATTTCCACCGGGCGGCTGAATTCACTCATGATCAATCCGTCCGCAATCGCGGCTCCTAAATTTCCTCCGCCAATGATGGCTATTTTCTTAGACATAGTTATCCGTTTACAATTTCAGGTCTAAAATTACTGCAATAAAATGAGGGATGCCTTATAGCGTTGTATAAATTGGAATATAAATGAACAGGAGTCCGGCTTAGTAATACAAACGTTCTTTCAGAAAATGCTTCACATAGTCTTCCACCCCTGCTTCGAGTGAAGTAAAAGGCTGCGTATAACCGGCACTGATCAGTTTCTGCATATTCGCTTCGGTGAAGTATTGGTATTTATCGCGGATGTCTTCCGGCATATCAATATACTCGATAACCGGCGGCAGTCCAAGTCCGGCAAAAGTGGCTTTGGCCAGGTCTCAAAGGAACGGGCCTTTCCGGTACCCAGGTTATATAAACCGGAAGCGATCCGGTTTTCCATCAGCCAGAAGCAGACATGCACCACATCATTCACATAAATAAAATCACGGAGCTGTTGTCCGTCTTTATATTCCGGGCGGTGAGAGCGGAAAAGCCGCACTTTACCGGTTTCACGGATCTGGTTGGAAGCATGGAAGATCACACTGGCCATCCGGCCTTTATGGTATTCGTTGGGACCATAGACATTGAAGAACTTGAGTCCCTGCCAGCCGGCGGCCGGCAGCCCGCAGTCTGCAGACTGTGCCAGGAGCCATTTATCAAATTCGTTTTTCGAAACGCCATAGGGATTCAGCGGTTTTAACTGATCAACAAGGGCATGATCATCCTTATAGCCAAGTTCACCGCTTCCATATGTGGCAGCCGAGGAAGCATATACCAGGGGGATATTTTTCCCGACACAATATTGCCAGATCTGTTTGGAATATTCCAGGTTCAGTTTTTCATGAACACGGTAATCAAATTCTGTGGTATCCGTCCGGGCGCCGAGGTGAAACACAAATTTAATATCCGGATTGGTTTGGCTAAGCCAGTCAAACAACTCATCGCGCTCCACCTGTTGACTGTATTTCTTCCGGCTGTAATTGGGTAATTTATCCGCCCGGCTGAATTCATCCGAGATAATGATCTGCTCAAAGCCCTGCTGGTTCAGGTAGCCCAGTAAACAGGACCCGATAAATCCGGCAGCGCCGGTCAGCAATATCACCGATTGTCGATCCATAAGGGAATGATTAAATGGAAGGCATACTATCAGATTGAACTAAGGGCGGCTCCTGCTTCTTCTTTGGATAAATAATTTTCGATGGCCGTATCATACGATTCTTTCCATTCGCTGATCATACCCCATTCCATGCCATCCACTTCCACTGAACCATCGGTGACCAGTCCCAGTTCTTCAAAAGGATGATTTCCCAGCGCCTTTTTAACCGCCTCCAGCTTTTCTCTTTTTACCGATACCACGACGCGACTTTGCTTTTCTCCAAACCAGTACCCGTCTTTGCGGATATCCGCATCATTCGCCACGACATCAAAACCGAGGCCGTTGGTAAATGCGGCTTCCAGCAAGCAGATAAACAGCCCCCCTTCACTTACATCATGGGCTGATTCCACCAGTCCGTTATTGATCAGGGAGGCTACCGCCTGCTGAAGGACAAACTCCTCATCAATATCAAAATGCGGTGCCGGAGAGTATTGAACCCCGGCAATCTTTGCGAGGTATTGGGAGGAATTAATATCGTTATTGGAGCTACCAATCAGTAAGATCAGATCTCCCTGGGATTTGAAATGGAGGGTCATTTTCCTGCTCACATCTTCCAGCAATCCCACCATTCCGATGGTGGGTGTTGGGAATACAGGGCCATCGGGGTTCTGATTATAGAAACTCACGTTACCCCCGGTAACCGGTGTTTCAAATTTCCGGCAGGCGTCACCCATTCCTTTAATCGCCTGTACAAACTGGTAATATACTTCCGGGTCATAAGGGTTACCAAAATTCAGGCAATTGGTAACACCCAGTGGCAGGCCTCCGCTGCATACAATATTCCGGGCCGCTTCACTCACCGCAATCATAGCCCCTTTGTAAGGATCCGCAAAAACATAACGGCTGTTACAGTCTGTTGTAACGGCAAGACCTTTGGTGGTGCCTTTTACCAGCACCACGGCAGCATCGGTTGGTGCATTGGTAGAAGTGTTATTGGTTCCCACCATACTATCGTACTGGTTATAGATCCAGCGTTTGGAGGCAATGGAAGGCAATTGTACCAGTGTTTCCGCCACTTTACGAAGATCATCCGGTACGTTCACGGAAGCCGGATTAAACTGACTGATCTTTGCCAGGTAAGCCGGCTCTTTATAGTCACGGTCATATTGAGGGGCCCCACCACCCAATACCAGTTCGTGGGCCGGTATGGAGGCTTCGAGTTTCCCGTTCATATAGAAATCCAGCAATCCATCATCGGTTACTTCACCAATCACCGAACAGGGCAGGTCCCATTTTTCAAATACTTTTTTCACTTCGTCTTCGCGACCTTTTTCTGCCACCAGCAACATGCGTTCCTGGCTTTCGCTCAGCAGCAGTTCCCAGGTTTTCATATTTTGCTGACGGGTGGGTACTTTATCCAGATCAATCCGCATGCCTACTTCCCCTTTTGCACTCATTTCGGCAGTGGAACAAATAATTCCGGCGGCACCCATATCCTGCATCCCCACCACGGCACCGGTCTGAATTACTTCCAGGCAGGCTTCGAGCAATTTCTTTTCCTGGAATGGGTCGCCTACCTGTACAGCAGGCAGATCCTGGGCGCTTTCGGCAGTGATATCAGCGGAGGCAAAAGAGGCCCCGCCAATTCCATCCTTACCGGTGGCACTGCCAACAAACATTACGGGATTTCCTTTGCCCAGGGCGGTTGCGGAAACCGTTTCCCCGGCTTTTACAATACCCACGCTCATGGCATTCACCAGGGGGTTGGTATGGTAACATTCGTCAAAGTAAATTTCGCCTCCAACGGTAGGTACACCAAAACAGTTTCCATAATGACCAATGCCATGTACCACACCTGACAGGAGGTGTTGTGTTTTATCTTCTTCCAGTTTACCAAAACGTAAGGAGTTCAGCGCGGCAATGGGCCGTGCTCCCATAGTGAAAATATCCCGGTGGATGCCCCCGACTCCGGTCGCTGCTCCCTGGAAGGGTTCAATGGCCGAGGGATGATTATGTGATTCAATTTTGAATACCACCCCCAGGTTATCGCCGATATCCATCAACCCTGCATTTTCCTCACCGGCTTTTACCAGCATACGGCCCCCTTCACGGGGCAGTGTTTTCAGCCATTTGATTGAGTTTTTATAACTACAATGTTCACTCCACATTCCGGAGAAAGCACAGAGTTCATTAAAGTTGGGGACTCGTCCCAGTTTCTCCTGAATCAGTTCAAACTCGGCTGCGGTTAATCTTAATTGTTCGGCTGTTTTTACAGTTACTTCCATGCAGGTTTATATTGAACCGCAAAAGTAAAGCATAGCGGGCACTGACGGTTCAGGACTTTTCAACTTTGTGCTGACAATCACGGCAATATTGGGTATTATTGCGGACAAATTTTTTACCTTGGAATACCTCCTGTTTGTTGGCTATCTCCTGCTGTTTGCCTGGCTGGTCACCAAAGTGAAATTTTTTACCCACTCCGGTCTGAGCCAATCACAATTACTGATCATTTTTTTCCTTAAGGTCATTGTTGCCATATTTTATGGATGGATCGGAATTTATTACGGCGGATACGCCAAAATGTGGGACACCTGGGTATTCCATACCTATGGCCTTTATGAATATAACCTGATGCAAACGGACCCACAGGAATACCTGACCAACCTTTTCCGGAACGGATACGAGGATGGCATGAGCCGTTTTTTTGAAAGCCGTCAATCTTATTGGAATGACCTGAAAGGCAATGTTTTTGTAAAGATGCTTTCCGTTTTTGATCTGTTGAGCCTGGGACATTATTATGTCAATGTCATCTTTTATTCTTTCCTGAGCCTTTTTGGTCCGATAGCCTTGTACCGGGTGATGAATGATGCTTTTCCCGGAAAGAAAATCCTGCTGTTAGCCGCCATTATCGGAGTGCCTTCTGTTCTCTACTGGACCAGCGGCACCCACAAGGAGGGGATGATTTTCAGCGGCATTGCCATCTCCCTTTACTGTGTCTATTTTGCCCGCAAAGAGGGCCGGTTTTCAGGAAAGAAAATTGCAGCCCTCCTTTTCAGTATTCTGATGGTACTGATTTTACGGAATTTCATTGCGATTTTATTAGTACCAGCCTTATTTACCTGGTACATTTCCAGTCGATCAAATAAAAATGGATTACTGATTTTCAGCATATTATACACTTTATTTATAATTTTATTTTTCAACGCCAGGCAGTTAACCTCCAGACTGGACTTCCCCAAAGCCGTGGTGGAAAAGCAACATGCTTTTATTAAAATAAAACATGGCAACACGCGGGTGGCGATCAAGGCATTGGAACCAACGGCGCTGAGTTTTCTCAAAAACACCCCACAGTCCATTAAGCTTACGGTATTGCGTCCGCAACCGAAAGATGTGCATAACCTTTTATCCCTGGTCTCCGTTATTGAAACCTACCTGTTCTACCTGCTTTTTCTGCTGTTTTTATGGAAGCGAAATCCGGAACCCTTTGACCGGAAACTGATTTATTTCTGCCTCTTCTTTGCCTTCTCCGTCCTGCTGGCCATTGGTTTCAGCAATAATAATATCGGGGCAATTGTCCGTTACCGCAGCCTGGTGATTCCATTCCTGATTATCCCCCTGGTAGTCCGGATAAACTGGAGTGCTATTGCCCGTTTTTTTCGAAATAAATAATAAAATAATTTAATATTTATTTTTCATGCGAATGAACGTTCAGATTTCATTCATTTACTTGATTTTATCACAATTTTTCCCCCTTCTGCTTCAATAATTGATAAAAAATTGGAATAACAGTCGTAATTCCGTTGATTTGCACAAAATATACTTCAAATGTCACTACGTTTTAATGCAATCCATGGCCTTTCCTCCAAACCGGATGTATTGGTGGACGGCGCAGCTAAAATCACTGCTATTTTCAACAGCAATGTATTTACGCTTAAAACTGCCCGTGAGTTTTTGAGCGATGAAGCTTATAAAAGCCTTCAGTCTTCTATTAAAGCCGGTCACAAAATTGACCGTGCCGTTGCCAACCAGATTGCCACCGGTATCCGTGCCTGGGCCGAATCAAAAGGGGTATCTCACTTCACCCACTGGTTTCAGCCACTTACCGGTACCACTGCCGAAAAACATGATTCCTTTTTCACATTAAAAGGTGACGGTACCCCGATTGAACAATTTGAAGGAGATGCGCTCGTACAACAAGAGCCCGATGCTTCTTCTTTCCCCAGTGGCGGATTACGGGCCACTTTTGAAGCCCGTGGTTATACCGCATGGGATCCCTCCTCTCCTCCCTTTATTATGGAGATCGGCCAGGGTAAAACCCTTTGCATCCCAACCATCTTTGTATCCTATACCGGTGAATCACTGGACTATAAAGCGCCCCTGCTGAAAGCGTTGGATGCGCTGAACAAAGCCGCAGTGGATGTGTGTAATTATTTTGACAAAAACGTAAGCCGTGTAACCGCCACCCTTGGCTGGGAACAGGAATATTTCGTGATCGACGAAGCCATGTTCAATGCACGTCCTGACCTGATCATGACCGGCCGTACTGTATATGGACATACTTCAGCTAAAAACCAGCAGCTGGAAGATCATTATTTCGGCTCCATTCCGGAAAGGATCTATACCTATATGCGTGATTTTGAAACAGAATCATACAAGCTCGGTATTCCCCTGCGTACCCGTCACAATGAGGTGGCTCCCGCCCAGTTTGAGTGCGCCCCGATTTTTGAAGAAGTGAGTGTGGCCGTTGACCACAACTCGCTCCTGATGGATGTGATGGACCGTGTGGCCCGTCGCCATAACCTCCGTGTACTGTTGCACGAAAAGCCATTTGCCGGAATCAACGGTAGTGGAAAGCACAACAACTGGAGTATGGCCACTGATACCGGGGTAAACCTGCTGGCTCCCGGCAAGACGCCAAAGACCAACCTGATGTTCCTGACTTTCTTCGTGAATACGATTAAAGCGGTTCATGATTATGCGGATATCCTTCGTGCCTCCATTGCTTCTGCCCCGAACGATCACCGTCTGGGTGCCAACGAAGCGCCTCCTGCCATTATCTCTGTTTTCATCGGCCAGTACCTGTCCAAAGTACTGCAGGATGTAAAAGAAAGAGTATCGGATAAAATGGATGAGACCGATGAGAGCATGTTGAAGATCGATATTCATAAGAGCATTCCTGAACTGCTGATGGATAATACGGACCGTAACCGGACTTCACCGTTCGCGTTTACCGGTAACAAATTTGAGTTCCGTGCGGTGGGTTCAACCGCCAACTGCGCCAACCCAATGACTGTGCTGAATACCATCATGGCAGATACCCTGAGACAATTCAAAAAAGAAGTGGATGCCCTGATCGAAAAAGGCGAGAAGAAAGAGATCGCGATCATGCACGTGATCCGCCAGTACATCGTGGCCAGTGAAAAAGTACTGTTTGAAGGCGATGGTTACAGTGAAGCATGGGCCAAAGAAGCGGAAAAAAGAGGGCTGGCAAATGTGAAAACCACCCCGCTTGCCCTGGATGCTATGGTGACAGAAAAAGCGAAGAAGCTGTTTGAAAGCAATCATATTTACAGTCACAGTGAACTGGAAGCCCGTCACGAGATCGAACTGGAAAAGTATATCAAGAAAGTTCAGATCGAGAGCCGTATTATGGGTGAACTGGCCACCAGCCATGTATTACCCACAGCGATCCGCTACCAAAACCTGCTGGCCAACAATATCCGCGGGTTGAAAGAAGCCGGACTGAGTGATGCCGCATTTGCCAATCAGAAACAGATCCTGGAAAAGATCTCAGAACACATCAATAAAACCGCTGACCTGGTGGAGAAAATGATCGAAGCCCGTAAGGTTTGTAACAATATGGAAAGCACCCGCACCAAGGCCATTGCTTATCAGAGCCAGGTGAAGGATGCCTTCTTCGATGAAATCCGTTACCATGTTGACAAACTGGAACTCCTGGTGGACGACCGCGAATGGTATCTGCCGAAGTACAGGGAGATGTTGTTCCTGCGTTAATCAGAATAAATCACTAAATACAGAAGCCCTGGTTTTATACCGGGGCTTTTTTTTAGATAGTAGTTAGCAGTTAGTAGATAGTAGTCGGTTTCCTAAGAAAGATGATCTTAATACTCGATGGATGCCGACTGCCGACTGATCAGAAATTCGCCTTCATCACCCTCAGCACATTCCCACCCAATATGCGCCTGATGGATTTTTTAGAATACCCTCTGCGCAATAACTCATCTGTGATTTTTGGATAAGTGGTCACGTCTTCCAGTCCGACCGGCACAGAACTCACCCCATCATAATCAGAACCGATACCCACATACTTATCGCCCACAAGTTTTACAATATGGTCGATGTGATCCACTAATTGTGCGAGTGTGGGACGGGCTGCATTCATTGACGAATCATAAAATGAATCAAAGCGGGCGAGCCGGATCTTCTTTTCTTCAGGCGGCAGTGCCTGACCCAGTAACGCCCCCTGCAGTGAATCTTTCCGGTTGAGGAGTTTTTTCTGCAACTGATCATAGTCCTTACTGATAAATCCGGAATAGAAATTAATACAGATAACGCCACCATTCTTTGCAACGGCCCTGATCTGATCATCTTTTACATTGCGGAAAACCGGGCAGATGGACCAGACCGAACTATGGGAAAGAATTACCGGTTTCCGGGAAATGGCAATTGCATCATAAAAAGTCTGTTCTCCCACATGCGAAAGATCGACCATCACTCCCAGATCATTGAGCCGTTGTACCACCTCTTTGCCAAAATCATTCAGCCCTTTATGTTTGATCCGCTCCGGATAATTCGTTTCATCCATGGCACTGCTGGCCCAGGAAGTACTGTTATTCCAGGTAAGAGTTAAGTAACGCATCCCCAGGGCATACAAACTATCCAGCTTGCCCAGGTCTTCCTCAATCATATGACCGCCCTCGACTCCTATCAGGGAAACCAGCTTGCCCTGGTGCGCCCGTTTTTTTACCTGGCGATACGTATCCGCAAAAGTCATCTGGTCGGGATTCCGCAAAATGATCCGGTGCAGGGAATCAATTTCCTCCAACGCATCCGCGAAAAAACCGGCTGCACGACGGGGCGTCTGATCAGTCCATACAGAAAAAAACTGCACATCCAGACCGCCCTTCTTCCAACGGTAGAGATCACTGTGACCGGTAGTGAGACGACTGGCTATGTCTTTACCATCCAGGGTGAGTTCCGTCAGGCAGTCATTATGCGTATCGACCACCACGGCTTTCTCGTGCAGGCGGTTAACGGACTGCGCCCCTGCGGCAAAGCAACTGCCCGCAATAAAAAACAATATCCCGATCCGGTTGATCAATTTGTTCTTCATTCTATGAAATGTTAAAATGAACCTGCCCTCTGTTTCTTTACCGCCCTGTAAGTTAAATCAAAGAGTCCATTCTTAAGTGACTCATCGCACATACAACTTTCTGGCCCGATTTTTCGACATTTGTAAGTATGAAAGCATTTCTACTCCTAATCTTCCTGGCAGCTTCGGTGGCTTTGAAAGCACAAAAGGTCGATAGTATTTATTTTCACCTGTATACCGACAGCCTGAAAAAAGGCCAGCATAACTATATAAATGTGGATGGGAAACTGAACAATGGGCGCTGGCAGCCCATGACCGCCAAAGAAGTGGAATTCTCCTGCCCTTCTGCCCGGTTTGAAGGAAACGAGTTGGTTATACCGGCTGATTTTTCACAAGAAAAAGTAACGATAAAAGCCATACTTAAATCCAACCGATCCGTCTTCATAGAAAGAACCATCTGGATCAAAACGGTACCTGATCCTCCGTTGCCACGGCAGAAAGCAGTCGGGAGTCAGTAGTCGGTAGCCTGCCTGCCGGCAGGCAGGTCAACAGCCCCTTTTAAGAAGATTGAATCTAAAATAACGGGCAGACGCACATTTACGTAAAACACATCGTACTTCGTACTTCAAACTTCGTACTTAATAAAAAAGATCCTGTTGCCAGGATCTCTTCTCTTTAATTGTCAGTTGGAAATATCTTAAGCAAATTTTTTGGCGTCTTCGAGGAACTTGGCCAGTCCGATATCGGTTAACGGGTGTTTCAGCAGACCGAGGATTGAATCCAGCGGACAGGTACAAACATCAGCACCCGCTTCAGCACATTTTACAATATGCAGTGCATTCCGGATAGATGCTGCCAGAATTTCTGTTTTAAAACCCTGAAGGGAATAAATATGTGATATCTGGGCGATCAGGTCGATGCCGTCCCAGTTACTGTCATCAATACGCCCGATGAACGGGGACAAATAAGTAGCCCCTGCTTTGGCTGCGAGGATGGCCTGACCTGCTGAAAAAACCAGGGTACAGTTGGTCCGGATACCATTATCACTGAACCATTTGATGGCTTTAATTCCGTCTTTAATCATCGGTACTTTCACCACGATATTGGGATGAATTGCGGCCAGTTTTTTTCCTTCTTCAATAATACCATTGTAATCAGTACTGATCACTTCAGCGCTGATATCTCCATCCACCAGTTCACAGATTGTTTTATAATGCTCCATTACGGCAGCTTCTCCCTTAATACCTTCTTTGGCCATCAGGGAAGGATTGGTGGTTACCCCATCGAGGATACCCAATTCGTTGGCTTCTTTGATCTGTGCCAGGTTTGCGGTGTCAATGAAAAATTTCATGTTGGTGTATTTTGAATACTAAGATGTTGAGTTTGAGTGGGGATCCTCCTTCTTCAAACTTAAGGGGAGTAAACCCTCCTTCAATCAATTTTCGGAGGATGAAACCCTCCTTTGCTAAACCTGCCTACCGGCAGGCAGGGCTTCGGAGGGTGAAAAAAGTGGCAGGCTACTCACATCGCACCGCTCAACCACCTACTCTTGCTGCCTTCCGGCCCTGGGAGGATTCAGCAGGAGCTGGTCGTGTAAGACCTGCCGGCGCAAAGATAAGGCAGTGCAACCGAATGACTCGTATAGAATTGGAAAAAATTTCAGCGTTGGAAAGCAGAATTGATCAGGCTGTAGCCCACTAATTCATCGGCCCTTGCACCAAATGGGCGGAAATAGACCAGGATCATATAACTGTTCTCTGTTCCCCAATAATTGCCTTCCGCATTTTCCGGAAGAGCCGGAACTCCGCGCTGCGGCCTGTCAGGCAGGGTTACATAGGAATAATTATAATATCCTTGTTTCAGATAAAGTGCTTTTTCATAGACCCCTTTTTCCGGATTAAATTCCATCCTTGTGGCCTCATCAGGTGAATACTGCGTCAGTTCTCCAAAAAGATACACCTGTCTGCCCGGTATGGGCTGGTTGCCGGGTGGCACATAGGTGAAATGCACCCAGGCATAGTCTGCCTGCCAGTACGCATTGCCATTATCCTGGTTCTCTGAGGAAAACAAGCCATTGATATCCCGGTAATAAATATAAATCTGCTGACGCCGGTCCATATCCGGATTGATGTAAATATCAATACGGGAAGAGGTATCGCTGTCCACAATCCGCTGTACCCGGTCACTTCTCAAACGAAAACTACGAAGGTCTGCCCATCGCCATTCTTTTGTGGCAGGAAATGTGGTGAAAGCATCATCACTGTATTCATAATAATTACCCCTAAATAAAGTGGGCCGGTCGATCAGACTGGCACTACCCCAATTAAAATTTTGCAAAATGACCAGTTTCAAATCCTGTGGCGAAAACGGATTAAGCTGGGTCCCTGCCGTACTGACCCCCGCCTGTACCCGTTGATGGGTCTGAAACATATTGCCATTAAACGGCTGCAATACCTGGCCGGCTACCGAAGCCTTCTTATTGACTACCAGGAGCCGTTTGGAGAAAACCAATCTGGATGTATCATCATTCAGGAATACTTTCAACAGATAATTCCCGCCCTTTGTGGGCCCGGAATTCCGTTCAGGAAGTATGGCCTGATAATGTGTATAACGGGTTTGAACGATCGAAGAACTTCGGTAAGTCCCGATCCGGTTACTCTGAAAACCCCGTATATAATCAAACGTCTGCACATTGGCCGGTGTCCAGTCCGCATTACATAACTGAAAACTGTAATAATAATTTTTGACATCATTATCTAAATCATCAAAATGCAATTCCAACTGCTCATTATTTCCCAATTGCAGTACCGGATAACTGTAAATATCACCGTACTTAAACAGTTTCACGGTCCGTATGTTGGGACGGTAAATATGATCGGGGATCTGGGCCGACAGGAAGATTGGCCAGCAAAGCAGCCCTAAAATTATTTTTTTCATGAGCGGGTTGTTCTCTGAAAATATTCGTTGAAAATACGTTAAAAAAAAGGATAAATCCTGAGCAGCACCTTATTTTTGATAAAGACAAACTATTATCATTGAAGGTTGCAGGATTCATAGCTAACCGCATCGCATTTAATCAGCAAAAGACCTTTTCCAGGTTTATCATCCGCTTGTCAATAGCGGCCACGATCATCAGTGTCATGGTGATGATCGTTACCCTGGCCCTCGCAAATGGCTTCCAGGAAGCGGTCAGCCAGAAAATTTTCAGTTTCTGGGGGCATATCCGTGTACAGGAAAAACAACCCGGGAAAGCTATTATTTCGGAAGAAATTGCTATTTCAGAAGACACCGCATTAGTAAGCACGATTGCCCGGTACCCGGGCGTGAAGAGTATACATCCGTTTGCCACGCGTTATGCCCTGCTTAAAACCAGGGAGGACATTGAAGGTGTACTGGTAAAAGGACTGGACAACACCTACGACTTTGAACACCTTAAACAATTTATAAAATCCGGGCGGCCCATCCGTTTTACGGACAGTTTGTTCAGCCGCGAACTGCTCGTCTCCGATTATACGGCTTCCCGACTACAGCTTCAGCCAGGTGACAGCCTGCTTATTTATTTCCTTAAACCCGGTGAAAATCCACGGACAAAAAAAATGAGTATTGCCGGTATTTATAAAACCGGTATTGAAGAATATGACCGGCTTTTCGCCATTGGTGATATCCGGCTGATCCGGAACCTGAATCAATGGAATGATGACCAGGCAGGTGGTTATGAAATTTTTCTGAATAACTATAAACTTACTGATACCATTGCCATACAGCTGCATGAACTGGACTCATTTCCGGCTACCTGGGACGCGATCAGTGTCAAAAAGATTTCCCCGAATATTTTTGACTGGCTCAATATGCAGGATGTTACCCGCAATGTACTGATCAGTTTTATGATTGCCATCGCGGTGATAAACCTGGTCACCTGCCTGCTGATCCTCGTACTGGAACGGGTACGGATGATCGGCATCCTGAAGTCATTGGGGGCGAGTGACTGGACCGTACAAAAAGTTTTTCTCCGGCATTCCATGCTGATCACCCTGACTGGCATTGTGATTGGGACGGTGCTCGCACTGCTTTTGTTGTGGATACAGCAGGAAACCGGTTTTATCAAATTGAAAGAAGAAGCGTATTACCTGAGTTCGGCCGCTGTGAAAATTGTTTGGTGGGAAGTTATATTGGTATGCGGGCTGACTTTACTGGTCTCCTTCCTGGTAATGTTGATTCCATCCATTCTGGTCCGTCGTATCCAGCCCGTAAAAGCGATCCGGTTCAGGTAAGGTGAGCCAAAATGATTCCCGCAGCTACAGCGGCATTCAACGATTCAGCTCCGCCTTTCCTCGGAATGGTAATCCGGTTATTGGATAAGTCCAGTAAATCCCCGGGGATTCCCTTCGATTCATTGCCGATCAGAATGATACCCTGTGTTGGTTGTCCTGCTGTTTTAACATCCATTCCATCCAACACGGTGGCAAATACCGGAAAACCGGGCATTTCCCGGAGCAATTCTCCCAGGTCACTGTAAAATACGTTCACCCGGGCAATACTTCCCATGGTGGATTGTATGACTTTGGGATTATAAAGATCAGCTGAATCTTCACTGCAAATAACCTGGGTGACACCAAACCAGTCCGCTATCCGGATAATTGTACCCAGATTGCCCGGATCCTGAATACCACATATTCCAAGACTCAGCCGGCCTTCGAGCTGTATGGACTCATTACTGAAAAAATTAATCAATGCCAGTACCTTATTGGGTGTCTTTAATTGTGAAATTCTTTCTAATTCTTCTACAGATATTACTTCGGACTCTATATTCCGGCACAGCTGCTGTTGTTCATTCAGCCATTCTTCAAGGGCAAATACCTTTTTCACCTGCCCGGGACAGGCTTTTATCAGCTCACTAACTATCTTGGGACCTTCGGCAATAAAGACCCTGGCCTCGTCCCTGAATTTTTTCTGGCCTAAACTTTGAATATATTTGATTGTTGATTTACCAAGCATAGTCACTCTTTTACCATTTATGATAACAGGACAGCCTTACCATCGAAGCAAACTGCTGCTGCTTTTACCGGCACTTTCTGTTATGATTACCTTTTTTGTTTCCTGCAGCGTAATTCCTAAAAATTATCCGAAGGGGAAGCCATTCGTATTTGAGACAAAGATCACGGTAAATGGCAATTTCACCAACGAAGAAAAGGAAATCCTGACATCCCGGCTGAAAGGACAGCTGGATGACAGTATGCGGGCCCGTTCAGTGTCCAAGCTTTTTTACAGTGTAATGAAGAATCCCCCGGTATATAAAAAAGAAAATGCTGACCGGTCGATCCTTTATATGCGATCGCTTCTCAATTCCCTCGGTTACTTTCACGATTCTATTTACTATAAAGATAGTATTCAGCTCAAGACTAAAGAGCAACAAAGAGCCTTTATCAGTTTTTTTGTTAATCCGGGGAAAGTCGTAAGACTGGATTCTATCAGTTATAATCTAAAAGAGGCTGAAATACAATCTATCACCCTCGCGAATAAAAACGAATCCCTGCTGAAAAAAGGGGATCCCTTTGCCAAAACTGCCATATCCATGGAACTGGACCGCCTGGTAGACCTGTATCGCAATAACGGTTACCTGCGGTTTAACCGGGAGGAGTTAAAAGGTGTTTGGGATACCCTTGATATAAAGCTGCTGAATCCCAGCCTGGACCCTTTTGAACAGTTACAGATACTTCAGCAGCTGAAAGAGAAAAGGGAGAATCCAACAGCGAATATCGAGATCATACTGCGCCCGGGATTTGATACCAGCAAGCTGGTGAAGTATTATGTCGGAAATATCACTATTCATCCCGAATACAGTCCGGATACTGCCGGATATACCCGTAAAGTGGAATGGGTGGATGGAATCCAGGTAATTTCGTACCGGAAGGCATTCCGATCAAAGATCCTGCCTGTGCATGTTTATTTGCACCGGGGTGATCTTTACAGTCAGAAAAATTATTACAAAACGATCAACCGGTTTAATTCATTGGGCGCCTGGCGGCTGTCTAATATTGAACAAATAACCCGTAAGGGTCAGGACACGGCAGACTTTATTATTCGGCTGACCCCTGCCAAAAAATACTCGTTCAACGCGAATATTGAAACAAGCCAGAATCAGAATCAGTATCTCGGCAACCTGTTCAGTATCGGAACGAATGTGGGTATTACGAACCGGAATTTTGCCAGGTCGGCCATTCAGACCAACAGCAATATCCGGTATGGAGTGGAACTGGGAAACAATTTTGTACAATCCCAGCAGTTTGTGCTGAGTCATACGATCTATTTCCCTAAAGCGATGCTTCCCCGTTTTGGCTGGATCCCGGAAGCAGACCGGAATAATATCAGGACGGTTTTTGGTTTTAACGCGGCAAGAACAGAAAGACGGGAATTATTCAACCTGACTTCTGTCAATGCCTCCTGGGGTTATGAGTACCAGTACGTGAAACCCGGCAGCCATAAACTGACGCAGATTTCAATAAAACTGCCCAATATTGAGTACTCCAAGCTGGATCCGAAGGACAGTCTTGATAAACTCATTGCGGCGAATCCCACACTCAAGAACGTATTCACGGATGGCTTTATTTCTTCGGTCATACTTGGCACATCGCTTACAAACACCCATCCACGTAAACCTTCTGTATTTTCCGCAAACCTGGAGTTGCCTTTCCTGGCGGGCCTTATCCCCAGCGATTTTCTGGATACCCAGTTGTATAAATTCATGAAGATAAATGCTGAATATACGCAGCAGTTCAAGCGTAAGAATTCCTCTTTTGTATTCAGGGCTTTTGCTGGTATCGGATATGCGTTCAATTCCACTGTTAAAGAATCCAAGAGAAACGCCCTCCCCTTCTTTAAGCAATATTTCGGCGGCGGGCCCAACAGTATGCGTGCCTGGCGTCTCCGCCGGCTCGGCCCGGGCTCTGCCATCAAAGACTACAATGAATACCCCTACCGCTTCGGGGATATCCAGCTGGAGATGAATATGGAGTACCGGTTCAAGATTACGACTATAGCTGGCACCAGAATCGAAAGTGTTTTATTCACTGATATCGGGAATGTATGGTTCATGAAAAAAGAAGCAGGTGATCCGGAAGAAGTATTCAAATTAAGCCGGCTGGGAAAAGATATTGCGATTGGTATAGGAACCGGCCTCCGGCTTGATTTCACGTACTTCATCATCCGTCTGGATTATGCCTATAAAGTAAAAGATCCGAGTCCGGATCTGCAGAATCAAATCAGTCAGAATAAATGGTTTTATAACTGGAAACCGCTCAACGGGCAGTTACAGCTTGGCATCAATTATCCGTTTAAACTGTAGCATTCAGGGCTTTCACCCGTTGCTCAAAGCCGGCAATTGACTCGGCTGACTGAAGGGAAAATTCACCGATTCTTGTCCGGCAAAGTTTACTGAGGTAGGCACCGCATCCCAGGGCCGCTCCAAAATCATGGGCCAGACTACGAATATAGGTGCCCGTTGAACACACGACACGGAATTCCACGACGGGTAATTCAATCCGGGTGATCTCAAATGCATGAATGAATAACTTACGGGGCTCAAGTTTCACTTCCTTTCCGGCCCTGGCCAGTTCATACACTCGTTTGCCAGCGACTTTGATTGCCGAATGTGCAGGTGGCACCTGGTAAATTTCTCCAAGAAAAGGAACTGTAGCCGCCTGTATCATTTCAGAGGTGATATGATCATAGGGCCGCTGACTGACGGGTTCAGATTCGAGATCATATGTGGGTGTGACCGCCCCCAGGGTAAATGTTCCGGTATACTCTTTTTCCTGCGCCATAAACTCATTGATGCGTTTGGTAAACTTACCGGTACATACAATCAGCAAACCGGTGGCCAGCGGATCAAGTGTTCCTGCATGCCCCACTTTCTTTATACGCACCAGGTTCCTGATCTTACGCACTGCATCAAAAGAGGTCCACTCCAGCGGTTTATCGATCAGCAGCACCTGACCTTCTTCGAATATATTAATGGGATTCTCCATAAATACAAAAGTACGAAGACAAGTACGAAGTACGAGGTACGAAGTACGATCCTAAAGATCGGGATTAACTAAAGGATGGGAAAGCCGTTTAAAAATAAGAGGTACGAAGTATGAACTTAAAGTTCGGAATTAACTAAAGTATGGAGAAGTCGTTCAGACTGCTAATGTACCGGGGAGTAAAAAGCACCCGTAAAACAACCACTTCGTACTTCGTACCTCGTACTTCGTACTTAAATCGACATTCTGGTTTTCAGTTCCAGGTATTTGTTAACCGTGTTTACAGTCAGTCCCTCCGGGGTGGTAAGGATGGACGGAATACCGTTTTTGTGTAGTTCTTTTACCATGAGTTTTTTCTCAAAGACAAATTTCTCTGCAATGGTTTTGATGTAGATATCTTCCAGTGACCTGGTTTTCCCTTCCAATACTGTTTTCAGTTCTGTGTTTTCAAAAAAGATGACCAGCAGGAGGTGATACTTGGCAATTTTCCGGAGTGCCGGCAATTCGCGTTGCAGACTTTCCATGGACTCAAAATTGGTAAAAAGGACCAGCAGGCTCCGGTTAGTGATCCGGTTCCTGATCACGGAAAACAGTTTTTCGAAGTCAGCTTCCCGGAAATCGGTCTTCTGTTTATAAAGCGTTTCCAGCACCTGGTTCATTTGTGTGGGTTTCTTATCAGCCAGCACGAAGGTGTCCAGGTTTTTCTCAAAAGTGATAAGTCCGGCTTTATCCTGCCGCACCAGTGCCACATTACTCAATACCAGGGAGGCATTGATCGCATAATCAAGGAGGGTCATTCCATGAAACGGCATTTTCATCACCCGGCCTTTGTTGATCAGACAATAAATCTGCTGGCTCCGCTCATCCGTATAATTATTCACCATCAGGTCCTGCTTACGGGCAGAGGCTTTCCAGTTGATAGTACGATAATCATCTCCCCGCACATATTCTTTGATCTGTTCAAACTCCATACTATGTCCGAGTTTCCTGATCTTTTTAACACCGGCATCCTGCAGGCGGTTGCTCATTGCCAGCAGCTGGTAACGCCGCATCTGAAAGTAGGACGGGTATACTTTTACTACCTGTTCCTGTTCGAAAACAAAACGTCGCCTGACCAGTTTCAGTGGCGCATGTACAAATACATTAATGTCGTGAAACGTATATTCTCCCCTGGTTTCAGGCCGCAACGTATAGTCCAGTATGGCTGGCTGATCTGCTTGTAATATAAGTTTACGTATCCAGTTCCGATCCTGGAACTGTACGGGCAGTTCATCAATGATACTGGTTTTTACAGTAAATGCATAGTGATTTGTCAGGCGGATCTGCACTTTGTTCTGATCGCCAACACTAAACCGCTCCGGCAGTTCACGACTGGCCGTTATTCCCTTGTTTTTACTGTACACCAGGATCATATCGATCAGTACAGCCACTCCAAGCAATACCAGCATCAGTCCGGCTATTCGGTAAAAGGACGGAATAAAATAGCTCAGGGCATACAGGATCGCAGCAGCCCCGGCTATATAGTAAACAATTTTATTAAAGTAAAAAGATCGGATCACGGGTATGAGTTAATCAGTTAACGTGGTACATCCATTCCCTGGATTATCTGACGGATTACATCATCTTCACTGATCCCTTCCATTTCTTTATCAGGTGAAAGGATGATCCGGTGACGTAAAACAGGTATAGCTACAGTTAAAATATCATCAGGTGTTACGAAATCCCTTCCCTGCATTGCCGCAATCGCTTTGGAAGCATTCATAATCGAAATGGAAGCACGGGGTGAAGCGCCGAGATAAATGGATTTATTGTTCCGTGTCTGGTGAACAATCCGGGCTACAAACTGCAGCAGTTTCTCTTCCATCACCTGCATTTTTATCTGCTTCCTCAAGGCATTAATCTGCTCTGCGTTCAGCGCCGGATTGATCATATCGAGCGCAGAAGTATTGCCCATCTGGTGAAACTGGGTCAGGATATTCATTTCTTCCGTTTCAGAAGGATACGGCACCACGATCTTAAAAAGGAACCGGTCCAGTTGCGCTTCCGGCAACCGGTAAGTACCCTCCTGCTCTACCGGGTTCTGCGTAGCCAGCACCATGAACGGAGAGGCCATCGGGTAGGTTTTGCCATCGATGGTTGCCTGTCGTTCTTCCATGATTTCCAGCAAGGCCGACTGTGTTTTAGCCGGAGCCCTGTTGATCTCATCCACCAGTATTATATTGCTGAATACTGGTCCTTTTTTAAATTCAAAACTGGCTTCCTTGGGATTGAATACAGGCGTACCCAATACATCGGACGGCATGAGATCGGGGGTGAACTGGACCCGGGAGAAGCCGGCATTCACGCTTTTTGCCACGAGTTTTGCGGTAAGGGTCTTGGCCACACCGGGCACACCTTCGATCAGTACGTGACCGTCTGCCAACAGAGCGGCTATAATCAACTTCACCATTTCATCCTGACCTACGATAATTTTTTTAATCTCGGAACGGATTGCCATAACTGCTGCATTCAGTGCAGAGAGATCGGTACGTTGTTGAAAAATTGGTTCTTCCATATTTATGCTTTTTTATAGAATGATTCAAGTCGGTTATGAAAAAAGGCGAGTTGCCGTTCATGTATAGTATCCCCTTCATCCAGTTGCCGGATAAAGGAAACGATTTCAGCAATCTCCTTTTCTTCAACCCCTGACTTAAAGTGGAGCAGCCGGATGAAATCGTCATTGAGAATACCCGTAGGCAGTTTATAATTGCTTCGTACAAATTCAAGGAAATAGGCACTCATTTTCCGGCATAGATTCTTATGGTCACTCCGGTCATAATACAGCCGGCCAATCGTTTTCACAAAATCGAGTGAGTCATTGCGCGGTTTCCGTACCACCGGTATATAACGCTGCCGGCGCCGCATTTCCATCAGCACATAAACAATGAGCAACAGGATTAACAACCAGAATGCGGCCCGAAATGGCTTTTCCCCTTCTGCATTCTTCATATTCATCAGGACCGTCATCCACCCCTTCTGCTGCTGCGACTGATCGTACGACATTTTTTTATTGAGATAATACTCATCCCAAATAATGGATTTCACGTCCGGGCTGATCAGGGAAAAAACTTTTTCATAATACCCGATATTTTTTTCATGCAGTAAAAAATAATTGGAAAAAGCCAGCGGTTCCAGGTGAACGTAAAAATTACCTTTCCCCGTCTGCAGGCGGATAAAATCCGGACGTCCGCTTTCATCAAAACCGAGCACCTGGGTAGAACGTTCATCCACTTGTGTGAAATAAGATGAAAAGGTTTTACCAGGGTATTGATAATGTACGGTATCAGAAAATGGCGGGGTATTAAGGGTCAAACGGACTTTCCCGTCCTCTTCATCACCTGGATACTGTCTGTAATACTCCGGAGCGTTACTGCCACAACGAAGAAATTCATCTGCTTTGGAAGAGATATAGCGGGCACTGATAAAAACATCATTTCCGTAACGTGCAAAATCTATCAGCTTCTTCATTTCTGATTCGTCTGCCCCGAACCGGTCCGTAATGCAGATAAAAGCCTGCCGGTCATCATATACGGAAACCGAATCCCAATACCCTGGTTCTTTCCGGGTTACCTGAATACGGGCACCAGGAAACTGATAAGGTAACTGCTGAAAAGCTACATAAGTGGCATAGGGAATTTTATCCTGCCGCTTTAATGTAACACGGTCGTCAAAGTTTCTTTTCCTGGCCGCCTTTCCTGAAATATATAACAGGATGATGGCGGCAGCCAGCACAGTAACAAGCAAATATGGTAGTATACGTTTCACCTGGGTTATCGCTTGTTTTGAAACTGTTCCATATCCTGCGAAATCAGCCGGTAGGCGTCCGGCGATACAGCAAACCGGCCATACCAGCTATACTCGTAATGGCGGGTGATACGGAAAAAGTCATGATAATATTCAGTATTATACAGCTGCAACAGGTAGTCCATATTGGTTTTGTCCTGCTGATAGCGGATCCGGTTTTTCTCTGCCATATGTTTCAACAACCGGAGATATTGCAGGCGTACGGCAAGCCGGTAGTCTCCACCTGCAACAGCCTTATCAATTTCCTGCTGATAGCGGATTGCAAATATATCTTCCGGCATTTCCTCCAGTGATGGGTCCTTTCTATTATCCGTCACCACTCTCCTTTTGCGTCTGAACAAACCACTTTCAGCCATATAGTAAATCACCACCGCGAGAAATACGCCGACAACCACCACCCAAAGAATGGTCGACATC
>Ga0209717_1001797_pt1 | contig 22110 bp, 26 predicted proteins | sample AD_UKC048_MetaG_FD_184418 | JGI IMG/M metagenome (GOLD analysis project Ga0209717, IMG submission 184418) | Active sludge microbial communities of municipal wastewater-treating anaerobic digesters from USA - AD_UKC048_MetaG (SPAdes) (version 2) | ecosystem: Engineered > Bioreactor > Anaerobic >... | reverse complement strand
ATAAATAAAGAATAGGGCAGATAATAACCAAAGATACCCAACTTTTTATTAAATAAAAAAGACAAATATCTATTTGTGGTATCGATTCCCCCTCTTGCCCATCTTATTCTTTGTATATAATATTTCTTCCAAGTATTCGGGACATCGGTCTTCGCTTTTGCATCAACCACAAAATGGATAGTTTTCCCTCTATCGATTAATTTATATGCTAGATCTTTGTCTTCTGTAATATTGTGCTCGTTGTAACCACCAACTGCTAGAAAATCCTTTCTTTTAAATAAGCATAAAGCGCCGGTTCCAATATCTAATGACCCCATTGATGTTAATACCATTCTGGGTAACCCAAAACTAAAATTATATTCTATGGCCTGAATCTTTTCAACAAATTTTTTTGTATTTGTTACTCCGATTACTCCCACAACAATACCAACATTCCCTTTTAAAGAACCAGTCATCTTCATTAATGCGTCTTTTTCTGGGAGGGTGTCTCCATCAACTTCAAAAATGTTTTCTTCGGTTATGTGCTTTAGGCCTTGGTTTATGATTACTGACTTTAGATTCTTCTTACTTTTTAAAAAATATTTCTTGTCAATTAGTATAGGCTTTACTTGTTTATCTTTTTTTAAGAATGTACATGTGCCATCTGTAATAACATAAATATTAAATGGAATAGGATATTTTAATTTTTTTAATTGGTTTATTGTTTTCTTTATCGGTGTCCAATTACCAAAAGCATATGTTACAACTGCAACAGTTGGCGGGTTTTCTGGAAATGGCTCTGCTTTTGAAATTTCAGAATATTTTTTAGAAATAAGTATAGACAATATCAAAAAATAAAAATAAACAGCCAAAATAAACAATTGAAGATAAACGCTTATGGCTTTTACAAAGATAGTGAAAGACAAAATAATTAGAATGACCAATATATAAAATAATTTTCGTTTTAAAAATGATTTTATATTATTTAAGAATGCCATATTTTTCAGAATATCAAAAATTTAAAAAAAGAAATAAAATTATTTATTTAATTTTATTTCGATTGCTGACACTTTCATAGGGGTATTATTTTCTGTAGTTATCTCTTCTGTTGAAATAACTATGTCAGATACCTTTACTGTATTAACAAATTTGTTCTTCACAATCTCTGCAACATCAACGGCTTTAGAAATTGTCTTTCCTCTTGCTTTGATCATAACAGTATCTGTGCCTTGATTGAATTGTGTTATAACTGCTAATACATATGACATTGTACCTTTTTTTCCGATGTATATTGTATTTCCTTCCATTTCGCTCATTGTATATCATCCCCCTTTAATAGATGTATTATTGAATTATATATTTATTTAAACAAAATGTTTAAAAACAGGCATTTTTATATATTTATATTGGAGGTAATTACTATGCCTAGTATTGAAGTACATTGTGCAATTTCAAAAAAAAGAACAGGGGAAAGTTTTAAAGAACTACATGAATGGATTGATGAACCCGGAACTTTAAAAGGAGCAGAACATAGACTTGATAGACACAGATATACAGAAGAAGATAGAGATTATATTAAGAAAATATGGGATCTTAAACTTGGTGCGGGTGGCGGAAACAAAGCCATAGTTGAATGGTTATTTCACATTGCTATGGACTATATGGATGTTGGATTTAAAATGTCAAATACTATTTATGAAAATAATCAAAACAATGTATTTATGTTTGGATTTAATAATGAAGGAAACATACATACAACATTTGGTACGATAGATAAGACAGAATTAAACAAAATTTCAGAAAGCTATCTTTATGACCCAAATGCAGACTTTGAATATTATTAAATTATTTTTTTTATTTTTTTCAAAGTTTCTGCTAATTTTTCTATTTCTTCTTTTGTGTTATAGAAATAAAATGAGGCCCTAACAAGCCCATCTTTATTAAATCTCGAAACAATTGGCTCTGCACAATGCATACCTGCACGCGTTGCAATGTTACCATATTCGTCAAGAAGAGAAGAAAGCTCTCTTGATTTTATGCCTTTTAAATCGAAAAGGACAATTGAACCTTGCTTTTTAGAATCGCAAGGATTGTAAAGTTTTAAACCTGGAATATTATTTAATTTGTCAAACGCATAATCTGTTAAAATCTTATCTTGTCTTTCAATATTATCCATTCCCACTTTTTTTAAATAATCAATTGCAGCTAGTGTCCCAAAGGCACCAGCAATGTTTGGCGTTCCTGCTTCGAATTTATTTGGCAAATCATTCCAGGTTGATCTTTGTAAAGTAACGTGCTCAATCATATCCCCACCAAATCTTACCGGAGAAAATTTTTCAAGAAGTTTTTCTTTACCAATCAACACGCCAACACCTGTAGGCCCAAGCATCTTATGCATTGTACAAACAAAGAAATCAATATTTAATTTTTTAAAATCGATTTTTCTGTGTGGTGCAGACTGAGAACCATCAACACACACTAAAATGTTTTTTTCTTTTGCAATATCTACAACCTCTTTAATAGGAGCAATAACTGCTGTGGTGTTTGAGATGTGCGCTATAGTTATTAGCTTTGTTTTATTTGTTATTTTCTTTTTAAAATCAGAAAGATTTAAGGTATAGTCTTTATTGATCTCTGCAAATTTTAATTTCAAACCAAGCTTTTGAGAAAGAAACTGCCAAGGCACAAGGTTTGCGTGGTGCTCATAGACTGTTGTTAAAATCTCGTCTCCTTTCTTGAAATAATTGCTATTGTATAGCATATACATTATGACATTAAGAGAATCAGTACTGTTATGAGTCAATATAACTTCTCTAGGAGAACAATTAAAAAATTTAGAAAGATCTGTGTGACAATCCTCATAAGCAATGCTTGCTTCTTGAGATAATTTGTAAACTCCTCTATGAATATTAACTGGGCAATTTCTATAATAATAATCTATGGCTTTAATTACAGAAAGAGGTTTAAAACTTGTTGCAGCATTATCTAAATATGTTGTTTTGTTTAATATTGGAAAGTCTTTTCGATATTTTTCTAAATTCATGTGTTTTTCACGTTTACCTCTTGAAATTAATATATAGGCAATCTTTTTAAATAAATATGGGACAATATATATTATATAGAGTAAGCTAAAAAAGGACTCTTTTTTTAATATTTCTAAAAAAATGATTATATATGAAGATACCAAAGCAAATAAAGACATACTGTAGAAAATGTAAAAAACACCAGCCACATAAGCTTTCACAATACAAATCTAGAGGCGCAAGAACCTTGGCCGTAGGTACTAGAAAAAATGTTAGAAAGCACAAAAAAGGTTATGGTGGAATGGCAAAGCACATTGCAACAGTTAAAAAGCAGAATAAAAAACCAGTGTTTACTGCGGAATGCTCTGTATGTAAAGCAAAGCATTACTATGTTATTCCAAAGAAAATGAAAAAAACAGAATTTAAGACCGACTAAAGTCTTTATTTTTCTGTTTCTTTAGTATTTTTAAATTCATCTATAATATATTTATAGTATGAAATTTGATACAATATATAAATTTGTAGCCGCTAGTTTGGCTATAGCTTATTTTATTGGATTGCTTGTGGGACTTGTTGTTTTTAATTTTAATATTAGAAATTATCAAGAAACAGATATCACTAGATCTTTTTATTTCTCTGGACAAATTAGTTTTAGCGAAGTCTTTTCAGAGACGCTAGAAAGTTCTTTTAAAATCGCTATATTGCCTTTTTCTTTTATTATTATTGGAACTAAAACAGGATTTACGCATGCAACATATATATTGTCACCATTTTTAGGGCAAATTAAACTTGCAACTCTTTTAATCCCTGCTATTTTTTATTTTATAACTTATATTATTTTGTCTGCTATTGGAATAAAATTGTTTGCTACAATAATTATATTTTTTGTAAACAAAATACTTAAAAAAGAAAAAAAACAAATTATAAAAACAAAATTATTACAGAAAGACGATATCTTTTTATTATATGTTGCGATTGTCTCGATAATTATTGGGGCAATAATACAAGTATATCTTTCTAGAATATTTTTTATATTTTTGATTAATCTTCAACTTATAACTTATATTCTAATTATAATTATATATCTTGGAATTATTATAGTTTCTTTTACTATACTTTATAATATAATTAAATCAGTTATTGGAAATAATAAACAAAAATTATGGTAAAATATGGGAATTGATTTTGAATCTGAAGAAATAATTGTGGGCAGAATCCAAAGCCACATAAAAAAATACGGAAAGAAAGGAACAGGCTATATAGGTAAAGTCGTGGTATCTAGCGGAGAAGAACCAGTACTTGGAAAAAAAGTTTTAATGGATGTCTCTAGATCACATGTTGCAATTGTTTGCGGAAAAAGAGGTGGGGGTAAATGCCTTACTGGAAACACCTTAATTACATTAGAAGACGGCAGAGAGATACCAATCAAAGATTTAGAAAAAGAAAATAAAAAAATAATTTCTTTACAAAACAATCTTAAATTAAAATGCAATAAAAAATATCAATTCTATAAACGTACTGCTGATAAAACTTTAAAAATAACCTTAAGAAGCGGTAAAAAAATAGAATTAACCCCCGAACACCCGCTATTAACAATAAATGGTTGGAAAGAATCTAAGGAATTAAAAAAAGGAAGTCGTATTGCCACCCCCAGAATTATTCCTAAATTTGGAAATAAAAAGCTTCCTGACTGCGAAGTTAAATTATTAGCGTATTTAATCGCAGAGGGCCATTTAGGGAATAGTTTTGTGTTATTTTGTAATACTGATAAAAAGATTATTTCAGAATTTACTGCTGCCGTAAACAAATTTGATAACAAACTCACAATTAACAAACACGGCAATTTTAACCTACGAATTGTTGATAACAATAACATCAGAAAAATAATCAAAAATCAAAGAAATGACAGACAACAATTTAGTAAAGGCATCGTTTTTGATAAAAAATCTTCGATTAGAAAATATCTTGAAAAAATTAATTTGTATAATGTAAAATCAGAAACTAAATTTGTCCCAGAAACTATATTTCAATTACCTAAAGAACAACTTTCCATTTTCTTAAATAGACTGTTTTCTTGTGATGGCACAATTTATTTTGATAAAAATAAAAATGAATATAATATATCTTATTCGTCTTCATCTCCTAAATTAATACAACAGATCCAAAGTTTACTTTTAAGATTTGGATTGCTTTCGATAATTAGAACAAAGAAAACCAAAAAATTACCAAATTATGAACTAAAGATCCTTTCGTCTCAAAATATTGAATTTATTAAAAAAATCGGGTTTTTTGGAAATAAAAAAGAAATACAAAAAAAAGTAAAACTAAAATCTAGTAATCCGAATGTAGATACAATTCCTAAAGAAATTTGGAATATCTATAGACCAAAAAACTGGGCAATAATTGGTAAAGAATTTGGATACAAATTACCAAAAGCATTAAGGTCATCAATCAATAATTCTCCATCAAGAGAAAAACTATTTAAAATTGCAAATTTCGAAAAAAATGAAGAGCTTAAAAAAATTGCGACAAGCGATATCTTCTGGGACGAAATTCAGGATATAAAAAAAATAAACAAAAAACAAATTGTGTATGACATAACAGTTCCAGAAACTCACAATTTTGTAGCAAATAATATTATTGTTCATAATAGTTACACTATGTCTGTTCTGATAGAAGAATTTGCAAAACAACCATTTGAAATTAAAGAAAGGTTATCTGTTATTGTTATTGACACTGTCGGAATATTTTGGACTATGAAATATCCAAATAAAGACGAGACGGAACTTCTTGAAAAATGGAATCTAAAACCAGACGGAATAGAAATCAGAAACCTTGTGCCTTTTGGTAAGAAAGACTTCTATGAACAAAAGAATCTCCCACATGACGGGTATTTCTCTATAAGAACTTCGCAAATGGATATTGAAGACTGGTTGGGTGTATTTAGACTTAATTGGAGGGATGCAGAATCGTCTTTGCTTTCAAGAACCATAGAGAAAATAAAAAATAAGGTTGGAAGCCTCTTTGATATTGACGATATCATGAATGAAACAAAAAAAGACGCAGAAACCTCACAAGAAATAATTAATTCTCTTAACAACAGATTTCTTGTTGCTAAATCTTGGGGGCTTTTTTCTAGATCCGGAACAACAATGAAAGAGTTTGCAAAGCCAGGAACAATAACTATTGTTGATACTAGTACCTACAAAGAAGCAATTGGCATGGAATCCATTAAAGAACTAATTGTTGGAATACTAGGTAAAAGATTATATGAAGAAAGAATGCTATACAGAAAAGAAGAAGAGATGAGTTTATTAACTGGCGGAAGAAAAGAAAGCGAGATGCCAATTATCTGGATGATGATTGATGAAGCACACATGTTTATGCCTAGCGACAGACAATCAATGGCGCTTGATGTTTTGTTACAGTGGATTAGAGTTGGGCGGCAGCCTGGTTTATCTTTACTTCTTGCAACACAAAGACCAAACAAACTTCATAACGAAGCAATATCGCAATGTGATTTTTTCTTAAGCATGAGAATGACTTCTCAAGAAGACATTATGGCTGTTTCGTCTATTAGGCCAAGCTATCTTAATATTCCTATGGATAAATATTATGGACAGATGCCAAAAGACCAAGGCTTTGCAATACTTCTAGATGATAATTCTGAAAAAGTAATGCTAATAAAAGTTAGACCCAGAATTACTTGGGATGGTGGAAAGACCGCAAATGTTTTTATTGATTAAATTATTTTTTTCTTTTTATATATTCTGTTATTGCTTTAGAAGCTATACTTCCATAAACTCCAGAATATGGTTTTAATTCTCTAATTATTTCTTTTGCTGTAAAACCCATATTTTCAATTTCAAATAAAGTTTCAAGCGTAATTTTATCTACTAAATTTTCTGGAATATTTGCCAAATTGTGCTGTTTTGTTTCTTCTCTTACTTGTAATAGTTTTATTGTGCGCCTATATTCACTTAATCCAAAAAAACCTTCTTTTATGCCGTGCTCTTGAATTATTGATTTTAGTAAATCTGGTCTTCTGTTTTGTTCTTTAGCATCTAAAGAAATTAAAAAAGAGTATACTTTTTGACTAGCACGAATTCTTGGGTCATAACTTGAAACATATCTGCTATGAGCATTAATAATTTCTCTAGTACTTAATCTTAAAGAATCGCCAATATTTAAAAACGTTTTTATATCTATTCTAATTTTTGGATGATAGTCTTCTGTATGTGCAACTGCTGTTTTTCTAGTTTTAAACCAGTTATCATATTTTTCTTTTTCTAATTTATAGTTTCTTTTATTATTTTCAATAATTTTTTCTAAAAAAGAAGAATTAAAGTTTTCTTTAGTTATGCCTTGTGCAGTAAAAAAAGCCCTTAATCTTAAAGGATTTGATTTATATAATTGAAAATTAAGTTTTTTTGGATCAGTCTCCAAAAAATTAATCTTGGATTTAGATATAACAACTCTTTTTTCGGGAATCGTTTTTTTAGAATTTACAAAAGAATTATTAATCAATCTTCCTTTTTTAGACGAAATTAATTTTGGTGACATTTTTTTCCCCTTTTTAAATTATTCATTAATCAATTTCGCATCAAAGTCTTTAGCAATTGTGTCAGCAATCTTAATCTTCTTGCTTGGACCTTCTATATGAAGCACTGTGTCTTTCTCAAAATAGATTACTAGGCTTTCTGAGGATAATCTAAACTTTAAAGTCTGTGCTTTAAGTATCTCATCAAAAATCAATTGAATATTTGTTGCTGGAACAATAATGTCTATTCCTACTTTTCTACCTTGTATGTGCTCTGCAATATTATTTAGATCAACTGTTCCTACAACATTAAACTTTAAAACAAATTCCTGTATTTCAAAAGAATCAACAAGCTTTTCTAAAAACTCTCTGGATTTCTTTGGGCCTTCAAAACTTATGGTTCTGTAGCATCTGAAATTCTCTAGAAAAACATCACCTTTTGCTATATTTTTCTCATAATCTGAAATCTCGGTACTTAGGTTCTCTATTAATACATTCATTTTTTTATATAAAGTTATTAACTCTCTTTTCTTTACTTCTTCTTCTATTGTTGAATTTAATAGTGGCTCTTTTTCACTAATATCTTGTAAGTCTTTAATGTCTTGAGCTAAAGAAGATAAAATCTCTTCCATTGGCTTATATAGCTCTACAAGCTTATTAGTTTTATATAAATTTTTATTTAAAGAATCAAATAATTTAGTTAATTTTGGATCATCTGGCATAACCAATCTCTCCTTTTAGAAATATATATAGATTAGAAAAGGAACTATATTTAAAGGTATTTTTTAAGAAAAAAAAGAAAAGTTTAAATATTCAAAAATATTTGATAAATTTGTTATTTTTATCAACTAATATTTTTTTTGGAGAAATTAGCGAGTCTGTTATTTCAAATCCCATAATTATTATTTCTTCTCCTTTTTTTATCAAATGCGCAGAAGCGCCATTCATACAAATTATACCAGAATCTTTTTCTCCAGTAATAACATAAGTTTCTAATCTATTTCCAGTAGTATTACTAACAACTAATACTTTCTCCCCATCAATTAAATCCACAAAATCCATTAATGTTTTGTCTATTGTTATTGATCCGATATATTCTAAATTTGCATCAGTTACTATTGCTTTATGTATTTTTGACCTTAGAATCGACCTCATATTTTTTCTTTTATCTCCAAATAACAATGATATGCAGCAACTGCGCCTTGGCTTCCTGCAGTTATTACTTGCTTTAGGTCGCTTGCGTTTGTTGCGTCTCCTGCAGCAAATATTCCTGATACATTTGTCTTTTGCTTATTGTCAACAACTATATAGTTGTGAGAATCAAGATTTAGATTTAGTTTAGACAGAAGCTCAGTGTTTGGAACAGAACCAATCTCTATGAATAGGCCGTTTAAGGGAATGGTTTTATCTGTGTTTGTCTTTAGGCCTTCTAGCTTTTCTTGCCCTAAAAGCTCAAGCACCTCTGTTTTATATAGAATTTCTATCTTTTCGTTTGCTTTAGCAAGGTCTGCCCATGCTTTTTCTGCTCGCAGTTCTTCTTTTCTGTAAATCAAGTAAACTTTGTCTGCTAGGTCTGCTAAAAGTAGAGCAGAAGTAACTGCTGCATCACTTCCTCCAACAACTCCTACAATCTTTCCTTTGTAAAAACCACCATCACAGGTTGCACAATAGCTTATGCCTTTTCCTGTCAATTCTTCTTCTCTTTTTACGCCTAGTTGTTTTCTAGTTCTACCTATTGCTAAGATTATTTTTTTTGCTTTAACTGTTCTTTGGTCAGAATTAACTACAAAAGAATTATTTTGTTTATCAATAGCCATGACCTTTTCAAAATTAATCTCTACTCCAAGCTCTTGGGCTTGCTCAATAGTTTTTGTTGCAAAATCCATACCAGAGATTTCTTTAAAACCTGGATAATTACAAACCTTATGAGCATAACTAACTGTCCCGCCGAAAGAATCAGAAAACACCATTATCTTTAGACCATATCTTGCACCATAGATTGCGGCAGTAAGACCTGCTGGGCCTCCACCAATAATTGCAATATCATAAATTGTTTCGCTCATTTTTTCTTCTCCTTATTAATAAATGTATCTTCAAATAACTTATTATAATCTCTTTTTTTTGGTTTTAGGCCAAGAGACCTTTCCATTGATTCAAATCCGTATTTTATTGTTTCGGGACTAACTTCAATTGTTGGAATGCCGCATTCTTCTAAGGCATCAAGAAATTCTCGATAGGTAATACCTGCAAGATTTGCGCCGCCTGCAATGTTTACTTCTTTGTTTTTGTAAGCTTTTAGAGCCATTCCTAGTTTATATTCCTTAAGCCCTTTCTCTATCAACTTTCTTAAAAACTCAGATTCTGTAAGATTTTCTTCCTTTGCAATATTGTAAGCCATAGTAGACATTGCATCAGTTAATCTTAAAGTTTTTACATTCTTTCTATCACAGTCATATTTTACTTTTTTCATAAACATCACATTAATTCTTTTCTTGCTTTTTCTATATATTTTAATTTCATTGATTTTAAACTTTCTAAAATCATTAATTTTTCAAGAGTTTGCTCTTTTGTAAATTTTTTTTGTTCATATTGTCGCATTAGATAATCAACAATGTTTGCTGCGAGTATTTGATTTCTTTTGCAAAAATCATAAGGTATTCCGTTATCAATGAAAACTATTATTTTGTCTTCTTTTGCTAGTGCTATACTAAATAATTCTCCTGAATTATTTGTAATTTGACTATTTATATTTCCTGGAACACTTTTTGGATCTTTTACTTGTATTGTTCCGTTTGATTTTAATTCATTGTATATCTCTAAATCCAAAGGGGTGTATAATTTTATTCTAACAAAAGCATGTAGTTCTTCTTCGACTTTTCTTGTAACAACAATGTTCCATAGTTGTGTAAATGATTCCACTAAATTTAATTTCACTAAATGAATCCAAAAAGAAGTATCCACAACCGCTTTTGGTTTAGCTTTTCTAGCTGCCATAAATAGATCTGAAACAAACAGTTTTTAAACGTAATACTTTGTAATACGTTTAAGAAAAAGAATATAAAAGGAAATTATTTAAGAAACTTTCTGCGAAATTTATTGTATTCGCTTGCTTTGTTGTATTTTGCCATTGACGAAATTTCAGATAAAAAATTAATAATACTACTTGCACTCATTCTTTCTAGTGCTGTTGGATTAAAACGCTTATGAAATAACGAATTAAATTCAGAAACATGCGATTGATAAATATATTCATAAGCCCTTTTAGCTTCAGCTTTTGAAAAAACTGCTTTTTTATTTATTATGTCGATTTCCTGAGAAAATATCAATTTAAAATTTTTATTCATAATTTCTTTAACAGTCCCTTTTCTTGAGGCAATCAAAACGGCATCTACTTTTTTTATCCAATCATTTAGTTGCCTTTTTTTAAGAGAATTTTTTCTGTTTTTTTCTGCAACTTTTAAATCATGTTCTCTTTGTCTTTCTAAATCTGATATCTTTCTATCATATTGCTTTTTTCTATCTATTTTCTTTTGTTCATAAATTCCTACATCTGCATTGTCTTTTGCAGTTTTAATTCTTCTATTATATTCTGATAAGAACAATTTTCTATCAAGTTTAGTGAATTGTACTTTCTCATTAAATGCACGTGTGCCTGGTTTTGTTAGCCTCCCTCTTGAATCTCGCTCATATCCTAGTTCTTTAGGTGTTGCTCTTTTACCAGTTATTGCTTTTCGTGCTTTTAATAATATTCTTGGTTTTGCCATATTTTCTCAACTCACACAAAGTCTCCATAATTCTTATCAAATTTACTTTTATTTTTAACATTATATTCTCGTGCTGTTTGAATTTGTGCATCTGTAATTCCAAAAGAATGCAACTCTGCTGGAGAATATCCACCAAATCTTATAATCTCAGGCAAAGTAAATTTTGCTGTTATTAAACTGTCTAAAGTTACTCCCGCATTCTTTAAATAATCGATTTTTAAGAATCTTGCAACATCTATTATTTTTTGTTTTTTTGTTTCTATTCTTTTCTTAACACTAGCAGAAGATTCTTCAAAAGAATATTTCCTAGACTCTAGAAGACTATTGAATAATCCTACTTCCTGATAATAATTATTTGTTAATAATTCTTCTCTTGTTATTCTATATTTCTTTGGTCTTCCTTGATAGTCTTGTGTAAAAACCATAGTGCCAGTCTTAGGATCTAATCTTATTTCTGCTATTGGAACATTTACAAAAACGCCTCTTGGCTTATAGACTGGTTCTCTATTATACACTGGACTTTTTGATTTTTTATAATATTCCTCTAATACTCCTTGTTGTGACTTTCTTACTTTTTCGTTCTCTTTTCCAATCTTTCTTAATTTTTCTAATTGTGCTTTACTCCATTCTTTTGCTTCCGGGGTTTTAGGATTTAATCTTGTCCTTTCCCATTTCTTATCAAAAATTGTTCGTTTTTCATTAACCGTGTGTTTTGTGCCGGTTGATGATTTCCTTAATTTTAAAATTGGTTTTGCTGGTGCTTTTGGCATATAATCTCCCTCCATTAATTATTAATTATAAATAATTAAATGATTAATAGAAATATATTTAAATGTTTAGAATAAGAAAAAAATAGAAACCCAAAAGAAAAAGAAGATGCTTAAATTGACTTTAAGCATCGATGTTTAACTTTAGCTTAGATTTAAGCTCTCTGTATCTGTTTCTTATAGTTACTTCTGTAACGCCAGCAACGTTTGCCACTTCTTTTTGTGTCCTTCTCTCGCCAACCATTAGAGCTGCGATGTAAACTGCTGCAGCTGCAACGCCTGTTGGACCTCTTCCTGAGATTAAGCCAGAACTGATTGCTTTTTTTACAATCTCTTTACCTTTCTCTTCAACAGCTCCTGAAAGACCTAAAACTGAAGTAAATCTTGAGATGTAATAAGTTGGATCAGTTAATGGAACTGCAATTTCTAATTCTTTAACAATAAACCTGTAGGTTCTTCCAATTTCTTTCTTTGTTAGACCTGAAGCTTCTGCCATTTCATTTAATGTTCTTGGAACATTATATGTTCTACATACAGAATAAAGAACTGCAGCAACTACTGCTTCAATTAGTCTTCCTCTTATAAGTCCCTTTTCAACTGTCTTTCTGTAAAGTAAAGCAGCAGTTTCAATTAATGATTCTGGGATATTAAGGTATGAACCCATTCTTCGTAGCTCTGTTAAAGCAATAGAAAGATTTCTTTGCATGGAGTTTGAGATTGAGGATCTCTTATGCCATTTAATTAATCTATACATTTGTGCTCTTGATTTTGAGGATAGCTTATTTCCTCTAAGATCTCTACCAGATCTTTCAATCATTGTTTCAAGACCTTTATTTATCTTAACATACTTCATTGGTGAACCAGATCTTGCTTGTTCAGAACCTGGAGACTGATCAAAGTTTCTCCATTCCTTTCCCATATCAACCATGTCTTCACTTATAATTGTGTGACAATTCTTACAAACAAGTTCTCCTGTTCTTGGATCTTTATAGACCTTATCTTTCCCACACTCTGGACATTTCATTGCCATTTTTATCACTCCTCTTGTATTCTTAACTTTTTTCTTTGCATAATTTTAAAAATAGAGCTTGCACGAATAAATAATCTTAAAAAATCAAACTAAAGCAAACCTATATAAATATTATTCTTTTTTCTAGTATATATAGCTTTCGGTTTTAGACGGTTTTGAAACAAAAATCACAAAAATCAGATGGTCTTCTTAAACAACAACCTATCTACACCTTTGTAGTTTTTATAGAGTTTTTGTTTCTGGTAGCCGTTTTTTATTATATTGTTTAAAGAATATTTATTTTTTGGATGTGTTGCAGTAAATAAATATTTATAACCTTTATCTTTCATATAATTTTCTCTAAATTTAAGAAAATAATCTTGAATACCATATCCTCTAAACTTTGAAATAACACCTACACCATCAATTTCGCAAACTTTTGTTAATTCTTTTTTATTTATGCCATAATGCTTTACTAATCCGTTTATATTTTTAGAATCTGCTTTTCTAAACGAAATTCTGCCATATGCAACGGGATTTTTATCAGAATACATTACAAAAATCAAATCGTTTCCTAATTTTATGTCTTCTTTATATCTTGAATAATTATATGGCGAATCAAATTCGCTAGGAACATCTTTTATAATTTCTAAATGCAGTTTTTTAAAAATCGGAACTTCAAATTGATTTATTCTATATATCTTGAATTTTTTGTTTTTCAGAATTACAGAATCTACGTATTTCATATTAATCTTATAAACTATACAATAACTTCTTCCTTTTTTATCTCAATGTTGCTACTAGTTAGTGTGGGCCTTAAAAGAAGCCTTAGTGGGTCTTTGTCAGGATATCTTATAACAACATCATTATTAGAAACTACCTCTATTCTCACAATTGCGGGTTCTTTGTCTATAAAATCATCAATATATTCTGCACCAATACAATAGTTTAATTTAGGATTTTCCTTAAGTATTGTTAATAACTCATTGCCAATAATCGAATTATTAAAAACCTCACTTGCTTGAGGAATAATTACTAACATTTCTTCTTTTACTTCTTCTGATAATCTTTTTAGTATACCATAAATATAAAATAAATATAACGGATTATTTCTATTTATCAAGAAAACTTTACTAGATCCAATATTTTTATAAGTGCTTTCAAATATTATAGAAAGATCAGTATCTCCAAAATATCCAGAATATACGTCTTCAATAATATTTAATTTAGAGATTAACCTCCATTTCTCAAAGTCAGTAATCTCATCAGTTATTCCTATTGCTGCAATATTTTCTATTAATTCGGAAATGTCTTTTACTTTATCGGTATAGGCTTGATCAATAATTTTTTGAGTAACGCCAGTAAATTTAAATAAATTAATGAATGCCTGTTTTGGTATTACATGTAGAGGCAATTTAATTTTAAAGAAATCAATTGTGTTTATTGGAAAACCAAAAGGAGAAACTTTCATATCAAATGCCCCTAATAGTTCTTCTTTTTGCTGAGGATAAGACAGCGTTTTAAATACGCCCGTACTATCAAAAACAACCACTTTCTTTGAAGACAATAAATAATTTTCTGCAATAACTTTCATTGCAAATACTCTGTCTTCTTCTTCTGCACCGGTTACTACAATTGATCTTAGGTTCTCTAAACTTGCATTAATTGTAACACCATTCTTTCTACCAACCAATAACTTATCTACAGAACTAATGGCTGTTGAAAATTCAATATTATTTGGAGAATTTGTTAATGCCTTAACAATAAAAGGATCAGAAAAAAAATAATTCCTTATTTCTGGCGGCAGCATCTTTAGTGACAATAATTTTATATTGTAAGATTTTATTATAGAAATGATGGAACTTGTAATTTTGTTTAATTTTAACATCTTCTTCTCTATGTGCTCATTAATTTGAGAAGAATCTATAATTTCGGTATCTGTATTTAATATAAAAAATTTGTGTGTATTTTTATCTCCAATATCAAAATGCTTTTCAAAAACAATGCACTGATTTGGCAGCGTTTCTGCGAATAACTCTATGTCTCCATCAACCGCAAAAACCTTGTATAATTGAACAAGCACAGAGGATGGTTCTTTTGATCTTAATAAAGAAACAAAATAGTCATCATTAAATAAAATTGCCAAATCCTTTTGACCATATACACCTTCAAAAAGCGTACTCCAGGTTGTTATTTGTATCATGTTATTACAATTGTGGTTATTACCCATTCATATTTTAAATCAAAACATTTAAATAAATAATATGTTATATATTTTTAATAGATATAGTATTTAAATGGACTTTATAATGATAGATGCAACACTAATTAAAGATACAATTACCGAATTGTTGGAAGCAAACGTAGATAAAGAAACAATTTATCAGACTTTAAAAGACATTGGTGTAGAAGATTCTGAGATTGATAAATATTATAAAGAAGCAACAACTAAAGAAAAAGAACAAAAAACAGAAACAAAAAATCCTGAATCTAAACCCGAATCACACCCTAAAATCGAAACCGCATCACCAAAAATTTTAGAAAATATAAAAACTGAAGAAGCAATACATCAAAAACCAAAAGCAACAACTGAAGACTTAGAAAAGGCCACAAAAGATGTTATTGATTCCTCTATTATGGAAAATCAAGAAATAGATGAAAAAATAACTAAAGAAGATAACACCCAGATTTTAGAAATAAATAACACAAATTTAGAAATTAAAAAGCAAATATCTGAACTAGAAAATAATCTTGGCGATATTAAAGCACAAATTAACGGCCTTACAAAAATTATGAAGGACATTCTAGAAGAAAATAGGAATATTCTAAACAAATTAAAATAATACTATTGGTTACCAAGCATCTTTAATAAATCTTCGTAGCCTCCACCTTCTTCTTTTGGCGCTCCGCCTTTCTTAAAAATGGCTACAAAAACAATTATCAAAATACAAACTCCAAAAATAATTAACCAAAATTGCGGTATCTCCGCAGTAGTTATAAATAACATTACTGCTAACAGAAAAACTAAAAGCAGATTTATTAGCCCTGGAAAAAATATAGAATAAAGTATTACAATAACTGGTGCAAAAAAATAATAATTATATTGAAAAGAAAAAATAATAAGTATTCCAATAACAAAAAAACTTAAAAAATCAAACATGTTATTTTTTTACTCCTGCCCAACCTTTTATTGTATTTTTTAAATCGCTTCCAAATACCCAGTATATCCCAACACCGATTGCAACTAACCAGATTAAATCCGGATATCTGTAAAATAAAAGGAAAACTAAAAAACCAGTAATTAATATTGCAATTAATTCATTACCTATTTGTTTTTTTGCCCAAACATAAATAGAAATAGAAAAAACAATGAATAATATTATCCAAATAGAATCTTCTAGAGAGGTTACTAAAATAATACTATTCATTTATGTCTACCTTTTTTACTTTGCTTTTCTATCTTTTGCTCTTATTGATGGTCTATTTTTTTCTGTGCCTTTTCCTTTTCTATCAAGGCCTCTGTTCTTCTTTCCTGCACTTGTTATGCCTTTATATGCCCTGCCTCTATTCTGTGGCCAGCATATCCAATTTATGTCTTTATCTTGCATAATCCTTGGATGGTTTGGATCAATTAAAATTATCTCATAATATTTTTGTTGACCATCTTCTCCAATCAAGTAGGAATTTAAAACCTCTAGACCAGGATATTTTGATGCTGCCCTAAGTTCTGCTATCCTTTGAATAGATATTCTTCTTGTTATCTTATTAACACCCATTCTTTTTGGTTTTCTACCATTTACTGGTCTTCTAATTAAACCTGAACCTTTTCTAACTTTTGCTAGAACTACAATAAAGCCTTGTTTTGCTTTATAGCCAAGCTCTCTTGCCCTTGGAATGTTTGTTGGATTATCAAGTCTAATCACTGCTTCTTTTGTATGTCTATACTTGATTAATCTGTCTGTATATAATTTCTTATAATTATAATTATCATCTTTTTCTTTTTTAAACTCTTTTTGTATTGTTTCTTTTATGTATTTTGATGCTGTACTCATATTTACTCCATTTTTTAATTTTTTGCATGCATTAATATATTATTAATTCACTTATAAATAATTTATAAAACAAAACCTTTATATAGTGGTTGTTGAAATAAGCAAGGATTAAGCTTATTTTCAAAAAATACAGATTTAAATGAGAAATATGCATTTATTTTCTTCAAAAGAAGCCAAAAAAAAAGTAATTATCGCTTTAGTGATATCTCTATTTTTAGTGGTTGCTGCGGCGGTTTTTATTTGGCCATATGTTTCTATTCTTACTAAGCCTTCTGTAATTAAAGAACTGGTATTAGGTTTTGGAGTTTGGGCACCACTTGCTTTTATTGGGCTACAGATTTTACAAATGGTTTTTTTATTTATTCCGGCTTCACCAATTATTATTGTTGGAGGATATATCTTTGGAGCGTGGGGCGTATTTTATTCTGTTATCGGTATTATTTTAGGGTCAATAATAATATTCTTTATTGGCAGATTGTTTGGAAGACCTTTTTTAGAAAGCGTTCTTGATAAAAAAATAATAAATAAAATAGATTATGAATCAGACAATATCGCAAAGACATTATTTATTTTATTTTTAATACCGCCATTACCACATGATGCTTTCTGCTATATGGCTGGAATTACAAAAATCGAATTAAAAAAATATATTTTAGCAGTGGCTGTTGGAAGATTACCGCAAATTGTATTTTTAACTTTAATTGGCTATCAACTTACCAAATTAAATTTGTTTTGGTCCTTATTACTTATAGGAGTTATAATTGTTGGTTCAATTATTATCTTTCAAAACAAAAACAAAATTGAAACACGCCTTCATGGTTATGTTGGGAAATTACAGAAAAAATAAGGTCCTATGGTCTAGTGGTTATGACGTTACCTTGACATGGTAGAGATCCCCGGTCCGATCCCGGGTGGGACCATTTAATTTTTTTAGGGGAAGAGAAAAAAATGATATCAAAACTTATTGCTCTTTTAGTTCTTTTTTTTGTTATCATTGATCCTCTTGCAAGCTTTGCTGTGTTTTTTGTTAATACCAAAAACTATAAGAAAAAAGAAAAAATAAAGATTGCAATAATGGCTGTTGCCATTGCTGCGGTTCTTTCTTTTTTAGTATTGTTATTTGGAGAAAACCTACTTACAATTTTTAGCACAGACATAAATAGCTTTAAGATTGCTGGTGGAATAATCCTACTAATACTTGGAATAAACATGTCTCTTGGAAGATCGATTGTTGAAGTTGAAAAAAGTAATGCAGACTCAGTTCATGCAATTGCTTCAGTTATTGCTACGCCACTTCTTACTGGTCCAGCAACAATTACTGCAATAATTATTTCTGCAGCAGACTATGGGAAAGTCCTAACTGGTGTTGCAATTGGAATAATCTTACTGTTGACTGGAATATCTTTATATCTTACAATTATTTTCCATCACTTGACAGAAAAAGCAAAAACCACAATACAAATTATTAGCACAATGCTTGGACTTATTACTCTTGCTTGGGGAGTAAACTATATACTTACTGGTGTGCAAGCTATATTTCATCTAATCTAAAGTAGTTTTCTTTGAAAAGCATCTTTAACAATATTATCTATTGTCTTCCATTTCATTCGTGTGTATTCTGGAAAGCTTTTGTACTTTTTAAAATAGTCTTTTAGAAAATCTATGGTTCTTGGGTCAGAAGAGTATCCTGAAATATCAGAACCTACTAACTCTTTTAACATTTTATCTCTTGTAACTTTTGCAAGAATTGAAGCACACGAAACAGAAACGTGGTTTAAATCTGCTTTGTGCTCAGAAATCACTTTGAATTTATAATCGCAAGAAATTGCTTTTAGATTATCTTTTATTCTCTTGGAAAAATGATCTGTAGAAGTATCTGGAGAATCAAATACTACAATTTCTGGTTTTACTTTTAGTTTAGAAAGAGCAAAACAAGCCTTTTGTGCTTCTATTTCGTTAAGGGAAAATCTGTCCATTAAAACATTAAGTTCTTCAGCAGGTATTGCAACAATCTTATAGTCTTCTGCTTCATTTTTTATTAGTTCAAATAATTCCTCTCTCTGCTTTGGTGAGAGAAGCTTAGAGTCTTTTACTCCTGCATCTTTAAACATCTTTTCCTTGTTTTTATCAATCACACAAACAGCTAAGAGTAAAGGCCCTAAGACGCAGCCCCTTCCTGCTTCATCCACCCCGCTAATCAGTTGTTTAGTCATCATTAATCAAGCTTTTTAAATACTTTGTTTATTAAATATAATATAGTACTTATTTTAAAGACTTATTAAATTGGTGAAAATACTATGCAAGGAACGATAATGAATTACAGAATGGGTGTAAACACACAAAAGAATAATCATTTACTTATAAGAATAGATGATGAAAAATACAGAACTAAAGAGTCTGTTGCTCCATTATTTGGACATAAAGTTGTATTTACTACTATTGGAAAAAAAGTAATAACTGGTAAAGTTGCTTCAGCTCATGGTAATAAAGGAATTATTAGAGTTATCTTTGAAAGAGGACTTCCAGGAGATGCTGTTGGTCAAAAAGTAGAAATAAAATAAATTATGACAAAACATAAAGATTTATTTTTTAAATACACAATTTCTAGACTAAAGACAGAATTAGAAAGAGCAGATCAACGAATAATTGCTATTTCTCAAATTCTTTCTAGTTTGCCTAAAAATATAAATGAGATATTTGAGGAACTTAGAATTATTGGAGATATTCTTTATCCTAATATGGAAAAAGAACTAACGCTTGAAGAATATGTTAGACTTTGTTCTCTTGAAGAAATTTCAGAAAACACATTAAAGAAAATTTCTCTGGATAAAACTAAGATAAGAAAGATTTTAGAAATACAAGAGATGGGCTTATCTGCAGAATTAGAAAAAGACGAAAAAATCATATTTATTAACTTAGCAAAGAACCTTCAAGCACTACTTGATACCAAGAAAAGCCTTGAAGCCTTAGAAGAAAAAATGGTAAAAACAAATTATCCTAACTTCTCTGAGATTGCAACGCCAGCCATTGCTTGTAAGATGATTGAAGTTGCTGGTTCTTTTGAAAGGCTTTCTAGATTTCCAGCTTCAACCATACAATTACTTGGTGCAGAAAATTCTTTTTTTAGGGCGCTTAAAACTCGAAGCAAAAAAACACCAAAATACGGTTTTATTTATGCTCATCCTTTGTTAATAAACTTAAACAAGAAAGACAAAGGCAAGTTTGCAAGAACTATTTCTGCAAAAATTGCAATTGCAATCAAGGCCGATCTTGGCGGAAAAGACCTAAGAAAAGAATTAACTGACAAAATTAATAGTAAATTAAAAAAATAAAGAAAAATTATGGCAATAAAGAATTTAATAAAGGAGAATGGAGATTTCTTTACCTTAGACTTGAACAATAAAGAGAAGAGATACTGGGACCCAACTAGATCTAAGGTGTGTGCGGCTTTAAAAAAAGGATTAAATTTCTTGCCTCTTAAAGCAGACTCAACCATTCTTTACCTTGGTGCAGCAGAAGGCTATACTTGTTCTTATATTTCTGACCTGGCTTTTCAAGGAATTATCTTTGGAGTAGACTTTTCAGCTCACAGCATGCAAAAGTTTGTTTTGCTTTGTAAAGAACGAGAAAATCTTTATCCAATACTTGGAGATGCAAATAAGCCAGAGGATTATAAACAATTAGTAGATTGCAAAGTTGATTTAATAATCCAAGACGTTGCACAGAAGAACCAGATTGAAATACTTACAAAGAATGCAAAAGAATTTCTTAAGCCAGAAGGATATGTTATTCTAAGTCTTAAGACAACTGCAATTTCACAAAGAGATACTAGAGCAATCATTGACGAAGAAATAAGAAAATTTGAAAAAGAGTTTACAATAGTTGACAAAAGAAGACTAGACCCTTTTGAAAAGAAGCACATGATTATAGTTGGAAAAAAGAAATAACTATTTTATTCCCTTGGATTTTAGAAAGGCATCTATTGACCTATCATAAGTCTTTTCTGCCTTTGTATCAAAGTAACAAGCAGGTAGCTCGCCTCTCTTTCTATGGTAAGAAACACACTCACAGCAGAGGCCTTTCTTTTCACAATCATATGTGCAATTGCAAGACTTCTTGTTAATTTCTTTTTTGCATTCCATAATTAATCACTTCAAATCATAAAAAGAACAATATTAAAAATAATGTAAAGCAATAACAAAGCAAGACCTTCTTTTTTTGTAAGCTTTTTATCAATTATAACATAAATAAACGAAATCAAGGCTAAACCAAACATTGGTATTGCAATCTTGAAGATATGAGATGGAACAATAACAAAACCAAAGAATCTAGAAAAGCTTGAAACAATTAAAATATCAATAATGCTTGCACCAATAATGTTTGCTACTGCAATGTCTAGATGGCCTTTCTTTACAGAAATTAGACCAACAGTAAGTTCTGTTAAACTTGTGCCTAAAGCAATAACAGTTATTGCAATAATTTCTGGGAACACCCCAATAATTCTTGAAACATTAAGCATAGAATCTACTACGTATTTTGAACCAACATATATCAATATCGAATAAATTAAAATAAAAAATACACAAAGATAAGAATTAGATTTTGTAGGGTCTTCTAACTTTACTGGTTTTGATAATTTATATTGATAAATAGAATATGCTAAATAAAGAATTACACACAAAAATGCCTCTAATAGCGTAAAATTACCATCAATAATAAATAAAACAAAAAGGCAAACAACTATAGCAAGCATCCATAAGTCAGTTTTTAATGTATCTTTGTAAATGTATTTTGTGCCATACAAAAAACCCACAAGACCTATAACCAAAAAAATGTTTGTAGTAACTGACCCAATAATTGTCGGGATAACAATCTCTGATTCCCCTCTTAAAGTTCCATAAATTGAAGAAGCAAGCTCCGGTAGCGTTGTTCCAACACTAACAATTATTAAGCCTATTAAAAATGTAGAGAGCCCT
>Ga0209717_1001795_pt1 | contig 22133 bp, 16 predicted proteins | sample AD_UKC048_MetaG_FD_184418 | JGI IMG/M metagenome (GOLD analysis project Ga0209717, IMG submission 184418) | Active sludge microbial communities of municipal wastewater-treating anaerobic digesters from USA - AD_UKC048_MetaG (SPAdes) (version 2) | ecosystem: Engineered > Bioreactor > Anaerobic >... | reverse complement strand
TCACCGGAAAAAATTGCTAATCATGCGTGGTACACCTTTTGGTATGTGGTGCCTACGCTGCCAATGTTTCTAGCCTTTCCTTGGTTATTAACGCGCATTGGTTTTTGGCCAACGCTTGCAGCATCGGTTGTTATCACCGTTATTTGCTTTGGACTGTTTGCGATGTTTGTGAAGCGCTTTGGTATTGAGTTACTGTAAATTATTACTAGCGCCTACAAAAATCATTCAAACGAAATATGGCCCGATGCAACGCCTGTTAAGCTTTTTCTTCGTTGCTTATTTTGACTTGTTGGGTTTTCCGCTTCTCTCGAGCAAGATAAGCATTTCTTTCGCTACCAATGCCGCAGATGGCAGGAACATGGTCGAGACAATACGATCATCAATAATGACATCACGTTTATCGGCAATGTTGTCCTTATTAATTGTGATCGCGCCATTTTCTTTAAGCCTCTCTTCAACTAGAAAAGGCAGAAGGCTCCCTTGTTTTGCCCAGTCCTTTTCTTTTTCTGTTGAGTTGGGGAAACCGGCAATGCGTTTACCCTTTACAAGGGGCTGACCATTTGAAAGCCTTGCGTTCGCAAAGGCGCCAGCGCCATGGCCACTGCTTCCAATAACTCCGCCACTCTCGTAGATTTTCGCTATGATGCCGAGCAAATCTTTATTAGAAGCCACATCAAAGAGATTCCCATAACCCCCGCCGAAGAACACTGCTGCGTACTCACTTGGATTCACCTGTTTAGGTGCTAAAGAGTTGTTGGTTTTACTCAAGAAACCCTCATATTTGATGGTATAACTGCTAATCCCCAAAGGGTCCCGCATAAACGGCACGGGGCCACCCAGCGGAGAAGCAAAGTCCACGTCGTAACCATGCGAAACAAATACATGGTATGGCGGTGCGTACTCCCATAGATCGTTTCTGGCCTCGTGCTTCTCCGGATCTCCCATATCTGCCACGTTAGAAGCAATAATTAATATTTTTTTAGTGTCACCTGCAGCGGCAGGCAGAACAAAACTGATAAGAAAAATACCCAATACCGCAATTAAATTTTTCATATTTACTCCAATAGTTTAACTTTTGTATCTAATTAGGCTTAACAACCTAAGCAACATATTCCGCGCTTTTGCTGCGAATGCAAAATTAGAAACACTTTGTAGCTATTTGGATTCAGACACATCAACTATATTATTGCCGCATTGCGTACTACTGCACTCGCCAGTGGGTGCAGAACAACAAGCCTTTTTAGCTTGGTGCCGCTGATATATAAAATAACCAACAATTAGCACCAAAGGCGCAAGGCAAATTAATACCTCAAGATTTTGCTTATTCATCAAAGCAGTCAGCACACCAAGGCTAGAAGCCCCAGCAATTAACAAATACAGCGGAACGGCACAGCAGCCGATGCAGGCAATAACAGCGGTAAATATGATCCATTTAGATTTTTGTGACGACATAACACACTCCTGGGAGAAATAGGTTTTATTGCAAGAGATAGCAGCATAAAATCTGTAGTTGCTACAGATACAAGCTTTTACATTAAGAGATGCAAGCTTTTTACGACCAGACACAAGCTTTTAACGAACAGACACAAGCTTTTTATAGGACTATTTATGACGTTTGGAATTGGCGAATTATCGCGCGCGACCGGATGCTCGATTGAAACCATCCGCTATTATGAAAAATTAAGCCTACTCAACACACCGCCACGCACAGGTGGCGGCCATCGCCTTTACAACGCAAGCCACCAAAAACGTTTAGGCTTTATTTTAAAAGCGCGCGGATTGGGTTTTAATTTGGAAAAAACTCGCGAGCTGTTAAGTCTTGCAGAAAATAACGAACGTTCTTGCAGTGAAGCTTTGCAATTGGTGGAAAACAATCTCACTACCGTGAATGAAAAATTAGCCGAGCTGCAAGCGATAAAAGATTCTTTATTAGTTATGGCAAAAAATTGCAAATGCGGTTGCCCCAGCGCTAAGGCACCCGATTGCACAATTGTGGATGCGCTCTTTACACCCGCCACCAATTCAAAAGGTTGCTCATGCTAAAAACCACAGGTTTATTTGTACTCACCGCACTCGCCGAAATTATTGGCTGCTTTTTACCTTATTTGTGGCTGCGTAAAGAAGGCTCGATTTGGCTGTTAATTCCCGCCGCTGCAAGCCTCGCTTTATTTGTGTGGCTACTGACCTTGCACCCCGCTGCGAGTGGTCGCGTTTATGCAGCTTACGGCGGTGTGTACGTTGCAACCGCTCTAGTCTGGTTGCATTTTGTGGATGGCATAAAACTATCCGCTTACGACTGGGTGGGCGCAGGCGTTGCATTGATAGGCATGGGGATTATTGTGGCGGGGTGGAAATCTGCTTAACTATTTATTTCCTGCCCAATTTATTATTGGGCAACAAACACCGGCGCAAAACCGCCGCCTTGGGTTCTGAAGTTTGTGGTTTGGCCTTGGTACAAACGCGCGGCGAGCAATTGAATTTCGCCGTTATAAACATAAGCGCGAATATCCATTTTTAATGCTGTTTGTTCTTTATCTACCAAAATTCCGCGCTCGCTGGGCAGTACAATTTGTTGTGCAACATAATCGCCTTGTAAAATTTCATCCCATACACGTTTGGTAAGTTTGTCACCGCGATAAGCAGCGCGGCTACCAAAACCAGACGCTGGTTTAAAAAATAACTGCTTGCGGGTAGCCCATAAATTTTCTGCGTTCTCTGCAGTTACTGCTTGAGTCTTTGGAATAGCAGCGCTCAAGATTTCAATATCTTTTTCACTTGCACCTAATTTTTCTAGATGCTGTGCATCTCCCAAAGTAATCAGATTGCGTTTATCCGCATATGACGCGTATTGATGGGGATTAGGTGTGAGCACAACGGAACCCGTTTCGTAAGCGTTGCGCAATACCGCAAGCGATTCGGCCGCCAACGAAAAATCCGTTAAGCGGTTATACACCAAATCAATCACCTCTCCTTTTTCTTGCCCTTGCCCTTGATACAGCAATTGACCGTCATTGAATTGAAGCTCACTAGGATCAGCAATAACAGCCGCTATACCATTGCGCTCAAATAATCGCTGGGCCATTTTAAATTCTGGGTAGAGAAATTGTTGCGTTGGATTTTCGTCCACAATGGCAATACGCGTAAGCGGTTTGTCGCCGCGTTGTAATTGCCATTCGCGCAAAAACATGGCTATAAATTCTTGATCGAATTGCGTTTTGAGTAACGGCAACAGAGTGCCCGCCGCACGGCAGCATTCGGTTTGCGCACTTACCAACGCAGCATTTAAAAACGCACCACCCGCATTGGTATTGATTTCAATTATTTGCGGGCCTTGCTCACTCAAATGAAAATCGTAACCCATAAATACGCCGGATGTTCCGGGGTTATAACGCGCTATGGTAGGCGCTCGCGCTAAAACATCTTGCGCATAAGCAGGCAAGGTCACCACGTGCGCAACGGCGTGAATAATATCGCGCATCTGCTGTAGCTGTGCAGGCGATATGAAAACCGTGGTATTGGAGAATAATTGTGGATGCGTGGCTAAGACATCCTGATTGATATCATCAGCACGTAAAATGCGATCAAGCGCTTCCCGATTTAAGGTGGTACAAAAGCAATCGTGATTCAAGAGTTCTGCGGGACTCGCACAATTGGCATTACAACTTTGGGATTTATCGTTATTCATTAGTATTGACCTTTGTGCAGTACGATCATCAAATAGAGGGAATTGCAGCGAATACCATAGGAACAAACAGGTGTAACCATGATAAGACTTTTGCAATGGCTATTCAGATAGCCAAGTAAAAGTAGAACATACGAAAAACTATATACTTATGCAAGCGTGCATTTTTTAACCTTGCCATATGCATTATCGGCTGGTAAGGTGCCCACACTTTTTATCTGCCAAGTTGTCTATATCATGTTCTTGTTGCCTTCGGCCTTAACGCCGCCTTAGCTCCCCCCTCTCCGTTGGTTTCGCGCTCGGCACTTGCTGGTGCGAGCTGTTTTAAATTTTTCCGCTTTAACAATTAATTTGCGCTAGTGATGTCATTTTCGATCTATTGCAAAAATGGTTTTTCTCTTATCGCGCTATTTTTCGATTGTTTATGTCTTCGATTTATCAAAGGTATCTCGTTATGTTAACGACAGTAAAAGAACAATGGTTTTCTAATATTCGTGGCGATTTTTTATCGGGTTTAGTGGTTGCACTCGCATTAATTCCTGAAGCAATCGCTTTTTCAATTATCGCCGGTGTTGATCCGAAAATTGGTCTTTACGCTTCGTTTTCTATGGCGGTGGTTATCGCTTTCGCTGGCGGTCGCCCAGCAATGATTTCTGCTGCAACGGGCGCTATGGCGCTGCTGATGGTGACACTGGTTAAAGAGCACGGCTTGCAATATTTATTAGCCGCGACATTGTTAACCGGTGCCATTCAAATTGTTGCGGGCTATTTGCGCTTGGGCGATTTAATGGGCTTTGTTTCGCGCTCAGTGGTAACAGGTTTTGTAAATGCCTTAGCGATTTTAATTTTTATGGCGCAGTTACCGGAACTGACTCATGTAACTTGGCATGTGTATGCCATGACCGCAGTGGGCTTAGGCATCATCTATTTATTCCCTTACATTCCCAAAATCGGAAAAATAATTCCATCACCGCTCGTTTGTATTTTGGTGCTAACCGGTATCGCGATTATTTTTAAAATTGATATTCGCACCGTGGGCGATATGGGCGATCTGCCCGATACCTTGCCGATTTTTCTCTGGCCAGAAGTACCCTTAAATCTTGAAACACTGTGGATTATTTTGCCCTACTCCATTCCACTTGCCGCTGTAGGTTTATTAGAGTCAATGATGACTGCCACGATTGTGGACGATATGACCGATACCACCAGCGATAAAAATCGCGAATGCAAAGGCCAAGGCGTTGCAAATATTGCCACTGGTTTGCTCGGCGGCATGGCGGGCTGTGCAATGATAGGCCAATCGGTCATTAACGTTAAATCTGGTGGGCGCACGCGCTTATCTACTTTTTTGGCCGGTGCACTTTTATTAATTATGGTGGTATTTTTAAGTGATTGGATTTCCATTATTCCGATGGCGGCGCTGGTAGCCGTTATGATTATGGTATCCATTGGCACCTTTAGTTGGGCGTCTATTACCAACCTAAAAAAATACCCGCTGTCATCCAATTTAGTAATGCTCACCACCGTGAGCGTTGTAGTCGCCACGCACAATTTGGCTTACGGTGTATTTATTGGCGTGCTTATGGCCGCACTATTTTTTGCCAATAAAATTGGCCACTACATGGCAGTAACTTCCGAGTTAAATGAGGACGGTAGCGAGCGTACTTACAAAGTGTTTGGCGAAGTTTTCTTTCGATCTGCAGATATGTTTGTCGCGGGTTTTGATTTAAAAGAAAAACTGCCCAAAGTCTCCATAGATTTAACCCACGCGCATTTCTGGGATATCACCTCAGTCGCCGCGCTGGACAAAGTCGTTCTTAAATTCCGCCGCGAAGGTGTTGAAGTGGATGTAATTAATATGAACAAAGCCACCACGACTATTGTGGATGATTTTGGCGTTCACCATAAACCCGAAGAAATTGTGCAAGTTATGGGACATTAAATCACCACGTCAAAGCCCGTCAGGCGGGCTTTGCGTGAAACCAAATATTCACCCCTGCTTGATCCCCCGCATTCCTCAGCTAGGCTTAGAAACGATTACACGAACAATGTGGTTATTTTATCTAGGATCTTCGCCATGCAGACTTCTCAAATCCACCTTAAATCTGTAGACAACCTTGAGCAACTGGGCTCACTTCCATCACTCGCGCCCGATTTAATCATCGCTTTTGGGGCACTCAATTATTTTGAATCACCCAAACTAGCCAATGCACTAGGCAAATTGGTGCCCTCATCTGCCTTAATCGGTTGTTCAACTGCCGGTGAAATTGCGGTTGATCGCGTCTATGAAGGCAGCTGCATAGTCACCGCTATAAAATTCGCCAATACTCGCGTAGCAGCTGTCACTACTGAAATTGCAGGCATGACAGATTCCTACGGTGCGGGCGAGCGGCTGGGGCACGCGCTAGATCATAGCAACCTAACCGGTGTTCTCTTGCTCGGCACAGGCGTGGCCATTAATGGCAGCGCCTTGGTCGCGGGCTTGGAGTCAGCACTGCCTGAAGGCGTCAGTATTTCTGGTGGCTTAGCGGCTGATGCCGGTGCCTTCAAACAAACCTGGACACTTGGCCCCGCCGGGAATAGCGATAAACATATTGTGGCCGTAGGCTTCTATGGCGATAAAGTTCAACTGAGTTACGGCACCTTTGCCGGTTGGGAACCCTTTGGCCCTGCACGCAAAGTTACCCGCTGTGACGGCAATGTACTTTACGAATTAGACGGTGCCAGCGCACTGGAAGTCTATAAACGCTACCTTGGAGATTACGCCAAAGACTTACCCGGTTCAGGCCTACTATTCCCGTTTGCAATGCTTAACAGCGAACACGAAAAGCACGGTATTTTCCGTACGATTTTGGCGATAGATGAAAACGAAGGTTCATTGACCTTAGCGGGGGATATTGACCCCAATGGCTACTTGGAATTGATGCATTCCAGCACCGACAAACTTATTAACGGCGCAGAAACAGCCGCTCAAACGGCCAAGAAAAATCACACCCAATCGCCCGATGAAAGCCTAGCGATATTAGTAAGTTGTATTGGACGCAAGCTGGTCATGGGTGATCGCATTGATGAAGAAGTAGAAGCAGTTGCCGATACTCTTGGCAAGAAAACCACCATCACTGGCTATTATTCCAATGGTGAAATTGCGGGTACCGAGTTTCACCCCGAATGTCGGCTGCACAATCAAACCATGACCATTACATGGATTAGCGAACATTCATGAGTGATCTTTAAGCATGCATCCAACCCTTGCTCGTCAACTCAGGCGCTTGTGCGGCATTGAATCTGAGACTGAATTAACCACGCGTTTAGCAGCTCTTCTGGCTGCCGACTTAACGCCTGAGTTGCGTACGCTTGCAGAGGGCATGCCTGAGTTTTTGAGCCGCGTTAATTCAACCTACGAACAGAACGATCGCGATTTGGAATTGCGCTCGCGAAGTTTGGAGCACAGCTCCGCAGAACTAAATGCTATTAATAAACAAATGCGCGAAGATATCGCCAGCCGCAATCGTGTATTGCAATCAGTACGCGATGCCGCCGATAAACTCTTGGACCAAAGTGAGAGTATCCATTGCATTCCCAGCGCCGACGATTTGGAAGGGCTCTCTGCACTTCTGCCGGTTCTGATTGAACAACAAGAGCAGCGCCGCTTGGAGTTATTTAATCAACGCTTTGCTATGGATCAACACGCCATTGTGAGCATCACCGATACCCAAGGCGTGATTCGCTATGTGAATGATCGCTTTTGTCACATCAGTGGTTACACCCGTGAGGAGCTAGTCGGAAAAAACCACAATATTATTCAATCCTCAGAACACTCCAAAACCTTCTTTGTAGATATGTGGCACACCATCCGGGCAGGCAAAGTCTGGCGTGGAGAAATGTGCAATCAAGCCAAAGACGCCCACAAATATTGGGTAGATGCCACCATAGTTCCCTTTTTAGATGAACAAGGTAAACCCTACCAATTCATTGCGATTTTGACTGACATTACCGCCAGCAAACGCATGGCAGAAAAAATTATTGCCAGTGAGCGACAATATCGAAACCTTATTGAAAGCGTACGCGAAGTTATTTTTCAAATCGATGACGATGGCCGCCTAATGTTTTTAAACCCCGCGTGGGAAGACATTACTCATTTCAAAATTGAAGAAACTTTAGGCAGAAGTTTCCTAGACTTTGTTCATCACGATGACATAGACCAAGCCTTTGCTGTTTTTCAAAAGCTATGCGACTGCGACATTACATCCTTCAAAGGCGAATTGCGTTTTTACAACAAAAAAGGCCATTTCTGCTGGCTTGAACTCACTATTCAAAGCGAGGTAGATGAGGGCACGAATAAATTACGCTTTACGGGAACTCTCAACGACATAACCGAGCGCCGTCGCATAGCACAGGTGCAATCTGAATTTGTATCCGTAGTCAGCCATGAATTGCGTACACCGATCACCTCCATTCGCGGCGCGCTTGCCATTTTAGACAGCGGCAAAGCGGGCCCCGTATCAGAATCTCAATTAAAACTGGTTCAAATTGCGCATAAAAATAGTCAGCGTCTTATCACACTCGTAAATGATATTTTGGACATGGAAAAACTCATGGCAGGAAAAATGAGTTTGAACATGGCAAGCATTAATTTAATTTCACTCGTAGAACTCGCAATAGAATCCAACACGTCCTACGCGCAAACCTGCAACACCAAATTGGTTTTGTGTGAGCGACCTGAAGAAGCTATGGTGGTTGCAGATCCAGATCGTCTTATGCAGGTACTCACAAATTTGTTGTCTAACGCGGCTAAATTTTCCCCGCCCGATCGCGCCGTCGAAATTTATATAACGCGGGAGACAAATGCGTTTAAGGTTTCCGTAAAAGATTATGGGCCAGGTATTCCAGTAGAGTTCCGCTCACGCATTTTTAGCGCCTTTGCGCAGGCCGACAGCTCCGATACACGCAAACAAGGTGGCACAGGCCTTGGTTTAAAAATCAGCAAAACCTTGATTGAAAAAATGGGCGGCACCATAGATTTTGACAGCGAAGTGGGTGCTGGTAGCTGTTTTTGGTTTAGCCTACCGATAGCGCATTAACCCCCTCGCCTCAAATTCCCCCTTTGAAAAAGGGGGCTAGGGGGATTTAAAACAATACCTATGCAAATTAAATCTCCCCTAACCCCTCTTTTACAAAGAGGGGGATTAAACCCCTACAAAAAACTGCCCTATTTTCACAGCTCGCTTTCTGGGACAATAGCGGCCAGTTTTCCTCTACTCAGCAGTCCCCGCTTATGAACACCAACGCCATCAACCTTTTTGACCATCCACGCTACTGGGCTGAATGCTACGGGCCTGCGCCCTTCCTGCCCATGAGCCGCGCCGAAATGGACAAGCTTGGCTGGGACAGCTGCGACATTATCATCGTCTGTGGCGATGCCTATGTGGATCACCCAAGCTTCGGCATGGCGGTCATCGGGCGCTTTTTGGAGTCGCAAGGCTTTCGCGTTGGGATTATTGCCCAGCCCGATTGGAAAAGTGCTGAGCCGTTTAAAGCGCTGGGCAAACCCAATCTATTTTTTGGCGTAAGTGCGGGCAACATGGATTCCATGATTAACCGCTACACCGCTGACCTGCGTATGCGTTCAGACGATGCCTACACCCCCGGCGGCATGGGTGGCAAACGCCCCGACCGTTGCGTAACCGTTTATAGCCAACGCTGCAAAGAAGCTTACAAAGATGTACCGATTGTGCTCGGCGGCATTGAAGCCAGCTTGCGCCGCATCGCCCAATACGACTACTGGAGCAATGAAGTACGCCGCTCGGTATTGATCGACGCCACAGCAGATATTTTGTTGTATGGCAACGCTGAGCGCGCGATTGCAGATATTGCCCATGCGCTCGCGCAAGGCAAAGATATTAAAGATTTGGATAGCATTCGCGGCACAGTGGTTGTGAAAAAAGCAGCACCCGCCGGTTGGACGGAAATTGATTCTACGCGTATCGATTGGCCAAGCCATATCGACAAACTTCCCAACCCTTACGAATACCAACACGATCCAAAATCCGTTGTAGATGTTGCGAAAACTGACGTGAATAATTCGCAAATTGGTTTGCGCCAACTCGATCCCGAAAAAATGGAAGCGCAAATTTCCCTGTTAACAGCAGAAGGTGAAAAAGGCAATCCATCGGAGCAATTGCAGACAATTGGTTGCCCAGCGCAAGGCGATATTTCAGAAAAATCGCTTAGCGCTGATGAACCACAAGCAATTCGCATTATTCCCATGCCGCTACAAAATCGCAGCGACTTGGCAGGTGACGATAATGTTTATGTGCGCCTGCCCGCGTTTGAAAAAGTGCGCAACGACCCGATTTTGTACGCGCATGCATCGCGGGTTTTACATCAGGAAGCAAACCCTTACAACGCTCGCCCGCTCGTGCAAAAACACGGCAACCGTGAAATCTGGGTAAACCCGCCGCCGATTCCGTTAGAGACGGATGAGTTGGATGGTGTATTTGATTTGCCTTACGCACGCGTACCGCACCCAAGCTACGGCAAAGAAAAAATTCCTGCCTACGATATGATTAAAACTTCAATCAATATCATGCGCGGTTGCTTTGGCGGCTGTACTTTCTGCTCCATCACCGAACACGAAGGCCGCATTATTCAAAGCCGTTCACAAGAATCTATTCTCAAAGAAATTGAAGATATCCGCGAAAAAGTACCGGGCTTTACCGGCCATATTTCAGACCTCGGTGGGCCGACGGCGAATATGTATCGCCTCACCTGCAAAGATATGCCGACGCTTTCCAAGTGCCGCCGTCTGTCATGCGTGTATCCCACGATTTGCAAAAACTTAATTACCGATCACAAACACACCACAGCGCTTTATCGCGCCGCGCGCAAAATTAAAGGTGTGAATCGCATTTCAGTTGCATCGGGGTTGCGCTACGACTTAGCGGTGCTAGACCCGGAATACGTAAAAGAATTAGTCACGCACCATGTTGGCGGTTATTTGAAAATTGCTCCAGAGCACACTGAAGACGGTGTACTTGAGCAAATGATGAAACCCAAAATGAGTAGCTATTACGAATTTAAAAAAATGTTTGAAAAGTTCTCGCGCGAAGCGGGTAAAAAACAATATTTGATTCCGTACTTTATTGCCGCGCACCCAGGCACCAAAGATGAAGACATGGTGAACATGGCGCTGTGGTTAAAGAAAAACAATTTTGAAGTAGATCAGGTGCAAACCTTTTATCCATCGCCCATGTCGCTTGCTACTGCGATGTATGTGAGCGAAAGGAATCCGCTGAAAAAATTAACCTATAAGAGCGGGAAAATTGCCATTCCACGCGGATTGGAACAACGCCGTTTGCACAAAGCCTTATTGCGCTACCACGACCCAGCTGGCTGGCCAGTTATTCGGGAAGCTCTGACTAAAATGCGCAAAGGACATTTGATTGGTTCTGCAGCATCGGCATTGATTCCGGCCGTTGATCCGGTTATTAACGCACGCAATCCAACGCCCAACACTCGCAGCAACTTGAGCAGTAAAACCGGTGCACACAAACCTGCAGCGCAAAGAAACTCGACTAACGCTAAAACCAAACCAGCTGCAAAAGCCTTTGGCGATAAGTTTGAAAGTGCGAAGAAGTTTAACGCGCAAAGCGCAAAACCAAATACGAAACCGTCAACAGGTACAATTAAAAGCAGTGGAGCAAAACGCCCAGCAAGCAAACCGTTTTCTACGCCGAAAAAATAATTCTTAAAAAGTCATATCCAATAAAAAAGCCCAGCTAAATTAATCAGCTGGGCTTTTTATAAGCCATTACAAAATGCAAAGCATCGTTTATTTCTTTATCATGAGCTGCATCATATCCACACAGCGCTGTTCTTCTTGCACATTTACACTTAAAGATTTTTTTAGCGCTGGGCTCAAGCTGGCATATTGATTACGTACGGCTGACAAACGTTGCACGCTAGCAATTGTGCATGCGCGCGGGCTTGTTAGTGAATCAGCATAAGCGGTTAGAAAACGCTCATTGTTACGATCTTGCAGTTCCGGCAATTTCTCTAAAATGCGCGCATCGAACCCTGAGCGCAAATTAACTTGATTCGACGGGAAAAGACTGCGCATTACCAAACGCAAGGTTGCGTATTTGTATTGCGTGTTGGGCGAAAGTAATTCTGCAAACCACTTTTCTTTTACCGCAAGCTCTGGGCGAAGCACTTCGCTCACCACCGTCATTTGTTGCCCAAGATCAGATTTGTCTTTTTGTGCCTCTACTGCAGTCAACTCACGGTAATCTTTAAATTGAAATTGATTTAAGCGGCGTAGCAATGCCCAACGGCGATCTTGATCCAACACAAAACCTTGCGGTAAATTTTTATTGGATAAGAAAGTGCGCAGAGACTCTAAACCCGCAGGAGTATGAGCCAAGGCAACATAGGCATCAAATGCAACTTTCTGGAAGCTAGAAGCCGCTTCGGCACGAGCCAGTTGTTGTTGGGCAATAGTTTCCAGCAACTCCAAATCTGCTTTGTGCTCCTGCCCAGCCTGAGTCATTATCCAAAAATAAATACTGGCCGACTGCAGTTTTCCTAAGACAGTACCAACCAATTGCAAGTCAGTTTCCTGCGAAATATTTTTTTGTGCAAAGCTCACATAGTCTGTTAAAGACATGTTGGCATCTTCAACATCATCCCACAGGTTTTGCCACAGCATTTTACGTAAATCCGCATCAAACTCTGACAAATGCGTTAACAATGTTTGGCGCGACTGTTTATCCAATTCAATTTTAGCGTAACCCCAATCAGCAACATTAGGGTATACAAATGCAGGGCACCTTAACCCTTTAGCTTCAGCAATTGGAGTTCGCTCGGCTTTATAGTGAATGGGTAAAATTTTATTAAGCGATATTTTTTCTTGGTTGAGATTGTATAAACCTAACTGCACACGCTGATGGCGTAACACAGGATTTTCTTTTGGTGCAGTTTGAATAATATCCAAATTTTTAAGCTTAGCAAGATCACCCTCACCAACGCATTGATAATCCACGGTTATGGTATTTAGCCCGGCTTTATAGAGCCACTCTTGCGACCAACCCGTTAAGTCTTGCTTAGCCGCGCCGCCAACTTCATCCATAAAATCCTTTAAACGCGTATTACCGTACGCATATTTTTTTAAATAGGCGGCAACACCTAATCTAAAATTTTCTTCTCCCACAAACACAGCCAACTGTTTGAGAACAGCAGCACCCTTGCCATAGGTAATACCATCAAAATTGGTGAAAGCTTCTGCCGTATTTGCTACCGGTAGCTCAATCGCATGTGTCGTCACCCGTTGATCGCTGGTGTAGGCCCACTGTTTCATATCGGTGTAAAACACATTCCACGCATCCTTCTTAAATTCCGTATTTGCTGCTTGCTGCAACGTCGCCATGTAGGTTGCGAAACTTTCGTTCAACCACAGGCCATTCCACCAATCCATTGTCACTAAGTTGCCAAACCACATATGCGCCATTTCGTGAGAGATAACATTGCTGGTCCGCATACGCTGCAAATAGGTTTTTGTACCGCGACTTATGTAGGTTTCATTAAAAGTAACCGCACCGACATTTTCCATAGCGCCGCTATTAAAATCTGGCACTATGAGTTGATCGTATTTTACGAAGGGGTAAGGGTTTTCAAAATATTGATTGAAGAAACTGAACGCCTGTTGGGTAAAGACAAACCACTCTTGAGGATTTACATATTGCGCCATTTCTTGCCGCGCAAATAAACGCAGGGGAACGCTTCCACTATGATCTTCCCATACCGCATAAGGGCCAGCATGGAGTGGGAACACGTAAGAGGACATGGCCGCAGTAACTGCAAACACCCAGTGCTTTTTATCGCCTTGCGCGGTAACTTGTGTTTCGCGTGTTGCTGAAATAACTTGCCAAGTTTGCGGCGCGATCACATCAAGTTTGTAGCTGGATTTGATATCGGGCTGGTCAAAATGTGGGAACATTTTGTGTGCATTAAAGGGTTCAAAGTTGCTGTATAAATAAACCCGTCCAGTTTCTTTATCTTTGTAGCGATGCAAGCCATCACCCGCTGTAGCATAGGGACGCGTAAAACGAATTTGCAGATTATTTTTACCTGCCGCAAATAGTTCGGGCGCAAGGCTAATAAACCATTGGTTGTATTTCCAATCAACCGCTTTACCATTCAGCGTTACTGCCGCAATTTCCCCGCTATCAAAATCTACGGTCACGGGCATTTTATTGTTATTAACGAGATTAAAATCAATAATCACGTCGCCACTAAAGGAGGTAGAGGTTTCATCTAGCTCCATATGCAGTTGATAATTTACCGCGCTGATTTGTTGCTTGCGCAAGGCCGCATAGCCCTGCTCGAGAAACGCCGCTTGTTTACGCTCAACATGCGGCGCAGCGGATTCTTTAGTTGAAGAATATGAAGATGAATTGAGATTGCATGCGCTCACACAACCCGCGAGCAATGCGCACACCAGAATGTTGGATAGTTTCATAACCTAATAACTCCCTCTTTTTTATTAATATGTACTGCAACAAAAAAGCCGCTGACTTTCATCAGCGGCTTGTCGATTTTTTATGACTTAGGGATTGCCGTAACTCATTAAACGCTGGTAGCGGCGCTCCAACAAGGAATCCAACGGTTCTTTACTGAGCTTGTCCACTTGCGCGGTTAAACGCTCGCGCAAATTACTCGCCATAGCATCTATATCACGATGCGCACCGCCGAGTGGCTCGGGAATAGTTTCATCAACGATACCCAAGTCTTGCAGAATTTTTGAGGTTACACCCATCGCCTGTGCAGCTTCTGGTGCTTTGGCAACTGTCTTCCAAATAATATTGGCGCAGCCCTCTGGGGAAATCACAAAGTAGGTTGAGTATTGCAACATGTTGAGCTGATCGCCCACACCAATGGCCAATGCACCGCCGGAAGAACCCTCACCAATTACGGTGCAAATAATAGGAGTGCGCAGGCGAGACATAACCGCGAGGTTTTGTGCGATAGATTCAGAAATACCGCGCTCTTCGGAGTCGATACCTGGGTAGGCTCCGGGGGTATCAATCAAGGTAATTACCGGCATTTTAAAACGCTCGGCCATTTCCATTAAACGCAGTGCTTTGCGATAGCCTTCTGGCTTGGGCATGCCGAAATTGCGCATCACTTTTTCAGTAACGGTGCGGCCTTTTTCTTCGCCGATGACCATAACGGGCTTGCCATCTAAACGCGCTACGCCGCCGATAATGGCTTTGTCGTCACCAAAGTGACGGTCGCCGTGCAACTCTTCAAATTCGGTAAAGATTCGTGGAATATAATCTGACGTATAAGGACGTTGTGGGTGGCGGGCAATTTTCACCACATCCCACGCCGTTAATTTGCTGTAGATACTTTCGGTGAGCTTGCTGCTTTTTTGGCGCAATTTGGCAATTTCGTCGGCGATGTTCACATCGCTAGAGTTGCCGACCAATTGTAACTCTTCAATCTTGCCTTCAAGTTCGGCAATAGGCTGTTCAAAATCCAGAAAGTTCAGATTCATAGCAGTATTTAGCTCTGTTAAGTGGGTAGATGCGCTCCTATAAAGCAAGTGCGCGACCACGGAATTTAGTGCTGTTGCAGCTGATTAATAGCTTCGATGCATAACGGCTAACGAGGCTAAAAACGGCGCAAGAATTGGGTCGCTACCTTACGCGAAATGGCGCATTTAGTCGACTATTTATAGCTATGTTCAGCGATTTAGCCTGCTTAAAGGCACAGCCGCAGTTTATATATCCGGGAATTTAAAACTGGAAAACCCCACTCAATCAATAGACTAACTTCACTTTGCCACTGCCATAGTTGTCGCGTAAACGCTGAAGTAGTTCATCCTCTGGGCGGATATTCCATCCTGCACCCAATTTAAGCTGAGCTTTAGCGGTGCTGCGGTGGTAGTCGATTACCAGCGGGCAGCGGGCGGGTTGATTAGGTGTACCGCGATAAGGCTCCAGAATTTCCGATATCTGACGAATAAAGTTAGCCGGTAACGCACCCGACTCTAACTCCAAACTCAACTCCCGAACACGCTCTTCACGTAACTCAGCCAAGGGGCGAATGGTGAGCGCGCGCATTTTCAGCATGCCACTGAAGTCATCAATGCTCACTTGACCGGCAATCACCAACAAGCCGTCCTTCAAGAGAACGTCGCGGCATTGAATATAAGTGTCGGCAAACACAGCGATCTCAATGCGGCCAGTGCGGTCATCCAAGGTGACGAACGCCATGGTATCGCCGCGCTTGGTTTTCATGGTGCGCTGCGCTACTACTAAGCCTGCGACTGACTGGCGTGGTTTTTCATCGCCCTTACCTTTTTCGCCGCGCGCTTCATACTTGTCAGGTTTTAAATCCGCAATGCGCGAGCTGACTAAATGAGTCAATTCGCTTTCGTATTCGTCGATGGGGTGTCCGGTAAGATACAAGCCAAGCGTTTCTTTCTCCGCGTGCAAGCGCTCTTTCATAGTCCAAGTGCGCACGCGGCGGAAATCGGCGTAGACGTCAGTGTTGGCAGCATCGTTCGCCATTACTTCGCCGAATAAATCCATCATGCCCGCATTACTATTGGCGGCGGCTTGCTCGGCGGTTTTTACCGCTTCGCTCATGGAGGCGAACATCACCGCGCGATCGTGATCGATATTGTGCTTAGGTGTGTTAACCGTTGGGCCAAGGTTATCCGCAGCGCCCGAACGAATAAGCGCTTCAAGTGCGCGCTTATTGATTTTGCGTGGGTCTACCCGCGAACAGAAATCGAATAAATCTTTGAAGGCTCCACCTTGATTGCGCGCTGCAATGATGGCTTCCACCGGGCCTTCGCCCAAGCCTTTAATCGCACCCAAACCGTAAATAATATTGCCTTCGTCATTCACCGTGAATTTGAATTCACCGGAGTTTACATCCGGTGGCAACAACTTCAATTTCATGTGGCGACATTCTTCAATGAAGGTCACCACCTTGTCGGTTTTATCCATATCCGACGAAATAGTCGCCGCCATAAAGTGCGCGGGGTAATGGGTTTTTAGCCATGCTGTTTGGTATGACACCAAGGCATAAGCAGCCGAGTGCGACTTGTTAAAACCATAGCCCGCGAATTTTTCCACCAAGTCGAAAATGCGCGTTGCCAGATCAGGATCTATGCCTTGATTTTTAGCACCTTCCGCGAAGACTTCACGCTGCTTGGCCATTTCTTCCGGCTTTTTCTTACCCATGGCACGACGCAGCATATCCGCGCCACCAAGCGTATATCCCGCAAGCACCTGTGCAATCTGCATTACCTGTTCTTGGTAAACGATAACGCCGTAGGTAGGTTCAAGTACCGGCTTTAAACTGAGATGCTGGAACTTGGCATCCGGATAGGCAACCTGCGCGCGACCGTGCTTACGGTTGATAAAGTCATCCACCATGCCCGATTCAAGTGGGCCTGGGCGAAAGAGCGCTACCAGTGCGATTAGGTCTTCGAGGTTATCCGGCTGTAAACGCTTGATTAGATCTTTCATACCACGCGATTCAAGCTGGAATACCGCAGTCGTTTCGGCGCGTTTGAGCAGATCAAATGTGGGTTTGTCATCGAGTGGAATGGCGGAAATATCCAGCGCCGGCTCACCCAATTTCAGGCGCTTTTTGTCGATCATAATGCGCGCCCAATCGATAATCGTGAGTGTGCGCAAACCGAGGAAGTCGAACTTCACCAAGCCCGCTTCTTCTACATCGTTTTTATCGAATTGGGTTACGAGACCGCCGCCGCTTTCATCACTAAAGAGCGGCGCAAAGTCGGTAAGTTTGGTCGGTGCGATAACCACACCACCGGCGTGCTTGCCCACGTTACGGGTCAAGCCTTCAAGCTGAACCGCCATCTCCCAAATTTCTTGGCCATCGCCATCGCCTGCCAAAAACTCTTTAAGGATGGGTTCCTCTTCCAGCGCTTGCGCGAGGGTCATTCCCGGCGTGGGCGGAATCATTTTAGAGAGCTTGTCGGCCAAGCCGTAAGATTTACCCTGCACGCGCGCCACATCGCGCACCACCGCTTTTGCCGCCATGGTACCGAAGGTGATGATTTGACTTACAGCATCGCGGCCATAGTTGTCGGCCACGTAGGAAATTACGCGGTCGCGGCCATCCATGCAGAAATCGATATCGAAGTCGGGCATGGAAACCCGTTCCGGATTGAGGAAACGCTCGAACAGCAAATCGTATTGCAGTGGGTCAAGGTCGGTAATTAGCAACACATAAGCGACCAGCGAACCCGCACCCGAACCACGACCCGGACCTACGGGAATATCGTGATCCTTTGCCCACTGAATAAAGTCCATCACGATGAGGAAGTAACCTGGGAATCCCATTTGGATAATAATATCCAACTCAAATTTCAAACGGTCATCGTAGACTTTGCGACGCTCTGCGTAATCCGCCGCGGATTTATCAAGGATGCGCTCGAGCCGTTTTTCTAAACCTTCTTCAGAAATTTTTCTAAAGAATTCGCCTTCAGATAAACCTTCAGGAACGGGATACGCCGGCAAAAAGTATTTGCCCATTTGGATATTCACGGTGCAGCGCTTAGCAACTTCCAGCGTGTTCTCTAATGCCTCTGGAATATCGCTAAACAATTCCGTCATTTCTTCTGCAGAACGCAAATATTGCTGTTCGCTATAGCGACGCTCGCGACGCGAATCGTCAAGCGCGCGACCTTCGCTGATACACACGCGCGCCTCATGCACTTCGAATTCATCGCGATTTAAAAAGCGCACATCGTTGGTGGCAACAACCGGGCACGCTAAAGTTTCTGCAAGCGCGACAGCGGAGTGTAAATAACTCTCGTCGTTTTCTCGGCCGGTGCGCTGTAATTCCAAATAAAAACGATTGGGGAAATCGCGTATCCAACCTTGTAATAACTCTTGAGCTTGTTCAGCACGGCCAGCAAGCAAACACATACCGACATCGCCAAATTTTCCACCCGAAAGCGCAATGCAACCCTCACTAAATTCACTGATCCATTCGCGCTGCACATAGGCAACGCCTTGTTGCTGGCCCTGGCGCCAAGCGCGCGAAATTAATTCAATAATATTTTTGTAGCCGGTGTTGTTCATGGCTAAAAGTGTGATTATGGTTGGCTTGCCTTCGCTGTCGCTACTGGCCATCCAAAAATCGCTACCGATAATCGGCTTAATGCCTGCACCCTGTGCCGCTTTGTAGAATTTAATCAGCCCATAGAAATTGCATTGGTCGCTAATACCACAGGCAGGCATGTTTAAATCAGCCACGCGCTTAACGAGCTTTTTAATTCGCACCAGACTATCGACTAGCGAAAACTCGGTGTGCAGGCGTAAATGTACAAAGTTTGCGGTCATGGTTTTTCAATTATAGGTGTGGCAGATTCCACGGGAGGATTTTCAATATCGACAAATAAATTTTAAATCGCTAATCAATACCCACAAGCTATTCGGCACCTCATTGTGATTAGCCAAACCCAAACCAGATAAATCACGCTCAAATTTAACTAACACACGATCAGTATCGTAAGCGACTTCAACTACCGCTTTACAGCCAATCAGCTGCCAATAATTTTCTTCTGGTTTTACATTCTGCGGCGCGATCAAACTACCCTTAAAGGATTTCAGCACAACACGTTTGCCGGGTTTTAAATGATGAATATCGGTATCGCAAATATTAGCCATTAAAACAACTTCATCTGTTCTATTTTTGCTCGCACAGGTGCGTAGGAGGTGCGATGAATTGGCGTGACCCCCAATTTATCCAATGCATCCATATGCACTTTTGTCGGGTAGCCTTTATGATCCGCCAAACCGTAGCCCGGATATTGTTTATCCATCTCAATCATTTCACGGTCGCGTACAACTTTTGCCAAAATTGAAGCTGCGCTAATCGCTGCAACGCGGCTATCGCCTTTGACTACCGCCTCTGCCGCGTAATTCCATTTAGGTAGTTTATTGCCATCAACTAATACATACTCAGGCTGAATATGTAGCCCCTGCACTGCACGGTGCATCGCCAACAAACTGGCTTGCAAAATATTGATGCTGTCGATTTCCGCTACTGATGCATGTGCAACACACCAACTTTTAGCTTTGAGTTTGATCTCATCAAACAAGAGATCGCGTTTTTTTTCGGTGAGTTTTTTGGAATCATCCAAACCTAAGATAGGATTTTCTGGGTCAAGAATAACGGCTGCTGCGACCACATCGCCCGCTAAAGGCCCGCGCCCTACTTCATCGCAACCCGCTAATAAAACACCTTGATAGCTACAGATGAAAGGCTCAAGCATGATTACAATCCAATAAAAACGGGTTATTGATTAATGAGTTTTGCAATAGCGGCCGCAGCACGTTCACTGGCATTACGCTTTAAAATACCGTGCATATCCGCGAAGGTATTGCATAAGACCTGTGTCTCTTCAGGGTTTTCAAAATAGTTGATAATAGCAGCACTTAATTTTTCTGGCGTAGCATCGTCTTGCAACAGCTCTGGCACTAAGAGTTTATTAGCCAGTAAATTCGGTAAGGAAACATAAGGCGTTTTAACCAACCAAGATAAAATTTTAAAGGTTAGCGGTGCCATTTTATAGGCAACTACCATAGGCTTTTTCAGCAGCAGCGCTTCAAGGGTTACGGTGCCTGAAGCTAATAAGAGCACATCTGCCGCAGCCATCACTTTGTGCGAGTTGCCATTAAATAACTGTATTGGGAAATCCACATAATCATTTAATTGATGGTGCAGTTGACGGTAGCGATCTGAATTAGCAGCGGGAATATAAAAGAGTAACTCGGGGTCTTGCTCCAGACAAAATACCGCGGAATGCATAAAAAGTTTGCCCATTCGCTCAACTTCACTGGCACGACTGCCAGGCAAGAGCGCAACAACGCGCGCATGTTCAGGAATACCCAATTCACGGCGTGCTTGGTACTTATCGACATCAACCGGAATTTCATCAGCAAGATGATGCCCCACAAATTCTACCGGAACATTATGCTTCTCATAAAATGCCGCCTCGAAAGGCAAGAGCGTCAACATTAAATCGACAGATTTCGCAATTTTAAAGACGCGCTTTTGTCGCCACGCCCATACCGAAGGGCTCACATAGTGAACGGTTTTAATCCCCTTTTCTTTCAGTGAACCTTCTAAGGAAATGGTGAAATCAGGAGAATCTATACCGATAAAAACTGCAGGACGGTTAGCTATAAAGTGCTCGCGCAGAAATTTACGAATACGCAACAATTCAGGCAGACGTTTTAAAGGTTCAATTAAACCCATTACGGCCAAACGATCCTGCGGGAAGTAAGAGTGGAAACCGAGCGCTAACATGCGTGGACCGCCAATACCAGAAAACTCGGCATCGGGATAAATTTTGCGCAATTCAACAATTAACGCGGCACCCAGAATATCGCCGGAGGCTTCGCCGACAACAATGCCAATCTGTATACGTTCCATTTCTTAGCCTCAATAAAAATTTCTTATTCGTTCATTATTATTGTTAAGAAATAAAATAATTTTTATCTAACAATACCGCGCGTAGATTCTTTGATGGATTGAATTAAGGGCAGCAAACGCTCACAACTTGGCAGCAGCGCTTCAAGTTCAACTAAGGCTTCATCTATAGTTAAGCCACGGCGATAAATTAATTTATAGGCTTTGGTAATGATGGCAATTTCTTCGCTGCTAAAACCGCGACGTCGTAAACCTTCCGAGTTAATACTTTTAGCTTCAGCGGGATTACCGGTAACCATGACATAAGCGGGGATATCTTTACCGACGGCAGTGCCCATGCCGGTAAAACTGTGCGCACCAATTTTGCAGAACTGATGTACGAGTGTATAGCCACTGAGAATTGCCCAATCGCCAATATAAACATGACCCGCGAGCGCAGTGTTATTGACTAATATACAGTGATTGCCGATCACACTGTCGTGACCAACATGTACGTAAGCCATAATTAAATTGTGACTGCCAATGGTGGTTTCACTGCGATCTTGTACAGTGCCGCGATGAATAGTTACGCCTTCGCGAATAATATTGTGGTCGCCCACCACTAAACGTGTTGGCTCGCCTTTGTATTTTAGATCGGGGGTATCTTCACCCACAGATGAGAATTGATAAATCTGATTGTGTTTACCAATAACGGTTGGACCTTTGATCACGACATGAGAGGCAACTATAGTACCCTCGCCAATCTCAACATCGGAACCAATGATTGTCCAAGGGCCGACTTGAACATCGGCTGCAAGTTTGGCACTAGGATGAATTATTGCGCGTGAATCAATCAAAATGAACTCTCTTCAGTATGTAAACTTTTCGATCGTTTAAAATTGTCGATCAACTTACACTTTGCGATCTGCACAGAGAATAGTCGCTGATGCGGCCAATACGCCATCAACAGTTGCCCTGCATTCAAATT
>Ga0209717_1001794_pt1 | contig 22171 bp, 8 predicted proteins | sample AD_UKC048_MetaG_FD_184418 | JGI IMG/M metagenome (GOLD analysis project Ga0209717, IMG submission 184418) | Active sludge microbial communities of municipal wastewater-treating anaerobic digesters from USA - AD_UKC048_MetaG (SPAdes) (version 2) | ecosystem: Engineered > Bioreactor > Anaerobic >... | reverse complement strand
CGCTCCTCATCAAGGCCGGCTCCGGCGCCCTCACCCACGGCCACCCCGACAGCGCCGGCGTGCCCGCCTCCTTCGCCCGCGAGACCATCGTCGTCCCCTACAACGACCGCGCCGCCCTCGAAGCCGTCTTCTCCGCCAACCCCGACCAGATCGCCGGCGTCATCATCGAGCCGTACTGCGGCAACGTCGGCTTCATCATGCCCGACGCCGGCTACCTCGCCTTCCTCCGCGAGCTCACCGCGAAACACGGCACCGTGCTCATCTTCGACGAGGTCATGACCGGCTTCCGACTCGCCAAGGGCGGTGTGCAGGAACTCGAGCACATCACGCCCGACCTCACCACGCTCGGCAAAGTGATCGGCGGCGGCCTGCCCGTCGGCGCCTTCGGCGGACGCGCCGACATCATGGATCACCTCGCGCCGCTCGGCCCCGTTTACCAGGCTGGCACCCTCAGCGGCAACCCGCTCGCCATGGCCGCCGGCATCGCCGCCCTGCGACTCCTCGAAGAGGAAAACCCGTACGCACGCCTCGACGCCCTCGGCCGCCGCCTGCGCGACGCCACGCTCGCCGCCGCCCGCGCCAAAGGCATCCCGCTCCAGGTGCCCCAGTGCGGCTCCATGTTCAGCCTCTTCTTCAACGACGCGCCCGTCCGCGACTACGCCAGCGCGCTGCGCAGCGACGGCGACCGCTTCCGCAAATTCTTCCACATGGCGCTCGCCGACGGCGTGTACCTCGCGCCCAGTCCCTACGAGGCCGCGTTCCTGAGCACCGCGCACGAGGGCGCCGCCATCGACCGCGCCTGCGAGATCCTCAGTCGCGCCATCTCCCGGCTCTGAGCGCGCCACCACCATGGCCAGCGACGCCCCGGTCCCTTTCAAAAACTGGTTCGATGCCGCGCTCTACCGCCGGCTCGCCGACCTCGTCTCGGAGATCGAGCCCCGCTTCGACCGCGCACGATTTCTCGCCCTGACGCTCGAAGGCCTCGACGCGCGCGAGCTGATGGACCGCATGCGCCAGACCGCCGTCGGCCTGCACGCCGCCCTGCCCGGCCCCTACTCGGCGCAACTCGCCGCGCTGCGCACCCTCGCCCCACGCATCGGGCACGGCTTCGTCACGCTCTCGCTCGGCGAATTCGTCGCGCGCCACGGGCTCGACGATCCCGCGCGTTCGCTCGACATGCTCCGGTTTCTCACGCCGCTCGGCTCGTCGGAGTTTGCCGTACGCCCGTTTTTGCAACGCGACCTGACCGGCACGCTCGCCACCCTGCTCGTCTGGGCGCGCGATCCCGACGAGCATGTCCGCCGCCTCGCCAGCGAAGGCAGCCGCCCACGCCTGCCCTGGGGTCTGCGGCTCACCGAGCTCGTGCGCGACCCCAGCCCCACGCTCCCGATCCTCGAACTTCTCAAGGCCGACCCGTCGCCCTACGTCCGCAAGTCCGTCGCCAATCACCTCAACGACATCGCCAAGGACCACCCCGAGTGGATGCTCGACGTCGTCGAGCGCTGGGACCGGAGCGATCCCGGCGTCGCGTGGGTCGTGCGCCACGCCCTGCGCACACTCGTGAAACGCGGCCACCCGCGCGCCCTCGCACTCTGCGGTGCCCGCGCGGCCGCCGCCGCCCACGTCAAAGTCGAGCAGTTCTCCGTCGGCCCCAAGCGCCTCAAGCTCGGCGAGCGTATCGAGCTGACCGCCACGCTCACCTCGACCGCCAAGTCGGACGAGACGCTGATCGTCGACTACGTGATCCACTACGTGCGCGCCAGCGGCACCTCGGAAAAGGTTTTCAAATGGAGCCAGCCCGTACTGGCGCCGCACGCCTCCGTGTCTCTGAAAAAGCGGCAGCAGATCCGCGACTTCACCACGCGCAAGCACCAGTCGGGCCGGCACCGCGTCGAGCTTCAGGTCAACGGGCGCCGGCTGGCCGAGGCGTTTTTCACTCTGACCGTCTGACGCGTGCTCAGGGTTATTTGGCGGCAGGCAGACGCACCAGCGTCGTCAGGCTGCGCGCCGGCAGATCGAGCGCGAGCGGCTCGGCACCGTTCACCCGCGCCGCGCTCTCCACGAGCCCGGCCTCCTCGATCGTCGTCACGCGGCGCCAGTCGCCAACGGGCAGCCCGGCGAGCGACGCGGTACGCGCTGCGCCGGTGTTGAGCACGTGCACCACCAGCTCGTCGTCCTTGGCAAACGCGCTGATCGCGACGTCTTCCTGATCGCTCGCGCTGGTGATCACGCGGCTCTTTTGAGGAGTCAGGTTGTTGAAATGCTTCATCAGCCAGAACCGCCCTGTCGGCTGCACCACGCCATCGGCGCCGACACGTGCCAGGCCGTAGTCATGCGTGAACTGCCAGTAAAGCGATGCCGTCGGCCTCGCGTACCGCAGCAGGTCCTGCGTCTGCCAGGCCTCTTTCAGCCCGTAGGCGTAGCTATCGTAGGTGCGGTTGCGGTAGGAGCCGGGATCGGTGCCGGCCTCGCCGACGATCAGCGGCAAATTCAGCCACGCGGCGACCTCCGCCCACGATTGGTACTGGGCCGGCGTGCCGCTGCCCCAACTGTGAAACGAAATCGCGCCGACGTACTGCATCGCCTCGGCGTCCGCCGCCGTCGCGAGCACGTACTTGTGCGAATCGCGCGGGTTGGCGGTGTCGCCAAGCAACATCTTCGTTTTCAGCCCCAGCTTCCGGAGATGCGCACCGATGCGCTTGATCGCCTCGCGCTGGCCCTCCGGCGTCAGCCCGATGCTCACACCCAGATCGGGCTCGTTGAAGGAAAACAGATCGGGCTCGGCGCCATAGTGCGTTTTCATGTGCAGCAGGTAGCTACCGATCAGATCGAGAAACTCGGGCCAGCGCTCGCCGGCGATCTGGCGGCCAAACGCCCCCATGGGCCGCTGGTTCGGATCGACGTAGAAACGCTCCGGCAGCCGCCACAGGCTGATGATCCACGGCGTGTCCTGTTTCTGGATGCGCGCGATGCGCTCGAAATCGCTGGTGAGCATCGGCGCGGGGTTGTCGCGCTGGAGATCCCAGAAGATCGCCTTCAACTCGTGGCGCGACCACGCAATCTTCATCGTCTCGAGCATGTAGGGCGTGACAGGCGTCTCCGTGCCCCAGCAGTAGTTGGCGCCAAATCCGTCGAAGGGATAGCCCGGCGAGGCCACGTCCACCGAGAGTGCGGCCGGCGCCGCGTGCGCATGGCCGTCGAGCCGCAGGGAAACGCGTTCGGCTACCTCCTCGGTGGCGAGCGGCCCGGTCCAGAGGCGCACGCGCAGCCGGTAGCTGCGCCCATCGGCGTCCCAGCGGTCGGCGAGCGTCACCGCGCGCGACTGCGCCCACGAAGTCGAAAGAGTCCAGTTGCCCGACCGATCCACGAACCGCAGCGCCTGCGCCTCGCCCCGGTAGAACGTGGCGTCGGCCGGCTTCTGCTCCGGCAGTGCGATGCCGGGCGATTCCACACGACCACCGACGAAGATGTCGCGCGGCAGGTCGATCACGTAGTCGATCGATTGCAGCAGGAGCGGCCACTGGCCGGGATTGGTTACCTTGACGGATGCGGTCTGCGTGCCGGCGGCATCATCCACCCACTCTGCCGAAAAGTTTGCGGAGAGGCCGTTGCTGAAAGTCGTCGCGCCCGCCCAGCGTTTTTCAATCCCCTCGCGGGCGATGGTCGATTTCTGGTCGTGCGGCTGGATCGTCGCCTCCACGCCGCCATCGAAGGTCGCAATCAACTGCGCCCGCACGGGCAGCTCGGCGCCGTCGCGGATCATCGCAGTGAGCGCGCCTCCGCTTTCAAAGGTGGCTTGTTCGGCCGCGCGCAGAGGCAGCGCCGCCAGGCAAATCAGGGCGAGTAGGGTTCTCATGGGGCTACGAAATGCTCGCCACGCCAGACGGCGAACGCCACCAAAGCGTTTCTCGCAGTTTTACGTAGCTCGCGAGCGCCGCTGCCGCACGAGCGCCGCCGCCTGTGCAAACACACGCCCCGGTTCTGGCCACGTCGCACGCGCCCCGAAACGCAGGCGCAGCAGCGCCTCGCGGACCTCGCGCCCCGCCGGGTCGTCCACCGCCCAATCAGGCGCGACGCGTGCAAGTTTCCTCAACCAACGCCCCGCCTCGCGGCGCACCGGATCGGCGCGGTGGTCCCGCCCGCCTTTATGCCAGCGCCAGCGGGTGCGGTAGCGCCAGGCGAGCCAGGACAACACGACTGCGGCGCACATCAGCAGCGCGCCGTCGAGTGCGCGGGCCTGCGTCCAAGGTTGGCCCAGCCATCGACGCAGACTCCGCGCGCCCTGTCCGAACATCTCCCGAAAGGTCTGCCCGATGATCTGCACCGTCTCCTTCACCTGGTGGAGCGTTTCCAGTTGGCTGCGCTGGTCGAAGTTCACGATGCGCCGGTACCAAAACATGCGCAGGCTCTCCACACGCGCCGACCAGCCGCGATCGCCGCCCTCGCTCAACGCCGCCGCACCGGTCGGCTCGGACTGGCCCGCCGGCGCCGCGGCGCCGGGCGTCGGATCGACGCGCAACCACGCCCCCTCGCCGTCCCAGATTTCGGCCCACGCGTGGGCGTCGCGATTGTGGATCGTGAGGTTGTTCGAGTAGCCGTTCCAGGAGCCGCCGTGAAAGCCGACCACCAGGCGCGCCGGATGCCCCGCCGCACGCGCCAGCAGCACGAAGGAGCCGGCGAACAGTTCGCAATGCCCCGCCGCACGCGACTCCATCCAGCGCACCAGCACATCACCATCGCCCGGAGGCACGCGCGGCGAAAGCGAGTACGCGTGCCGTTGCTGCAACCACGCGCCCGCCCGTTCGGCAAACGCCTCCGGCGAAAGCGTCGCGCCGCCTCCGATCTCGCGCACGAGCGACGCCAGACGCGCCTGATCGCCCGCCGCCGCCGGCCCCTGCATCAATGTCTGCCACGGTCCACGCCGCGCCGCCGCGCCGCCCGCCGCATACGTGGGATCGGGCAATGTTGCCGAGAGCTGCGGCGACTCCATCCGGTACGCCGTCATCGTCGCCGGCTCCCGCCGCAGCGCCAGCGCCAGCAACGACGGGCTCAACTGCACCGCCTGCACCTCGCGAAATTGGATCTGCGAAAAAACTCCCGGCAGCGGCAGGTAGCGGCTCACGCCCGGCTCCAGATAAAACGTCCACACCGCATCGCTCCGTCCAGCCAGACGCACGCCGCGCGGGCCGTGCAGCCTCGAGACCGTCCGCTCAGAAGCAAACGCCGCCCGCCTCAGATCCTTCGAGAGCCGGAAGCCTCCCGCAGGGTCGTACTCGTCGAGCGCGAGCATGCGCAGATAGAGCGCCGCCGGCACCTGCGCGGCATCCGACACGTCCACGCGCAGCGCCACGCCCGTGTCCTGCGTGATCTCCGTCACCTCGCCGAAACGCACATTTTCGGAAAACCCAGAGCGCGCTTTCCCGCTAAAGAGCCCGTCGAGGAACAGACTGTTTTCGAACTGAAAACGCGGGATCGCCATGAACAACAGCCCCGAGAGCACGACGACGCCCGCGAAGAGCGCGCCGCCCATGACCACCAGCCGCAGATCGGCACACGCGATCACGCGCCGCAGGAGCTGGAGGTGGCCCATCCTGCCGACCCACGCCGGGCGGACATTGGGCGCCACGACGGCCGCGCCGACGCCCGGCGCCGGACCATTGAGCGTGATGAGGAAAAGCAGCAGGAGCGCGCACGCCGCAAACACCACGATCTGCGCCGCAAACGCCACCGACACCGTCAGCACGCCGGCCACCACCACGAGGAACATCCCGAGCACGATCAGTTGCAGATCCTCGCGGCGTCCGCGGTAGCTGATTCCCCGGTACAGGATGAGCCAGAGATCGAGCCGGATCATCGCGGGCAACACCTGCCCCTCCGCCCAGAGTTCAAAGACAAAGCCCGCCACGATCAGCGGAAACGCCGCCTTATGCAGCCAGCCAGGCACGCGCGCAGGCAGGCCCGGCCGCAACAGAGCCGCCCCCACGCCCGCCGTCGCCGCCAGCACCGCCCCGAGCGCCTCCACGTCGAGGTAGAACACGCTCCAGATGGCAAACAGCGACAGCACGCCGCCGAGCAGCCATTGCAGTTGCTGGAGCTCCTGCGCGTTAAGCTTGGGCCGCTGGTTGTCCATCGATCAGGGCGACGACCCCACGAGGGCCGTCCGGTTGCAGGGTGATCCGTGAAAACGCTGTCGACGAGGGCGGCACGCACGGCGCGGACCGGCGCGCCACCACGGCGAGCCGCCCAAGAAACTCCTCCAGCTCGGCGAGCCCGCGCAACGCGCACGGCGGCTCCGCATCGAGCGACACCGCGCGGAGCTGGCCCGCGCGAAACAGATCCTCGGCGAGCGTCGCCGCCAGACTCACCGCGAGCTCAAACTGCTCCGCGCGCGGCCAGCACGCCTCCGACGTGTCAAACGCCAGCGCGTAGCCCTGCTGGCTTTCCGCCGCGTACTGGCGCACGAGCAACTGGCCCGTGCGCGCGCTCGCCTTCCAGTGCACCAGCCGGTGCGAGTCGCCCGGCGCGTATTTCCGCAGCGCCAGCAGATCCGCCCCGTGCCCGGCGCGCGTCGCCCGGTTGCCCGCCGCCAGCGGCCGCCCGCCGCCGGCGGCCCAGCGCCGATACTCCACCAGCGCCGGCCACACCACCAGCTCGCGCACCTCGCCCACCGAGAGAAATTTCCTCAGAAACCCGAACGGAAACAACGAGCCCACGCTCGCCAGCTCCACGCGCCAGAGCCCGCGCCGGTCTGGCGTGAAACTCCACGGGAGCTGCTGGCTGCCGTGCGGATCGAGCCGGTCGCGCATCGCCGTGCGGCCCTGCGCATCCACGCGGTCGAGCGCGGCGATCCGGTCCTTCCACCATTGGCGGCGCGCTTTCAGATTCAGCCCCTTCGGGCGCTCCGGCCAGACCGTCACCGCCCCGCGCAGCGTCGAGCGCAACTCGAACCACAGCCCGTAGGCCGGCACCAGGCTTTTGCCGTTGGCGAGGTCGAGCGTGACCGTCGCCGTCTGCCCGGCGCGCACCGGCGGCGGCAGGCGGAGCGTCCAACGGACCTTGCGCAGATTGATCGCCGACATCACGCCGCTGAGAATCAGGCACGCCAGCAACAGCGACAGCGTGATGAAGAGGATGTTGTTGGCCGAATTGTACGCCGCCATGCCGACGCCCATCGACAGCGCGATCAACACCACGCCGGGCACCGTCGGCTCGAAGCGTTGCTTCACTCGTGGAAACACCAGCCACCACAGCAGACGCTGCCACACGCGCCGGCCCGGCGCCGACGGGTCGATCGGCTGCGGCTCCGTACGCGGGCCGGCCAGAAAGCTGGGGCGCGCCCACGCCATGTCAGGCCGGATTGGGCAGACGCGACACGATCTGCCGCAGCGCCGCCTCCACCACGCGCCGCGCCTCCAACGCGTCTCCCGGTGCATGCGCCGGCACGAGCCGGTGCGCCAGCACCGCGGGCGCGAGCGAGGTCACGTCCTCGGGGATCACGAAATCGCGCCCTTGCAACAGCGCCCGCGCCTGCGCGGCGGCCTTCAGCGCCAGCCCGCCGCGCACGCTCACGCCGGCGCGAAACGCCGTCTCGGTGCGCGTCGCCGTCACAATCTTTAAAAGGAAATCGAGCACGCTCTCCTCGACGAACACCTTGGCGGCGAGCGCCTGCCATTGCGCGACCTCGCTGCGCGTCACGACCGGATTGGGCGCGATCGCATCGTAACCGAGCCGCTCCTGTCGCAGAATTTCGAGTTCGTCGCGCTCCGACGGATAGCCCATGTGCAGGCGCAGGAGAAAGCGGTCCATCTGGCTCTCCGGCAGCGGAAACGTGCCTTCGTAGTCCACCGGATTCTGCGTCGCAAAAACCATGAACGGCTGCCCGACCGCGTGCGCCTCGCCGTCGATGGTCACCCGCGCACGGTCCATCACCTCCAGCAGCGCCGACTGCGTCTTCGGCGTGGCGCGGTTGATTTCGTCGGCCAGCACGATGTTGGCGAAGACCGGGCCTTTTTTGAAAACGAACTCCTTCACCGTCTCGTCGTAGATCGCCACGCCGGTCACGTCGCTCGGCAGCAGATCGCTGGTGAACTGGATGCGGGCGAAGGCGCAGTCCATCGAGCGCGCCAGCGCGTAGGCCAGGGTGGTTTTCCCCACGCCGGGCAGATCCTCGATCAGCAGATGCCCGCCGGCGATCAGCCCGACGAGCACCTGCTCGATCACCTCGTCCTTGCCCTTGATGTACTGGCGCATGTTGGTCCCCAGCCGGGCCAGTGTCTGTCGCGTGTCCGCCATGACGGGAGCCTGTGCAGAATCGGTCATGCCGGCACGCTACCGGCGGCCCGCACTTGGGCAACAAGAACGACAACCTCCTGAGCATCAAATCCCCTCCTCCAAACGACCCTATGCGCGGTTGAATTTTTCCGGCGCAGGGCCTTCGTGTGACCCCGTGTCTTCCGCCGCCGCCCAGTCCTCCTCGTCCCAGCCCGAGTGCATCCGCCTGCGTGGCGTGCGCCAGCACAACCTGAAGGGCTTCGACCTCGATCTGCCGCTGGGGCGCTTCATCGTCGTCACCGGGCTAAGCGGCGCCGGCAAGAGCTCGCTCGTCTTCGACACGCTCCACGCCGAGGGCCAGCGCCGCTACGTCGAGACGTTTAGCGCCTACACCCGCCAGTTTCTCGACCTGCTCGACAAGCCCCAGGTGGACTCCATCGAAAACATCCGCCCGTCGATCGCCATCGCACAGACCAACACCGTCAAGACCTCCCGCTCCACCGTCGGCACGATGACGGAGCTCACCGATTTCGCCAAAGTCTGGTTCAGCCACGTCGCCCGCTGCTTCGATCCCGCGACCGGCGAGGCCGTCGAGGACGACAACCCGCGCACCATCTGGGAAAAGACGCGCGCCGCCCACGCCGGCGCCGCCGTGATCGTGGCCTTCCGCGTCGCCCGGCCCGCCAACACGCCGTGGGCCGACATCCTGCCGCAGCTCCAGCGCCAGTCCTACGTGCGCGTACTCGTGCCCGACGCCGCCGGCGCGCTCGCCGTCCACCGGCTCGACGAACTCGCCCCCGACGCCGCGTCGCTCGCGTCCGCCGGCGAGTTGTTCGTCGCGCAGGACCGCCTCGCCATCGCCGCCGAAAACCAGGCGCGCTTCCTCGAAGCCGTCGAAACCGCGCTCCACTTCGGCCAGGGCCAGGTGCGGCTCTTCCGCGCCGACACGCTCGCGCCCGCCGGCCACTACTCGCGCGGCCTGCACTCGCCCTCCACCGGACGCACCTTTCGCGCCGCCTCGCCCGCGCTCTTTTCCTTCAACTCCCCGCTCGGCGCCTGCCCGCACTGCCGCGGCTTCGGCCGCGTGATCGAGGTGGACTACCGCCTCGCCATCCCCGACGCCAACCGATCCATCGACGACGGCGCCATCAAGTGCTGGGAGGGCGAGGTGTACCGCAGCAGCCTCGACGACCTGCGCCAGTTCACGAAGAAAAAGGGCATCCGCACCGACGTGCCGTTTGCCTCGCTCACGCCCGAGCAACAGGCCTTCGTCATCGACGGCGAGCCCGGCTACGGCGAGGAAAACGGCAAGGAGTGGCCGAAGTACTGGTACGGCGTGAAGGGCTTCTTCCGCTGGCTCGAAAAGAACACCTACAAGATGCACGTGCGGGTCTTCCTCTCCCGCTACCGCTCCTACAACCCCTGCCCCATCTGCCACGGTCTCCGCCTCCAACCCGAGGCGCTTTGCTGGCGCTGGCAGGGCCACACGCTGCCCGAGCTCTACTCGCTGCCCGTCCGCGAACTCCTCGACCTGCTCGCCGCCGATCCCGCCCGCCCCGCGCCGACCGCCGACGGCGCCCGCCACAGCGCAGACCTCGCGCGCGACGGCATGCTCACCCGCCTGCGTTACCTCAACCAGGTCGGCCTCGGCTATCTTTCGCTCGACCGCGCCTCGCGCACGCTCTCCGGCGGCGAGGTCGAGCGCGTCAACCTCACCGCCTGCCTCGGCACTTCGCTCGTCGACACGCTCTTCGTCCTCGACGAGCCGAGCGTCGGCCTGCACCCGCGCGACATCGACCGGCTCATCGCCATCATCCGCACGCTCACCGATGCGGGTAACACCGTCGTCGTCGTCGAGCACGACGAGGCGATGATCCGCGCCGCCGACCACGTGCTCGAAATCGGGCCCGAGCCCGGCGCCCGCGGCGGGCAACTGGTTTTCCAAGGCTCCGTGCCCGAGCTGCTCCGCAGCGAGGCGAGCCTCACCGGCGCGTACCTTTCGGGCCGCCGCCGGCTCACCGCGCCCGCCGCGCGCCGCCCCGTGCCCAAGAATCACCCGGCGCTGCATTTCCACGGCGTTTCCAAGCACAACCTCCGCGACCTTTCCGTGCGGTTGCCGCTCCAGCGTTTCGTCGCTCTCAGCGGCGTCTCCGGCTCCGGCAAGTCCACGCTGCTCGACCACGTGATTTATCAGGGCCTGCTCGCGCAACGCCATCACCTCGTCGAAGACGCCGCGCAGATCGCGCGGATCAAGTGCGACCAGCCGCTCGGCGACATCGTGCTCGTGGACCAGTCGCCGCTCTCGCGCACACCGCGCTCCAACCCCGCGCTCTACGCCGAGGCATGGGACCGCATCCGCGAGCTCTTCGCCGCCACGCCCGCCGCACAGGCCGCCGGCTTCAGCGCCGCCAGCTTCTCTTTCAACGGCGGCGACGGCCGCTGCGACCACTGTCAGGGCCTCGGCTACGAACGCGTCGAGATGCAGTTTCTCTCCGACGTCTTTGTCCCCTGCCCGATCTGCGAGGGCCGGCGCTTCAAGCCCGAGATCCTCGCCATCCGCTGGCACGACCGCTCCGTCGCCGACCTGCTGCAAACCAGCATCGACGACGCCCTCCCGCTCTTCACCAGCGAGCCCGGCGTGCGCGAGAAACTCGGCGCGCTCGCCGAGGTCGGCCTCGGCTACCTCACGCTCGGCCAGCCGCTCAACACGCTCAGCGGCGGCGAGGCCCAGCGCCTCAAGCTCGTGCGCTACCTCGCCGGCTTCACCACCGTCTCCGACGACGAGGAAAACGCCTCGCCAACCGCGTCCGGCACGGGCGGCGCGCTGCTCCTGCTCGACGAGCCCACCACGGGCCTGCACCGGCACGATGTCGTGCGCCTGCTCGCCGTGTTGCAAAAACTCGTGGACCGCGGCCACAGCGTCGTCGTCATCGAGCACAATCTCGACGTCCTCAAATCCGCCGACTGGGTGCTGGAGGTCGGGCCCGAGGCCGGCGCCGACGGCGGGCGCATCGTCGCCGAAGGCACGCCCGAAGCCCTCGCGCGCACGGCCACCGCCACCGCGCCGTTTCTGCGCGCCGCGCTCGCCGAGGATGCCCGCGGCACCAGCGTCCCCACCGAGTTACTCGCTGCCGAGGCGCCCGCGCCCTACGCGGCGACCGAGACGCTCTCCATCGTCGGGGCCCGCGAAAACAACCTCAAGAACCTCACGCTCACGCTGCCGCACCGCCAGCTCACGGTCGTCACCGGCGTGTCCGGCTCCGGCAAGTCCACCCTCGCCTTCGACATCGTGTTTGCCGAGGGCCAGCGGCGCTTCATGGAGTCAATGTCGCCCTACGCGCGTCAGTTCGTCGAACAACTGCCGCGCCCCGATCTCGACCGGTTGACCGGCATCCCGCCGACCGTCGCCATCGAGCAACGCGTCACGCGCGGCTCGCGCAAGTCCACCGTCGCCACGATCACCGAGGTCGCCCAGTACCTGCGCCTGCTCTACGCGCGCCTCGGCGTGCAACACCACCCCGACACCGACCGGCCCGTCACGCCTCTCTCGCCGGCCCAGCTTCAAAAGCTCCTCGCCCGCCTCCTGATCACGCCCAAGGCGAAAAAGGCGAAGCACCTCTACCTCTGCGCGCCGCTCATCCGCGGACGCAAGGGCCACCACCAGCCCATCGCCACCTGGATCGGCAAACAGGGCTACTCGCTCATGCGCGTCGATGGACGCCTGCTCGCCGTCGAGGCCTTCGAGAAACTCGACCGCTACAAGGAGCACAGCATCGAGGTCGTCGTCGCCGATCTGCGCGCCCTCTCCGGCGAACTCGGCACGCCCGCCGCCGCCCTCACCCGCGCCCTCGCGCTCGGCAAGGGCGCGTGTTTCCTCCTCACACCCGCCGGCGAAGTCCTCTCGTGGTTCTCCACCACGCGCACCGACAGCGAGACCGGCGAGTCCTTCCCCGAGCTCGACCCGAAGGATTTTTCGCACAACTCGCCGCGCGGCTGGTGCCCCACCTGCCGCGGCCACGGCCGCGTGTTTCCATGGATGCTGGAGCCCGACGAGGACGACGAAAACGATCCCTCCGCCCGCCTGCGCGCCTTCGGCATCGAGTCCGGCGACGAGCTCTCCGAGTCCGGCACGCCCTGCCCAGACTGCGGCGGCACGCGCCTCAACCGCATCGTCCGCGCCGTCAAACTCCACTTCACCGGCAAACAGCCACCGCTCTCGCTGCCCGCGTTGCTCGCCGCCACGCCCGCCGAGCTGCTCGCGCACCTGCGCCGCCTCGACCTCGACGAACGCGGCCGCCGCATCACGCAGGACATCGTGCCGCAGATCGAGGAACGCCTGAAGTTCCTCGACCACGTCGGCCTCGGCTACCTCGCGCTCGAGCGCCCCACCGACACGCTCAGCGGCGGCGAGGCCCAGCGCATCCGCCTGGCCGCGCAGCTCGGCACCAACCTCGCCGGCGTGCTCTATGTGCTCGACGAGCCCAGCATCGGCCTGCACGCGCGCGACAACCGCCGCCTCATCGCCACGCTCCTTTCCCTGCGCGACAAGGGCAACACGCTCCTCGTCGTCGAGCACGACGACGAGCTCATGGAGCACGCCGACCACATCATCGACCTCGGGCCCGCCGCCGGCCGCCACGGTGGCGAACTGCTCGCCGCCGGCACGCCCGCCGAGATCAAACGCTGCGCCCGCTCGCTCACCGGCGTCTTCCTCGCCCGCGGCATCGCCCACCCGCTCCTCGGCGCCTACCGCCCCGTTTCCCCGACCAAAGGCAAAACGCCCAAAATCACCACACGCGCGAAAGCCACCAGCAGTTCCGCCTCTCACCCTTCACCCTTCACTCTTCCATCTTGGTTAGAGCTCACCGGCGCGCGCCTGCGCAACCTGCAAGGCTTCGATCTGCGCCTGCCGCTCGGCCGGCTCATCATGGTCGCCGGCCCCAGCGGCGCCGGCAAATCCACGCTCTTCCGCGATCTGCTGCACCCGGCCGTCAGCTACGCCCTCGAGCAGAAATCCGCCCGCGTGACCGGCAAGGCCTTCGTGCGCGACACCGGGTTTGCCGCCGAGTCGGCCGACGCCCCGCTGCCGTTTGCCGAGTTACGCGGCGCGCACACATTCCGCTCCGTCATCGAGGTGGACCAGTCGCCCATCGGCAAGACGCCGCGCTCCACGCCGGCCACCTACCTCGGCATCTTCGACCTCATCCGCCAGTTCTTCGCCGGCCTGCCCGAGGCCAAGCTGCGCGGCTACACCGCCTCGCGGTTCTCGTTCAACACCGCCGGCGGACGCTGCCCCACCTGCGACGGCGCCGGCCGCATCCGCCTCGAAATGGCCTTCATGCCCGACACCTACCTGCCGTGCGACGACTGCCACGGCTCGCGCTACAGCGCCGAGCTCGGCGACGTCGTCTGGAAGGGCAAATCCATCGGCGAGGTGTTGCAGCTCACCTTCGAGGAAGCCGTCGCCTTCTTCGATTTCCACTCGCAGCTCCGCGAGACCTGCCAGCTCATGGTCGACTGCGGACTCGGCTACCTGACGCTCGGCCAGAGCTCGCCCACGCTCAGCGGCGGCGAGGCGCAGCGCCTCAAGCTCGTCACCGAGCTCGCCCGCGGCCTGCCCAGCTACACCGAGCGCAAACGCGGCGAGCCGCCGCGCAACCTGTACCTGCTCGAAGAGCCCACCATTGGCCTGCACCTGAGCGACTGCGAACGCCTCATCCGCGTGCTGCACGCGCTCGTCGAGCAGGGCCACACGGTGGTCGTGATCGAGCACCACCTCGACCTGTTGGCGGAAGCCGACTGGATCGTGGAGCTCGGCCCCGACGGCGGCCCCGGCGGCGGCGAACTCCTCTACCAAGGCCCCCTCGCCGGCCTCCTCCGCGTGAAGCGCAGCCCCACCGCCCCCTTCCTCGCCGAAAAACTCGGCAAGGCCTGACTGGGCACCAGAGAGGTTATCCACGAATCACACGAATGGGGCACGGCGGATATTCAGATCTGGAGGCTGGCCCTCGGCTGGAGCTGCACGGTTGGTCGTAGCGGACGTCCAGTCTGCTCAGAAATGCAGGCCGGAGGCCTGCGCTGAGCGCAGCCGCCGCTCTGTGGTTCGCACAATGGGAAGCCCTGAGGCCGTGAGGCCTTCGTGAAACGTAAAAAAGACAGGCCCTAAATTGGACCCACCCAAGCCTTCGTCGCCAAGATTGAGGTGAAATTCTTCCGCGGCAGGCGATGGCGTAAGGCCAAGCGAGCTACTACCCAAGCCGCCGAGGGCAATTTGCAAGGTTTGTCCCCTTAACAGCGAGCGCACCGTTGGTGTGGTGGGAGCTCGTCCGCTCTATCTCCGTTCTATGGTTTGTCAGGTCCCCTCGCGTCTGTGAGGCGATTGCATGTCTTGCCGGAATGGTGGTTTGCCTCGGGCGTTTTCGCTGTCTTCCATCAATAACGTGCTATCGGACCACCATGCATGCTTTTTTGCTCACGAGCTGCGCCGGCACGCTGCTCAAGGGATAGACCGGATCAGTGCCTCCTTGCTTGATGCTGCGGTTGATCTTAACCCCCATCAGGTCGAGGCTGCTCTGTTCTTCTTCCGATCACCAACCGTCAAGGGCGTGTTGCTAGCCGACGAAGTTGGCTTGGGAAAGACCATCGAAGCCTGCTTGATTCTTGGACAGCTTTGGGCGGAGAAGCGGCGGCGCTTGCTGATTGTTTGCCCCGCGTCTCTGCGCAAACAGTGGAGTCTTGAACTAAGGGAGAAGTTCAACCTGCCATCATTCATTCTGGATGCCCGGTCTCACAATTTGGAGATGCGCGCGGGCAATCCCGAACCGCTTTCGCGCGAGGCCGTCATCATCGTTTCCTATCAGTACGCCCGGAAGCAGGAGGTCGCGCTTGGGGCGATCCCGTGGGATCTGGCCGTCATCGACGAGGCACATAAGCTCCGCGGCTGCTACCGTCCGAGAAACCAGATTGGTCAGTCGATTCTTCGCTCGCTTGGCGGTGTGCGCAAAGTGCTTCTTTCCGCGACGCCGCTGCAGAACTCACTCTTGGAGCTCTATGGATTGTCGAAGCTCATTGATGACGATTTGTTCGGCGATCTCGCTGCTTTCCGGTCGAACTACGCCAATAAGGACTCCGACGTCGAAGAACTGCGGAGCCGACTGCGTTCATGGACGAAGCGCACGCTCCGAAGCTCTGTACTCGAATACATTCGGTACACGGAACGCAAGCCGCTCACGGTCCCGTTCCAACCAACCGAAAACGAACAGAAGCTCTATGAGTCTGTTTCCGCGTTTCTCCAATGTCCGGACTCCTACGCTCTTCCGCAGCGGCAGCGGGAGCTGACGACACTCGTCATCCGGAAGCTTCTTGCATCGTCCAGCTACGCTGTTGCGGGCACACTTGAGACAATCAAGCAGCGGCTCATCGACCTCCGAACCGGGCTGGATGAACCTGCTGACTTTGCTGAGAAACTCGTCACCGACGACGACCTTTCCGACGATTATCTTGACGAAGCCGAGGAGCTGCTCCTCGACGAGCAACTGGCCGAGGATCGCGAAGACTCGACCGACGCTGGTGCCGATACCGAAGCAGCTGTATCCGTGGCCCAGCCTTCTTCGCCAGCGTCCTCTTCACCCAGTTCTCGTGTGCTAGCTTCGTCAGCTTTGGGCTCTTCGCCCGTTGCCGCCGGCGGCGATAACGCTCCTGCTATCGACCGGGAGCGACTCGTTCGTGAGATTGAGGAGATCGACCGGCTTATCACTTGGTCCAGATCGATCCAAATCGACGAAAAGACCAAGGCGCTGGTCATTGCACTCCGGCGCGGCTTTGAGCAACTCGCGGCCATGGGCGCCCAGCGAAAGGCCGTAATCTTTACGGAATCCCGCCGCACGCAGGAGTACCTCAAGCGCTTCCTTGAGGCCACGGGCTACCTCGGCAAGGTCGTCCTCTTCAATGGGTCGCTCGGAGGTGCCGCTGAGCAAGCCATCTACGAGCGATGGGAGGAGGTAAACCGCACGCTCGGTCGGCTTTCCGGCTCCCGTGTCGCTGATCGACGGCAGGCCATTTTGGAGCACTTTCGCGATGAAGCGGACATCCTCCTGGCAACCGAGAGTGCGGCTGAAGGCATCAATCTCCAGTTCTGTTCGCTCGTCATCAACTACGACCTGCCGTGGAACCCGCAGCGCATCGAGCAGCGTATTGGCCGATGCCACCGTTACGGACAACGCCACGACGTTGTCGTCATCAACTTCCTCAATCAGGCCAACGCCGCAGATCAGCGCGTTTTGGAGCTCCTGACGGAGAAGTTTCAACTCTTCCGCGGAGTATTTGGCGTCTCCGACGAAGTCCTCGGCAGCATTGAATCAGGTATCGATTTTGAGAAGCGGGTTCTGCGGATCTACCAAGACTGCCGCACTCCGGCTGCCATCGATGCGGCATTTGCCAAGCTGCGCGAAGAGATGGATAGCGCGATCCAATCACGCATGGCATCGACGCGTCGGGAGGTGCTCGAAAACTTCGATGAGGATATCACTCTCCGACTGCGAGGTTCACTGGTAGCGGCCGAGGAACGGCTCGACCGCATCTCGCGAGCCTTTTGGCGGCTCACACGGCACATGCTTGGTGCCCACGCCTGCTTTGACGAGACCACTCACACTTTCCGACTCGATCCTTCGCCCATAGCGGGGCTGCAGCCCGGCCCCTACCACCTCGTGGCCAAGCCACCGCGGGACCCTGCCGTAGTGGCGCCTGCGATCCCGCCAGATTTTGTCTATCGCCTCACTCATCCGCTGGGGGAGTGGGTGCTGGACCGAGGGCAGGAACTGAGGCCAGCGCCGAGCGCCGTCGTTTTCGACGTTTCCGGTTATGGAGCCCGGCTGCTTGCAATCGAAGCCCTGCGCGGACGCTCCGGTTGGCTGATTCTTCAACGCCTCGCCATCGAGTCTTTGGGGCTGGAGGAGCACCTCCTTTTCAGCGGGTTCGATGATGGTGGTACCACGCTCGATCAGGAAACGCTGGAGAAACTCTTCCTGTGCGACCTGGCCCCAGATAGTCCGCCCGCTCCGGTCGAGGTGCCAGGAGCGATGGCGGAGAAACTTGCCCGTGAGGCACGCCGCCACGTGGAGGCGACCATCAGTGCATCTTTGGAGCGCAACAACACCTTCTTCCGGGAAGAACGCGACAAACTGGAAAAGTGGGCGGACGACGCAATTGCGGGCTCGGAGCGCGCCCTCAGCGACACCAAGGAGCAGATTAAGGCCCTCACCCGGCAGGCTCGTACGGCCCCGACCACCGAGGCCCAGCACGAGATCCAGCAGAAGATTGCCGAGCTGGAGAAAAGGAAACGTCGCCAGCGTCAGCAGATCTTTGACGTGGAGGACGAGATCATCGGGCGGCGCGACCGCCTAATCGGCGACTTGGAGAAACGCCTCGCCCAGAAAACCTCGACGGCCCCCCTCTTCACTTTGCGTTGGTCGGTTATATGATCGGCGGCCTTATGGAATTTATCTTCAGCTCCCGGCTCGAAAAGGGTCGCCTTCGCAGCCACCTACTCGCTGCGCATAACGCCGCCATGCAGATCACCAAGCATGTTCAGGTCGCCGCCGCCTACGCATCGCGCGCCGATCACCCCATCCTTGTCGATTGTACCCGTGAGAAAATCCGTTGCGAAGTCTGGTCGCGCCACGATCACACCTTGGCCACCACCGTGCCTGTCTTGGAGTGGGCGTTCAAACAGCAGCTAGCCAACGGCAATTTTACGTGGCGACTTCTCGGCCCTTTTTACCACCCCAAAGTGGTTTGGTGGCACGGCTACGGCGTCTATGTCGGCTCCGCCAACCTCTCCGAGTCCGCGTGGTTCTCCAATTGCGAAGCCGGCACCCTTTTGCTGGAGCGTGAACTCGACGAGGCTGGTCTTCGTCAGCCCCTCATCGACTTCTTCGCCGATGTTAACGCCCAGTCCAAGCCGATCACCGAGCAACTCATCAAGGATGCCAACGCCCTGCTTCAGGACGAGTGTGAGATGGAGGAAATCCGCCAGCGCATGAAGAAGCGCTTCAAGGAATCCTCTTCCGGCGCCCAGTTTACTCAAGAAGGCCTCGCCACCGTGCAAACTGGCACTTCCGCCCGCGACCGGCGAAAAGCAGAATTTATGAAAGAGTGGGATACCACTCTCGGCTACCTTCGTATCGTCGGCGACCGCCTCAAAACCGCCGGCCTTCCCGACTGGGCGCCGCACGATGTTTCGCACGGCTTGCACATCGACCAATTCCTTCACGCTTACTACTACAAGAAAGTGCGCCAGAACGGCAGCTACCCGGTCGAAGAATTTCACGAGCACAACCGCTCCAACCCAGAGGCCGCTCTTGCCGACGCGATAGCTTGGTGGCGCGCCACTCCTCACGCCCCCAGCTCTGAATCCATCGTCTTTGAGCGCTGGGCGCCGATTCATCGGCAACTGCTCACTTCCGAGAGGCTGGCCAACATGTCTGTTAAAGACTTCGTACGAGTCGCTCGCTGCGTCCACGCCATCAACAATCATGCCAAGCACCAGCGGCGCGAAGATTTCCTCGACGACGACGACCAGCCCACCGCCACCACCGACGCCAAGTGCGATGCCTTCTGCGAAGCCCTTTACTACCGCACCAACGGCAAAGGTTGGAATCCGCCCAAGCTCCTCCAACACCTGCTCTTTGCCGGCGCTCCAGATAAAGTGCCCGAGCGTCTCTTTGAGTGTTTGGAGGCCCCCTACCACATTGATGGGCTGAATATTAGCTCTCTGGGCGAGCTTATCGGCTGCGCACTCCCCGATAGATACCCGCCTAGAAACGACCGCACCAACAAAGCCATCCGCGCCCTCGGTTGGAACGTCCACGTCCACAGTCCCAATCAGGAAAACGGTTAGTCTCGCCGGCCAGACCTTCGCCCTCTTCATTCTTCGCCACTCTTCTAGCCATGTCCGAACCCCTCGTCACTTCGCCCGCCACTCCCGCATTTCAGAAGCTCGTCGCCAAGCTCCGTGAGGTTTTTCAGATCGATCAGCCGGACTTGGACTTTGGCATCTACCGCATCATCAACGCCCGCGCTGCCGAGATCGGCGACTACCTCGAAAACCAGCTCCGCGCCAAGGTGGACGCCTCCCTCGCCACCGGCCAGCAGGCCGGGCTCGACGATCTTAAACGCGACCTTGCGGCCGCCGAGCAGCAAGCCCGCGACCTCGGCGTCTCCTCAGACAGCTCCCCCAAGGTCAAAGAGCTCCGCGCTCGCATCACCGCCCTCTCCGGAGGGGCCGCCGAGCACCGCGACGCGGTCTTCTCGCACCTGCTTACCTTCTTCTCCCGCTACTACGAACGCGGCGACTTCATCAGCCAGCGCCGCTACAAGGGCGATACCTACGCCATCCCCTACTCCGGCGAGGAGGTCGTCCTCCACTGGGCCAACAAGGATCAATACTACACCAAGAGCGGCGAAAACTTCTCCAACTACACTTTCGCCCTTTCCGACGGCCGCCGCGTCCACTTCCGCCTCGCCTCCGCCGACACCGCCAAAGACGACCGCAAGGATACCGACGTCGAACGCCGCTTTCGCATCATTGAGCCCCGCACCGTCACCCGCACAGGCGACGATGGCGAGGAGATGCAGGAGCAACAGGTGCCCATCGTTGAGGTTGCCGCTACGCCCGCCACCGAACGACGCCCCGCCACCCCGGCCGAGCTGATCCTCTGGTTCGACTATGTGCCACTGCCGAAGAAGGGCGACAGCCAGGACGTGCTCAACGCCCGCGCCCGCGACACCATCCTCGCAGATCCCGCGGTGAAAGCCCGTTGGCTCGACCTCGCGCTGCGCAAGCCCACCGAGAAAAACCCGCAGCGCACCCTGCTCGACAAGCAGCTCGAAGATTACACGCAGAAAAACAAGGCCGACTATTTTATCCACAAAGACCTCGGCGGCTTCCTTCGCCGCGAGCTGGATTTCTATATCAAAAACGAGGTCATGCACCTTGACGACGTGCAAAACGCCGCGTCCTTCGCCGACATCGAGAAGAGCCTGCGGATGATCCAGTGCCTGCGCGCCATCGCCCTCGATCTCATCACCTTCCTCGCCCAACTCGAAGACTTTCAGAAGAAGCTCTGGTTAAAGAAGAAGTTCGTCGTCGAGGCCCACTACTGCATCACCCTCGATCGCCTTCATAAACTCGGCGAAGACCTCGACGCCAAAGATACGACGCGGTCCGGCGTGCTTGCCGAGCGCGAGTGGTTACTGGCGCAGATCGCCGCCAACGAGAAACAAATCGCCGCGTGGATCGACCTCGGCTTGGTAAAAGACAGGGAGTGCGAGCCTGTGGTCGCCAGCACTGATCCGCTCTTCGCCCAAGCCAAGACCGTGGCCGAGCGCCTGCGGGCCAATCCGTTTTTGATGGTCGATACCCAGTGGTTTTCGACCGAGTTCAAATACCGCCTGCTTGCACAGCTCCACGACCTCGACGCGCAGTGCGACGGGTTGCTTGTGCATTCAGAGAACTTTCAGGCCCTGCGGCTCCTTCAAGAACGCTATCGCGGGGAGGTAAAGTGCACCTACATTGATCCACCGTATAACACCGGCGGGGATGGGTTCGCTTACAAAGACCGCTATCAGCACGCATCGTGGCTTGCTATGATTGAGGATCGGCTCCGCATCTACTCCCCGTTCTTAAATAAATGGGGTGTCATTTTCTCCAGTATCGACGAGGTCGAACGCAACAGTTTGGAGCGTGCTCTTGATTCTGTCTTTGGCCGCGAAAGCCGCGTTGAAGAACTCATCTGGGCAAAGAACACTAACAAGAATCAGTCGCCGACGTATTCAACCAATCACGAATACGTCCCTGTTTACGCCAAGGACATCAAGGCAGCCAAAGCCGATGTGGCCATGTTTCGGGAATCCAAGCCCGGCTATCTTGAGATTATCGAATTGGTAACGAGGTTGAATGAAAGCTATCCGTCGATTTCAGAAGTGGAGGACGCCCTTCGTAATCTGTATCGAGAACATAAAAAAACTGTCGAGTCCGACGAACTTGATGAGTGGCGGGGAATCTATAACTACAACCGAGCAGAGTATCGGGACTCTTACGGGAAATTTGTGCCCGAAACTGACGCGAAGGAACATAAGGCGAAAATTTGGGTTTGGCGTGAGGTGGATACGTCCATGCCTCAAATCAAAGAGGATTCTCAGAAAGCAGAATTCCGTGATGAAAATGATCCGGCGTATCGTTTTTATACTCCGGCCCATCCAGTTACAGGAAAACCGTGTCCACCTCCAAAGACCGGTTGGCGGTGGCCTTTTTCACCACTTGGAAAGCAGAAATCTAGCTTCCAGCATCTGGCTGACGACAATCGCATTGCTTGGGGTGACGATGAAAAGAAAATACCGCAGCGGAAGAGCTTCCTACACGAAGTAGAAACCAACGTGGCGAAATCCGTGGTCAACGATTACACGGATGGCGAAAAGGAACTCACCAATCTTTTCGGTCGCTCACGAACCTTTGGCGGACCAAAGCCGACCACACTTATACAACGCTTCTGCGATCAGTCTGCGCTGCGGAGTGGTTTGTTTTGCGACTTTTTCGCTGGCTCGGGAACTTCCGGTGAATCGGTCATCAAGTATAACCGAGAAAAGGATACATCGGCTAAGTTTATCTTGGTCGAAACCGGAGGGCACTTTTATGGAGTCGTGATTCCACGGCTGCTGAAGGTCACCTACGCTCCCGTTTGGCAGGAAGGTAAGCCGTCATCCATGGAGGCAGGGCGTTCTCACTGCTTCAAATACCTCCGTCTCGAATCTTACGAAGACACGCTGAACAACCTCGCGCTGAAGCGCCCCGACGGCCTGACCGATCTTTTCGATCCCGCCGGAAAGGAAGACTACCTCCTCC